>Ga0335070_10003666_pt1 | contig 17963 bp, 11 predicted proteins | sample Lox_Sample_13_FD_206722 | JGI IMG/M metagenome (GOLD analysis project Ga0335070, IMG submission 206722) | Soil microbial communities from Loxahatchee National Wildlife Refuge, Florida, United States - Lox_Sample_1.3 | ecosystem: Environmental > Terrestrial > Soil > Wetlands | place: USA...
CACGCCGCGCCGCAGCCGTCGCGGTGATCGAAAATCCATACGCCGGTCAGTATGTCGAAGACCTCACCGAGCTGATGTCCATCGGAGAAGAACTGGGCGAACTCTTAACTCAGCGTGCAGTCGCTGCCCTCGGAATTCCCGGCCCATCAGCAGAGAGCTACGGCAAAGCCGCCGCCGTCGGAGAAAATGGAGAACTCGAACACGCCGCGGCCATTCTCCATCCCAAGCTAGGAACTCCAGTCCGACGAGTATTAGGCAAAGGTGCCGCGCTCATTCCCTCATCAAAAAAGCGCGGCGGTCTGGGAGTAGTTCTCGATATCCCTCTGGGCCACAAAGACGCAGCTTTCGTGCGCAGCCACTTCGACGGCATGGAGGTTCGCATAAGCGACGCTCCCCGCGCCAACGAAATCATGGTCGCAATCGCTGTGACCGACAGCGGCCGTCCCTTGCCCCGCGTAGGCGGCCTCACCAAAGATCAAATCAAAGGGGAAGACGGCCTCCGCTGAAACAATTTCGTTCGCCTCCCACTGCCCAGGGCCCTGACCTGAGAGCCAAATGTCTAGGCCCTAGAGCCCAGAGCTTAGCGACTCTTCACCACCTCCGGAACCCGCGTAGCCGGCGGCGTATTCCGGCTCCGCTGAATGCTGACCACCCCATCGGTAATCACCATCCCGATCCCCGGCAAGTCGCCCTTCTTGATGCTGTCGAGCAAATCCTTGCCGCCAGAGTGTTGCGCCTTGTCCATAAAAACGAACGAAGCTTCCCTCCCCGCCGCAATCAATCCGCCGCTTAGATTCCGAATCTTCGCCGTATTCCCAGTAGCCATGCAGATCGCCGACTCCGCTGAGACGCCTCCCACCGACGCCAGCAAGGCGATCATCCGAATAATCCCGAGAGGCTGTGCCCCCGAACCCGCTGGCGAATCCGTTCCCAGAATCACTCGATCCAGTTGTTTCAGTTCCGCCGCCGTGCGCAGTGTAAGCAGCGCCGCGCGCTCATTGCCGTTGTGCACTATCTCAAGCGCGCGCTTCGACTTCTCGCATAGCGCCGTAATCTGATCGTCAGGCAGCGCAGTGTGTCCGCCATTGACGTGCCCAATCACATCGGCATCGGTTTCCAAAACCATATCCTTGTCGATCAAACTCGACCCCGGAATCGACGGCCCGCCCGTATGAATCGTGCTCTGAATCCCATATTTCCGTGCCCATCCAACCATCTCATGAGCAGTCTTCCCGTCCTTCACGCTTCCCAATCCAACCTCACCCAGGATCTTCACGCCAGCGGCGGCCAGTTCTGCAAAATCGCTCTCCACCATTCCATGTTCCAGCACCGGAGCCCCCGCAAGAATCTTCACTCCTCCCGGTCGGAATGCCTGAAACGTCCGCTGCGCAAAAATCGCCATCGCCTTAAGCCCAACAACGTCTTTGGGCCGTCCGGGCGTGTGTACCTCTCCTGCAGAAATCATGGTCGTGACGCCACCATGTAAATAACTGTCAATCCATCCCAGCTGATTCTGTCGCGGTGTCCAATCTCCACACACCGGATGCACGTGGCTGTCGATAAGCCCCGGCGCCAGCGCCGTTCCCTTTGCGTCTACCGTAACGGTAGCGCCGCTAATGTCGAGGTTCGTCTCCTTGCCCACCGCAACAATTCGGTCCCCCACCGCTACCACGGTATCGCGGTCGAAAATCGGCTGCGCGAGATCTCCGCTCAGAAGAAGACCAATATTTCGAATGACGAGTTTGTCCTGCGCTGTCTTTTGAGCCGCTGCTTCGTGAGACATGGGTTCCCTCAGACCTGGATTCGCTCAGAACTCAGTGGCCGCTAGTATACAAATGAATGCCAAGCATGCACTCTTCTTTGGGCGCTTGCGGATAAAACAGGCGCTTGCCTTGTGCCAATTCCTTGCGTTCGCATTCTGAAACGGAGCCGAAGCCATGGTTTGTCCATCGGCTTGTCGCGAGAATCGGTCTTGTCTCAGTATCGAACCAGAGGGGAGCCTTTGGCACAATTTGGGGAAGAGTTCACTCCTGTATTTGCGAAGCACGGGAACCCGAATCGGTGTCACGGGCCGTGTCATCGGCAACCTGGGAGTGACGATCTTCCGAAGGTAGGGTCGGCTTTATATTCGCAAGCTGGCAGGCAAGCTGTCGTTGTCGACCGAGTGATACTGCGTGGAGTCGAACTGGTTGAGAATCTCGCGAGTCGGGTCCAGTATCCAGTTCAGCAGGAGCGAGAAGAACAACAATCCTGCAAAACCCGTAGCCAGGATGAATCCATACTTTGGGCTGCCCAGCGAATCGCTAATTGCCCCCATCGCGAACGGCGCCAAAACTGCGGAAAGGCAAGTGAAGAACAGAATCACGCCGGACACGGCACCGTGTTCTGGTTTGGGGAAGCAACTGATGCCCTTGGAATTGATGGTGGGATAAAGAACGGACATAAACAGACCAGAGATGGGGAGAAGAAAAACAGCGACCCTAATTCCGGCGGCCATGCTACCAATGAAGCATGCCAGTATTGCCAAACTGAACAAAGTGACGACTGCTGCCCAATTCAAGTGACTCAGCAGCCATGATCCAAGAAATCTGCCGGCTGCACGAAGTATGAAGAAGATTGAGATGGCATAAGTTGCCATCCAAAGAAACGATCCGTGATAGCCGCCAAGCAGCGTCGGCATCCACACATAAACCGCACTTTCAACCGCAACGTACAAGAATATGGCTCCAGAGAAGCCGAGCGCATACGGGTTCTTCATCATCCGTAGTGTGCGTTTCAGATCCACAGATTCCGCAGTCGTTGTTGTCGAGGGATACTGGACCAGGGAAGCGATGACGATCAGTACGACACAGATCGTCCCCGCAATCACGTAGAGCCATTTCCAGGACGTGCCCATTGATAACAGACGCGCGACAATCGCGGGCCCAATAATCGCTCCGATCGCGAAGAAGCCCTCTACGGTGTTCATGGTTGTGGTGTGTTCGGTCGTGGAACCGGTGATGTCTCCGATGAGAGCGAGCGCGCCTGTCTTGAAGATGCCGATGGCTGCTCCGGAGACAAATAGGAGAACAATAAAAAAGCTGAATGCGTGACCCACCGCGAACAAATATGAGTTCAATGCGAACAGCACAAGTCCCAGAATGATGCTATTCTTCCGGCCCAACTTGTCAGCGAGATATCCGAGGAAGAAACCTGCCACGGCGATGCCTAGCATGGCAGCATAGTGGAACGCGCCGCCAACCGTCATAGAGAGCCGGAATTCCTTAATGACCTCTGGAATGATGACGCCGACGGAGTCTGTGGTCATGGCGAACATCATGAACATGAAATATGTCAGCCATTTGATTAGGGAAAGATTCCGCTGCTTGCTCTCTACCGTATTCATTGCGTCAACTCCGAACCGGTGGCCGGCGTGCGTGAATCCCAGATATTTGCCTTTGTGATCTCGCTATCAGCCGGACTGCTATAGGTCACGAGTGCCCGGGGTTCTGTAAGGTCGACAACGAGTTTCGCCCAGTGTTCTGCGTGCTTCCAGGTGATGGCGAGGGCTTGATCCGACGGACTATTGATCTCAGCGCACCCAGCAAAAGCGGGATGAGTATTGCGCAGTCGAATGAGTTCCTGCAGTTTCTGGACAACCGGTCTCCGCAGCGCAGCGTCGATTTCTGCGGAACTGTAGTAGTGCCGATTAATGTCACGGCCGACTCTCGATCGGGCGAGAAGATCCATGTCGTTCGTGCCCGCGAGCAGGCCCACGTAGTACACCTGCGGGATACCTGGTGCGAAGAATTGAATTGCGCGTGCGATCAGGTATTCACTGTCTTGCCGCCCGAGCGCGTCGTAGAAAGTACAGTTGACCTGATAGAGGTCGAGATTATTCGCCGCCGCTCCCGTTGCCAACCGGCTCTCATCTTTGCTTCGGGCGTGAATCGTCTCCACAAGGTGGTCAATGTCGGCGGGAGCGAGCAGGCCGGATTCGCCATTGCTGCCCGCGCCCACGTCGATTACACCGATGCCATCGTGCGTGTCGAGCACGGTGATGCAGTTCTGCGGTCTGCTTAACAGCCACTCCCCAAGCGCTCGAGCATTCTGCGTGAAAAGAGTGTGGAGAATGAGCGGAGGAAGTGCGAAATCATATACCCAATCCACTTGACGTGCGATTTCTATTTGCTGACGGTAGTGGCTATGAATCTCGACAAGCACTTCCATGCCTAGTGCGTGTGCTTGCGAGGTGAGTTCCGCGATGAAGTGAAAAGTCTCAGGAATCATGAAACAACTGGTGCCAGGCTTCTTGATCGCATAACCGACTGCATCGAGCCGAATCATCTTTATGCCCGCGCCCTGAAAGCGGTTCAGAATTGTTCTCAGATAAGCCTGTCCGTCGCTATTTTGCACGTCGATATCAATCTGCTGGGGCGTAAATGTTGTCCACAGCAGGTGTTTTTCGCCGCACTTGAGCGTCATGCTTGTAAACGGGAGGCCGGGCCGCGGACGATAGATGCAAAGAAGATCCTCCTCTCGTGCTCCCGAAGGAAAAACACGGTCGTAAGTCAGGAACATCCTGGCGAAGGGGGAGACACCCCCACGTTCAGAGAAGTTTTTAAACTGCGGAGAGTCGCTGGATATGTGGTTAACGATGAGATCGGCAACCAGTTCGTAGTGCTCACCTAGCGCCCGTACCTCTGCCCAGTCGCCAAGACGGGCGTCCACCTCCGTGTGATCGACGGGATCGAATCCTGCATCAACTCCATCGATCGGAGTAAAGAACGGAAGCAGATGCACACCGGCAAAGAGCCCCGACCATTCTCCATTCAGTAGCACATTAAGCTGCTTCAGATTGCCCGCCAGGCGGTCGACGTAGGTGATGAGTTGGACCTTGTTTTTCAAGAGGCGATTCGCCGCTGCAAAACCCCGAGTGCTTGCTATCTCCGCCGCGAAACAGGGCTGTTTTTAAGAGACCGTTAGGCCAAAAACACTTTTAAAACCAGGAGCTAAAGCTGTCAAGACAATTGCTAGTCATCTACTGCTAAGTTGTATATGGTAATCGACAGCGCCGAAGCGTATGCTGGTTCGCTGGATTCAGTCACAAGCCAGCCACGAGGAACCGGAACTCTATGCCAACGCAAAAATACCGGCAAATCCTAGAAAAGCTCCAGAACGAGATCTCTTCGGGCCGCTACAAACCGGGGAAACGTCTGCCGAGCGAAGCCGAACTCGTCCGGCGTTTTGGGGCTTCGCGGATGACTGTATTTCGGGCCATGCACGAATTACAGGCGATGGGGCTCGTGACCAGGCGTGTTGGATCGGGCACCTATGTTTCTCCGAATCCCCGCGCGGGGAGCCACGTCTTTGGCTTGCTTATCCCTGAACTTGGACAAACGGAAATTTTTGAGGCCATTTGCAAAGGGATGATGGAAGCCCAGGAAGCAATGCATCATTCCCTATTGTGGGGGAATACTGTTTCTTCAGACCAGGAAAAGGAACAAGCGGCAGAGCAACTCTGCGAACAATACATCTCGCAGAAGGTTTCCGGTGTTTTTTTTGCGCCTGTGGAATTCAGCGTAAACCGCTTTCAATCGAATCACAATATTGTCGCTGCCTTCGATCGGGCGGGCATTCCAGTGGTGTTGTTGGATCGTGATCTCGAGCCTTATCCGCAGCGCAGCAAATACGACCTTGTGGGCATTGATAATCGCCGGACCGGGTTCCTTGCCACTGAATACTTAATAAAAATGGGGGCAAAACGGATTGCTTTCTTTGCTCGGCCAAATTCTGCGCCAACTGTCGATGCACGCATGGCCGGATACCGCGAGGCGCTTCTCTCACAAGGCAGTGGATCCTTGCGTGATTTGGTATACATCGGAGATGCAAGCGATGCGAAGTTCATCCGGTCGCTACTAAAGAAAGCTCGCCCCGATGCGTTTGTGTGCGCGAATGATCTTACGGCCGGAAATCTCATGCACACTCTGCTATCGCTCGGCCAGCGAATACCCGAAGATATCTCTATCGTGGGAATCGATGATGTAAAGTACGCGCGCCTCTTACCTGTGCCGCTCACCACGCTTCACCAACCGTGCCGGGATATCGGGAGGATGGCCATTGCTGCCATGCTGGACCGCATCGCCAATCCCGATTTGCCGCCTCGCGATGTTTTGCTCAGATGCGAGGTAGTCGTGCGCAGATCGTGCAATACGATGGCCGCGCATCGGAACGGTCATAAGCGAATTGGGAAACCTCTCCACTAATGTCGTGGCCTGGGAGAGTCAATTCAATCGATTGCGCAGCCTCCCTATTGTTCCCATCATTCACCAAAACGCCCTCCAAGAAGTCGCGCGTCTCGCCCGCCGAAAACAGGAAGTGCAAACGCGGTATAGACAACTTTGTGGTAGTTGTATGCAAATTATCTTGACACCTTCCGAATCCCGGCGCTAAAAGTTCAAGCGGGTTTCATTCATCGTACTAGGGTAGCTGGCCCATTTTGCCGGAGCACGATGGGGAGCCGCATCCTCCTTTGAGGATCAATCCACACAAAACGATATGTCGTCCTTCCACGTTGAACGAGGTGACAAAATGCTGAGCGTTCTAAAGAGCCCCCATTCTGTTCCGCCGAGCCAAAAATACCTAACCTCTTGTTATGGCAATTCATGGTTTATGCGAGTGCCCGTGCTTCTGGTCCTTGCTACTGCCGCCTTCCTGTGTGCGAACGCAGCAGCTCAGGTGAGATTCGGGAGCATCGTCGGAACAGTTGCCGATGCGAGCGGAGCTACGGTTTCTGGAGCAACCGTCAAGCTGATTAATCGGGATACAAACCAGACGCGCACGATTCAGACCAGCAGCGCGGGAACCTATTCGTTCCCGAATCTCACGGCCGGCATGTACCGCGTCGAAGTCCAGACGACCGGATTCAAGCAGTTCATTCAGGACAACGTGGAGGTCCAGGTCGACGTCGCAACCCGTGTTGACGCCAAGATGCAGGTCGGGAATGTCACGGAGAGCGTATTCGTCACCACTGAGGCACCACCGCTGCAAACCGACAGTGCGTCTCTAGGGACGACGATTGCGCAGTCGGAGGTGGAGAGCATTCCACTGAGCGGCAGAAACGTCAATAACATGCTTACACTGGTGCCGGGTGTAGTTGCTCAAGGCGGCACCTATGGCAATGCGGTTTCGAACCAGGCGAGCGGCGCCAGAACGAATGCCATTGGATTTGGCAACTATGCGATTGGCGGCGGCTTTGGCAATCAGAGTTCGTTCTATATTGACGGTGTTGCATCCAATGCGCCCGCCGGTAATTTGAACTCTCTTATTCCCGCGCAAGATGTAGTGGAAGAGTTCCGCGTGGTGACGAACAACGTTGGTGCCGAGTATGGCAGCTACGCGGGAGGAATCATTAACCTCACGACCAAATCTGGGACCAATAGATTCCATGGAACGGCATATGAGTACTTGCGGAACAAGGTTCTGAATGCGAACGACTATTTTAACAATCACAATGGCCCCAATGGGACTGCGCTTCCGCGCCCTCCACTCCGGCAGAATCAGTTTGGAGGCACGATTGGCGGCCCGATCATTAAGGACAAAACATTCTTTTTCTTCGGGTACGAACGTGAAGTGCTAAAAACCGGAACTCCCGTCACCAATACGGTTCCAACAGGGGACATGCTGGGGGGAGACTTTTCGGGAATCTGTAACACTGGATTTACGGATGGATTCTGTAACGATGTGGACGCTCAAGAAAACCCAATCCATCAAATCTATGATCCTGAAACTGGTCTACCCTTCGCTAACAATCTGATAACTTCCACCCTTGATACCTCTGCACTGGCGCTTTTTGCGAAATCTTATCCGGCTCCTAATCGGCCAGGCGTTGTGAACAACTTCATCACCAATATGGCCACCGGAGGACTCAATACCCAATACAACGCTCGTGTCGACCATCATTTTTCCGAGAAGAACAATCTGTTTGCCCGGTATTCGTATTGGAAGGCAGATAGCGATGCCTATGATGCCTGGGGAACCCATACAGCGGGTCAGGGGCATACCGGTATTTACACTCACTCCGCCATCCTGGGCGAAACTCATGCCTTCAACTCCTCGACAATTCTAGACCTGCGGCTTTCTTATCTCCGTGTCTTCCAACACGAATTCCCTGACAGCGTGGGCGTCGATCTCTCCCAGTTCGGCCCGGATTGGGGGGCGCTTGAAAGCCAGCTTCTGGCGGCAGCGAACTACCCGGCCATGGCCTTCAATGACAACTCTGGAACGACGGGAAGCAATGGCATTGGTTCGCAGCTGTTCTGGAGTCAGAACGTTATTGGATTGTCGGGAAGCCTGACGAAGATTGTTGGTCGACATCAGATCAAGTTTGGCGGTGCGGGCAGACATGTACAGTGGATTTCAGCCCCACAAAACGGGGTTTTGACTTTGAACTTCGACAATGCGGCTACAGCTGGCCCGGGCCTGCCGACCGAGGGTAATGCTGTTGCCTCGGCATTGCTTGGCATCATCGGCGGTCAAGGCACCCAAGTGGCATCCGGAATGGTCGGCGGCTCACGAGCGTACTTCACGTCCTATGGTTTCTTTATCGACGATACTTTCCAGGCGACGAGAAAGCTCACCATCACGGCCGGTCTCCGTTGGGATCAGCCGAGTACCTTCTCCGAAGCGAACAACTTTGACACCGTGTTTCGCCCCAACCAGGCGAGCCCGCTCGGATCTTTCCTGAATCCTGTAACCGGAGAGACGCAGCAGGTCCTGGGCAACGTTGCTCTTGTTGGTAGCCCAGACTGGCATTCACAGCGGGAAGATAATCTGCATTGGAAGTTGTTTTCACCCCGTCTTGGATTTGCCTACCGGCTCACGGATGCAACTGTCTTGCGCGCCGCCTACGGCATCTCCTATCCGCCCAGCACGCTCAGCCAGGATGGACCGAACCTCTCTCCGATCAATGCTGCGCAGGGTGGTGGCGGTTCCACTGCCACCGTGGCCAACCCGTTCCCCAATGGTCTCCCGCAGCCATTGCGGCGGAGCGCGACTCCTAGCGACTTCTGGGGACTACCCATCTTTGCAATGCGTGTCCCTGGCGATCCAATGCCGTATGTTCAACAGTGGAACGCGGCAGTCGAGCGGCAAATTGGCAGGGACTCCTCTCTTACGGTGGCATACGCTGGGTCCCGCGGCACCCACCTGCTTCTGCAGGGATGGGCTACTGTGTCGAATGTGAATCTGAATCAGTTGCCTGATCAGTACTTCTCTATGGGACCGGCTGCGCTAGAAGCTCAGGTTCCCAATCCTTTTTCTGCGTCTTGTACGGTGGGATGCAGCGCCGTCCCTATTACGACACCGGGCGCCCTTTCGGGGCCGACGATTGCCGCTGGTCAGCTCTTGCTGCCCTTCCCGCAATATGGGCGAGTACTATTCCTCGATCCGCACCGAGGTACGTCTAACTACCGTTCACTCCAGATGTCCTTCCTGAAACGGTTTGGTTCGAAGGGAATCCTGAGTGTCGCCTACACTTGGTCGCGGCTGATGTCCAACACCGACAGTTCTAGCGCATTTTTGGACGAAGGCTTCATCTTTGGAGGCTCAACGCAGGACAACAACCACCTCAATCACGAATACTCTGTGAGTTCTTATGACATTCCTCAGAACCTGTCTATTGGGTACGGTGTTGATTTGCCCTTCGGACGCAACAAGCGCTTCCTGGCAGATTCCACTGGTGTGATGAACGCCCTCGTCGGCGGGTGGCGGGTGAATGGCATCACCTCGATACGGAACGGTGTTCCCATTAGTGCGTACCAATTTTTCCCCGGTACGACTCTTAGCAACTTTGGTGGTGGGCAAGGGTATTTCGGAGCTCAAGGCCTTTGGATGCGCCCGGATCTTGTCTCGGGATGTAGTTTGAAGCCATCCGGCTCGCGCGAAACTCGGGCAGCCACTGGCTGGTTCAACACGGATTGCTTTGCAGCGGTGAATGAGGGCAGTGTTCCTAACAATCCCGACGGCGTCGTGGCATTCGGGAACGAACCCAGGAACGTCGATGGCGTCCGCATGGACCACATGAACAACTGGGATTTCTCGATCTCAAAGCGTAACGACATCACTGAGCGCGTATATATGCAATTTACCGCAGAGTTCTTTAACGCGTTCAACCATGTGCGATTCGGAGCGCCGAACGAACAGTTAGGTACTCCAACCTTCGGAGTTGTAACTACGCAGGTAAACCAGCCACGCGCGATTCAGTTTGGCTTGCGATTTGGCTTCTAAGCTCTTCCCCAACGGCACCGCCCAGCAATGGGCGGTGCTTACTCTCCCGCATAACGTACCATCCTCGATGGATAAGGGCCTGCCCATGTTCAAACTTCCGCGCGTTACGTTGTCGGTCGCTTGCCTCAGCCTGCTCGTACTCTCCCCCGCTTTTGCCCAAAGTGGCTCACCCGCCGAGCAGAAAAAAGTCGTCGTGCAAGCGGATGGAACCGTCGAGATACCGGCGCAGACAGCGCCACTCTCCAGCTTTCTGAGCCCCGAGGCGAAGGCATACCTCACGCAGCATTTAAAAGACATGCAAGATCCGGAAATCCTGAAACAGGATGCCGGCGTACCGCGCTTTATGAAGCCTTACATCGAGCGCGATCATGAACTCTTTCAGGTCGACCGCAAAGATGAGAAAGTTGGCGGCGTACATGTTTATGACTACACGCCGAAAGCTGGACTCGCGGCGAGAAACAAAGATCGGGTTCTGATCAACCTTCACGGTGGTGGATTCTCCGGTTGCTGGCCGGGTTGCGCCGAACTGGAATCCATTCCTGTCTCCGCTCTTGGGCAAATCGAGGTGGTGAGCGTCGACTACCGCGAGGGTCCCGAACACAAGTTCCCAGCCGCCAGCGAAGATGTCGCGATTGTTTACCAGGAACTGTTGAAGACGCATAAGCCGGAGAACATCGGGATCTACGGCTGCTCCGCCGGCGGGATGCAAGCGGCAATGTCTCTTGCCTGGTTTCAGAAGCACTCGCTGCCCAGGCCCGGCGCAGTTGGCATCTTCTGTGCATCGGCGGGCGGCGTATTCGGCGGCGATGCCCTGTACACGGCGATGCCTTTAGGTGAAGCTCACTTGGCTCCGCCGGTCAAGCCCGGCGAAAGGCCGCCGCTCAGCTATTTCCAAGACACCGACCCCAACGATCCGCTCGTCTCCCCAGTCAGTTCACCGGAAGTTCTCGCGAAGTTTCCGCCAACGCTGATCATTACCGGCACCCGAGGTTTCGAGCTGAGTTCAGCTCTTTACACCCACGAGCAGTTGGTGAAGTTAGGGGTTGAAGCCGAGCTTCACGTATGGGAAGGGCTATTCCACGGCTTTTTTTACAATGCGGATGTTCCCGAATCGAAAGATGCGTTAAACGTCATCATCAAATTTTTTGATCGCCATTTAGGTGCACCGGCCGGACCTCAGGGCGGGTCGGGTGCGAAGCTGAGTGGCGCGCCGGCAGCGACTCATGATTAGTGCTCAACAACTACTCGAGAGAATTCAGAAGAACGTTGGTGTTCCATGGCAAAGCCAGCGCGCCGATGGATTTTCGGATGGTGTGCTGCAGGGAAACGCCGAGACCACCGTAACCGGTATCGTGACTACGTTCACCCCAACCTTGGAAGTGTTGCGAAAGACTGTTGCGTCGGGTAAGAACACGGTGATTTGCCGCGAAGCTCCTTTCTATAGCCGTGGCGAACGCGCTCCTTTATTTTGGCGAAATGGCCCTGCACTTTCCAAGGAACTCGTCGAAAACGATGCAGTGTGTCGTGCCAAGCAGGAATTCATAGCGCAAAACAACGTTGTCATTCTCAGGCTCTGTGAAAACTGGGATGCGAGAGAGAACGACGGGCAACTTCGAGGCCTTGTACGTGCTCTCGGGTGGGAACGGTTTCACGTCAACTCAAAAAAGGGTTCCCCTGAGTATCACCCGCACAACGTGTATTTTTCACTGCCGAACACTTCATTAAATAGCCTGGCTCAAAGCGTGCGCGAAAAGTTGAAGATTCAATGTCCTCGCGTGATTGGTGATCCCTCGAGCAGCGTACAAAAAGTAGCCCTGACCCATGGAGTCCTTTTAGTTGCCGAGGCGGAACGGATTCTGCGCGAGCCCGTAGACGTGGTCATCGCGGGGGATGCCGTTGAGTGGGAAGCAGCACCATATTTCGAGGACCTTGTCACGGCAAGGAAAGCAAAAGGGCTGGTTCTCATCGGCCACCAGGCGTCGGAAGAACCAGGTTGCGGAGTCATGGCTGAGTGGTTGAAGAGCTTTATTAGCGAAGTACCTATCGAATGGATTCCCGCAGGGGAGCCATTTTGGAGATTGAGCTAGGCGGAGACGCTGATGGACCGTACGGAAATGTCACGAAGGAGATTCTGCCAGCTCGCGGGAAGCGGCCTGCTTTTCGCCCCGACCCTCTCGCACGCGCAGATGTCCCTGTCGACCAAGTTGACCGCACGCGAGGTCGTTGCCCGCATTCACAAGAACGTTGGCGTGCCGTGGCGAACGCCAACGGCTGACGAATTCAAGGTTGGTGACCCGGATGCGCCCATCAGCGGAATCACCACGACGTTCATGTCGACGCAGGACGTGCTTGAGCGATCGGTAGCGGCCGGCAATAACTTCATCATTACGCATGAGCCGACATTCTGGAGCGCCGCCGACATCGTCACAGACGTCAGGGACGACCCGCTCTACGATTACAAGTTGAATTTCATTGCGAAAAACAAATTAGTTGTATGGCGGTTTCACGACCACTGGCATGCCCACCGGCCGGATGGGATCTTCACGGGATGGGACAGGGCTATGGGATGGGAAAGCTATGCGGCACCCTCCGATAATCCTTTTTCTCACGAGTACGTAATCCCGGAAACGAGTTTTGAGGAATTGGCCAGGGAGATGCAGGCGAAGTTAAAGACGCGCAGCATGAGGCTCGTCGGCGATCCCAAATTGAAAGTCACTCGGGTTGCCAATGCCGGCCATTACATTCAGCAATGCATGCAGGCGCTACCCCATGTCGACGTCTTGCTGGTATTTGAATGCCGTGAGTGGGAAGCAGCCGAATACGTCCGGGATGCGGTCGCGGCCGGGCAGAAGAAAGCGCTGGTCCAATTGCCTCACGAGGGCGGTGAAGAAGCGGGCATGGACGAGTGTGCCCGTTGGCTGCGGACATTTGTCACTGAAGTGCCGATCAAGTTCATTCCGTCTGGCGATCCGTTTTGGATGCCAAGCTAGATGGCACAAATGTTTGTACTGGAGCGAACATGTGCATTAGAAAAATTGCCTGCGCCATTTTCTTAGCGTGCAATGTCCTTGTCCTGCAAGTTGGAGTGTTGGCTGAAGATTCTGCCAACAATGGACATTGGGTCAGCGCGTGGAGCACTGCCGTGCACGCACCGCTGCCTTTCCCGGGTCTTCCGCCCTCCCCTGTATTTGAGAATCAGACTGTCCGCATGGTGGTGAAACCGACAATCGGTGGACAGCGCCTGCGAGTGCGGTTTTCGAACGCGTATGGAACCACCCCCCTGAAAATCGCTTCAGCGCATATCGCACTGTCGCAGAAGGGCGCGGCAATCGTCCCCGAATCCGATCGGGCCTTGACCTTCGGAGGCCGGTCCTCCATCAGCATCCCAGCCGGGGCGCCCATACTCAGCGACCCGATTGACCTTAACGTTCTCCCTTTTACGGAGGTTGCTGTAAGTGTGTACATTCCCGAGAAGACGCCCTCTTCTTCGGTTCACTTCTGGGCGCAACACGATTCGTACATTTCAGAAGCGGGCGATTTCACGGGCAAGTCTGACATCTCCAGTGCAGAAACAAAGACCTCATGGTATTTCCTGGCTGATGTGGAAGTGTGGGCTCCCGATCAAACCGCAGCGACTGTAACCCTGGGAGATTCGATTACCGATGGTGTCGGCGCGAAGCAAGGTGAGTATTCAGATTGGCCTGATCTTCTGGCCGACCGCCTGGCAAAGGCAAAGGGCGCCGTCAGTCTTTCCGTAGTCAATGAAGGTATTGGTGGCAACCGGATCTTGCACGATGGCGCTGGTGTCAGCGCCCTCTCACGTTTTGACCGGGATGTGTTGGCTCAACCTGGCGTTTCGAACTTGATCGTGCTCGAAGGAATCAATGACCTCGGATTCCCACATTTGAAGCCGCGCTTGCCGGATGGAACTACGCTGAAAGACTTGCCATTTACGCATGAGGTGGTAAGTGCGGAAGACCTTATCGTTGGTCTGCAACAAATCATTGAGCGGGCTCATCAGCACGGAATCAGGGTGTTTGGTGCAACCCTGACGCCGTTTGAGGGCGCCGACTATTACAGCGACGAGGGCGAGGCGGCGCGTCAGGCTGTGAATCAGTGGATTCGTACCGGGCGAGCCTTTGATGGTGTCTTCGATTTCGATGCCGCAGTTCGTGATCCAAACCATCCGGCTCAATTTCGAGAGGGCTACCACTCTGGTGACCATCTTCACCCTAGCGCAATCGGCTACAAGGCGATGGCGGATGCCGTCGACTTGGCTGTGCTGGGTAACAGAACCGTCAAGGCAAAGAAATAGCTTCACGGGATGAACAAAATGCGGGAAACAACAAGGCTTGTCTTGGCACTAGTTCTGGCGTTCGGCACGGCGCGGGCGCAGACCGGCGACTTCTATCGGCCCGCGACCAACGTCCCTGACGCAGAGTTCCCGCGACTCAACAGCGACCTGAGCGCGACCTTTAGGGTGAACGCCGGGCAGGCACAGAAGCTTCTATTGCTGATCGATTTTGATAGCTCCTATGAGATGGCAAAGAAAGATGGCGGCTTCTGGGAGGTCACGACAAAGCCCTTGCTTCCTGGATTTCATTACTACGCCATCTCCGTCGACGGATTTCTGGCGAACGATCCTGGCAGCAGAACTTTCTTTGCCGCCCGCAAGGAAGTAAGCGGCATCGAAGTTCCCGGACCGGACACAGATTTTCTGGCTGTCAAAGACGTGCAGCACGGCACGGTCCGAACCGAATGGTACTACTCAAAAGCCGCCGGCAAGACGAGAAGAATCTTTGTCTACACTCCGCCGGGATATGACAAGAGTGGGCTGCGTTATCCAGTTCTATACCTACAGCATGGATATGGCGAAGACGAAGCTGGCTGGGCCGATCAAGGGCGTGAAAACTTCATCCTCGATAATTTGATCGCGGCACACAAAGCCAAGCCCATGATCATTGTCAACGAGAATGGATTACCAGGGCCGGAATTCCAGCCGCCCGGTCCTCCTCGCGCGGGAGAGAAACCTCCGCCTGTCACGGAAGTCGCAAGCTACTTCATGAATGAGAAGTATGCGAAATTCGACAGCATAGTTTCGAGCGACTTGATCCCCTTTATCGACGCGAATTTTCGAACCCTGCCGGACCGTGACCACCGTGCACTTGCGGGACTGTCGATGGGTGGGGCGCAGGCTCTTCGCATTGGCCTTACTCACTTGGACAAATTCGCCTACCTCGGATCGTTCAGTCCGGCAATTTACATTACTGACATTTCCAAAGACTACGATGGCGCTCTCTCGGATCCAGCAAAAATCAATCAGCAATTGCGATTGCTGTGGTTGGGAATTGGCACTGAAGATTTCTTATTCAGTCCAGTAAAGGAGTCTCACAGAACGTTGGAAGGGGCGGGAATCAAACACGTCTGGGTTGAGAGTTCCGGAGCTCATGTTTGGACAGTGTGGCGCAAGTATCTTGCGGATTTTGCTCCAAGACTTTTTCAGTAAGTAGCCAGCAAGCCGATTGACGAGATGCATTTATGACGGATCCGGCGGTGATGATCGGGTTAGGTGAGGTTTTGTGGGACCTGTTGCCATCGGGAAAGGTGTTGGGCGGCGCGCCTGCGAATTTTGCATACATGGCGACCGTCCTTGGAGATCAAGGCATCGTTGCCAGCCGGGTTGGGAATGATGACTTGGGGCGGGCGGCTTGTGCTGGTATGCAGAAATTAGGTCTCAACACTGCATATCTGCAATGCGACGACTCTCATGAGACCGGCACCGCAACCGTATCGATTGACACCGCTGGCCAACCTACTTTCACGATCAAGGAATCAGTTGCATGGGATTTCCTGGAATGGTCGCCTCAATGGGAGGAATTGTCGGCAAGAGCTGAGGTTGTTTGTTTCGGTTCATTGGCACAGCGTTCGGAAAAGTCGGCGCTCACGATCGAGCAGTTCTTGAAGCGCACGCCGCCCAATACTCTTCGGATATTCGACGTTAATCTCCGGGAATCTTTTTACAACCAAGCCGTGTTGCACAGGTCTTTTCAGCACGCCGACATCGTCAAGCTCAACGATCACGAACTCCTCCGCGTTTCCGATCTGTTCAACTTAGGCAGCGGAACTCACGAGGCCCTTGCCCAACGCTTGTTGCGCCTTTGCGACTTGCGCTTGGTCTGCATAACTTGTGGATCACGTGGAAGTCTCCTCGTAACTAAAAATGAGACCGTCGAGCACAGTGGCTTTCAAGTCACGGTTGCCGATGCGATTGGGGCAGGAGATGCGTTCACCGCCTGTCTTGCTCACCAATACTTACGTGGCCGTTCTCTCCAGGAAATCAGTGAATCGGCGAATCGCTTTGCATCATGGGTCGCAACTCAGACAGGCGCAACGCCACACATCAGTACGGACCAACTACGAAGCATTATGAATGGGGCCGCCCTTCACTAAGGCCCTTCTGCCACACAGAGCGCACAATACCGCTTATTGCGGCGCATAAGAGGGAGGTAGCACGGTGAGAACCTGTTTCGCGTTGTATCTGGCTGTCTTGCTGCTGGTGGGCCCATGCTCTTCGCAGATAAAGCAGCCGGTCAAGACTGACGCTGGCCTGGTTAGCGGTGTTCAAGGCAGAGACTCCGCGGTTGTTGTCTTCAAGGGAATCCCATACGCCGAACCTCCGTTAGGCGACTTGCGCTGGGCACCGCCAAGACCCCCGCGGGACTGGAAGGGAGTGCTCAAAGCCGATCACTTCAGCGACGGCTGCGTGCAGAACTTCCCTAAGGCTGATTTTCCGAAAAGCGAGGATTGCCTGTATCTGAACGTTTGGACTCCAGCGATGGCTAAGGCGCTACCCGTAATGGTCTATATCCACGGAGGAGGCTTGCGCGTTGGCTCTGCGCGCGAGGCCCTGTACGACGGCGAAGAACTGGCCAAGAAAGGAATGGTCGTCGTCACATTGAACTATCGCCTCGGAATTCTGGGGTTCTTTGCTCATCCGGAACTGTCCAAGGAATCGCCGCGCCACACCTCGGGCAACTACGGGCTACTTGACCAGAATGCAGCGCTGCAGTGGGTACATCGCAATATTGCCGCGTTTGGCGGCGATCCCAACAAGGTCACCATCTTTGGACAATCCGGCGGCGCTTTCTCGGTGATTTCGCAGGTAGTAAGTCCGCTGTCGAAGGGATTATTCCGAGGTGCGATCGTCGAAAGCGGCGGAGTGGGCCCGGGCTTCGCGAGGACCGAGTTGCTATCACTGCAAGATGCCGAAAAAGCCGGTGTCAAGTTTGCTGAGTCTGGCGGGGCCCACTCTCTGGCAGAGCTACGGGCGCTGCCAGCCGGGAAAATACAGTCCGATGGGCCGCCGGAATCGAATGTGGACGGGTGGTTCTTCCCAGCCAGTCCGGTCACGCTCTTGAAAGAAGGAAAGCAGAACAAGGTTGCCATGATCGTTGGGTCCAATTCCGATGAAGGGCAGCACCTTTTCCGCTCGCCGCTTCCGGCCAGCGAGTATGCCGAGCAGGCTAAGAAGAACTACGGCCCGGATTCCGATAAGTTCCTGGCGCTATATCCCAACGATTCCGAGCAGGCTTCCAAATCTTCCCAGCAGCGTATGTTTGCCGACCGCATGGCGTTGGGGGAACAGAACCTGGCTTCGACGATGACTGACCTCGGCGCCAATGTCTATCTTTATTACT
>Ga0335070_10003667_pt1 | contig 17963 bp, 14 predicted proteins | sample Lox_Sample_13_FD_206722 | JGI IMG/M metagenome (GOLD analysis project Ga0335070, IMG submission 206722) | Soil microbial communities from Loxahatchee National Wildlife Refuge, Florida, United States - Lox_Sample_1.3 | ecosystem: Environmental > Terrestrial > Soil > Wetlands | place: USA...
GAAAAGTACGCGGTGCGCGCGGGCGGCGGATTTAACCATCGTTTCGGCCTCGATAGCGGAGTTTTGATCAAGGAGAACCATATCGCGGCCGCTGGCTCGGTGACCGCGGCGTTCAAAGGCGCGCGCAAGCTCGCGCCGCACACGATGCGAATCGAGATCGAATGCGAGACGCTGGCCCAGGTCGAAGAGGCGCTCGCGGCCGGCGCCGATTCGATCCTGCTCGACAACATGACGCTCGACGACGTGCGCCGGGCGCGTGCGATGGCTCCGGCCGGGCGCGTGCTGCTCGAAGTGTCCGGCGGCGTGACGCTCGAGGGCGTGCGCGCGATTGCGGAGACCGGCATTGACCTGATCTCCGTCGGCGCGCTGACCCATTCTGCGCCCGCCGTCGATCTGAGCATGCTGATAAAGCCACAGTAGCGCCGCGAGGGTTAATTCTACGGCGGCTGCCGCGTGACGATCTCCGTAACCGTTTGCGGAACTCTTGAATGACCGAGAATCCCTACCGCCGAGCTGAAGCCGGTCGCCCCTCGGAAACCATCGGATGGCGCGTCCACTATTTCGAGGAGCTGGAAACGACGCAGCGGACCGCGGCTGAAATGGCGGCACGCGGCGCGCTTCACGGCGAGGTCGTAATCGCCGAGCGGCAGACGGCGGGGCGGGGACGGATGGGCCGGACGTGGCACTCTCCGCCCGGCGTCAACTTCTACGGCACCTTCATCCTGCGCCCCGAGATGCCGGTCGCCGAGGCCGCGCTGCTGAGCCTGGTCGCCGGGGTCGCGGTGGCAGAGACGATGGAACTGGTCGCGCCGCGAATCGTGGCGCTTAAGTGGCCCAACGACGTATGGCTTGGCGGACGCAAGGCCGGCGGGATGATCGCGGAGGCGGTGACGGATTCGCATCATCGACTGGCCTGCGTGCTGCTCGGGATCGGTCTCAATCTCAACCTGGCGCCGGAGGATATCCCGGAGGAACTGCGCAGCCGCGCAACTTCCGTGATGGCGGCGACCGGACGGCCATGCGACCGGATCGAGCTTGCCGGCGAGCTTTTTTCCAGACTTGACTCTCGCTATATGGAAACTATGAGGGGCGGGTTCGCCGCCGTACGCCCCGCCTGGGAGCGTTATTCGGCGCTCACCGGACGGCAGGTCACGGTGGTCGATGGACAAAGCCGTATCGGCGGGACCGTGCGGGGAATCGGTCCCGACGGAGCGCTGCTGCTGGAAGCCCGGGGAGAACTCATCCGCGTGCTCGCTGGTGACGTGACTATCGAAGGCGCATACGATTGACGTAGAGCGAAAAGTATGGCGACCATCGCCACCACGGCCTTGGCGGGCCGCTGCGCGGGGCAGGCGCAGGTGCGAGAATCACGAACGGGGGCCAGACATAACTAGAAGACTTCCCCAGGAGCAAAGGCTATGGCTGTGGAAGAAATCGGACGTCTGAGAAGCATCGCGATCGTGGGCCAGGGGGCGACCGGCAAGACTCAGTTGGCCGAGGCGATGCTGTTTACCGCCGGCACGCTCAACCGGCAGGGACGGCCCGACGACGGCACGGCCGTGATGGATTTCGAGCCTGAGGAAGTGCATCGGAAGATTTCGATCAGTTCAGCGTTTCATCACTACAACTGGAAAAAGGACGAAGTCATCGTGGCGGATACGCCGGGCTATCAGGTGTTCCTGCCGGATTCGTTCGCGACCATGCGCGCCGTAGACAGCCTTGTGTTCGTGGCCACCGGCGGTGGCGATCTCAAGGTTGAGTCGGAAAAGATATGGGCCGAGACGAATCAGCTCGGTCTCCCGCGAATAGTCTTCGTCTCGCGGCTGGATCGCGAGCGCACGACCTTCGACAACGCGATGACGGATCTCGAGAAAACGCTCGACGCGCATCCGGTTGCGCTCACGCTGCCGATCGGATCGGAGCTGACTTTCAACGGCGTGATCGACGTGCTCGCGATGAAGGGCTTCATCTATGCCGACGGCAGCGGCAAACCCAAGGAAGAGGCGCTGAATGCCGAACAGAAGGCCCGCGCGGAAGCGACGCGCTCGCGTCTTTGCGAAGCAGTGGCCGAGACCGACGACGCGCTGCTCGAGAAGTATCTGGACAAGGGAGTGCTCGAGGACGACGAACTGCGTGCGGCGCTGCGGGCGGCGACGCTCGCCGGCAAGCTCACGCCGGTACTCTGCGGCTCGGGGCTAAAGAATATCGGGATTGGGCCGCTGCTCGACGCGATCGACGCGCTGCTCCCGGCGCCCAACGCGCGGCCGGCGCGCCAGGGCTTCGCCGGCGCCAACAGCGAGCCGGTCGAGCGCGCGCCCGACCCGGCGGCGCCGTTTTCGGCCTTCGTCTTCAAGACCGTAATCGATCCGTTCGCCGGCAAGCTGTCGATCTTCCGCGTGGTCTCCGGACGCGCCCAAAGCGACGCGGCCGTGCTCAATTCGACGCGCGGCCTGCGCGAGCGCTTCGGCCAGTTGCTTCGGCTCGAAGGCAAGAAACAATCGCCCATCCCGTCCGCTCTCCCGGGCGAGATCGTCGCGGTCGCCAAGCTCAAAGACACCACCACAGGCGATACGCTGTGCGACGAGAAATCCCCGGTTATCTTTCCGCAGGCCGAACGGGCGCCAACGGTCATGTCCTTTGCGATCCGGCCCAAGACCAAAGGCGACGAACAGAAGGCCTCACAAGCGCTGCAGCACCTCGTCGAGGAGGATCGTGCCCTGGAGACCCATCGTGACCCGCAGACCCATGAGATCATCCTGTCGGGCACGGGACAGATGCATATCGAGGTGACGGTCGAGAAGCTGAAGCGCAAATTTAATGTAGAAGTTGAACTTCAAGCCCCAAAGGTCCCCTACAAGGAGACCATCAAGGGCCGCGCCGAAGCCCAGGGCAAGTACAAGCGTCAGTCCGGTGGCCGCGGCCAGTACGGTGATTGCTGGCTCAGAGTGGAGCCGCTCCAGCGCGGCGGCGGCTTCGAGTTCAAAGACGAGATCGTCGGCGGCGCGATTCCGCGCCAGTTCATCCCGTCGGTCGAAAAGGGCGTGCGAAACACGCTTGCCGAGGGTTATCTGGCGGGCTTCCCGATGGTGGACGTCAAGGTGTCGGTCTTCGAAGGCAGCTATCACGATGTCGACTCCTCGGACATGGCGTTCCAGATCGCGGCCTCGATGGGACTTAAGGCGGCGTTCGAAAAGGCCCGGCCGATTATCCTGGAACCCGTGATGGCGCTCGACGTGAGTTGTCCCGACGAATCGATGGGCGACGTGATCGGCGATCTGAACTCGCGCCGCGGTAAAGTGCTCGGGATGGATCGCAAGGGCCAGAGCCAGGTGATCAAGGCGCTCGTGCCGATGTCGGAGATTCTAAAATACGCGCCCGACCTGCGCTCGAAGACGTCGGGCCGCGGATCGTTCGAGGCGCACTTCTCGCATTACGAGGAAGCGCCACCTCCGATCACAGAGCGGATCGTCAAGGAGGCGCGCGAGGCACGCGAGGCCGCGCAAAAGGAGCGCGCGCACGCCTAGCGCCTGTGGTCCGGGCCGCGCGCGCAGCTGCGTGGTATGCAAGCGACCGCGCGCGCGGGCGCGTGGTATAAATGACGGATGGCGCCGATCGGAAAGGCACTGATTGTTGCCGGGCTGGTGCTGGCCGTGCTGGGCGCGGTGGTCTGGGGCTACGGATCAGGCTCCATACCGGGGCCTCTACCGGGACGGCTTCCGGGCGATATCTACGTGCGGCGCGGCAACTTCAGCTTTTATTTTCCGCTGACGACCTCGATCGTCGTCAGCATCGTGCTTAGCCTGATCGTGGCCTGGCTGAGGCGCTGACCGTGGCCGGTTATGCTGACGCACGCGATTCCACGCGCGTGGCCGACTTGAAGCGGCGCCGCCGCGAGCTTATTGCGGTGGGCGTGGCGGCGACCGTGCTGGTCGCCTTCGTGCTTGCGCAGACCGAGCTGCCGCCGCTTACGCGCCATACTTCGCTGCTCTCCAACCTGGTCGTAATCCTGCTGTTCGACATCAGCTTTCTCCTGCTCGGTCTGCTCCTGCTGCTGGTCGGACGCAACCTCGCCAAGGTCATCTTCGAGCATCGCCGCGGCCTCATCGGCTCCAAGTTCCAGGTGCGCCTGGTGCTCGGCTTCATCGCGGTGGCGCTGGTGCCGAGCCTGTTCCTGCTCATCGTGGCGGGCGCATTTTTGCGCGCCGACGTTGCCAGCTGGTTCAATCCCGAATACGAACGCGTGCTCGACGACTCGCTCGATATCGCCAAGGTTTACTATCTGAGCGCGGCCAACAACGCCGCTCACTTCGCGCGCGAAATCGCGCGCGAGGCCGCAGCCAAGGGCTTGCTGCGCCCGGAGCGCCGCGCCGAACTCAAGAGCTTTATCGAGGAGCGCCAGGAAGACTACAACCTCGGCACGATCGAGGTGTTCGATCGCGGCCGCCGCCTGCTGCTGATTGCGCTTAGCCCAAAAACCCCGACCGGAATCGGCGTCTCGCCCGACTCGCCGCTGCTCGCGCAGACGCTCGGCGGTCATGCGATGACGCGCACCGACCGTTTCGGCAAGTCCGATGTGATCCGCGGCAGCGCTCCGATCTACGCCTCGCCGGAGTCGGACACGGTGATGGGCGCGGTGGTGGTCGATTACTACTTGCCGCGCAGTCTCGCGCAGCGCGCCGCCGGCATCTCGCAGACCTTCGAGGACTATTTTCAATTGCGCACGTTGCGCCAGCCGATCATGCGCAGCTATTTCCTGGCCCTGATGCTGATCGGGCTGGTCGTCGTGCTGCTGGCGAGCTGGTTCGGGATGTATCTCGCGCGCGGAGTCACGGTTCCAATCAAGCTTTTGGCCGAGGGCACGCAGGCTATCGCGCACGGCGATCTCGAGCATGAAATTCCGTCGGTCGGCGACGACGAAATCGGGCAACTGGTGAATTCGTTCAACCGGATGACGGCCGACCTGCGCTCATCGCAGACCGAACTCGAGCGCCGCCGGGCTTACACGGAAACACTGCTCCGCAACGTGAGCGCGGGCGTGGTCGGGCTCGATTCGCAGGGCGTAATCACTGCGATCAATTCTTACGCAGAACGGATGCTTGGACTTAAGGCAGGGGAGGTGCTCGGGCGCCGATGGCGCTCCGTGTTCCAACCCGCGCTGGCCGACGCGCTCGAGGAAATCTTCGCCGAGCATCGCCGTCCGCACGAGGTGCGCTCCTCGATCAAGCTGCAGCCGGCGGGCGGGAGCGAGATCGAGCTGATGGTCGCCGCGAGCACGCTGGGCGACGGCGCCGACGGCGAGCTCGGGACGGTGCTGTTTTTGGAGGACGTGAGCCAACTTGCCAAGGTCGAGCGGATGGAGGCGTGGCGCGAGGTCGCCCGCCGCATCGCACACGAGATAAAGAATCCGCTGACGCCGATCCAGCTCTCGGCGGAGCGGCTGCGCCGCCAGCTTGCCGAGCGCGCCTCCGATGGCGACGCCAGGCTTATCGATGAGTGCACTCGCATCATCATCGGCGAGGTCGAGGACTTAAAGCGCCTGGTGGGCGAGTTCTCCGCGTTCGCCCGGATGCCGCATCTCAATCCCGTTCCGGGCGACCTCAACCCGCTGGTCGAAGAGACGGTCGCGACGTTTCGCGAGGCCAACCCTGGGGTCGATTTCGCCACGGTGCTGGCGTCATTGCTGCCGCAAATCGCGATCGACCGCGACGCGCTCAAGCGGGCGATCGTCAACCTGCTGGAAAACGCGGTCAACGCCGCGGTCGGCGCCAATCCCAATGGCGGGGGACCGAACATCGAGGTGCGCACGGCGCTCGATGCTGAAAGCGGGGTCGTCACGCTAGAGGTAAGCGACAACGGCCCGGGTATCCCGCAAGCGCTGCGCTCGCGCATCTTCGAGCCTTATTTTTCGACGCGCAAGGGCGGCACTGGACTCGGCCTCGCGATCGTCTCGGCCATCGTTGCCGACCATCACGGCTTCGTCCGGGTGCGCGACAACCAGCCGCGGGGAAGTAGATTCGTGCTCGAGTTTCCGATAAAAGAGCAGCAATTCGCGAAGGTTCTGGGCTAGGAGCGTCTGGCGCGATCCGACCGGCGCAGTCCGCTTACCGCCAAAGGAAAATAGTGAACGAGACCGTATTGGTGGTTGATGATGAGGAGCGGATCAGGTCATCGCTCCGTGGAATCCTGGGCGACGAGGGCTTTCGGGTGCTCGACACCGGCGACCCGGCCGGCGTGATGGATCTCATCACGCGCGAGAACCCGGCACTGGTCCTGCTCGACATCTGGATGCCCAATATCGACGGCATCGAGCTGCTCCGCCGCATCAAGGCCGAACGGCCCGAAGTCCGCGTGATCATGATCTCCGGCCACGGCAACATCCAGAACGCGGTGGCCGCGACCCGGCTCGGCGCGGCCGATTTCATCGAGAAGCCATTTTCCGTCAGCGGGCTGCTCACTTCGATCGAACGCGTGCTCGAACGCGAGTCCGGCGGTGTGCGCATGCCCGGCGGAGCGCCGGCCGGCCCGGCCGCGCCGCGGCCCGCGCCGTTCGTGAGCCGCTCCGGGCAGAGGCAACGCACGCTCGCGCGCTCGGTGGTCGCGGCAGGGCAGGGCCTTCATTCGGGACTCAAGACCGGCGTAATCCTGCATCCCGCGCCGCCGGGGACCGGCATAGTCTTTTCCTCGGTCGCCGACGAGACCGCGATCGCCGCGCGCCTCGAGAACGTCACCGACACCGGCTACAACACCACGCTCACCGCAGGCGGCCGCTCCGTGCGCACGGTCGAACACTTGATGTCGGCGCTGCACGGCATGGGCATCAGCAACCTGTTGATCAAGACCGACGACGAAGTGCCCGCGCTCGACGGCTCGGCGATCGAATTCTGCCGGCAGATTTCCGAAGTGGGCGTGCAAGAGCAGGAAGCCGCGCTCGAGCCGGTGAGAATCGCGCGCGCGATCGCGGTCGGCAACAACGGCGAGTCGATTCGTATCGAGCCCGCGGACCATCTCATCATCGACTACACCCTGGAGTACCCGCGGCCGATCGGCCGTCAGAGCGTGCACTTCGAGCTGACTTCGCCCGAGGCCTACATGCGCGAGATCGCACCGGCGCGCACCTTCGGCTTCGTGCACGAGTTCCACAAGCTCGCCGAGATGGGTCTCGCAAGCGGCGGCCGACTCGACAATCTCATCCTGATTGACGACGAGAAGGTGGTTAATACGACGCTGCGCTTCGTCGACGAATTCGCGCGCCATAAGGTGCTCGATCTGATCGGCGACCTCTATCTGCTTGGGCGGCCGATCCTGGGCCACGTCATCGCGCACAAGACCGGCCATTCCGATAATTTAGCGCTGCTCCGCGCGGTGAAGGCTGCGCTCTAGACCGTTGCCGCGGTCTTGGCGACTCTAGACCGCTGTCGCGGTCTTGGCGACAATAAGCCCGCGAGCTTTCGGACGGATCGCGTCGGCGATCCCGGAAATCGGCATCACCTGATGGAACTCAAAGGCAAGGCCGCCCTGGTGACCGGCGCCGCGCGCCGCGTCGGCCGCACGATCGCTGAGCATCTAGCCGGACGCGGAGCCGCCGTTGCGGTCCATTACAATCGCTCGCGCAGCGAAGCGGAAGCGGTCGTCGCCGGAATCGAACGCGCCGGCGGCCGCGCGCATCCCTTCGGCGCGAATCTGGAAAGCGTCGCCGAGATCGAGCGGATGGTCGGCGAAGTGCTCAAAACGTTCGGCCGTATCGACGTCCTGGTCAATTGCGCGTCGGTCTTCTATCGCAAGCCGATCGAGGAAGTCACCGAGCACGATTGGGATGTCAATCTCGACACCAACCTCAAGGCGCCGTTTTTTCTCTCCAAGTTCGCGGGCGCGGCGATGCGCCGGCAGGGCGCCGGGAAAATCGTCAATATCGGCGATTGGGCCGGGATTCGCCCGTACAACAACTATTTGCCGTACACCGTTTCCAAGAGCGGGCTTATCGGGTTGACCCGAGCGCTGGCCAAGGCGCTCGCTCCCGAGGTCCAGGTCAATTGCGTCGCGTTGGGCCCGGTGATGCCGCCCGAGGAATACAGCGAAGAGGAAAACGCAAGGCTGGTCGCCGGCACGCTGGTCAAGCGGCTCGGTTCTCCCGAAGACGTCGCGCGCGCGGTGCTCTTTTTGTGCGAAGGCACCGACTTCGCGACCGGCTCGACGCTGATGCTCGACGGCGGCCGCCTCCTGAACTAGCTGGCTGCGCTCAGGCGGCCATCGGCACCGGCGCAGGTGCGAAGCTCGCCGTACAGGGCGGCCCTGCCGCGAAAAAGTGGCTGACGGTACTGTCGGCGCGCTCGAAAATCAGGCTCGCGGAGCGCGTGCCGTAGTCGCCCATGTGCTGGCAGAGCGCGTTGGGCCGTCCCTCGCGAGCGTCGAGTTGCGTCGAGTGGTCGGCCAGCAGATTCGCCAGTTGCGCGCGATGGGCGACCGGATCGCGCGCGAAGTCGGCCGGCGCAAGCAGCGAAGCGAAACGATCGTGCGCGCGGCTGATACGGGGGCATTCGAAATCGTCCAGATCGACGTTGGTCAGCAGATGCATCCCGGGAGCGAGCTTGACCAGTTCGAGCCCGCCGCCGCGGTTGTAGGCGACGTAGGCGGAGTCTCGTGAAGCCATCAGCAGGTTGAATGCGTTGTAATTCGAGCCGCGCTGACCGTGCACGAACGCCGCGGCCTCGTCGGCTGTCCGATGGCGTAGCGCGTCGAGGCATAGCAGTCCGCGCGAGCGCAGCGCCGGATTGGGGTCGCCGTAGTCGGCACGCCGGCGGTTCAGCAGCCCGGCCACCAGCCCGTATTCGTTAATTCCGAGCCACGTGCCGTTCGCCTGGAGGTCCTTGCCGCCGACGACATGCGGATGCGCGAGCAGGGTGGTCGGAGGCAGGGCAGGGCGGGCCAAGTACTCGTCGCGATTGGCCGCGATCACGACGGGGTAATCGGGAAATACCTGGAAATAGATCGCAAGCGTGCACATCGTCCCCCAAACTTGGCAAAACCGAAGCGCCTGAAACAAGGGGGGACCGCCCTGATGGTCGAGCGCTCCTGACGCGCATGCTCCTGACCCGCATGGGGCCAAATGGACGGGCGCTTTCGATGGTTTCTACGTGTCTCGCGTGTCTCGGGAGAGCAATGAAGGCGAGCGTCGAGGAAGCGCCAGAGGTCCTTCCTTTGCGAGGGGCAGAATCAAAGGCTCAGGCTCCCATGACGTGCGCGTTCACGGCCTCGAACCGGCGCGCTACGCGGCCCGTCCGATCGCGGCAATTCACAGTCGGCTGTCGTTTGGTTGATGTAATATTTCGAGTGCCATCTTCGGAACAGAGGATCCGTTTCGTTGGTCTATGGTTCGGTTGGCGCTTGAACGGTCAGGCCCGGGCCTTCGCGCGGCGGAGCCATTCGTCTAAACCGATGCGCCCGAGGCGCGCCTCGCCCAACGGCACCAGCGAGCGCTCCTCGACCCGGCCGCCCCAGTATCGGGCCTCCGGGTCTCTCGCGACCTGACGTGGATCGCCGACCGCTTTCAGATAGCGGGCGACGATTTCGTTGAACGGCGCTCGTTCCGGACCGGCGATCTCGACGATGCCGCGTCGCGGCGCCGCGAGCGCCACCTCCGCAACGATGGCGGCAACGTCATCCGCCGCAATTGGCTGGAACAGGACGGGAGGAAGCCTCACCATGTTTCCATCCGCACTTGAATCGGCGATGCCGCCGAGGAATTCCAGGAACTGGGTCGAGCGGATGATGGTGTACGGGATGCCGGAGCTTTCGATCAGTTTCTCCTGGGCGACCTTGGCGCGGAAATAGCCATTGTCGGTCCGGTCGATTCCGACGATGGATAGCGCGACATGGTGGCGGACGCCCGCCGCGGCCTCCGCCGCGATAAGGTTGCGGCCGGAGGTCTCGAAGAATTCCAGCACCGCCTTGTCTTCAAATGAAGGCGAATTGGCGAGGTCAATCACCACTTGCGCGCCGGCGACGGCCGCTTTGAGCCCTTCGCCGGTGATGGTGTTGATGCCGCTTTTGGGCGAGGCGGCAACGACCTCGTGGCCGCCCTGGCGCAGGATGGCGACGCTCTTCGAGCCGATAAGCCCGGTGCCGCCGATGACGACGATCTTCATATCATGACCTCCTTCATCGTGGCTGACATAACCTGCTATGCGCGCCTCATGGGTGTCCGGTCAAGAAGGACGGCCGGCGTGGCGTCCACGCACCCACTTTGCGATACAATCCGATCATGACGGGCGCGCGGCGCTACGACGTGGTGCTGGTCGGCGGCGGAGTCATCGGAAGCTCGGTCGCGATGGCGCTCTGCGAGCGCGGCCTTAGGACCGCGGTTGCCGATATCGACCTCAGCGGGCGGCTGAGCTCGAGCGAAAAGAACGCCGGCGGCGTGCGCGCGACCTGGTGGCAGCCGGTGAATATCGCGCTCTGCCGCGCTTCGATCAAATACTACGAAAGCGTCCGCGCGGAGGTTGGCTTTCGCCAGAAGGGCTATCTCTGGCTCTACGACGCCGCGACCTGGCCTAAGGCAGTGCAGCATCTCGGCCTGCAGCGCGAACTCGGCCATCCGATCGAAGAGATGGACGCCGCCGCGATCCATGGCCGCGTTCCCGAAATCGATCGGCTCGACGGTATCGCGGGCGCAACCTTTTCGCCCGAGGACGGACTGATCAATTCCAACCTGCTGAAGGAGCATTATCGTTCGCGCTCTCGCGCGCTCGGCGCCGAGTATCTCGACCGGCTCTACGTCCATGCGATCGAAGCGGGCGAGAGCGAAGTGCGAATCGGATGCTGGCGCGCCGACGACGCGCTGCTGGACGAGACCCTGGTCCGCATGATGTCCGAAGACGCGCCGGGAGTGCCTGCGGCGGGCCATCTGGTCGAACTCGCCGCGGACGCGGTTGCGATAACCGGCGGCGCATGGTCGCCGAGCGCGCTCAAGCTGGTCGGGCTGAAGAACCTGAGCGAGCCGATTCGCCGCCAGATCTGTCTCGTCGATAATCGCACGACCAATCTCGACGCCTACGGCATGATCGTCGATACCTCGGGCGTCTATTTTCACAACGAGGGCGCTTACGTACTGGCCGGCTACTCGCCGCTCGGCGAGCCGCCGGGCTATCATTTCAACTACGACGGCGAGCCGTTCTTCATGAACGAGGTCTGGCCCCGGCTCTACGCTCGGATGAGCGCGTTCGAGCGCCTGCGGCACGTCCGCGGATGGGCCGGGCTTTACGAGGTCTCGCCCGACCGCAGCGCGATCGTGGGCCGCGCGGCGCCGCGCGTCTTCGAGGCGCATTCGTTCAGCGGGCGCGGCGTGATGCAATCGTACGGCGCGGGCCAGGCGCTGGCGGAATTGATCGCGGACGGGCATTACCGGCGTTTCGACGCGAGTGCGCTTGCCCGCGAGCGCTTCGAGCGCGGCGCGCTGGCGCTCGAAGAACTGCACATTTGAGAGCCGCGGACGGTTTAAAATCCCCGGCGGCTCATGATAGTTAACAGGGATTGCGCGGCAGCCCGCGCGGGCATCCGCAGCGCCCCAGGAGGATGAATGTTCTCGTCGATCGAAGAGGTAATCGAGCGCTTTGCCGAACAGAAGTACATCGCCAGCCGCCGTATCGCGACGGTGGTGTATCTCGCCGCCGCGCTTAAGAAGCCGATCCTGGTCGAGGGGCCGGCCGGTGTCGGCAAGACCGACCTGGCCAAGGTTCTGGCCCTGGCGCTCGGCCACGATCTCATCCGTCTGCAGTGCTACGAGGGACTGGACGAAGGCAAGGCGCTTTACGAATGGGAATACGCCAAGCAACTGCTCTACACGCAGATTCTGAAGGACAAGATAAGCGAGGTCCTGACCGGAGCGCAGGGGCTTGCCGCCGCCGTCGACCGCATCGCCAAAGAGGACGAGGTCTTTTTCTCCGAGCGCTTCGTGCTGCCGCGGCCGCTGCTGAAGGCGATCACGTCGGACAAGCCGGTGGTGCTGCTGATCGATGAAATCGACAAAGCCGACGCCGAATTCGAGGCCTTCCTGCTCGAACTGCTCTCCGATTTCCAGGTCACCGTGCCCGAGATCGGGACCTTCAAGGCGCGTCAGATTCCGCTCGTCGTGCTGACCTCGAACAACGCGCGCGAGATGTCCGACGCGCTGAAGCGCCGCTGCCTGCATCTCTATATCGACTTTCCCGAGCGCGAGCAGGAACTCGCGATCATCAAGCTCAAGGCGCCCGAGTCGGCCGACAAGCTCGCCGCCGAGGTGGTGACCGTCGTGCAGTCGCTGCGCAAGCTCGACCTCAAGAAGAGCCCCGGGATAAGCGAGACGATCGACTGGGTCAAGGCGCTGACGCTGCTCAATGTGCAGAGTCTCGATCAGGATCTCGTCAACGAGACGCTCGACACGATCGTCAAGTACGAGGGCGACGTGCGCAAGGCACAGGAGGAGCTCAAGGAATACGTGCGGCGCGCACGCGCGCGGCGCGGCAGCGACGTCGGCCCTGCCGGCAGCCCGCCCGCGAGCGACAAAGACCTGCTGAATTAGTAAAGATTTGCTGAACTAGCGCGCCCAAGCCCGCGCCGGGGCGCCTGGCCGGGCGCGGGCCCGAAGCATCCTATGGAAGACAAGCTGGTCGAATTCGCCAATCTGCTGCGTCAAAACGGCGTCCGCGTCTCGCTCGCCGAAACTCTCGACGCGCTCGCCGCCTCGGGGATGACGGGGCTTTCGGACCGCGACACGTTTCGCGGAGCGCTGCGCGCCACGATGATCAAGCGGGCGAGCGAGCTGCCGGTGTTCGAAGAGCTCTTCGACGTTTACTTCTCGGGCCTCGGCGAGATCATCAAGCAGGCCGGGCAGGGCGTGCAGGACGCGCTCTCGATGTCCGACCAGGAATTTCAGAAGTTCCTCGATCAGGTCGAGGAAATGCTCAAGCAGCAGGGCGAAAAGCTCTCGGAGCTTGCGCGCGACCTGCTGCAGAACCGCTCGGGCCAGCTCGAAAAGCGTCTGCGCGAGGCGGCGCGCGCGGTGCGCCTGCAGGGCGTGGAGCGGACAATCGAGGAAAACTACTTCGCTCGGGCGCTCGCCCGCGCGCTCGGGCTGGACAAGCTCGAGCAGGAGATCCGCGAGCTGCGCGAGCAAATCCAAAAGCTCGAATACGGCTCGGCGCTGAAGGCCCAGCTCGAGAAATATCTCGACCGCCGCCTCAAGGCGCTCGAGGACATCATCCGGCGCTACGTGCGGATGGAGCGCGAGAAGCGCGACCTGAAGGCGCGCGAGGAACAGCGGTTAAATCAGCTCTCGGACAAGAGTTTCTACTACCTCAGCGACGAGGAGCTGGATCGCATGAAGGAGGCGGTGACGCGCCTTGCGCAGCGGCTCAAGAACGTGCTCGCCGTGCGCCGCAAGCACGCCAAGAAGGGCCGCTTCGACATCAAGCGCACGCTGCGCCACAACCTGGAATACGGCGGCGTGCCGTTCAAGCTGCGCTTCGAGAAGCGCCGGCGCGAGAAGCCGCAGGTGGTCGTCCTGTGCGACGTGTCGGACTCGGTGCGCAACGCCTCGCGCTTCATGCTGCAGTTCGTGTACTCGCTGCAGGACCTGTACTCGCGCGTGCGCAGCTTCGTCTTCGTCTCCGACATCGGCGAAGTCACCGAGCACTTCCGCTCCAACGACATCAAGGAAGCGCTCGACATCGCGCTCAAGGGCGACGTGATCAACGTCTATGCCCACTCGGATTTCGGCCGCGCCTTCCGCAATTTCGTCGGCGACCATATCGGCGCGGTCAACAAGCGCACCACGGTGATCGTGCTCGGCGACGCGCGCAACAATTACAATCTGCCGCACGACTGGTGCCTGCGCGAAATCCGCCAGCGCGCCCGCCGCATCATCTGGCTCAATCCGGAAAGCCGCAATACCTGGGGATTCGGCGATAGCGAGATGGAACGCTATGCGCCGCATTGCGATTTGGTAGAAGAGTGCCGCAATCTCAACCAGCTCTACCGCGTCGTGGACCATCTGGTCACACGCTAAGCGCCGCGCTCCGCGCGCTCTGGCGCAGCCTCATCGCGAACCTCAGGTTGACCGCCGCACGGGTTTGGTCCAAAATTGTTTCAAGACGCGAAGATCGTAAGACTGAGCGTTCGCCGATAGGTGCGGGCGGAAGCTTCGCGCGCCGCGGGGAAGCCGGCGGACGCGTAATCGGGAGCGAGCGGAGCGGCTGGACAAAGATATCGATAATGGCTGCGCGCAGAGAAGATTTTATCCTGATGATCGTCGGCGGTCTGACGCTTGACCCTAGTACCAAGATGCCGATCGTTGTGCTCAAGGACCCCGACAACAAGCTCAATCTGCCGATCTGGATCGGTCCGCTCGAAGCGGCCTCGATGGCGACCGAGCTCGAGGGCATCCGGCCGCAGCGCCCGATGACGCACGATCTGCTGCGCAACCTGCTCGGCGACCTCGGTGCGACGGTCGAGGCGGTCGAAGTCACCGAGCTGCGCGAAAACACCTACTTCGCGCGCATCCTGGTCCGCACGCGCGAGGGGCGCGACATGGAGGTCGATTCGAGGCCCTCCGACGCGATCGCGGTCGCGCTGCGCACTAAGTCGCCCATCTACGTCGCGAAGAAGGTGCTCGAGATGTCGAGCGAGCTCCACGAACAGGCGGCCGAGCCCGGCAACGGCAGCGACCAGAACCTGGCCGGGGTCTCACGCGACAAGTGGTCCGAGATTCTCGAGCGGATGTCGCCCGACGACTTCAAGTACAAAATGTAGCCTGGCGGCGATCATCCTCGTGCGCCGCCCGGCGCGCGTCCGCAGAGTCAATTGGCGACCCGGCCCAAGATAAGCCGCAAAGAGCTCAAGCAGCCCGACGAGTTTCAAAGTATTTTTGAAACCGCCGCGCTTTTCTTTGAAGTTCACCGGACCGAGGTGTTTATCGGCCTGGCCGCGCTGCTCGGCGTGGCGGCGCTGGTCTGCGCGATCTATTTTTACCAGGCGGGCAAGACCCGCGCGGCTGCCGCGCGCTTTGAGCGGGCGATGAGCGAGCTCGAGGGCGGCAAGTACGACGCCGCCGAGAACACGCTCAAGGGCCTTGCCGAGGACGAACCGCGCCGCGCGGTCGGCCGGCTCTCGAACCTTTATCTCGGGATCGCGTACCTCGCGCAAAAGCAGCCCGACAAGGCGCGCGACTCATTCAAGCGTTACCTGGCCGCTGACGACTCCTCGATCTTCCGCGGCGCAGCGCTCGACGATCTCGCGGTCACCTACGAAGATCTCGGCGACTTCAAGCAGGCGGAAGACGCCTACCGGCAGGCCGCGAAGGTCGAAGGTCCCGATCAGGCCAGGGCGGAACTCGGTGTCGCGCGGATGCTCAAGCGGCAGGGCAGACGTGCCGACGCGATCGCGGCCTACAATGATTTCCTGACGCAGCATCCGTATGCGCCCGAGCGAACGATCGTGATGGAGACGCTGGCCGAGCTCGGCGCGCCCCCGCCGCCGGCCGCATCGCCGGCGCCCGCGGTGACGGTCAAACCGCTCAAGCCCGCTGGCGCGCCGTAGCGCCGCAGGCCGTATCCAACGCGGCGCTCTCCCGCGCCGGCGCTGCTCGAAACATTTCTGCGTCTGCTGGACCCTCCTTTCAACTGTAATGGGGAGGGTAGAAATGGCGCCTGGCCGAGCAAATCACGTTGGGCCGTTTAACGCCCTCTCTCGCGGTTTTGGTGAAGGATGGGGTGGGGGCGGCGCGAGGAAGCGCCGGGGGTTCTTTCTCTTGGGCGTTTTCTCGTTCTGATCGATCGGCCGCTACTTGCTCGCGCGCTGCTTCAGCTCGGAGTTGATCACGTAGTCGAAGGTCTTGTCCGACGGCAGTCCCGACATCTCGATCCCGTTGATCAGGAAGGTCGGTGTCGAGTTGACGCCGACCGCGTCGCCGTCGTCGCGGTCCTGCGTGACCTGGGCCTCGGCGGCCGGCGCCATGATGCATGCGTTCAGCACCTGCTGGTCCAGCCCGAGCTGGCCGACGTAAGCCGTTACGTGGTCGCGCAGGTTCTCCGGGTTGATCGCGCCCTGGTCGCGATAGATGTTGCCGACGAAGGAAAAGAAGGCCTTGGGATTCTGGCGGCGCACGCATTCGGCGGCGATCGCGGCCTGCATCGCCCACGGATGGATGCTCAAAGGGAAATGCTTGAAGATGAGCCGGACCTTGCCCTTGTACTTGGTATTGACCACGGTTTCGATCTCGCTGAACGCGCGCGCACAGAACGGACACTCGAGGTCGCCGAATTCGATGATCGTCACCGGCGCGTCGTCGGGGCCGAGCGTCGCGCGGTCGTTCAGATGGAGCTTCTGCAGGCTGACGCGGCCCCAGGCGTCCTTGGTAAGGTCGAGTTCGGTCCCGAGGATCGCCTTCGCGGGCGAGTCGGTGATCAGCACCGATTTGGCCGGAGCGCCGGGCGCCTGGCTGGCCGGGCGCAATGGCCGGCTCCAAAGGCCGTGCAGCGGGCCGGGCGTCGCGGGGCCGACGTCGACGTCGCTGAGCACGGCGGTCTTGCCCGTGGCATCCATGTAGAGGACGAAGGTGCCGGACTGGCCGGCGTCGTTATGCATCTTCACGACCCGGGCGGTCATCCCGGCGATCGGCGCGGGCTTGGGCGGTCCGATATCGACCTCGGAGGCGCTCGAGAGGCGAAAGCGCCGCTGCAGGAAAATCTGAAGCCGCATGTTGTCGGGGGCGCTCTGGCCGGCGGCCGGAGCGGCGCTGCCGGACGAGGCGGCGCGGGCGGCGGCGGCGGTTGGGAGGCCGGCCGCAATCGCGGCGCAAGCGGCGATCGCGAATCCGGTCATGACGAGCCCGAGGACGAATCGAGAATTTGACGATGCGCTCATAACGGCCCCCAATCATAGAGACGCGCGAAGGCGCGCGCCAGCAGCGGCCTGGGAGGGAATTGGGCGCATCCCGGCGGCGCGCGGCGCAGGGAGCCTTGGGCGCGCCGGAGTCGCCGCGGCTTTTTCTGCACCGCTGGTTATACTTCGCATAAGAAATATTATGTCAACTTGAATATCAGAGCTGCGCAACTTGGTCCGGTCGCTCCAGCTCGATATTATCGGCATGCCGAACCTCGGCTGACCCGGACGCGACTCGTCACGGGAGACTGGAGGACCGTAGCCCCCGGTCGGGACAACCGGCCGACCCACTGCATGGGGAGCGCGGCGCTGGTGGCGATCCCGCCAGCACCCGGTGCCGCGCATGAAGGTTCGGCGCGATGGTCGACCGGACGGTCGTTCCAAACACGCAACATTTGAACGTTGGCTGCGCGAGCATGTGCCGCTCGCGTATTTCGGTTTATATGGTGGCGACGATGAAGTCTCGCGCGCCGCGGAATTTCGGCGCCGCAGGCAACTGTGGGAACTCGCGCGCATACGGCGCGATGCCCTCGCCTACTGCGTTGAATGTCACAATCCACTGGTCGCGACCGAGCAAGGCTTTCAGTTCTGCCCTTATGAGCGCGCTAGGCAGCACGAGAAACTGCGCCGTGCACTCGATGAACTAAGTCCCGCGCCCGCTTCCGTTACCACATTTGACTGGGATGCGGCGCGCTGGCGTCGACGCCGGGTCAGTTAGAGTTTTCGGAATCTTCCCCTTTCATCTCGAAGCCATCGCGCGCGCAGGGCGGCATCGCTGATGAAACGCCCCCGCTTGTCACGAGCAGCAGTCGCCGCGCGCGCTCGTCCTGCGCATACCTGCTGGCGCAAACCGTGCGCCACGATGACCAGTATGGACAATGGCGCGCCAAGCGCCGCCCAATCGCTGGAGGTCGCGCACACGTTACTCTCCGTAGCCGAATTGTTTCTCTCGGTGATGATTGATGGCAAGCCGCTTGGCAATGCGCTTGGCATAGTGTTGTCCGGACGCTGGTTCTTGGGTTCGAAGACGTTAAAGACGCGCCCCTCACAAC
>Ga0335070_10003668_pt1 | contig 17963 bp, 16 predicted proteins | sample Lox_Sample_13_FD_206722 | JGI IMG/M metagenome (GOLD analysis project Ga0335070, IMG submission 206722) | Soil microbial communities from Loxahatchee National Wildlife Refuge, Florida, United States - Lox_Sample_1.3 | ecosystem: Environmental > Terrestrial > Soil > Wetlands | place: USA...
GCGACGCTGCAACGATCCGCACATTGTGCCGCGCAAGATGCGGCGCCGGCCCGTCGATGTGTTCGGCCTGGAATGAGCAGCCGGGGCAGGCGGCGTTCCAGTCCGGCGCGAACATCAGATGGTGGACGATAAGCTGCTCGCGGCCGCCGAAGAGATCGAGGAGAGATTGGGGGCCGCTCTCCGTCTCGAACATGTAGACCTTGTCGACTTTCACCCAGGGAAGCGCACGGCGTGCCGCCGCCAACGCATCGCCCGCACGCATATGCGCCTTCTCCTGATCGAGCAGCGCCTTGCGCGCGATGAGCCATTCTTCGCGGGAAACGGTCTTCGACGGCTGCATGATCGATCTCCACTTTCACAGAATAGTTTCCTTTATGGTGAAGTATAGGGCGTCAGGGCTTGCTGTCAATTGCCCCGGCCTTCCGTTGACCCGGGGGCCTGCAATCACCAGACTATGCCCAGAGCTGGAACCTTCGAGGAGCAAGACGTGACCGACGCACCGGAATACGTACCGCCCAAAGTCTGGGTCTGGGACAAGGCCAATGGCGGCCAATTCGCCAACATCAACCGTCCTATCGCCGGTCCCACTCACGAAAAGGAACTGCCGGTCGGAAAGCACCCTTTCCAGCTCTATTCGCTGGCGACGCCGAACGGCATCAAGGTCACTGTGATGTTCGAGGAGCTGCTGGCCGCCGGACACAAGGGTGCGGAGTACGATGCCTGGCTGATCAACATCCGCGAAGGCAACCAGTTCGGCAGCGGCTTCGTGGCCATCAATCCCAATTCCAAGATCCCCGCGCTGATGGACCGTTCCGGCGCAAAGCCGATCCGCCTGTTCGAGTCCGGCGCGATCCTGCTTCACCTCGCCGAAAAGTTCGGCGCTTTCCTGCCGAAGGACCCGGCCAAGCGCGCCGAGACGTTCTCCTGGCTCATGTGGCAGATGGGAAGTGCGCCTTATCTCGGCGGCGGGTTCGGTCATTTCTATGCCTATGCGCCGATCAAGATCGAATATGCGATCGACCGCTTCGCCATGGAGACCAAGAGGCTGTTCGACGTGCTTGACCGCAGGCTGGCGGAAACCGAGTACCTTGCCGGCGACGAATACACGATCGCCGATATCGCGGCGTGGCCCTGGTTCGGGGCGCTTGCGAGAGGCCTCGCCTACAACGACGCCCGCGAGTTCCTCAGCCTGCAGGATTACAAGCACGTGCAGCGCTGGGTCGAGCTGATCGGACAGCGTCCCGCCGTCAAGCGCGGCCGCATGGTGAACTGCGCCTGGGGCGATCCCGCCAACCAATTGTGGGAACGTCACGACGCCAGCGACTTCGAAACGAAGACGCAGGACAAAATCGAGGCGAAGGCCGGATAGGCGCGGCACCGACTACCGGCGGAGGCCCTCATGACGGACCTTTTTCGGCTGCCGGGCGCTGTTCGACGCGACAGGGACATCGAACTCTGGTTTTCGAACGCCAACGATGTCCTGCGCCAGTTCGCGCGGCCGTGGTTCGAAGAGATGCGCGGCTGCGGCGCGGATGTTCGCGAGATTTTGCATGACGGCCATCCCACCGTATGCGTCGGCGATGCTGCCTTCGGCTATGTCAACGCGTTTTCGGCGCATGTGAATGTCGGCTTCTTCCACGGCGCGGAGCTGAACGACCCGGCCGGCATCCTGGAAGGCTCCGGCAAACGCATGCGGCACGTGAAGCTGCGCTGGGGCAAACCGGTGAACAGCGCGGCAGTGAGCAAGCTCATCGCGGCCGCCTATCGCGATATTCGTTCGCGTCTCGCCTCGGCGTAACGCGAGGTTACTCCGCCGCCATCGTCTGCAGCGACAGGGCGTGAAGGACGCCGCCCATGCGGCCCTTGAGCGCGTCGTAGACCATCTGGTGCTGCTGCACGCGCGACTTGCCGCGGAAGGCCTTCGATTTGATCATGGCGGCGTAGTGATCGTTGTCGCCGGCGAGATCGGTGATGGTCACCTGGGCGTCGGGGAAGGCTTCCTTGATGAGCGTTTCGATCTCGTTCGCCGTCATCGCCATGATACACCCCTTCACTCAGTTCGTAGGCGGAATCTCTTCGCCACTCATATAGGCGGGAAACCAGCTTTCATGCACGCGCTTGAGCGTGTGCAGCGCCATGTCCCCACCGCCTTCGATCATAATCTTGTGGCCGCCGGTCGTCCCCAACAAAAGTGCCGGCACGCCTTGAGACTTGGCGTCCGCCAGGATCCGCCGGCCTTCGGATTGCGATGCCGCGAGCACGTAGCGCGCCTGGTCTTCGCCGAACAGGAATGCGATCGGATGTGCGTCGATGATGGCGCCGATGTTGCCGGCCATCGCCATCTCCGCGATTGCGACCAGCAATCCGCCGTCGGAGACGTCATGCACCGTGGCGACGCGGCCTGCGTCGATCAGCCCGCGCACGAATTCGCCGTTGCGTTTCTCGGCGGCAAGATCGACGGAGGGACTTGCGCCTTCTTCGCGGCCTTCGATCTCGCGCAAATACAGCGACTGCCCGAGATGGCCCTTGGTCTCGCCGATCAGGATGATCGCGTCGCCTTCGCGCTTGAAGGCGATGGTCGCCATGCGCTCGACATTCTTCAGGAGGCCCACGCCGCCGATCGCGGGCGTCGGCAGGATCGCCTCGCCGTTGGTCTCGTTGTAGAGCGAGCAATTGCCGGAGATGACGGGGAAGTCGAGCCCGCGGCAAGCTTCGCCGATGCCTGCGATGCCGGCGACGACCTCGCCCATGATCTCGGGCTTCTCGGGATTGCCGAAATTGAGATTGTCGGTGATCGCGAGCGGCTTCGCACCCACCGCGCAAAGATTGCGGTACGCCTCCGCCACGGCCTGCTTCGAGCCTTCGAAGGGATCAGCCTTGCAATAGCGCGGCGTCACGTCCGTCGTAATGGCAAGACCTTTCTTCGTGCCGTGCACGCGCACGACGGCCGCATCGCCGCCGGGCACCTGCACCGTGTCCGCCATCACGGTCTGATCGTATTGCTCCCAGATCCAGCGCCGCGAGCAGAGATCGGGTGTGCCCAGCAGTTTGAGCAGGGATTGCGCCGCTGGCCGCGTCTCGTCGATGGCGATGCCGTTGGCGCGCGGCGTGGCGCGATCGAAAGGGCGCTGATAGACGGGCGCTTCGTCCGACAGCGCGGGCACGGGAATGTCGGCGACGACCTTGCCGTGATGCTTCACGACAAGTCGGCCCGTGTCCGTGGTGCGCCCGATCACCGCGAAATCGAGTTCCCACTTTTTGAAGATGCGCTCGGCTTCGGCTTCGCGCCCCGGCTTCAGCACGGCCAGCATGCGCTCCTGCGATTCCGACAGCATCATGTCGTACGCGGTCATGTCGGCTTCGCGCTGCGGAACCTTGTCGAGATCGAGCTCGATGCCGGAGCCGCCTTTGTCGGCCATTTCCGCCGACGACGACGTGAGCCCCGCGGCGCCCATATCCTGGATGGCGATGATCGCGTCCGTCGCCATCAGTTCGAGACAGGCTTCGAGCAAGAGCTTCTCGGTGAAGGGATCCCCCACCTGCACCGTCGGACGCTTCTCTTCGGAATCCTCGTTGAACTCCGCCGACGCCATTGTCGCGCCGTGGATGCCGTCTCGGCCTGTTTTCGAGCCGACATAGACGACGGGGTTGCCGGCGCCTTCTGCGGCCGATTTGAAGATCTTGTCGGTGCGCGCGAGGCCCACGCACATCGCGTTGACGAGGATGTTGCCGTTATAGGAGCGGTGGAAATTCACTTCGCCGCCGACCGTCGGCACGCCCATGCAATTGCCGTAGCCGCCGATGCCCGCGACGACGCCGGACACGAGATGCCGCGTCTTCGGATGATCGGGCTCGCCGAAGCGCAGCGCATTCATCATCGCGATGGGGCGCGCGCCCATGGTGAAGACATCGCGCATGATGCCGCCGACGCCGGTCGCCGCCCCCTGATAGGGCTCGATGAAAGAGGGGTGGTTGTGGCTTTCCATCTTGAAGATGGCCGCGTCGCCGTCGCCGATATCGATGACGCCCGCGTTCTCGCCGGGACCCACTAGCACCCATGGCGCCTTGGTCGGCAGCGTGCGCAGATGCGCGCGGGTGGATTTGTAGGAGCAATGCTCGCTCCACATCACCGAGAAGATGCCGAGTTCGACGAGATTGGGGGCGCGGCCGAGAAGGTCTTTGACTTTGGCGTATTCGGCGTCGGAGAGGCCGTGCTCGCGGACGATTTGCGGGGTGATTTCAGTCACGACAGTGTTTCGATCAGACTCTTGAACATGGCCACGCCATCCGTGCCGCCCAGAAGCGGATCGCAGACGCGTTCGGGATGCGGCATGAGGCCCAGGACGTTGCGCTTCTCGCTCAGGATGCCGGCAATGTTGCGCGCTGAGCCGTTGGGATTGTCGCCCGGCGCATAACGGAAGGCGACGCGGCCTTCCTGCTCCAGGCGATTGAGCGTGTCTTCGTCGGCGACGTAATTGCCTTCGCCGTGCGCCACGGGAAACACCACGCGCTCGCCCTTGGCGTATTTGCGGGTGAAGGCGGACTGCGTTTCTTCGACTTCGAGCGCCACGGGGCGGCAAACGAATTTGAGATCGGCGTTGCGTACGAGCGCGCCGGGCAGAAGTCCCGACTCGGTCAGCACCTGAAAGCCGTTGCAGATGCCGAGCACGGCGACGCCTTCGTCGGCTTTTTTCTTCACGTCGCGCATGATGTTGGATTGCGCCGCCATGGCGCCGCAGCGGAGGTAGTCGCCATAGGCAAAGCCGCCGGGCAGGACGATGAGATCGACATCGGGAAGCGAGGTGTCCTGGTGCCATGCCATGTGCGGCTTCTCGCCGGTCAGCTGCTCGAGTGCCGTGGCCGCGTCGCGGTCGCAATTGGAGCCCGGAAAGACGACGACGGCGGATTTCACAGCGCTATCCTTTCAGTTCGATCTCGTATTTCTCGATCACCGTATTTGCGAGAAGCTTCTCGCACATCTGTTTGAGGCTTTCGCGCGCGGCGGCCTCGTTCTGCTCTGACAATTCGATATCGATCACCTTGCCCTGGCGGACATCGCCGACTTTCCCGAAGCCGAGATTGTTCAGCGCATGGCCGATGGCCTTGCCTTGCGGATCGAGGACGCCGTTTTTCAAAGTGACGAAGACGCGCGCTTTCATGAGAGCGGTGCCCGCTTTCTTTTTGACTAGATCCCCGCTTGCGCGGGGATGACCTGCGCGTTGCGCAAGTCACTTCACCAACATCGGTCCTTTGGCTTCGCCTTGCACCGATTCGGGCATGATTCCCAAGCGCTTTGCGACCTCGGAATAGGCCTCGACGACGCCGCCCAGATCGCGGCGGAAACGGTCCTTGTCGAGCTTCTCGTTCGACGTCACGTCCCACAGCCTGCAGGAGTCCGGGCTGATCTCGTCGGCCAGCACGATCCGCATATAGTCGTTCTCCCACAGCCGGCCAAACTCGACTTTGAAATCGACGAGCTTGATGCCGACGCCGAGGAAGAGACCGGAGAGGAAGTCGTTGATGCGGATGGTGAGGTTCACCATGTCGTCGAGATCCTGCGGGCTCGCCCAGCCGAAGGCGGTGATGTGCTCTTCGGAGACCCAGGGATCGTGCAGCTGATCGGACTTGTAATAGTACTCGATGATCGAGCGGGGCAGCGTTGTGCCTTCCTCGATGCCGAGGCGCTTCGAGAGCGAACCGGCGGCGATATTGCGCGCCACGACCTCGAGCGGGATGATCTCCACTTCCTTGACGAGCTGTTCGCGCATGTTGAGCCGGCGCACGAAATGGGTCGGCACGCCGATCGCGTTGAGCTGCGTCATCAGATATTCGGAAATGCGGTTGTTGAGGACGCCCTTGCCCTCGATCGTCGCCTTCTTGGTGGCGTCGAACGCGGTGGTGTCGTCCTTGAAATACTGAATCAGTGTTCCCGGCTCAGGCCCCTCATAGAGGATTTTGGCCTTGCCTTCGTAGATCATGCGGCGGCGCTTCATGGGAAAATGTCCTACGCGAACGCGGCCCGAAATGGCCGCCCAAAACGCGAGACGGGAACCCGCTCTTCCCGAGTCCCCGCTGGCCCCGAACTTAGCGGATGGGGGAGGCCCGTCGCAATGTTTGCCACGTGCGTCTCAGCCGCCCGTCGCGGTCGCAGGGCGCTTCCGCTACAATTGCTGCCGGAACGACCTGAAAAATACAAATTAATCAACCAGAACAAAAGGTTACGATATGAGCGGCGTATTTCCCGATCGCGAAAAGGCCTTTGAGGACAAGTGGGCCCATGACGAGGAACTCCGGTTCAAGGTCCTGGCCCGGCGCAACAAGCTTCTGGGCCTCTGGGCAGCTACCGAAATGGGCCTGAAAGCCGCTCAGGCGGACGCCTACGTCAAGGCCATCATCCAGGCCGAGCTGACCAAGGGGGGCGACGAGGCCGTCTTCCAGAAGCTCAAGGCGGACTTCGCCGCGGCGAATATCGCGCGCACCGACCACCTCCTCCACCGCAAGATGGACGAGCTGCTCCAGACCGCGAAAAACGAAATCATGGCCGGGGGCTGACAGCCGTGAGGGGGTGGGGGGCTCTCGGACTGCTCCTCCTCGCCCTGGCCACGGCGGCCCGGGCGGGGGAGCCGGGATGGCCCTTCTATGGGGGCGACGCCGGCGGCCAGCGCTATTCTGCGGCCGATGAAATCACCCCTGCGAATGTCGCGGATCTCAAGATCGCTTGGCGCTTCTCGACGCACGATCTCGCCACAAAGGGCGAGATGATCAATCACGCCTCGTTCGAAGACACCCCGATCCTGGCCGACGGCCGGCTCTATGTGTGCTCGCCGTTCAACGAGGTCAGCGCACTCCATCCCGGCACGGGCCGCGAAGTGTGGCGCTTCGATCCCCGCATCTACATCGCACATCGTTATCCGAACGAAGCGGTCTGCCGCGGCGTCGCCTTCTGGCGCGATCCCGCCCGAACCAGGGGCGCCTGCGCCACGCGGCTGTTCATGGCGACGAATGATCGCCGCCTGATCGCGCTCGACGCCGCAACGGGCGCCGTGTGCACCGGCTTCGGCGACCGCGGCACGATCCAGCTGACGCCATCCTCGAAGATGGCCTATCCGACGGAGGTGCAGAACACCTCGGCGCCGGTTGTCACGCATGGCGTCGTCATCGTCGGCTCATCCATCGGCGACAACAATCGTGTCGACGAGCCGCGCGGTGTCGTGCGCGCCTTCGATGCTGTGACCGGAAAACCGCGCTGGACCTTTGATCCCATTCCGCGCAACGACACCGCGCCGAACGCTGCCAGCTGGACGGGCAAAGGCGCCAGCGTCACCGGTGCGGCGAACGTTTGGGCGCCGATCTCCGTCGATGAGCCGCGTGGCCTCGTCTATCTGCCGACAACCAGTCCCAGTCCCGATTTCTTCGGCGGAGCGCGGCCCGGCAATAATCGCTTCGCCGACTCCGTCGTCGCCGTCGATGCACAAACGGGGCGGGTGGTGTGGGCGTTTCAGGTCACGCATCACGACGTGTGGGACTACGATGTGCCGGCCGAGCCGACGCTCGGCATGGTGACGTACAAAGGCAAGACGTCGCCGGCACTGATCCAGGCGACGAAGCAGGGCCTGATTTTCACGCTCGACCGCCTGACCGGCGCACCGCTCATTCCGGTCGAAGAACGGCGCGTGCCGCAGAACGGCGTCCCCGGCGAGCAGCTTTCACCGACGCAGCCTTTTCCGATCGCGCCGAAACAGCTCGTTCCGTCGCGGATCCGGCCCGACGATGCATTCGGCCTCACGTTCTGGGACCGTGGCGTCTGTCGCGACAAGATCGCCAAGGCGCGTTGGCAGGGCATGTACACGCCGCCGTCGACCAGAGGCACGATCCTTTATCCGTTCACCGGCGGCGGTTCGAACTGGGGCGGCATCGCCTTCGACGAGAAGCACGACATCGTCTATGCGAATACCTCGAGCGCGATGCATCTCGTCACGCTCATTCCGCGCAAGGACTACGACGCGGTCGAGCGTGCCCATCCGAGGACGGAAGTCTCGCCGCAAACCGGCACGCCTTACGGCATGATGCGCGAGACGATGCTGTCGCCGCTCGGCATGCCCTGCAATCCGCCGCCCTGGGGGCAGCTGCACGCGATCGACATGCATGACGGCCACGTGCTGTGGGAAGTTCCGCTCGGCACGACGGAAGATATGGCGCCGTTCTCCGAATACATCTTGGGGAAGACGGGCACGCCCAATTTCGGCGGCCCGATCGTGACGGCCGGCGGTCTCGTCTTCATCGGCGCCGCGATGGACGATTACATGCGTGCCTTCGATGCGAAGACCGGCGCCGAACTGTGGCGCGGGCGTCTGCCGGCCGGCGGGCAGGCAACGCCGATGACCTATGTCTGGAAAGGCAAGCAATATGTCGTCATCGCCGCCGGCGGCCACTCCAAAGCGAACACCAAACGCGGCGACGAAGTGATCGCGTTTGCGCTGCCGCACTGATTTCCCTTCTCCCAAAAGGCGGGGAGGAAAATCAACGCAACAACTCCAAGGTCATCGCGTCTTCCTCGCCGCCGAAATATTTTGCGAGCGCTTCGCGGTACAGCGGTTCGTCCGGCGTCGCGTGGGCGAACAGGGTCATCGACGAACGGAACTTGAGATCGTCGGGCGTTCCCAGGATTTGGCGCGCGGATTTTCCGCTCACGTCCAGAAGCGCGCGCGTGCATTCCTTCAGCCGGCCGCAGAGAAGTGGATGCGCAAGATAGGCCCTGGCTTCGGCGAGGGAATGGATCGCGTAGAACTCGGCTGTCGGCGAGCGCCCAAGGCCGGCGATCTGCGGAAACACGAACCACATCCAGTGGCTTTGTTTCACGCCCGCCCGCAACTCCGTCAGCACGCGATGATAGACGGTGTCCTGCGCCTCGACGAAACGGCGAAGATTGTAGGGGTCGTTCATGTGCGCTTCAGTGATCTGCAATAGCAGTTCACAAACGCCGCCGCCCGGCTAATCGTTCGCCACCAGCCGCGATTTCGTGTCGGCGAACGTTCCCCAGGCCCAGAAATCGACTTCGAAGTTGAGCGCCTGCGAGTCGACGAGCGCATAGAGCGGGATCTTCCATGTCACCGTGTGACCGAAATAGTCGCCCGAGACTGTGGGCTCGTAGGCGTGATTGCCAAGCGTCACCGGCGCAGCGCGCTCGACGGAACCCGGGACCGACACGGCGAAGGTGTAGGTGTGATCGCCGAGGATGCTCTGCGCCACTTCCTCGCCGACGCTGTCGGCGGATTCCGCGCGCGGATTGTCGTGCTTGGCTTTGTCGACCATGACTTCGGCGACGAACGCCACATGCGACGGCCCCAAGCCGAAGAAATCGCGGCCTTTGACGTTGAGACTCATGGTTTCGTCGGAGAAGGCGAGATCGGACAGCGATTTGAAATCGACGGTCGCCACGCGCGTGGTCTTCTCGCCGGCATTGCTTGTCGACATCGTCGCGTGATTCTGCCTGTTGACGAGCTTCTCGTTCTTCAGCGCTTCGCCGACGAAGCCCTGTGCCGAGGCCGCAATCTGATAGCGGCCGGCGCCGGAGCGGTCGACATTGACCGTCTGCACGAGGTCGAGACAGCCCGAAAGTCCTGCGCCCATCGCCGCTGCGGCTGCCGCCGCCAACGCGCCACGCCAGTTTCGTTGCAGTCTCATGAACCCCTCCCGTTGCCCAGGCCCGCCATCAGCCAAACATCAAGTTGAGACCAAATTGTGTTCCCTGGGCTCGACACGCGCGGGGACGCCCCTCATTCTTCCGGTTCCGGTTTGCAGGTCGGGTGAACATTTGATCGGTCGGGTTCTTGGATGCGCGGCGCTCGCCGCAGCGATTGTCACGACAACCATGACAGACGCGCAGACGCCGTCAGCGGCGCCGACCGCCACGGTGCCGCCCGGCGCGTCTCCTCCGACTTCGATGCCGCCGTCAGCGGCTCCCGCTCCCGCACCGCCACCCGTGCCCGCTGCGCTCCCCCCGTTCTGGATGAACACGGCGTTGTCTCCGGATTTGCGCGCTGCGCTGCTCGAAAAGGAACTCACGCTCGACGAGAAGATCGGCCTGCTGCACGGGCACACCCCCATCCTCTGGAAGGATCGCCCCGACGATTTTCTGTGGACCTCGGGATATGTGTCGGGCGTGCCGCGGCTCGGCGTGCCGCCGCAACGCGAGACCGATGCGGGCCTCGGCGTCACCAATCCGCTTGGCAAGCGCGAGGATCAGGGCGCGACGGTTCTGCCGTCGGGTCTCGCCGAGGCCGCGACATGGAATCCGCCGCTGGCACGGGAAGGCGGCGCCATACTGGGCCTCGAAGCGCATGAGAACGGCTTCAATGTCGTGCTGGCGCCGGGCGTCAATCTCGCGCGCGAGCCGCGCGGCGGTCGCAATTTCGAATATGCGGGCGAGGATCCCTTGCTGGCCGGTACGATGACCGGCAACGAGATCGCCGGCATGCAGAGCCAATACACGATCTCGACACTCAAGCATTACGCGCTGAACGATCAGGAGACAGGGCGGTTCGTCGCCGACGTCCAGATCGATGAGGCCGCGGCGCGCGAATCCGACCTTCTCGCCTTCGAACTCGCGATCGAAAAAGGCGCGCCGGGTTCGATCATGTGTTCCTACAACAAGCTAGGCGGTGTCTATGCCTGCGAGAATGCTTTTCTGCTCAACCAGGTTTTGAAAGGCGACTGGGGATGGCCCGGCTATGTGATGTCCGATTGGGGCGCGACGCATTCGACCGAGACGGCGGCGATCAACGGTCTCGATCAGGAAGACGGCGAGGAGTTCGACGGACGCTCTTATTTCGCGGCGCCGCTCGCGAAGGCGGTTGAGGCCGGAACGGTGCCGCAGGCGCGCTTCGACGACATGGTTCACCGCATCCTTCGCACGATGTTCGAGAAAGGTGTGTTCGATCATCCCGCAGTTCCCGGCTCAATCGACCACGATGCGGACGAGGCTGTGTCCCAGCGTGTCGCCGAGCAGGCCATCGTGCTGCTGAAGAACGCAAACAGCGTGTTGCCGCTTACCAACGCGCTCGAGAAAGTCGCAATCATCGGCGGCCATTCCGACGCCGGGATCCTCGGCGGCGGCGGCGGCTCGTCGGAAGTGACGCCGCATGGCGGCTACGCGCTTCGCATCCGTCATCCGGAGGGCGATTTCGACGTATCGGAAAACTATTTCGGCACGCCGCCGCTGAAAGCGATTGCCGCCCGCCTGCCCGCGCAAGCCGTCGAATTCGACGACGGCACCGAAATCTCAAAGGCGGTCGCGGCCGCGACCGGCGCCGACGTTGCGATCGTGTTCGCCACGCAATGGACGAGCGAATCCGTCGACGCGCCCAATCTCTCGCTGCCCAACAATCAGGATGCATTGATCGCCGCCGTCGCCGCCGCCAATCCGCATACGATCGTCGTGCTGGAAACGTCCGGCCCCGTGCTCATGCCGTGGCTCGACAAGGTCGAGGGCGTGGTCGAGGCCTGGTATTCCGGCTCGCGGGGCGGCGAGGCCATCGCGCGCGTGCTGTTCGGCGAAGTGGACCCGTCGAGCCGCCTGCCGATCACTTTTCCGGCGAGCGAGGACCAGCTGCCGCATCCCGATCTTCCCGGCTATGCGTTGATGCTGGCGGCCCGCAAGGCCAGCGGCAATCCGCACGCGCCGCCGCCGCCTTTCACGATCAATTATTTCGAGGGCGCCAATGTCGGCTATCGCTGGTACGAAAGCCGCAACCTCAAACCGCTCTTTCCCTTCGGCTTCGGACTTTCCTACACGAGCTTCGCGTACGAGAATCTGAAAGTCGAAGGCGGCAGGACATTGACCGTCTCCTTCGATGTCAAGAACATCGGCACGCGCGCCGGTTACGATGTGCCGCAAATCTACGCCTGCCACGGTCTCGACGGCGTGCACACGATCCGGCACCTCGTCGGCTGGGACAAAGTGCTCCTCAATCCCGGCGAGACGCGGCGCGTAAGCGTCGCCGCCGATCCAAGACTGCTGGCGAATTTTGATCCATCGCATCACGTCTGGCGCGTTTCCAGAGGAAGCTATCTCGCCGAAGTTGGTCGCTTCGCCGGCGATACAGTCCTGCATGGCGAAGCAACTATTTCGGCCTGGCAGATTCCGCCTTGAAACGGCATAGCGCATGACCGGAAAGACAGCTCTCGTCGGCGATATCGGCGGCACCAATGCACGCTTCGCAATTGCCGATCTTGCAGGCGATACGCCGCAGCTTTCGAGCGTTCGCGAATATCGCAGCAAGGATTATGCGAGCGGGGGGGATGCCGTGCGCGCCTATCTCGCCGATGCGGGCGCGAAGCCTGAATTCGCGGCGATCGCGGTCGCCGGCCCGATCACGCATGGCGCCGTTCATTTCACCAATCTCGGCTGGACGTTCAGCGAGAGCGAGCTGTTGAGCCTCGGCTTCCAGGCCGCCCATCTCCTGAACGACTTCGAAGCCCTGGCGCTGGCAACGCAGCATTTCGGACAGAAAGATCTGCACCTGCTGGGATCGATCCGCGAAGGCGAACCGGATTCGACCGTGGCCGTGATCGGACCCGGCACAGGCTTCGGCGCCTCGGCGCTGGTTCGCGGCAGAGGTCATGCGATCGCGCTGGCCGCGGAAGGCGGTCACGCCTCCTTCGCGCCGGGGGACGAGATCGAGCGCGAGATCCTCGCCGTGCTCGCGCGCAAATTCGGCCAGGTGTCGATCGAGCGCCTGCTGTCGGGACCGGGCCTGCAGAATCTCCACGACGCGCTGAACGAGATCGAGGGCGTCAAGGACGATGCGAAAATTCCGGCCGAGATCACCGAGCGTGCGCTTAAAGGCGAACTGCCGCATTCGCGGACGGTTCACCGGTTCGGCCTGATCCTCGGATCGGTCGCGGGCGATTTCGCGCTGATTTACGGCGCGCGAGGCGGCGTCTTCATCGCCGGCGGCATTTGCCCCACGATCCTGCCGGCGCTGAGCCCGGGCGAATTCCGCAAGCGTTTCGAGGGCAAGGGGCGGTTCAAATCCTATCTTGCCGCCATTCCGACGCATGTGATCCTGCACGGCCACGCGGCATTTCTGGGCGCCGCGGACACCGCGCGGCGCATGGCGAAGTAGTTCACAAGAGGGGCAACACCGCATGGCGAAGCAAAGTGACAACAGCGCGCGGCACATCGTGCCTTTCGTCGTGGCGCTGTTCTTCATCTGGGGCTTCGCCACCGTCCTCAACGACGTCCTGATCCCCAAACTGAAAGGGCTTTTTGCGCTCTCCTACGCAGAGGTGATGCTGACGCAGTTCTGCTTCTTCCTCGGTTATCTGTTCTTTTCGATCCCGGCCGGATTCCTGCTGTCGCGCGTCGGATATGTGCGGGGGATCATCGTCGGGCTGCTGTTGATGGGCTTTGGCTATCTGCTTTTCGTGCCGGCGGCGCTGTTGGGTGCCTATCCCGGATTCCTGGCCGCGCTTTTCATCGTGGCCGGCGGCATCACGATTCTTCAGGTCGCCGCCAATCCGCTGATCGCGCTTCTCGGCAGGCCCGAAGGCTCGCACAGCCGCCTTACGCTGGCGCAAGCCTTCAACTCCATCGGCACGACGATCGGGCCGCGCGTCGGAGCGGCGCTGATTCTGGCGACCGGTGTTGCCGTTCCCGCGGTCGCGATGCTGTCGCCCGCGGCGCTTGCTGCCTATCGGCAGAAGGAGGCCCATGCGCTGCAATGGCCGTTCCTCGCCTTTGCCGCCTTGCTCGCCGTGCTGGCGGCCATCTTCTGGCTTCTGCGCCGCGCCACGCTGCCGCCGGTCGACAAGGCCGCATCGCTCTCCGGCACATTCGGGCTTCTGAAAAATCCGCGCCTCGCCTTTGGTATGCTGTCGATCTTCATCTATGTGGGTGCGGAAGTGTCCATCGGCAGCGTGCTGACGAACTATCTCATGCTGCCGAAAACGCTGGGCCTCGCCGCCAAGGACGCCGCTGACATGCTGATGTATTACTGGGGCGGCGCCATGGTCGGTCGCTTTGTCGGCTCCGCCGCGTTGCGTGTCGTGCCGGCAGGCCGTGCCCTGACATTCTGCGCCGTTGTCGCCTGTATCCTCGCGTCTGCGTCGGCGTTCAGCATCGGCACGGTTGCGGCCGCGACGCTGCTCGCCGTCGGCCTGTTCAACTCCATCATGTTTCCAACCATCTTCACGCTGGCGATCGAAGGCGAAGACGCCGACACGCCGGAAGCATCGGCGCTCCTCTGCATGGCGATCGTCGGCGGGGCGATCGTTCCGGTCCTTACCGGCGCCGCTGCCGATCGCGTCGGGCTGTCGCTCGCGCTGCTTGTGCCCGCGATCTGCTATGTGTGGATCGCCATCTACGGTCTGATTGCCGCCGCGCCCGTCAGCCGGCCCGCGACCGAAACCGCTGCACGATGAATTCGCGCTTGTAGTGCTCGAAATATTCGCGCGTCTCGTCGAAGGCGCCGTTGGTGTACCCGCCAATGATGGTCCGCCAGAAGCCTTGCGCCGGCAGGTTGGCGATCAGCTCTCGCACTTCCCAGCGACCGCCAAAACGATCGAACAATGCCGACGCGGCCATGCGGCCGACGCCGTGGCGGCGATAACGCCTGAGCACGAAGAATTCGCCCATATCATGCGTCAGGGGATCGGCCCCGATCTCGCGGACCAGTGCGAAGCCCGCAATTTGATCGTCTGCGCGCAGCAGGAAGGGATGGCGCTCGGAAGCTTCCCAATAGGCCGCGAAACTGGGCGGCGCCCTGAATCGGCCGTCGGCGTCCACATCGAAACCGGTAAATTGCGAGAGGTCGTGAATATAGAGCGGGAAGAGGTTCTCGACGATGTCCCGCAGCGGGCGCGCGTCCGCAATTTCGACATTCATAAGCCTGTCTCCGAATCAGTCCAAACGTGTCCGAAATGTGGCGGACTCACAGAGTCATATACTTTTCATGTGGCCTGGTTTATCCGTCCGCCCGCTGTTCCCGAGTCCCTGTGTCATGAAGAAGAACAAATACACCGCCCCCCGCGCGCTCGTCGCCCCCACCAAGGACATGCGGGCGCTGGGCACGTTCGAAGTGCTGGTGCCGGTGCCCAACCGTGTGAAGCCCTATGCCATGCCGATGCGTTTCGAGACGCAGCAGGCCGCCGAATCCTGGATCCACAGTCCCGAAGGCGTCGAGATGATCGACGAGACGCTCGAGAAGTTCGGCGGGAAGTAGGTCTGTCTCCTTCCCGCGCGATTAGTGTGGCCCAAAAAGGACCAGCAGATACGGCAAGCCGTCAAAAATGGCGCCGTTGGGGTTGTTATCCGAACCCCAGATCGAAGGATCGAAGCCGGGCGGCAGTCCCGCTTGCAGCTGTGCCGTCGTCAGCGGCACGACGTTGCCCGACTGGTTGTTGGAATCCAGGTTGATGCCGACAGAGACGCCCGACATGGTGATATCCCAGTAATCGTCCGACAGCGTGCCCGTCGCGAGATTGACACCCAGAAATCCGGCGCGCGCGCCACCGCCGACGGAATAGGAATACGAAATCGAGCCGCCGTTCAGGCCCGCAAATACGCCCGACGCGTAAACGTTGGACACCGAACTGAAGGCTACGCTGTTGTCGATGCTGCCCATGTTGACGCCGACGAGGCCGCCGGCCTCTTCGATCGTGGCAGTGACATCTTCGTCCGCGAAGGACTGCGAAATTGTGGCGCCCGCGAGATTGTAGCCGACGAGGCCGCCGGCCTGCGAATTCGAGGCGAAGACCGCGCCTTCTGCAACCGAGCCGCTGATGCTGCCCTGGTTCCAGCCCACGAGCCCGCCGACATAGGCCACGCCACTCACGGTATCCACTCCGGCGACGTCGCCATTCAGCGTGCCGAGATTCTGTCCGGCGAAGCCGCCGACGCGATTGGTGCCGGTAATCGGCCCGGTGCCGAAGGCGTCTGCCTCCGAGCCGGAGATGGTCGCGCCCGCTTCGTTCGAGCCGACAAAGCCGCCGGCTTCAGCACCGGCGGTAAGCGATGCGACCAAGGACGGGTCGGCGACATCGATCGCCGATAGCTGCGTGGTGGAACCCGAGATGGAGGCCGAATTGTCGCCGACGAAGCCGCCCACATCGTAATTGCCCACCACATCGACGGTCGCGGCGTTGCCGTTCGTGATCGTGCCGGCGCCAGTATTCCAGCCGACGAAGCCGCCCACCCAATGCGCAGCGGAATCGCCGACGTCGAGCTGGATCGCTGTGTCGTTCGAGAGAGTACCGAGATTGGAGCCCGCGAAACCGCCGGCGCCGACGGGCGCATCGACCGTGCCGGCCGTCAGCTTCGTCATCGCCTGGTTGCTGCCGGAGGCGGTGCTGTCCGAAATCGTGGCGCCCGCCGCGTTGTAGCCCACGAATCCGCCGGCGCCGACGAGCGTTGCCGACACGGAGACGGAATAGGCGTCGTCGCCGCTCATCGTGCCGCTGTTCCAGCCGACGAAGCCGCCCACTTGCTGTGCGCCGGACACGGTTGCCGACGACGAGCTTTGCGAGATCGAGTCCGCAGCGGTCGATTGGTTGAAGCCGACAAAGCCGCCGACATCGTAATTTCCGATGACCTGGGCATCAGTCACCGTGCCGCTTGCGATATTGCCGACGCCCGTATTCCAGCCGACGAAGCCGCCGACCCAATGCGCGGCGGCATTGCCGGCGTCGAGTTGGGTCACGGTGTCATTCGAGAGCGAGCCGAGATTGGAACCCGCAAAACCGCCCGCGCCCACGGGCGCGTCGACCGTGCCGACGCCGGCACTCGTGCCGGCCTGGTTGTTGCCGGTGACGCTGCTGTCCGAGATCGTGCCGGTTGCCGTGTTGTAGCCGACGAAACCGCCAGCACCGGCGCTCGTTGCTGACACGGAGGCATTATAGACGTTGTCTTCGCTCATCGTGCCGGTGTTCCAGCCCGCGAAGCCGCCCACTTGCTGCGCGCCGGACACCGTGGCCGACGACGAGCTTTGCGAAATCGAGTCCGTAGCGGTCGATTGGTTGAAGCCGTCAAAGCCGCCCACGTCGTAACTGCCCACGACGTTGGTGTCGGTGACGGTGCTGCCCGTGATGGAGCCGTTGCCCGTGTTCCAGCCTGCGAAGCCGCCCACCCAATGCGCGGCGTGATCGCCCACGTCGAGCTGGGTCACGGTATCGTTCGAGAGCGTGCCGACATTGCTGCCCACGAAGCCGCCCGCGCCGACGGACGCATCGACCATGCCTGCTGTTGTGGCCGTGCCGGTCGAATCGCTGCCGCTGACGTTCGAGCTCGAGATTGTGGCGCCCGGTGCGTTGTAGCCGACGAAGCCGCCGGCGCCTGAGATCGTCGCCGATACCGAGGCCGTATAGACGTTGTCGGCGCTCATCGCTGCGCTGTTCCAGCCCGCGAAGCCGCCGACCTGTTGCGCGCCGGATGCGGCGCCCGAGGACGAGCTTCCCGTGATCGATCCGGTCCAGCCCGAACGGATGCCGTTCGTGCCGACAAATCCGCCGACATCGAAGTTGCCGCTCACCGTTCCGGATGCTGCGCCGTTCGTGATGGTGCCGTCGTTCCAGCCGACGAAGCCGCCGATTTGATTGACGCCGCTGACGCCGCCTTGCGCGGTATCGCCGATCATCGTGCCGTCGTTGAAGCCGGCAATGCCGCCGGCGTAGCTGGCGGATGCCGTTACGCCTCCAGAGGCGGTGCTCGAACTGATCGAACCGGTCGACGTGTTCCAGCCGGCGATATCGCCGACTTCGCCGCTTCCGGACACCGTCGCCGCGGACAGAGCATTGGAGATCGTGCCGAAATTGTCGCCGGCGAGTCCGCCGACCTGGCCATCGCCCGAAACGGTGGTGGCCGTGCCGCCGTTCGATTCAACGGTGACGTTCTCGATCGTTCCGTGATTGACGCCCGCGACGGCGCCGGTGAAGTTGCCGCCGACGATATCGGCGCCTGCGATCAC
>Ga0335070_10003669_pt1 | contig 17962 bp, 15 predicted proteins | sample Lox_Sample_13_FD_206722 | JGI IMG/M metagenome (GOLD analysis project Ga0335070, IMG submission 206722) | Soil microbial communities from Loxahatchee National Wildlife Refuge, Florida, United States - Lox_Sample_1.3 | ecosystem: Environmental > Terrestrial > Soil > Wetlands | place: USA...
AAGAAGACCCGATGTTCGACGTCATGATGATGATGGAGTTCTTGAAGTCGACCACGCGGCCTTTTCCATCCGTCAACCGACCATCGTCCATAATCTGCAGCAAGACGTTGAACACATCGGGATGCGCTTTCTCGATCTCGTCGAAGAGAACTACTGCATATGGACGTCGCCGCACTTGCTCGGTCAGCTGTCCGCCCTCTTCGTAGCCGACGTATCCCGGAGGCGCGCCGATCAGGCGAGCCACGGAATGCTTCTCCATGTACTCCGACATGTCGATGCGAAGCATGGCATGCTCGTCGTCGAACAGAAACTCGGCGAGCGCGCGGGCGAGCTCGGTTTTACCCACACCCGTTGGACCAAGAAAGATAAACGAGCCGATCGGACGCTTGGGATCGCTGAGTCCTGCGCGCGAACGGCGAATAGCGTTGGCAACGCGTTCCAACGCTGGATCCTGGCCAACGACGCGCTGGCGCAACCGTTCTTCCATCGTGACCAGCTTTTTTACCTCGCCTTCCAGCATCTTCGAGACGGGAATTCCAGTCCACTTGGAGACGATGCGCGCGACATCTTCTTCGTCGACTTCTTCCTTCAGCATGCGCTGCTGGCCCTTGCTCTCCATCTGTTTAGTCAGCTTCGATAGTTCTTCCTCGGCTTGTCGAATCAGGCCGTAGCGGATTTCGGCAACGCGCTGCAGATTGCCTTTGCGCTCTTCCGCCTGCTCTTCAGTCTTGAGCTGCTCGATCTTCTCTTTCAGAGCGCGCGTCCGCGCGATAAGGTCTTTTTCCTTCTTCCAGTTCGCCTTGAGCGTATTCGACTTCTCGCGGATTTCCGCCAGTTCCTTCTCGATGACCGCGAGGCGCTCTTTCGAATTGGGATCGTCTTCCTTCTTCAGCGCCTGCTTTTCGATCTCGAGCTGCGTGGCTTTCCGTTCGAGCTGATCGATATCCGTCGGCAGCGAGTCGATCTGGATGCGCAGCGATGCCGCCGCTTCATCAATCAGATCGATCGCCTTGTCCGGCAGAAAGCGGTCGGAGATGTAGCGGTGCGAGAGCGTAGCGGCCGAAACGATCGCGGAATCCTTGATGCGCACGCCATGATGCACTTCGTACTTCTCTTTCAGGCCGCGCAGGATGGCGATCGTGTCTTCGACATTCGGTTCGCCAACGAAGACGATCTGGAAGCGACGCTCGAGAGCCGCATCTTTCTCGATGTATTTGCGATATTCGTTCAGCGTGGTTGCGCCGATCGCGCGCAGTTCTCCGCGGGCCAGCGCCGGCTTGAGCATGTTCGAGGCGTCGATGGCGCCTTCCGCTGCGCCCGCGCCAACGAGCGTATGCAACTCATCGATGAAGAGGATGACCTGGCCTTGTGAGTCTTCTATTTCCTTCAGAACGGCTTTGAGGCGGTCTTCGAACTCGCCGCGGTATTTGGCTCCCGCCAGCATCGAACCGAGGTCGAGAGCAACCACGCGCTTGTTCTTCAGAACCTCAGGAACATCGCCCGAGATGATTCGTTGTGCGAGCCCCTCCACGATGGCGGTCTTGCCCACGCCCGGTTCGCCAATGAGTACGGGATTGTTCTTGGTACGGCGGGAAAGTACCTGGACGACGCGCCGGATTTCTTCATCCCGTCCGATGACGGGATCGAGCTTGCCGCGGCGCGCCTGCTCGGTCAGGTCGCGAGCGTAACGCTCCAGCGCCTGATATTTGGCTTCCGGATTCTGGTCGGTGACTTTCTGCGATCCGCGAACCACCGTGAGCGCCTTCAAGATTGCATCGTAGGTCGCGCCATGCTGCGCCAGGATCTGCTGCGCTTTGTCGCGCTTCAGGTGCGTGATGGCCAGCAGCAGGTGCTCGGTAGAGACATACTCATCCTTAAAGTTGCTGGCCTCTTTGAAGGCCTGCTCTAGCAGCTTGTTAGTTTCGTTCGCAAGCGTCGCCTGCGCAGCTTCTCCGGCAACCTTGGGCAGCTTTTCGATTTCGCCGTAAACGCCACTCAGCACAGCCTGCGGGCCAATGCCGATCTTCTCAAGCACCGGAGGAACGATGCCTTCCTTGTCCTCAAGCAGGGCCGCGAGCAGGTGGATCGGCTGCAGCTCGGGATTGCCGTGCTCGGAGGCGAGCTCGTTCGCTCGCTGGACAGCTTCCTGCGCCTTGACGGTGAATTTGTCCCAACGGATGGGCATGAGTACTCCTTCTGTTTCCCTATGTTAATGATTGTCAGCGGCAATTAGCATTTGGCAATTAGCAGTTACTCGTACAAGAAGATGCTAAATGCGAATGGCTAGTCGCCTAAAAACAAATCGGGAGGCGGTCACCTCTGCCGCCTCCCGTTGTCAGGGGCTAAAGCCCGCATGCTTTTCTTGCCTCTAACGCGGCGCTGAAGCGCCGCTCTTCCACGTTGCTTCAGCCGCAGATCAGCTTCTCACAGAACCGCTCGGCTTCGCCTTCGAGGGACGGCCGAGCGGCTGTCCCCACAAGGGACTTACTGGCCACTGATCCCTGATCACTGCCTTACGCGGCCTTGCTGGGGCCCTTGCCTTCGATCTGCTTTTCGGAGCCGACGTTGACTTTGATCTGCTTCGGCTTCGCTTCGGCTTTCTTGGGCAACGTGATCTTCAGCACGCCTTTATCGTAGGTCGCTGAGACGTTCTCGGTGTCGACGGTCTGGGGCAGAGTGAAGGTGCGGGTGAAGTTGCCATACTGGCGCTCCACACGGCGATAATTCTCTTCTTTTTCTTCCTTCTCGATTTTGCGCTCGCCGTGCACGGTGAGAGTGTTGTTTTCGACTTGGACGTCGATGTCCTTCTCATCGATTCCAGGTACTTCGATCTTCAGCGCGACCTTGTGATCGTCCTCGTAGACGTCGACGGCGGGGGCAAAGCTTGAGGTGGTGAGGGACTCATCCCGGCCGGCATCATTGAAGGACTCGCGGAACAAACGGTTCATACGGTCCTGCAGGGTGGCAAACTCACGGAACGGCTCCCAACGGGTTAATACGGTCATGACTAGATCCTCCTTCAGAAATTGGTGTTGATCAGAACTTACGTTGCGGTGACCGGCGTCGGCTTGGAGTGCCTTATCGCTGCGGTCACTCTGTTTAGACGCACAATTAGCTTAAAGGAAGCATAAAAATTTAGCGTCTTACTGTCAAGTATTGGATCTGCTTATTTTACATCAACTTATATGCGCTATCACGCACTTCAAATAAGCCGTTTCCGGGACATTTAGCCGCATCGGGTGGTCTTTGGCCTGTCCTCGCACCTCGACCAGGCGAACCGTGCGGTGAGCATCCACCGAGGCCGAGCCAAGCATTTCGAGAAAAGCTGATTGGCTGATGTGGTACGAGCACGAGCAGGTCACCAATACGCCGCCAGCCCGGAGCATCTTGAGCGCACGCAGATTGAGCTCTTTGTACCCACGAAGGGCGGAATCAACGTCTCGTTTGGTTTTGGCGAACGCCGGCGGGTCGAGCACGATCGTGTCGTACAGGCGGCTCGATGCCGAGTAGTCCTTCAGAAGATCGAAGGCGTTACCCTCGATCCACTCAATCTCGCGTCCGTTCAGAGCAGCATTCTGCTCAGCTACTTCCAGTGCGGGACGCGAGCTGTCGACACCGGTAACCTGATGGCAAACCTTCGCAAGGTGAAGGGCGAACCCGCCCTGATAGCAGAAGACGTCAAGCGCGCTTCCGTGAGCGTACCGAGCGGCGGCAGCGTAGTTTTCGCGCTGGTCGAGAAATGCCCCGGTCTTCTGGCCTTCGAGGGCGTCGTACTGGAACTGCACGCCATTCATGGCGAAGGTGGTTCTGGTCTTGTCTCCGTACACGAGGCCGGAGGCACGGGGTGGAAGGGTTTCTAGTTCGCGGACGCGCGGATCGACTCGCTCAACCACGGACGCAGGACTGAGTTGATTGACCAACTCAGAGATGACAGTCTCGCGGATGGGGTTGGCATCGATTGCCTGAGTGAGCACTTGCAGCGAAACGATATCGTTGTAGCGATCGACGATGAGGCCGGGGAGCAAGTCGCCTTCGCTGAAGATGATGCGACAGGCGTCGGTGTTGCGAACGAGCTTCTCGCGGTAAGCGATCGCGTCGGAAATGCGGTGGCGGAGTAGAGCGGGGAGATCCGTCACCGGCTCGTGAGAGAGCATGCGGACCGCGATCTGGGAGGAACTGGAGTAGAGAGCTGTTCCGAGCGGCTTACCGCGCTGGTCAACCACGGTGACGAGCGAACCGGGAGTGATGTTGTCGGCTGAAGTGATGTCGGAGCGATAGACCCAAACATGGCCCTGTTTGAGGCGGGCAGCGCCGCGAGGGGAGACGTTGACTCTCGGGAGAGCTGATTCGCTGAGGGGCATGAAGACATGGTAACGCTTGGGATGGATCGCGCATGACGTAGGCTCTTTGCCTGTCTGTCGCGATGACTTAGGATCTTTTCATGCAGAAACCGGACACTTGGTACGCATATTTTCACGTGAGAGGTTCCTTTGATCCTGATGAGGTGACCCGAAGCGTCGGAGTTAGGCCGACTGAAAAAGCAAGAACAGGCGACCCAATTGGTACGGGATCCAAGAAGCGGCCCTGCAGCTTCTGGGCCCTTCATTCGCGCCTGGGCCCCTCGGATCCGCTCGAAGAACACGTCCGAGATGTGCTCGACCAACTTGAAGGGCATAGGGACGCATTCGAAAAGCTAAGCCGTGAGCTTGGAGGCACTATGCAACTTGTTGGATATTTCAGAGACGTGAATCCCGGCATGCACTTCGACCTACGGACCGTGGAGAAGACGGCAGCTTTCGGTCTCTGCATCGATTGTGACTTCTACAATTGTGTGTGCCCATCAACTTCGGCACAGGATCTCAACTCATAGACGCCCGCACCTGTCGAGCCCTGCTCGACGGACAGCCGAGGGCGGCTGTCCCCACATCTTCTGGATTTAGCTCGCGGCTGGGGTGGCCGGTGCGGCGGGGGCATCGTGTTTCGCGTGCGATTCCGATGTGGCCTCGTGGCGGGCCGCGTCGAGATCGGTGTTGAGCGAGTCCAGAATCACCATCGGCAGCTCGGCGCCAAAGCTGTCGAGTTCTTCTTCGCTCCAGTTGCCGTTCAAGCGCGTGGAGCCGGTGATGTCTTCCGGAAACGCTTCGCGGTAGTTGCCTTCACGGACAAGAATGTCTCCAATCTGGCGCCCGGTGTGGATATCGTAAACGCGGCGGCTGGCCTGGCCGTTGGCATTGGTCAGGCACAAGAACACTTCGCCGTCTGCTGCGAACTCGGGCCGGTAATACCAAGCTTGCGGCGCGTCGATTTTGGGATGATGGCGCTTGGGGCGATGGACGACTTCCTTTTTCTCCACCAACTCTTCTTTCGGATTGAAATAAAGGATGCGCTGACAGGAGTCGCAGAAGACCGTCTCCTTGCCCGAGCGGACCTCGTTATAGGTCTGTGGGCGCAGCATCACCTGGCAGGCCATACACTTGTGATCGCGAACCTCGGAGATGCCGCTGCCACGGAATCTGGAGACACGCTCGTAGTGGCGCAGCAGGTCTTCGCGGATGCCCCCTCGAAACTGGTCGCGCTTGCCTTTCGCCTCAGCCAGTAGTTTTTCGTCTTCCACGGTCCGTTGGCGGGCCTGCTCTTTTTCCTTCTCAATCTCGGCGGTTTCGGCCTTGAGGTCGGCCTGGGCGGCTTTGATCTCCTTTTCGCGTGTCTCAGCGGCGACCATCAATTCGAGGATCTTGTCTTCGTTTGCGGTAATTTCCTTCTCAGCGAACTGGATCTCGTGAAGCAGGGCCTTGTACTGCTCGTTGGTCTTCACCGCCAGAGACTGATCGCGGTACTTTGAAATTTTTTCGCGCAGATCCTTGATGTTGGTTTCGTACTTCCGGCGGGAGGCTTCGTCGGCCTTGACGGCGGCTTGGGCTTTGTCGAGTTCCGTCTTGGTTCCAGCGAGTTTCTGCTCGATCGCGGCGACGCGTTTGGGGAGTTCGGCGATCTCGTCCTGCAGGCGGCGAATTTCCTTGTCTGCTTCCTGCAGTTTAAGCAGATTTTCTATGTCTGGGAGCATCCGACTGCATTGATTTTACCATGTGGGGCGCAGTTCCGCGCCTCAGCGTGCGTGGTGTGCGCGGCAAAAAAGCTGCACCATGAAGGACGCCGGAACACGACTAGCGGGGCCGTGCAGTCGCGGCCAGTGCGGTGTACACTCATTCGTTCGCGCGTGGGGCGCGGTAATCACTTCGACCGAGGAACTTGTGAAAAGAAAGATCGTGCGACTGCCCAATATTGTCATTCTCTCGTTTATAGCGAGTTCTGTTCTGCTGGTGCGGACGGCAGCTCAGACATCCCCGACCAAGCCACTGACGATAGAGAGCTTGTTTCAACCTGGAGGGCTCGCCGGGCGTGGGCCGGAGACGACGGAATGGAGCCCGGATGGAACCAAGCTGTCATTTGTCCAACGTGACGAGAAGGGTGAAAAAGGAGAACTGTGGTACGTCGATACCACCACCGGGGAGAAGCGGGTGCTGGTGAGCGCGGCAAAGCTGGCGACGCTGGATCCGGATGTGAACAAGGTGAAGAACGAGCGCGAGAAGGAGCGGCTGACTCGGTATCACGTGGCGGCGTACCTGTGGGCGCCGGATTCGAAGCACTTGTTCTTCGATTCCCGGGGGCAGCTCTGGCTTTACGACCTCGGAAACGAGACGGCAGTGCAGTTCACTTCGGCGGGTGATCCGAGCGGTGACCCGAAATTTTCGCCTGATGGAAAGCATCTGGCTTATGTCCGCAAGCACAATTTGTACGTCAGGCCGATAAGCGGAAAAGACGAGAAGCAGCTCACCAAGGACACGGGTGAAAATCTCCTGAATGGGGACATCGACTGGGTCTACGCCGAAGAGTTGGGTGTGCGCAGCAATTATTTCTGGTCGCCCGATAACAAAGAAATCGTTTTTCTGCACATGGACGAAACGAATGTGCCGACGTATCCCATCACGGACTGGATGCCCGCCCATCCGACAGTCGATCAGGAGAAGTACCCGAAGGTCGGCGATCCGAACCCGGTGGTAAAGCTCGGCGTGGTGGACGTGGACAAGGGAAAACCGCGATGGATCACGCTCGGTAATGACGAAGAGTTTTACATTCCACGATTCGGGTGGGTGCGCGAGGGCGTGATCTGGGCAGAAGTGCTGAACCGGACAGAAACCAAGCTGGATTTGTACTTTATCGAAGCGAAGACCGGGAAAACGAGGCTGGTACTGAGCGAAAGCAGGCCGGACTCCTGGTTCGACTTCGAGCACACTGAGACTCGGTTCCTGAAATCAAGCGGTCAGTTCCTATGGCCAAGCTGGCGCGACGGACACACCCATATGTACCTGTACAGCTTCGATAAGGAAAACCCGCTGGCGGCAGACGCGAAGCTGGAGCGGCAATTGGAACAGGGTGAGTACGAGGTTTTGGGGATTCTGGCAGTGGACGAAGCGGCAGGGACGGTGTTCTTCGATGGGAATAAAGATGATCCGCGGCAACAGCATCTGTACTCAGTGAAACTGGACGGATCGGACTTTAAAGATCTGACTCCGGAGGAGGGTACGCATGTCGGGAACTTCAGCGACGACGGCAAGCACTATACGCGGATGTCGTTCGGTCCGCAGGCATCACCAGTTCTGTCGCTGTGCGCGGCGGCCGGTGCATGCAGCACGATCTGGAAGGCACGCGACGAAATCGCGGAGTACGGGCTGCGGGCACCGAGATATCTGGAGTTCAAAGCGGACGATGGGACGACGCTTTATGGTCAGTTGCTGTTGCCGCCAGAAAGTGCAGCCGCGCCAAAAATTCCTCTGATCGTGAATATCTACGGAGGACCCGCTGGCCAGATGGTAAGGAAAGCAACTCCAGATCCCTTCAACGAGATACTGGCGAGGAAGGGCTTCGCCGTTTTCTCGGTCGACAATCGTGGGACGCCGGGGCGGGGGAAAAAGTTCCAGACTGCTATCCGGCATGAATTTGGCGCTGTGGAGTTGAGTGATCAGCTTACAGCGCTGGACGAACTGCTGGCGCAGTACCCGCAACTAGATAAAGATCGAATCGCGATCTGGGGGTGGTCGAATGGCGGATCGATGACCCTCTACGCGATGACGCATTCGGATCGCTTCAGGGCCGGAGTGGCGGTGGCGCCGGTGACCAATCAGGCAAATTACGATTCGATTTACACCGAGCGCTATATGGGACTGCTCAAGGAGGACAAAGCCGGCTACGAACAGTCGGACGTCACCAAGTCCGCCGACAAGTTGCATGGAGCGCTGTTGCTGGTGCACGGAACGAGCGACGACAACGTGCACTTCCAGAACAGCATTCAGATGATCAATGCGCTGATCAACGCGGGGAAGCAGTTCCGGCTGATGATTTATCCCAATAAGACGCACAGCATCGCGGGGAAAGATGCGCGGGTGCATCTGTTCACGATGATTTCAGAACACTTTGAGAGGGAGCTGAAATAGGGGATTAGGGATAGAGGTACAGTTGAATGGAACTCGAAGGTTTCCTATTCCCTGGCCCCATGTTACTTGTGCTTGTCCGCTTTCTTGCTGGTGGAGTCTTTCGACGGGCTCTCGGTCTTCTTCTCTTCCTTCTTAGTATCCTTCGAGTCCTTGCTGCCCGTATCCGAGTGGGCGTGCGACTTCCTGGCGTAGTCGGTCACGTACCAGCCGGAGCCTTTGAACTGCACGGCTGGCGCGGAGATGGTTTGTTCGACGAGGCCGCCGCACTCGGGGCACTTCTTTACCGGTTTGTCGGAGAACTTCTGGATTTTTTCGAAGCGATGGCCGCACTTCTTGCACTGGTATTCGTAAAGTGGCATGTGTGTGAGACGGTTGTGAGGAACAACAGCGTTCACTTCGATTTTAACAGACGCTTTGGCGCGGCGTTGTGCCAGGCGGCAGCGATGGCTTTCGCGAGAACGTCCTTCTTGGCGGCTTTGAGGCAGACGCTGGTGGCGCCGCGGCGTCCCCAGGTGCCCTTCACGGGGACGAATGTGTCGGGGTAATCCTTCGAGAAATAGTGCTGATCTTCAGGCGAAAGCTTGACCATGCCGCGGTACTTGTCGGGATAGCCGAGCGTGGCGAAGATCTTTCCGGCGACGCGGAAGTCGGGATGATTCATGTGCTGGCGCTCTTCGGTTTCGGGATGCGAGAGGGCGAGTTTGCGAAAGGCGTCGGGGGTCATCCAGGTGTCCTTGCAGGCATAACCTCCGGGCCACCTGAGAGGTTACGGGCTGGTGATTTCAGATTGTAGAGTTCAGATTGCAGAATTTGGACTCGGACGCAGTCTAAATTTGAGGGTTTCCAATCTGCAATCTGCAATCTGCAATCCCTCGGTGGTAGACTCCGGCCATGGCGGACGAGGGATGGTTGGCGAAGCCTGGGTTGTACCTGGTCGCGACGCCGATTGGCAATCTTGAAGACATTACGCTGCGGGCGCTGCGGGTGCTGAAGGAGGTCGACCTAATCGCGTGCGAGGACACGCGGCAGACGCAGAAGCTGCTGAATCATTACGCGATCGCGACGCGGACGACCAGTTATCACGAGCACAACGAGATGACCAAATCGGCGGAGCTGGTCAAGGAGATGCAGGAGGGCGCGAGCGTGGCGTTGGTGAGCGACGCGGGGATGCCGGGGATTTCCGATCCCGGGTACAGGTTAATCACGCTGGCGATCCGGCATCATGTGCCGGTGGTGCCGATTCCGGGGGCGTCGGCGTTTTTGGCAGCACTGGTGGCGAGCGGGTTGCCGACGGATTCGTTTCGCTTCAGCGGATTTCTTCCAGCAAAGCGCGGGGAGCGGAGGGCGGCTCTGGAAGCAGTGAAGAGTTCTCCGCGGACACAGGTGTTCTACGAGGCTCCGCATCGGATTGTGGAAGCGCTGGAGGATGTAGTCGAAGTTGTGGGAGCGGACAGGCCGGTGGTCGTAGCGCGGGAAGTGACTAAATTGCATGAGGAGTTTCTGCGCGGACGAGCGAGTGAAGTGCTCGAGACGCTGAAGGCACGGGAAGCGGTGAAGGGCGAGATCACCCTGCTGATCGGGAAGGCGGAAGAGGAGCATGTGGAGACGGCCGCCATCGGCCGCCAGACGGTGCGGCAGCGGGTGAAGCAGATCATGGCGGAAGAGAAAGTTGATGAGAAGGCCGCGCTGAAGAAGGTGGCGAAGGAGCGGGGCGTGTCGAAGAGCGAGGCGTACAGACAGTGGCAGAGGGTGAAGTCCTAGATGCTAACTTAACGACACACGTACCCTGAATATTCTTGTCAGCAGAGCGCCAACGGAATAGCCACACCCGCATAGAACGGCATCGTCAGAAACAGCTCGTACAAGCATTCACTTCCGCTGCAATCCCTCCCAAAATAAGTGTCCCAAGTCGAATCATAAGACGCCATTGTTTTGTGCCACGAGAGGGCGCTCCAGAATAGGAAAACTGCTTGTGGCAGCCACGCTATGAACGCAAAGCGGCTGGGAACTCTCCGATACAGAAACCATCCCGATAGAATTCCCGCAGCAATCTCGGGCAACCAAATCGGCTCGCCTGTCAGCTGTCCGCTGATCGTGCGTTGTTCGCCGGCGCTCGGGCAGATGAGAATGACAGCGGCCGAGGCCAGGACACCGAGGAGTGCCGCAATGTATGCAGATGGGAAATGAAGCAGTCCCAAGACATTCCCGAGTTGGTGATCTGTCTTCAAAGGAAATACCCACGCAGGGCATATATCACTTTCCGGCCAATTCTTTCTTCACCAACTCGCTAACCACTTTCCCATCCACGCGCATGCCCGCTGCTGCGAACTTGGCCATGGCGTTCTTCATCACCGTGCCCATGTCTTTCATGGTGGGCGCACCCATCTCGGCGATTGTGGCTTTCACGCCGGCGGCGATATCGGCCTCGCTGGCTGCCTTCGGCAAGTAGCTCTCGATCACCACGATCTCCGCGGCTTCCTTGTCAGCCATCTCCTGGCGTCCGCCTTTGGTGAATTGCTCGATGGAGTCTTTGCGCTGCTTGATGAGGGTGGCGAGCACCGCCTGGGACTCTTTGTCGTCGAGCGGGGACATCTTCTCGACGGTCTTGAGTTGAAGGGCGCTCTTCACCATGCGTAGTGTGGAGAGGCGGGCTTCGTCCTTCGCCTTCATGGCGGTGATAATGTCTTTTTGAATCTGGTCGACCAGGGGCATGAGGGGATTATAGATGGTCGGGAGTGGTGCTGGAGGGAAGTCGCCAGTTGCGCGGTATCCGCGATGGTTTCCGGCAGCCAGACCAAGGTTACGCGGCGTTCAGCTTAGGTGTTTCTTATTCAGAACGGTGCGCATGGCGAGACATCTTCCCGACTGGCGTGTAAGGGGAGCGAGCTCGAGGCTGGGGATCTCGTGTCATGCCTTTGGGCAAGTTCAGCCCGTCCGACTAAAGTCGTTCTACATCACAACCGATTAGCTAAGAGGAAGCTCGGCGAGGGGTTAGCGCCGAAATCGCTGCAGAAGGGTGGTGCAGCAACTCATGGATGACATTTCTGTGCTCATTGTGGACGATTCGTCGGTGATGCGAAAGATCGTCGAGCGTTCCCTGCGACAGGCGGGGATCGAAATCGGGCAGGTATTTGAGGCTGGGAACGGATTAGAGGCTATGGCGGTTCTGAACGAACACAAGGTCAATCTGGTTCTCTGCGATATCAACATGCCTGCCATGGACGGCCTGGAATTCGTAAAGCAGCTGCCGAAGCTGGAAAACGCGAAAGGGGTTCCGGTGGTGATGATCACGACCGAGGGCAGCGAAGGGCATGTGGTGCAGGCTCTGTCGGCGGGCGCGCGCGGATACATTCGCAAACCCTTCACGGCAGATCAGGTGAAGGAACACATCCTTCCGGTACTGACGGGGAACGTATGAACACATCCAAGACTGAGATCGATGCAGCGACTCGCCGCGAATATTGGGTTCCACTCCTGGAACTCTCGGTGCAAGAAGTGTTTGATCTTATGCTCGGAGATCGGCTGGAAGCCACTCCCGAACCGGCTCCTGTGAATACTCTCGATGTGACATCGATGGTTGGACTTGCCGGATCTATTTGCGGGCTGTTGACGCTGCGGTGCAGCAGCAAATCCGCGGCCCTGATGGCAACGAAGATGCTAGGCGCCGACGGGGCTGGCGCCAAGGCGCAAATGGAAGATGCCGTAGGCGAGGTCTGTAATATGGTGGCCGGCAACTTCAAGAACAAGATTTCGGGTGTCGGCGACACCTGTAAACTCTCCGTACCGACCGTGATCCGTGGCTCGGACTACAGCCTGAGCACCCTGGCCAACGACTTCACGATGGAGATCAATCTTTTGTTTCACGGCAATCCAGTCGTCATTGCGCTGCAGTTGAATTGACGAAAAAGGTTGGCCGAGTTGCAGTAGATTGCGGCCCCAGGAAGATGCGCGGGGCGGACTTCTGTCAAACCTCTGGAAGTTCAGGGAGTTCCCTGCCAAGCTAGAACGTAGATCGTTACCGCGTCGAAATTGGAGACGTGGTGCGGCTCAGTGGGCTGCAGCGGAAGCTGGCCGGAAAACGACATCGACCAGAGCGATAATCTCGTCCATGGCGCCATCGATATCAAGCGTGAGGCGCGCCAGGTCGAGATTTGCGAGTTCGGGACAATGCTTCAGCAAGCTGAGCCAGGCTTGATCCCGGGCAAGATCAACGCCCATGGCCTCGTAGTATCCATGCCCCAGGTCGCGCAGCCGGCACAGCAAGTCGCTGAGGTGCACCAGAAACACCAGGGCGGGATCTGAGGCAGTGTGGTCGACGTGGTGATGAAATTCGATGACGCCCACGATGTCGTCGGAAAACCGCCAGTGCTCGGCCAGGACTTTACCGCTCTGGCAATGAGTGAATCCGAGCCGCTTCTGCTCCATTACTTCCAGCGGAAGCCTTTCTTCGCGGGCGGCGGCGATGCACTTGCGATAGTCCTCGGTACAAGCCAACGTGTTGACCAGCACACCCAAGTCATGCAGCAGGCCGGCGAGGTAAGCCTTCTCCGGCTCGGGATACGCGATCAGGGTGGCCAGTTTTCGGCTGACCAGTGCACAACCCAGGGAGTGCCGCCAAAAGATCGCGGGGTCGAACGCCCACTTTTCGGCGGGCACGATGCGGTTCAGACAACATCCCATCAGGATGGCCTGCACCCGCTGCAGGCCGAGAGTCAGGATGGCACTGCGCACGGTTTCCACGTTGCGGCGTCCGAACAAGGGGGAATTGGCCATCCGCAGGCATTGCGCCGTGACGGAGGAATCGTATGAGACCAGGTCCACGACCTGGTCCACATCGACTTTCTCGATGGGCAATTGCAGCATCGCCGCCAGTGGTTTGACGATGGCCGGGATAGCAGGAATCGCATCCAGGGACATAATCGCAGGACGGACTTCGTCGAGTGTTTTCATGGTGTGTTTTGCCCGCCATAGTTTGGCGGCGCCTTCCAATATCCGATTGCTCCCGGGAAGTGCACGAGCCTGAACCGGTCGTCGACCTGGTACAGGGACTCGGCATGTCCCAGGAACAAATACCCTCCAGACAGCAGGTTGGCAAAAAAATGCTGCATGACCCGACGTTTGGAGTTCAGATCGAAGTAGATCAGCACATTGCAGCAGAAGATCAGGTCCAAGCCTTTGAGGAAGAGCATCTTGCTGTCGTCATTGAGATTGACGCGGTCAAACCGAATCAGCGATTTCAGCTGATCGGAAACCTGCAAGCGCTTTTCGTCATGGGGCTTGAAGTACTTCTTCCTCAGCAACTCGCTGGTGCTGCGAAGAGCGTACTCGCCATAGATGCCAGCCTTGGCCGCCGCCAATGAGTTGTCATTAATGTCGGTGGCAAGGATGTCGAAGGTAAATCCGGCAAGCAGTCTGGCACTCTCTTCGAGCAGGAACATGGCCAGGGTATACGGTTCTTCTCCCGTGGAGCAGCCGGCGCTCCACAAGCGCAACCGCTTGAACCCCATGGCCGTCTTGCTCTTAATCAGCTGGGGAAGGATGACGTTGCGCAACGCTTCCAGCTGGGCTGGGCTGCGAAACATATAGGTTTCGCCGATTGTGATCTCGTTCACCAGCAGACGCATCTCGGCTTCGCGGTTAGCACGAGTCGTGAGATGAGAGAGATATTCTGAGGGACTCTTGGCGTTCACCGCGGCCATGCGGCGCGAGCAGCGCGAGGCGAGCAGATAGAGTTTTTCTTCCGGCTGATAAATGCCGGAGATCTCATAGATCAGGTCGCGAATCTTCAGGTACGCGGGATCCTTGAGATCTTCGCTTGCAGGGGCGGTTACGGATTTTGCGGCGGCAGTTTCCACTCGCGACTCTCTCTCGACATCGGGTTACGTTCGAACCGTTGTTTCTGGCACTGGGGCCGGGACTCTGCCCGCCGAGACGCGCCGCACGATTTCCTGGCTGAGCTCGGACAAGGAACATATCTTGTTGGCGCACTGCGCTTGCACGACTGCGCCGGGCATGCCCCATACCACCGAAGAAGCTTCATCCTGCACAAATACTTCGCCGCCGGCTTCGCGGATGTGAGCGGCCCCGCGGGCGCCATCCGAGCCCATGCCGGTCATGACGACGGCCAGCACGTTCGGGCCGTAGGTCTGAGCCACGGAGCGAAATAGGACGTCGACGGCGGGGCGGCAGGAATTTTCCGGCGGGTCCTGATTGAGTTCCAACAGGCTTTGCCGTCCCCTGCGCACTACAGTCATGTGATGATCGCCCGGCGCGATCCAGACGTGCCCGGGCTCGAGCAGGCGGCCCAGTTCGGCCTCATGGACCGGAACATGCGATTTAGAGTTCAATCGCTCGGCCAGCAGACGGGTGAAGACCCGAGGCATGTGCTGGACGACGACCACCGGCACGGGAAAGCCGTCCGGCAATCGCGGGATCACCTCGGCCAGAGCATTTGGGCCGCCGGTGGAAGTGCCGATCGCAAGGATGTCGATACGACTTGTGCCGATTCGTGACTTTGCGGGAGACAAGGATCGCGGGGTCGATGCCGCAAGGGGAATGCGCCCGGCCAGTGCAAGTATCTTTGCAACGAGCTGGTCGCGAACCTGTTCCATCGCGCTGGCCAGAGTTGCGCTGTTCGTAGGCTTGGTCATGTAGTCCGAGGCGCCCAGCGAGAGGGCTTCCAGCGTGATAGCTGCGCCGTGTTCGGTGAGGGTGCTGAACATGATCACGGGCAGCTTCGGGTAGAGTTTGCGGATTTCTCGCAGGGTCTCGATGCCATTGAGGCCGGGCATTTCAATGTCGAGGGTAATGACATCGGGATTCAGCTGCGGAATCTTCGCCAGCGCGATCGCTCCGCTGGAGGCGGTTCCGGCCAATTGAATACCGGGTGTTGAGGCAAGCGCCTCGGAGAGCAGCTTGCGGACGACTACAGAATCATCGACGACCAGAACGCGGACGGGAGGCATAGGTTGATTTCCTGATGACGTCGGAATCTGCCCAACAGCAGCTCCGCAGACAGTCCACTGTAACTGGGGCTTCCTGGTGCCATGAGGCTTTGGAATGCATTAGGGCGCCGGGGTTAAGCCCCAGTTCAGAGTCATGCTCGCTATTGATTGTTCAGCTGCCGGACCAGAGCCCCGAGGTCATTGGACATCTTCGCCAGGGCCTGGGCGGCCTTCAGTGAATCGTTCGCACCCTGGCTGGTGCTCTTCGCGGCTTCCGCGACGCCTCCGATGTTCTTCGTGATCTCGCCCGATCCCTTGGCGGCTTCGCCGACGTTGCGCGCCATTTCGTTGGTCGTGGCGTTCTGCTCTTCCACGGCCGTCGCGATGGTATTGGAGATGTCGTTCACCTGCTTGATGACCGAGCTGATCTGGCCTATTGCGCTGACCGCGCCCTTGGTGTCGGCCTGAATCGCCTCGATCTTGCGGCTGATGTCTTCGGTCGCTTTGGCGGTCTGTTTCGCCAACTCCTTCACCTCGTTGGCAACAACCGCAAAGCCCTTGCCGGCTTCGCCCGCCCTGGCGGCTTCGATGGTGGCGTTCAAGGCCAGCAGATTCGTCTGCTGGGCGATCGAGGTGATGACCTTGATCACCTGACCGATTTCGGTGGAGGAATCACCCAGCTTGCTGACGATCTGGTTCGTATCCTCCGCCACCTTGACAGCAGCAGTCGCAACCTTGGCGGATTCGTGAGCATTCTTGGCGATCTCCTTGATGCTGGCGCTCATCTCTTCGCTGCCGGTGGCGACCGTTTGCAGGTTCTTGTTCACTTGCTCTGCGCTGGCCGACACAACGTTGGCTTGCGCCGAAGTCTCTTCCGCGTTGGCACTCATCTGCTGGCTGGTGGCGGTGAGTTCTTCGGAAGCGCTCGCCAACCCTTGGGATATCTGCTCGACTTCTTTGGCAGTTTTAACCCGTTGGGTGACGTCGGTGGCGTATTTCACGACCTTGAAGGGCCGGCCGTTCAGATCCAAGATGGGGTTGTACGAGGCCTGAATCCACACTTCCTTGCCACCCTTGCCGATCCGCTTGTATTCAGCCGCCTGATACTCGCCCCGGTTCAGCTTGGTCCAGAACTCCTTGTACTCGGCGCTGCGCCGATATTCTTCGTCGACAAACATGCTGTGGTGCTTGCCCTTGATTTCGTCCAAGGTGTAGCCAAGCGTCTTCAGGAAGTTTTCGTTGGCAGTTAAGACTGTACCGTCCATATGAAACTCGATCACGGCTTGCGCCTTGTTGATCGCGGCGATCTGGCCCTGGTAGTCGGAATTCTGCAGCTTCTGCTGGGTAACGTCGGTGGCGTACTTCACGACTTTGACGGGCTTACCGTTGAGGTCGAAAATCGGGTTGTAGGACGCCTGAATCCAAACCTCTTTGCCGCCCTTTCCGATGCGCTTGTACTCCGCTGCCTGATACTCACCGCGGTTCAGCTTCGCCCAGAACTCCTTGTAGTCGGCGCTACGGCGGTATTCCTCGTCGACGAACATGCTGTGATGCTTGCCCTTGATTTCGTCCAAGGTATAGCCGAGACACTTAAGGAAGTTTTCGTTCGCCGAGATGACGGTTCCGTCCATGTGAAATTCGATTACGGCCTGAGCCTTATTGATGGCGGCGATCTGGCCCTGGTAGTCGGCGTTTTGCAGCTTCTGCCGGGTAACGTCGGTGGCAAACTTCACGACCTTGAAGGGTTTGCCAGCTTCATCCAGTACTGGGTTGTAGGACGCCTGGATCCAGACTTCCTTGCCGCCCTTGCCCAGCCGCTTAAATTCATCAGCCACGTATTCGCCGCGATTCAACTTGGCCCAGAACTCTTTGTAGTCGGCACTGTGGCGATAGGCTTCGTCCACAAACAGGCTGTGATGTTTGCCTTTGATTTCTTCGAGTGTATAACCGAGAGCCTGAAGGAAATTCTGGTTGGCGGTAATGATGGTTCCGTCCATCTGGAACTCAATGACGGCCTGCGCTTTGGAAATTGCAGCCATCTGCCCGGCCAGATCAATATCCCGCAATTTTTGCTGTGTGGCATCGCTGGCAAACAGCATCACCCTCGAGAGCCGTCCCTGTCCATCCAGAACGGGATAGTACACCGCGTCTAGCCAGATGGTTCTCCCATCCTTGCGCCGGCCCTTGTAGTAACCCGACTGGGTAAGTCCACGCTGCAGGTTAGGGAATAAGAGCTGCGCCTCGGCAGTACTATCGAGGAGTATGCTGTGCGGCTTACCCTTGATCTCGTCGATCGCAAAGCCGGTAAGATCAAGGAGAAGTTGGTTGGCGAAAAGAATCTTTTCTTCTGCATCGAACTCAACATACGGCCGAGAACTGACCAGGCACTCCAGTTTCCTGGCGCTCTCGTTTCCGGTTTCATCTTTATGCATTTTTCTTGCTACACCCGTTGCTGCCATTTTCATGTTCTCCTTAATTGCTCGCGCCCGTACTTCTGCTGCGAATCTGTTGGACCACACCCTCGCC
>Ga0335070_10003670_pt1 | contig 17961 bp, 18 predicted proteins | sample Lox_Sample_13_FD_206722 | JGI IMG/M metagenome (GOLD analysis project Ga0335070, IMG submission 206722) | Soil microbial communities from Loxahatchee National Wildlife Refuge, Florida, United States - Lox_Sample_1.3 | ecosystem: Environmental > Terrestrial > Soil > Wetlands | place: USA...
CGCCTCCGCGGCCACGCTCACCTACAGCATCGACGGGCAGGTCACCACCAAGGCGATCACGCGCGAGCCTTTCTAGCGGGGCTCGCGCGAATTCATCGTTGGGGCGGGCACCAGGCGCGGTACAATCGCCCGGCTACCGCCAACCCATCACGATGAAGAAACCCTTTCCGGTTCCCGTCCGCGTCAACTATTCGTGCGCGAAGTGCCCTGCGTTCTGCTGCACGTATGCCGAGATCGAGATCACGCAGCGCGACATCGCGCGCCTCGCGCGGCACTTCGACCTGTCCCATGCCGCGGCCGAGGAACGTTTCACCAAGCCCGACGCGAAGGGCAAGATCCGCATGCTGCGCCATCGCAAGGACAAGATCTTCGACTCGGCCTGCATGTTCCTGGACCAGGAAAAGCGCCGCTGCACGGTGTACGAAGCCCGGCCGGGCGTCTGCCGCAAGTATCCGGACAGCTCGCGCTGCGGCTACTACGACTTCCTGCGGTTCGAGAGGACCCAGCAGGGCGACGAGGAGTACGTCGCCCTGACGTAGTGCGCTCTCCTAACAATTGGAAACGTAAATTCTCGCGCTCCGGGCCGCCGGGAAAGGCTGCCGAAAGCATGGAAGTGCACGATGGCCCGTGGAGACTTGCCGTAGCCTCCCACGGCAAGGGCTTGAGCCCGGCGTCCTGGTGCGCCGGGCTTTTTTTATGAGCGCCGGCAAGCGCCTGCCGCGCGCCTTCTTCGATCGCGACACGCAGCTCGTGGCCCGCGAGCTGCTCGGCAAGCACCTGGTCCATGTGGTGGATGGCGTCGAGCGCGTGGGACGCATCGTGGAGACCGAGGCGTACCTGGGACCCCACGACCTCGCGGCCCATTCCGCGCGAGGCCTCACGCCGCGCACGAAGGTGATGTTCGGCCCGCCCGGCCACGCCTACGTCTACTTGATCTATGGCATGCACTGGTGCATGAACGTGGTGACCGAGGCCGAGGGCCACGCGAGCGCCGTGCTGCTGCGGGCGCTCGAGCCGGTGGCGAACGTCGAGGGCCGCACGCAGGGCCCCGGGTTGCTGTGCAAGGCGATGGGCATCGACAAGCGCAGGCACGGCGAGGACCTCGAAGGCGGGATCCTGTATCTTTGCGATCCGGGAGACGCCGGCAAATTTCGCATCGCGCGCCGGCCGCGCATCGGGGTGGACTATGCGGGACATTGGGCGCGGCGCCTGCTTCGCTTTTATATTCGGGGTAATCCTTACGTGTCGCGCATCTGACATGGCGGTGACCGCGGAGCTTCGCAGGGAATTCGCCCCGTCCGGCACGCTGGTGGCGGGCGTGAACTTCGGCAACATCGTGATCGCCCAGAAGGACCCCGCGGGCGGCGCGCCGCGCGGCGTGGGCCCCTCGCTCGCGCGCGAGCTCGCGCAGCGCCTCGGCGTGCCGATCTCCTACGTGACCTACGACACGGCGGGCAAGATGGCCGACGCCGTGAAGGCGGGAGCGTGGGATGTCGCGTTCCTCGCGGTCGATCCCGCGCGCGCGGGCGATATCGCCTTCTCGAAACCCTACGTGCAGATCGAGGGGACCTACCTCGTGCGCAAGGATTCCCCGCTCGAGCGCATCGAGGACTTCGACCGCAAGGGCGTGCGCATCGCGGTGGGGAACAAGACCGCCTACGACCTTTTCCTCACGCGGGAGCTCAAGAACGCCGAGCTCGTTCGCGCCCCCACGTCCCTCGACGCAATCGAGGCCTTTCGCGCGCAGCATCTGGATGCCGCGGCCGGCGTGCGCCAGCCGCTCGTGAAGGCGGCCGCGGCCGATCCGTCGCTGCGCGTGGTCGAGGGCCGCTTCATGGTGATCGGCCAGGCTTCGGGAGTGCCGCGCGGGCGCGATGCCGCGGCGCGCTACCTCGGCGAGTTCATCGAGGAGATGAAGCGCTCGGGGTTCGTCGCGCGCGCGCTCAGGGAAAGCGGCGTGACCGACGCGGACGTCGCGCCCTAGCGGCGCGGCAGGTTCGCCTCGATCAGGGCGCGCGAGATCGACTGCGCGGGCGGAAGGTCCGGGAACTTGTCGCCGGGCCCGAACCAGTGGGCCTCGGCGATCTCGCGCGGATCCACCACGATCTCCCCGCCCGCGTACTCGGCGGTGAAGGCGATCATGAGCGAGCCGGGGAAGGGCCACGACTGGCTCGCGAAGTAGCGCAGGTCCTTCACGAAAAGCCCCACCTCCTCGCGCACCTCGCGATGGATGGCGTCTTCGACCGACTCGCCCGGCTCGAGGAAGCCCGCCAGCGCGCTCATGCGTCCGCCCGGAGGCACCGCGACGTTGCGCGCAAGGAGGATCGCCTCGCCTCGCTTGACGAGCACCATCATCGCCGGCGCGATGCGCGGATAGGCCGTGTGCCCGCACTCGCAGCGCATCGCGCGCTCGCCGGTCACCGCGACCATGGGCTTGCCGCACGCGCCGCAGTAGCGATGGTTGCGCGCCCAGTCGGCGATCTGCAGCGCGCGCCCCGCGACGGAGAGCTCTTCCTCGTCGAGGTGCGCGAAGAGCGCCCGCAGGCTCCTGAAGGTGAAGCCGGGCGGGGCGGCCGCGGACTTCTCGACCCACGCGGCGCAGCAGTACTCCGTCCGGAACACGCCCACGGGAAATACGTTCGAAGCAGGAATGCCGAGCGACTTCACCGCGGCGGGATCCGGCAGCGCGCCGGCGTCGTCGTCGCGGACCAGGAGGTCGTAGCTGCGGAACACGTAGGTGCGGGGCGAGTCGTGCGCGATCGGCGCTGAGAGCGACTGGAAGGACGGCGGGGTGATCAGCACGGCGGGGATGCGGCGTGGGAAGATGCCATCATACCGAAGCGCTACCATCCCGCGGCAGCATCCCCGCAAGCCAAGGAGGCATCATCGATGGCCACGTATCGCGTCGCTGTGCTGGTCGGCAGCCTGCGCAAGGAAGCCTTTTCCCGCCGTGTCGCGCAGGCGCTTTGCGCAATGCAGCCGGCGTCGCTGCAAATGGAGATCGTGGAGATCGCCATGCCGCTCTACAACCAGGACCTGGAGACGGACGCGCCTCCCGCCGAGTGGACCGCCTACCGCGACAAGCTGCGCGCGGCGCAGGCCGTGCTCTTCGTGACGCCCGAGTACAACCGCGGCATGACCGGGGCGATCAAGAACGCCATCGACGTGGGCTCGCGCCCGTACGGCAAGGCCGCGATCAACGGCAAGCCGTGCGCGGTGGCGAGCACCTCGCCCGGCGCGCTGGGGGGCTTCGGCGCGAACCACCAGGTGCGCCAGAGCGTGGTGTTCCTCGACATGCCGATGATGCCCGCGCCGGAGCTCTACGTGGGCTACGTGGACAAGATGGTGGAGGCGGGCGGCAAGGTCGCCAACGACGCGACGCGGGATCTGTTCGCGAAGTTCCTCGATCGCTTCGCCGACTTCGTGCAGCGCAACGCCCGGTGAGGGGCCGCTAGGCGGATGGCTTCGGCCGACTCCACGAAGGCGATCGTCTATGCCCTGGGCGCCAACTTCGCGATCGCGGTCGCCAAGTTCGGCGCGGCGGCCGTCACCGATTCGGGCGCGATGCTTGCCGAGGCCGTGCACTCCACGGCCGATTGCGCGAACCAGTTGCTCCTGCTGCTGGGGCTGCGGCTCGCCCGCCGGCCGCCCACGCCCGAGTATCCCCTGGGCTTCGGGAAGGAGACCTACTTCTGGTCCTTCCTCGTGGCGATCATGCTGTTCAGCATGGGGGGCCTGTTCTCCGTGCACGAAGGCTGGACCAAGCTGCGCTCGCCGCAGCCGCTCTCGTATCCGCTCGTGGCGCTCGGCGTGCTGGGCTTCGGCTTCTGCGCCGAGCTGGTCTCCATGTGGGGCGTGCTTCGCGAGGCCAACAAGGTGCGCGGTGCGCGCAGCCTCTGGGCGTGGCTGCGGGAGACGCGCAACAGCGAGCTCGTCGTGGTGTTCGGCGAGGATCTGGCGGCCCTGCTGGGGCTCGCGCTCGCGTTCGCCGCGGTCCTCGCGGCGTGGCTTACGGGCAACGTGCTCTACGATGCCCTGGGCAGCATGGCCATCGGCGTCCTGCTGATCGTGGTAGCCGTGGCGGTGGGCATCGAGGTGAAGGCGATGCTGATCGGGCAGGGCGTGGAGCCGCAGGTGCGCCGGCAAATGGTCGAGTTCCTCGGTGCGCAGCCGGCCGTCGAGCGCGTCTTCGAGGTGCTCACGCTCCACATGGGCAGCGACGTGATGGTGGCGGTGAAGGCGAAGATGCGCCCGCAGCCCGGCGTCGATGCGCTCGCCGAGGCGATCAACGCCATCGAGGCGGCGTTCAAGGCGCGCTTCGCCGAGGTACGCTGGGTCTTCTTCGAGCCCGACGTGCGCGATTGAAGGGAGGATGGCTTGAACGATGACCCGAAGATGACCCCATCGCTCGACGGGGCGTCGATCCGCGCGGCGGCGGCGCGCATCGCGCCGCACGTGCGCCGCACGCCGGTGCTCGAGGTGGACGGCGCCGATTTCGGCCTTCCCGGCGCGCAGCTCGTCTTCAAGCTCGAGTTCCTGCAGCACGCGGGGTCGTTCAAGACGCGCGGCGCCTTCAACCAGATGCTCACGCGCAGCATCGGGCCCGCGGGCGTGGTGGCCGCGTCCGGCGGCAACCACGGCGCGGCGGTCGCCTACGCCGCGATGAAGACGCGGCATCCGGCCACCATCTTCGTGCCGACCGTGGCCTCGCCCGCCAAGATCGAGCAGATCCGCGGCTACGGCGCTCGCCTGGAGGTCGGCGGGGATCGCTACAACGACGCGCTCGCGGCGAGCGAGGCGTTCGTGGCGCGCTCGGGCGCGACGGCGATCCACGCGTACGACCAATACGAGACGCTGCAGGGGCAGGCCACGGTGGGCCTCGAGCTGGAGGAACAGGCGCCGGAGCTGGACGCGTTGTTGGTCGCGGTGGGCGGCGGCGGGCTCGTGGGGGGCATCGCGGCTTGGTACCAGGGGCGCCTGCCGGTGATCGGCGTGGAGCCCGAGGCGGCGCCCACGCTCACGCGCGCGCTCGAGGCGGGCGAACCGGTCGATGCCCCGGCGGGCGGCGTGGCCGCCGATTCGCTCGCGCCCAAGCGCGTGGGCACGCTCATGTTTCCCCTCGCGCAGCGCTACCTCGCGGGCACGGTGCTCGTCACCGACGACGCGATCCGCGATGCGCAGCGCCTGCTCTGGAAGACGCTGCGCATCGTCGCGGAGCCGGGCGGCGCGGCCGCGCTCGCGGCGCTGGTGTCCGGCGCGTGGCGCCCGCGGGGCGAGAAGCGCATCGGCGTCGTCCTCTGCGGCGCCAACACCACCGCGGTCAACTTCGCCTAGATCTCGGGCACGCCCTGGAGACGTTGCGGGCGGCGGCGCAGTTGCGGGCGCTCTAGCCGCGCAGCAGCGACCAGGTTCCGCTCGCGAGGTAGAAGGCCCCCAGCGACATCACGGTCCAGCGCGTCCACTGGCGGAACGACCGGTCGTTCATCCGCTCGAGCACATGCCGCGACACGGAAGTTCCCGTGAACGCGAGGAGCACCATGACGGCCGCGAGCGCCGGGGGGACGTTGCCCCCTTCGACGGCGAGGAAGGCGCCGAAGTACGTGATCTTCAGCACGTGCGTGAGGCTCTGCGTCATCGCCTTGGTGGCGACCACGGCGTGGCGCCCCATCTTCGAGCGCACGAAGAAGACGTCGAGGATGGGCCCGGCCACGCCCGCCATGAGCGAGAGCGCCATGCAGATGGTGCCGCACACGAAGGGATGCCAGGGGCGCTCCACGTTGAGGTGCAGCTTCTCGGGAAGCGCCAGCGACACGAAGGGCGTGAGGCCCATCACGATGAACGCGACCGGCTTGCTCACCACGAGCCTCACGACGGCGAAGATCGCGAGCACGATGAGCGTGCCCACGAGGTAGCCGCGGAAGATGCGCCAATCCACCTTGTCGCGCCACATGAAGGCGCGCCAGCCGTTGGCGGCGAACTGCGTGATCCCGTGCAGCATCATCGCCACCGGAAGCGGCATCAGGGCGAGCAGCACGCCCATGAGGATCATGCCGCCCGCCATCCCGAGGATGCCCGAGATGAAGGAGGTCACGAGCGCGGCGAGCGCGAGGACGATGAGGATGGGAATCGACGGCATGGGGCGATACGTTATACCAGGGGCCGCCGCGGGGTCGGCCCGGTTTCCAACGCTTTCGGACAGCCGCTAGCGGGCGAGGAGGACCGCGCCTTCGCGGTCGAGCGCCTCGATCTCGCCGCCCGAGTAGCCGAGCGACTCGAGCACCTCGCGCGTGTGCTGGCCCAGCAGGGGTGCCGCACGCCGCACCGAGGTGCCGGTGCCGGAGAACTTGATGGGCGTGCCCAGCGTCTTCATGCGGCCGGCCCGCGCGTGGTCCACCTCGACCACCATCTCGCGCAGCCGCACCTGCTCGTCGCCCAGCATGTCGCCGATGCTGTTCACGGGGCCCACCGGCACGCCTTCGGCCTCGAAGGCGCGGATCCACTCGGCGCAGGTGCGCGTGCGCAGGCGCTCCGCGATGAGCGGGGTGAGCGCCGCGAGGTTCTTCATGCGCTCGCCGTTGTTGACGAAGCGCGGGTCGGCGGCGAGCTCCGGGGCGCCGATCACCTTCACGATGCGCTCCCAGTTGGCCTGGTTCGCCCCGCCCACGTTGATCCAGCGGTCCTTCGTGGGAAACGCCTGGTAGGGCGCGGTGAGGATGTGCGCCGACCCCGACGGGCCCGGGCTCACGCCAGTGGCGAAGAGGATGGCCGATTGCCAGTAGGTCTGCTGGATGGCGGCCTCCATGAGCGAGGTCTCGACCATCTGGCCGCGGCCCGTGGTGGCGCGCGCGACGAGCGCCGAGACGATGCCCAGGGCGGCGAGGATTCCCGCGTTGATGTCGGCGATGGAGGTGCCGCTCTTCACCGGCGGGCGGCCCGGCTCGCCCGTGATGCTCATGATCCCGGCGAAGCCCTGCGCGATCAGGTCGAAGCCGCCCTTGTCGGCGTAGGGCCCGGTGCGCCCGTATCCCGATACGGCGCAATAGACGAGGCGGGGATTGAGCTTCTCCAGCACGTCGTAGCCCAGGCCCAGCTTCTCGAGCGTGCCCTTGCGGTAGTTCTCGGTCACCACGTCGGCGCCGGCCAGCAGGCGCTTCACGACCTCGAGCCCGCCGGGCTTCTTGAGGTTCACCGCGATGCCGCGCTTGTTGCGGTTCAGCATCATGAACGCGGCCGACTCGCCGGCGAGCGAGGGCTCGGTGTAGCTCCTCGTGTCGTCGCCGCCCGGGAGCTTCTCCACCTTGATGACGTCCGCCCCCATGTCGGCGAGCAGCATGCCGCACGTGGGGCCCGCCATGATCTGGGCGAGCTCGACGACCTTGATGCCTTCCAGCGGGCCCTTCATTTGGACGGGCATCCCACGATGTGGTCGTCCACGAGGCCCGTGGCCTGCATGAACGCGTACATGATCGTCGAGCCCACGAACGTGAACCCGCGTTTCTTGAGATCCCTCGAGAGCGCGTCGGATGCGGGGGAGGTGGCCGGCACGTCCTTCAGCGACTTCGGCCGGTTCTTCACCGGCCTGCCGTCCACGAACCGCCACACGTAGGCGTCGAAGCTGCCGAACTCCTCCTGCACCGCGAGGAAAGCTTTCGCGTTGCGCACGGTGCCCTCGACCTTCAAGCGATTGCGCACGATGCCGGGATCCTCGAGGAGCCTCGCGACCTGGGTGCGCGTGAATCGCGCGACCTTGCGCGGATCGAACCCGGCGAACGCCTTGCGGTAGTTGGCGCGCTTGGCGAGGATCGTGGACCACGAGAGGCCCGCCTGCGCGCCTTCCAGCGTGAGGAACTCGAAGAAGACGCGGTCGTCGTGCACCGGCCGGCCCCACTCGCGGTCATGGTAGGCCATGTACTCGGGACTCCCGAGGCACCAGGGGCAGCGCCGGTCCTTCTTCGTCATTTGCCCTTGAATTCCGGCTTGCGCTTGGCGAGGAACGCCTGGTAGCCGGCCTGGAAGTCCTCCGTGCCGAAGCAGGCGAACCCCTCGTCGTATTCCTGCGGCGTCAGCGGGCGCGGGTCGCGCAGCCGCCGCGCGAACTTCTTGTGCCAGCGCGCCACCAGCGGCGCGCCCTCGGCGATGCGCTGCGCGGTGGCGCGCGCCTCGTCTTCCACCGCGTCGTCGGGGACCACGCGGGTGACGAGCCCCATCTGCCTCGCTTCCTGCGCGTCGAAGACGCGGCCCTCGAGGAGGATCTGCATCGCGTTGGCCTCGCCCGCCAGCGCGATGAGCGAGCCGATCTCCGCATAGGCCATCACGAGCCCCAGTTTGTTGATCGGCACGCCGAAGCGGCTCGACTCGCCGCAGATGCGGATGTCGGCGAGCCCCGCGATCTCGAGGCCGCCGCCCACGCAGATGCCGTGGATCTGCGCGACCACGGGATGGCGGCAGCGGTCGATCGCCTCGATCGTGCGCCGCATGTCCTCGCCGTAGGCGCGCGCCTGCTCGACGTTGGAGCGCTCGGTGGCGAACTCCGAGATGTCGTTGCCGGGCGCGAACGCCTTGGTGCCCGCGCCGCGCAGGATCACGCAGCGCAGCGCATCGTCGCCGGAGAGCTCCGTGAACGCCTCGCCCAAGCGCCGCCACATGGGGCGCGTGAGGGCGTTGAGCTTCTCGGGCCGGTTGAGGACGACGGTGGCGATCGCACCGTCGCGCTCGACGAGGATGGTCTGGTCCATCGGCTAGTGATAGAAAAGGTCCACCAGCCCAAGCGTGACGACCGGTACGTAGGTGACCAGCAGAAGCGTTGCGAGGAGCACCCCGATGAACGGGATGTTCGCGCGGGTCACGTCCCAGACGCTCTCCTTGGCGATCGAGCAGGTGAGCAGCAGGACGCTCGCCACGGGCGGCGTCTGCTGGCCGATGGCGAGGTTAAGCGTCACGATCACGCCGAAGTGGATCGGATCGATTCCAGCCGCGGTCACCGCAGGCATCACGATCGGCACCACCAGGACGATGGCGGCCGCCGAGTGCAGGAACATCCCGATGATGAGGAAGAAGATGTTGAGGATCGCGAGGATGGCCCACTTCTCGCTCGTGATGGAGAGCATCGCCGCCGCGATGCGTTGCGGAAGCTGCACCTCGGTGAGGTAGAGGCCGAGCAGCGCCGACGCCGCGACAAGCAGCATCACCGCGCCGGTCTGCACCGCCCCGTCGATGATCGCCTCGCGCAGCCGCGCCCAGTCGAGCTCGCGATAGACCAACCCGCCCACGAGCAGGGCCGCGACGACGGCGAGCGCCGCGCCCTCGGTGGCCGTGACCACGCCTCCGAAGATGCCGCCGAGGATGATCACGGGCAGCGTAAGCGCCCAGAACGCGTGCCGGAAGGCGAGCCACAGCTTGCCCCACTCGAAGACCTGCTCCACCGGCCAGTTGCGCCGGATCGCGTACCAGTAGCACAGGCCCATGAAGCCGAAAGCGGTGAGTAGGCCCGGCACGATGCCAGCGACGAACATCTGCACCACCGACGTACCCGCCATGACCGCGTAGAGGATCATCGGAATCGATGGCGGGATGATGATTGCCAGCGTGGCCGTGGAGGATGTCACGGCCGCCGTGAAGGGACCCGGGTAGCCGCGCCTCTTCATCGCGGGAATGATGATGGAGGCCGTGGCCGCCACCCCTGCCACCGCCGAGCCCGAGATCTCCGCGAAGAACATGTGGCTCAGCACGTTCACCTGTGCCAGCGCCCCGCGCATCCAGCCCACGAGCGCCTGGCAGAAGTCGATGAGCCGGTGGGAGATCCCCGAAGTGTTCATGATCGCCGCGGCGAGGATGAAGAGCGGGATCGCGATGAGCGGAAAGCTGGTGGCCCCCTGGTAGAGCGCGATCGGGACGTTGGGCAGGCTCGCCACGCCCTGGGTCGCGACCATCGCCACGACCGAGGCGATGCAAAGCGCCACGGCGATAGGAACCTCGATCAGCACGAGCGCGACCACGCACACGAGGACGACGAAGCCGATCATGCGGCCTCCTTGGTGCGCCGCGCCTCCCGCAGCACCTCGGGAAACACCAGCAGCTGGGCCACCACCATCAGGACGGCGCTGACCGGGATCGCCGCGTTGGCATAGGCCACCGACACCTCCGGCAGCGACACCAGCCGGTCCGACTCCAGGACCTCGAGGACCGAATAGCCTGTCCACGCGAGCAGCACGAAGAAGGCGAGCGTGCACAATTGCGCGAGCGCGGCGGCGACAACCCGCGGGCCCGGGGGCAGCATTCTCATGATCTCGGGCACTCCCATGTGCGCGTGCTTGAGGACCGCGAGCGCCGAGCCGAAGAACGTGACCCAGGCGAGCAGGATGGTGGCGACCTCGTCATACCAGACGAGCGAGTGGCCCGAATAGCGGAAGACCACGCCCGCCGTGACTTCGAGGGCGAGCGCGGCCATGATCGCGATGCAGATCCACTCGAGGAAGCGCTCGTACCCCCGGCGAAACGACTGGAGGGTCATCGCCCTACTTGCCGAGCGCGATGGCCCGGTCGATGATCTCCCTGGAGCCGGCGACCTCCTTCGAGAACTCGTCGTACACGGGTTTCGAGGCCGCGATGAACGCGTCCTTGTTCGGCGTATTGACCTGCATGCCCGCGGCCTTGAGCTTGCCGAGCAGGTCCTCGTCGTCCTTCTGCGCTTCCTGGTAGACGTAAGCCTGCGTTTCGCGCGCGGTCTCCTCGAGCACCTTGCGCACGTCGGCGGGCAGCGTGTCGAACTTCTTGATCCCGGCCGTCACGTAGGCCGGCGTGTACACGTGGCCCGTGAGCGAGAGGTATTTCTGCACTTCCTGGAACTTGGCGCTGTAGATCTGCGTGAACGGGTTCTCCTGCCCGTCCATCACGCCCGTCTGGAGCGCCGTGAACACCTCGGAGAACTTCATGGGCGAGGGATTGGCGCCGTACGCCTGGAACATCTTCACGCGCCACTTGCCCTCGGGCACGCGCAGCTTGATCCCCTCGAGGTCCTTGGGCACGTTGATCGGATGCTTGCTGTTGGTGATGTGCCGGTAGCCGTTCTCCCAGACCGCCAGCACCCTGAGGCCCTTCTTCTCGGCCGTGGGCTCGATCTTGGGCCAGAAGAGCTCCTTCTCGATGCGCCCCATGTGGGCCCGGTCCTTCACGAGGTAGGGCATCTCGAATACGCCGAAGAGGTCCGCCTCGGAGGACATGACGGTCGAGGGCAGGGCGATGTCCACCGTGCCCAGCTTGAGCTTCTGCAGCAGCTCCTTGTCGCCGCCCAGCTGGCTCGAGCCGAACACGACGACCTTTGCCTTGCCGCCGAGCTTCGCATTGGCGCGGCGGGCGAACTCCTCGGCCGACTTGGCGAAGAGCGAGCCGGGCTCGCCCACGTGGCCAAACTTGATCTCGACCTGCGCGAAGGCCGCCGCGGCGGCGAACGACGCGCAAAGCGCCGCGGCGCGCCACAGGATCATGGCTTTCATGTTTCCTCCTCGGTGTTGTTGTGCCGCTAGTCTAAATCGCCCGCTGGCGCCGAGTCGATTGACCGGGGTCAGTTTCCGGCGCGCGCGGGGGCCGGGATACAATGCCCCGATGTCCGCCGCGAGCCCCGCCGCCGTCTCTTTGCGCCATGACGCGAGCGTGATCTCGCTCATCGGGTTCGCGCACGGCACGTCGCACTTCTTCCATTTCGTGATCCCGCCGCTCTTCGTGTGGCTGATGCGCGAGTTCGGCCTCACCTTCACGCAGGTGGGCGCGGTGATGACGGTGTTCTTCGTGGTGTCGGGCATCGGCCAGGCGCTCGCGGGCTTCGCGGTGGACCGTTTCGGCGGATTGCGCGTCCTGTGCGGCGGGATGGGCCTTCTCACGCTCTCGGGCCTCGCGTACGCCTCGGCGCAGAGCTACCCGATGCTGCTTGCCGCCGCGGCGGTGGCCGGTGCGGGCAACAGCGTCTTCCACCCGGCCGATTTCACCATCATCAACCGGCGCGTCTCGGCCACGCGGCTGGGCCATGCGTTCTCGGTGCACGGGCTGTCGGGCAGCCTCGGCTGGGCGGCGGCGCCCGTGCTCATGCTCGCCATCGCCGAGACGAAGGGCTGGCGCGCGGCGTGCCTGGGGGCCTCGCTCGTCGGCGCGGTGGCGCTCGCGATCCTCGTCGCCAACCGCCGGCTCCTGCAGGACGCCGCGCTCGGCGAGCACGCGCATCGCCGCGGCGGGTCGCTCGCGTACCTCGGCGCGCCGGTCGTGTGGATGTGCTTCGCCTTCTTCCTCGTGTCGGTGATGGCGTTCGGCGCGCTGCAGAACTTCGCCCCGCCGCTGCTCTCGCGCACCTATGGCATCTCCTTCGGGCTCGCCACTTCGGCGCTCACCGCGTACCTGCTGGGCAGCGCCGCGGGAATCGCCACCGGCGGGTTCTTCGCGAAGGGCGAGCACGAGGAACGCCGCGTGGCGGTGGCGCTCGGCTGCGCGGCACTCTGCGCCGTGGCGCTCGCTTCGGGCGCGGTGCCCGCGTGGAGCGTGGTGCTGATGATGGGGGCCATGGGATTCGGCGTGGGCTTCACCGGGCCCTCGCGCGACATGCTCGTGCGGCGCGCGGCCACCAGCACGTTCGGCACCGCCGCGTTCGGCCGCGTGTACGGCTTCGTGTACTCGGGGATCGACGCCGGGCTTGCGCTGGCGCCCCTCGCCTTCGGCCCGGTGATGGACGCCGGGCACTACAGCCAGGTGCTATGGGGCGTGGCGATGCTGCAGGTCCTCGCCATCGTCACCGCGCTCGCCGTGGGATCGCGCGCGCGCCACTAGCCCGCGCCACCAGGCCGCGAGGCCGTGCAGGAACGGCCGCTCGACCAGCCGCCACGAGATCCACGAGACGGCCAGGACGATCGCCACGTACACGGGAAAGATCACCACGGACCGGTTGTTCCCGAGCACCGCCGCGTTGGCGACGAGCAGCACGGGCAGGTGGTACAGGTAGGCCGAGTAGCTGATGCGGCCCACGAAGGCGAGGGGACCGCGCGCGAGGAATCGTTCCGGCCATCCGCGGCGCGCCGCCGCCCAATAGAGAAGCATCGCGAGCGCGATCGCGGGCAGCGACCAGGTGAGCGAGCCCGCGAGATTGCCGTCGATCGCGAGCACCCAGTCCAGCAGCACGAGGCTCGCCACGGCCGCCACGTCCAGCAGCCACATCTTCGCGGCGGGCGCCGCGCGAGAGCGCAGCCACGCCGCGCCCAGCGCGATGCCGAGCCCGAAGTGGCCGAAGTAGCTCGGGAGCTGGTGCAGCAGCAGGTAGCGCACCACGTCCTCGGGCCACGACCAGATCTGCCCGAGCGCCATCTCGGCGCCCACGAGCCACGCGAGGTCGTCGCGCGTGGCGAGGCGCCAGGCCTGCGCCACGGCGAGCGACACGACCGCCATGGCGCGCGGCCAGCGCACGAAGAGCGGCATCACGAGCGGCAGGAGGGCGTAGAACCACGCCTCGACCCCGAGCGTCCACAGCGCGCCGTTGGCCGCCATCGACCCGCTCGTGAGCGGGGTCGTGTTGTGCATGAACGTGAGGTGCGCGAAGGCGTTGTAGACGTACACCCACAGGTCGCTGCGCCAATACGTCGGGCCGCGCAGGATCGGCAGGACGACCGCGAAGAGCAGGGCGAGCTGCACGTAGTAGGCGGGCGCGATGCGCCAGAAGCGCCGCGCGTAGAAGGCGCGCATCGAAGGGGCGCCGCGTCCCGCGTGCGCATGCACGAACCACGGCAACGCGAGCAGGAAGCCGGAGATCACGAAGAACAGGTCCACGCCCAGGTAGCCGTTGCCGACCCACGCCTCGAGCGGCGTGGACTTGCACGCCTTCACCCACGGGTCGTCGGGCCGCAGCACGTGGAAATGGAAGAGGATCACCCACAGCACGGCGATGCCGCGCATGCCGTCGAGCGTCGCGATGTTGCCGACCTCGTGGCGGACGCTTTCCTCGGTGCGCGCGGCGCTCAAAGCCGCAGCCTCTCGGCGTAGCCGGTGAGCTCGAGGTAGCCGCGGCCCTGGATGCCGTCGGGGCCCTGCACGCGCACCGCGCCTTCCCAGTAGAGGGTGCCGGTGCTGGTGCGGGCGTCCAGCTCCTGGTCGTCCATGAGCGGATCGAGGCGCCAGAGCCGCCCTTCGATCTCGACGTCCATGGCGATCGGGTAGTCGGTCCCGGTGCGTGGGGAGGTCCAGCTGCGCCGTGACCGGAAACGAATGTCGTTGCGCGCCGCGAAGGCCGGCGCCGCGCCGGGCTCGCGCAGGGCGGCGTCAGCCCAGATCGTCGTGCCGTCGCGCCCGCGGATGCGGAAAGCCATGAGCGCGCCGCCGCCGTCGAGGTTGGCGCCGAGCCAATCCCACCCGGCGGCCTCGTCGGGCAACATCTCGCTCGACCATTCGTGGTCGAGCCACGCGATGCCGTGCACGTCGAAGCTTTCGCGGCCGGAGACGACGCGTCCCGTCGCCCGCAGCTGGGGCTCGCTGTAGTAGTAGCTCGCCTGCCCGGGGCCCGGGCCCTTGCGGCTGAAGCCGCCATCGCCCTGCAGGAGCGGCGGCTGCGTGGGGGCCAGCGCGAGGTCGATCGCGAAATCGTCGGAGGCGATGCGGGTGCGATACGCCGCGCCGTCGCGCTCCAGGGACCAGTCGTCGATGCGCACCGCGGTGCCGGCGGTCGAGGCAGCGACCAGGTCGTCGAGGGCGCGCGCCGAACGCTCCGCGTGGCGCAACCGCCCCAACGCCGGGTCGGCGAGCGCGGCGTGCGCGAAGAGGAGCTGCGCCGGGCTGAAGCGGCTGGGGTTGGACAGCGCGTCCGGATTGGCGACGCGGAAGAACGTCACCTGGAATCCCATGGTGCCGCGCCGCGTCTCCAGCTCGCCCGTGACGTACCACCACTCGATGCGATAGGCGGGATGCGCGCCCGCATCGCGCGGGAATTCGAGCGCCCTGCCGGGCACGACGGCATCGAAGCGTGCCGCGCCCGCGAACGCGGCGAAGGCGGCGAGCGCGAGCAGCATCGCCGCCCTACGCATCATCCTTCACCGCGAGCACCGCCTCGTCGCGCACCGCGAACGCTCCCGAAAGCCGCGCGCCTGCCGAGCACACCACGACGATCGCCGCGGCGAGGGTGGCGAGCGATCCCACCGGCCAGTGCACGTCGAGGCTCCAGTGGAACGATTGGCGGTTCACCACTTCCACGAGCACCACGCTCACCAGCGCTCCCGAGGCGAGCCCGATGGCCGCGCCCAGCGTCCCGGTGGCCACGCCTTCCATCGCGAGGAGCCTGAGGACCTCGCCGCGCGTGAGGCCGAGGAAGCGAAGCACGCCGAACTCCCGGCGGCGCGACCAGGCGAGCGCGGCGAAGCTGCTCGTGATGCCCGCGAGCCCGATCAGCACCGCGATCGCCTCGAGCGCGTAGGTGACGGCGAAGGTGCGGTCGAAGATGTCGAGCGAGTCGTGGCGCAGCTTCGCGGCGTCCTCGAACTCGAGCGCAGCGGCCTGCGGCAGGGCACGCCGGATGGCCGCCTGCGCGTGCGTCACGTCGGATCCGGGGGCGACGAACACCGCGAGGTTGTTGGCGCGCGTGTCGCCCGTCAGGCGCCGGTAGTCGTCGACCGGGATGAGCAGGGCGCCCCAGGTGCGCGCGAAATCGCGGACCACGCCCGCGACGCGAAGCGCCTCGGTCTTGCCCGCGATGGGAATCTCGACGCGTTGGCCCACGCGCCAGCCGTGCAGGTCGCGCGCCGCCTCCGACATCCACACGGCAATCTCCGCGCCGCGCTCCGGCATGGCGCGCGGCTCCGCCTGGAAACCGGCGAGCACGCCCGCGTCGATCGGCCGGGCGACGAGCGTGAGCGGCGCGGCCACGCCCTCGAGCGGGATGCGGTCGAACCGGAGCGCCTCGAGCTTCGCCACCTCGGCAAGCGCGGCGATGCGGCGCTGCTCCTCGATCGAGAAGAAGGCGTCGCTGCCTGGCGCGGCCGGCTGCACGTAGAGGTCGGCGCGCACCACGCCGTCCAGCCATGCCTCCACCGAGACGCGGAACGAGAACACGAGAATCGCCATGGCGGCGCAGAGCGACGCGCTCACCACGATGCCCGCCACGCTCGCGGCGAGGTGGCCGGGCAGGTGGCGCACCTGCGCGAGCGCGAGCGCGGCGATGGGCGCGTCGCGCGGCGCGATCCTCCCCAGCACCGCGCGGCAAAGCGGCGCCACGCACGTGGCGGAGGCGGCAAACCACAGCGCGATGGCGCCGTAACCGCCCAGCGGCAATCCCGCCACGGGCGGCGCGAAGAGGAGCGGGACCCCCGCGGCGGCGAGCGCCACCGTGGTCCACGCGGCCGCGCGCGTGGAAAGCGGCAAGTCGAGCGAGCGGTCGCGCAGCGCTTCGGCGACCTCGATGCGCGCCACGCTTCGCCAGACCCAGAGCGCGCCGGCGAGCGACATGCCGATGCCGAGCGCCGCGATCGCCGCCAGCGCGAGGGGATCGGGGGCGAAAACGGCGCTCGACGAGCCGAAGAAACCGGCGCCGAGATCCGTGCCGATGCGCGCGAGCAGCTCGCGGCTTCCCGCGAGGCCCAGCGCGGTGCCGATCGCCGCACCCACGACCCCGAGGGCCAGCGCCTCGCAGACGAGGAGGGCCGCAAGGCCGCGGCGCGTGACGCCCAGCGCGCGCAGCAGCGCGAACTCCTGGCGCCGGCGCGCGGCCTGGAGCGCGAGCGTCGAGAAGACGAGGAAGGCGCCGGTGGCGAGCGCCACCAGGGACAGCGCGTCGAGGTTCACGCGGTAGGCGCGCGTGACCGCGGCGGCGCGGCCCGAGAGCGACGCCGATTCCGACACCGTCACTCCCGCGGGCAGCAGGGAGGCGACCGCGGCGCGGAAACGCGCGAGGTCCACGCCGGGGCGCAGCCGCAGGTCGATGCGCGTGAGCGAGCCCACGCGGAAGAAGCGCCACTGCACCGCGGCGATATCCATCACGCCGAGGTCGCCCGCGGACTCGAGGGCGTCCAATACGCCCGCCACGTGCAGCTTCAGGGCGGCGGTGCCCGCGATCACGCGGATGTCGTCGCCTGCCTTCGCGCCGAGGCGCGCGGCCGCGCGCGGCGTGAGCCAGAGCGCGTCGGCATCCACGAGCGAGCTCGCCTGCGGGGCGGCCGTGGCCGTGGAATTCAGAACGAAGCCCGGCTGCAGCCTCACGGCGCGCAGCGCGTCGATGCCCACGATGCGAAGCGCCCCGTCGCGGCCCGCGAGCGGCGCGTCGACCTCGATGACCGGGCTCGCGACGGCCACTTCCGGCCGGCGGGCGATCGCGGCGAACAGGGCATCGTCGAAGCCGTTGCGGGGACCGCGCACTTCGGCGTCGGCCTTGCCCGCGAGCGCGTGAGCCGCGCGATCCACCTCCGCGAGCGCGGACGTGTGCACGGTGTGCACGGCGCCCGCGAGCGCCACGCCCAGCGCGATGCAGGCGAGCGTGAGCGCCACGCGCAGCCCGTTGGCGGCGAGCGTTCCGCGCGCGACGAGGAGGAGCGTGCGCGCGTTCACGGCGCCTGCGCCACGAGGCGGCCCGAGGCGAGGCGCAGCACGCGGTCGGCGGCGCAGGCCGCGATGCGCGAGTGCGTGACCATCAGCGCGGCGGCGCCGGCCCCCTTCACCGCCTCGCGCAGGCAATCGAGCACCGCGGCGGCGTTGGCCTCGTCGAGGTTGCCCGTGGGCTCGTCGGCGAGCACCAGCGCGGGCTTGTGCACCAGCGCCCGGGCGATCGCGGCGCGCTGCATCTCGCCGCCCGAGAGCGAAGCGGGGCGCCGGCCCTCGAATCCCCCGAGCCCCACGCCGGCGAGGGCTTCGCCGGCGCGCGCGGCGCGCTCGCGCGCCGACACGCCGAGGAGGGCGAGCGGCAGCGCCACGTTGTCGCGCACGGAGAGGTAGGGCAGCAGGTGGAAGGCCTGG
>Ga0335070_10003671_pt1 | contig 17959 bp, 11 predicted proteins | sample Lox_Sample_13_FD_206722 | JGI IMG/M metagenome (GOLD analysis project Ga0335070, IMG submission 206722) | Soil microbial communities from Loxahatchee National Wildlife Refuge, Florida, United States - Lox_Sample_1.3 | ecosystem: Environmental > Terrestrial > Soil > Wetlands | place: USA...
TCCGGCCGTCCACGTTGTCGTAGGGACCGATCATCGCCGGCAGCTCGAAGGGCAGGCCCGGCGGGAACGAAAAACCGGTGCTGGCCAGCGTGGCCGACCGGTTGAAGTACCCGGCCGAGAGCGACACGGAAGGGAGCAGGCCGGCGCGGGTCTGGTTCGCGCGGGCCTCGGAGCCTGCGACGCGGTAGCCGGCGGCTTCGACGGCCGGCGAGGTGCCCGCGGCCAGGCGCACGGCGTCCGCCAGCGTCAACGGCGTCCCGGCCGGCGCCGTCTGCGCGCTGGCCGCTGCGCTCCAACACAGTGCCGCGGCGACCGCGGCCCCGACCGATCTAGGCATGCCGGCCCCCCGCCTTCGGCGCGATGGATGCCGCGCTCGTGCTCGACCCCGTGCGGGCGGCGCGACGGTCGCCTCCGCTCGGGGCTGGATTCGTTTCCGGCGCGGCGACGCCGCGCAGGTAGATGCCGATGGATGTCTCGAGAAACGGCCCGACCGCGAAGCGCTCGCGCTCGCACGCCTCGAACGAGTGCCTCCAGATGGCGGCCATCAGGACCGGCGCGAGGATCGCGCGCACCGCGAGGTCCACGTCCACTTCGCGGAACGTCCCGCCGTCGATCCCGCGGCGCAGGACCCCCGCGAAGATCTGCCGGCCCCGTTGGACCACCTCGTCGAACCAGAACTGCGCCAGCTCGGGGAAGTTCGACGCCTCCGACATCACCAGCTTCGGGATCCCCGCGAGTTGAGCCGCGTCGAGCGACTGCCACCACGCGAGGACCAGCCGCCGCAACAGCTCCTCCGGGCTCCCGGCATGGTCGTCCACCATCTGTTCCGCCGCCGTGAGCAGGGGCACGATCGTCTCCCGCACCACCGCCTTGAAGAGCGCCTCCTTGCTCTCGAAGTAGAGGTACAGGGTCCCCTTCGTGATGCCGGCCCGCCGCGCCACGTCCTCGAGCTTCGTGGCCGCGTAACCGTGCTCGACGAATTCCGCGAGGGCCGCGGCCAGGATCTCCGTGGGGCGCGCGTCCTTCCGCCGCTGCCAGCGCGGTGGGTGGTCGCCTGCGTCTTGGTGCTGGTGAACGGTCATCAGCGGCCTCACTTAGTAACTGACTGTTCGGTAACTTACTCAAGGAAATCTGAACATGTCAACTCGGCTATACTGTGGAGTGGTCGCGCCCAGCGTGGCTTTAGATGTCGCTATACTGAATTGTTGATGTCGTCACAGTGTCCAGCGCGGAGAGTGAGCTGGGCACGATGCTCGGAACCTCCAGTGACCTTGCAGGGCTCCCGGGCTGGCGGCAGGTTCTCCGGCGCCGGAATCGCTTGCCGCAGGTCCCTGCTCCTTCGCCTGAGGCGGTCCCGATGAAGCTCTTCCATTGGATGCCAACGTTCGCCGCAGCGCTCCTGGCCCTGCGGTCGATGCCCCTGGTCGGTCAGGTGCCGGGAGCCGGCGCGCCGACGTCGGCGCGCCGGCCGGTCGAGGCGACCGACATCTACCGGGGCCGCGCCGTGCGCGACCCGCAGCTGTCCCCTGAAGGGCAGTGGGTCGCCTACACGGTCTCCGTCATCGACTCGGCGAAGGACCGCGCTGAAAGCGACATCTGGATGACCAGCTGGGACGGCGCGCAGACGGTCCGCGTGACGTCGACGCCCGGCAGCGAGTCGTCGCCGCGCTGGAGCCCCGACGGCCGCTGGCTCGCGTTCCTGTCTTCGCGCCAGGGCGGCGACGGCGCGCAGGTCTGGCTCCTCGACCGCCGCGGCGGCGAGGCGCAGCGGATCACGAACGTCCGGGACGGGGTCTCCGACCTGGTGTGGTCCCCGGACGCCGGCCGGCTCGCCCTGGTGGCGAGCATCCGGACGGACAGCGCCGCGGGCGACACGTCTCGGCCCCACCCGATCGTCATCGACCGCTACGCCTTCAAGCGGGACCGCGAGGGCTACCTGACGCGCTCGCATACCCACCTGTTCCTGTTCGACGTGGCGAGCCGCAGGGTGGACACGCTCACGACCGGGGACGGCGACGAGGACTCCCCCGCGTGGTCGCCCGACGGGACCCGGCTGGCCTTCGTGCGGGCGACGGCGCCGGAGCCGGGCTCGGGCGAGAACTCCCACGTCTTCGTCATGGACGCGCGGCCGGGCGGCCGCGAGACGCGCCTGACGGATTTCTCGGGGCCGGACGGCGGCCCACTCGCCTGGAGCCCCGACGGCCGGCTCGTCGCCTTCACGCGCGGCGACGAGCCGCGCTGGTCCGCCTACCAGCTCGAGAAGCTGGCGGTGGTGCCGGGTGACGCGTCGGCGCCGGCCCGCGTGCTGACCGCCGCCCTCGACCGGCCGGTCTCGCGCCCGACCTTCACCGCCGACGGGAGCGCCGTTCGCGTGCTGGTGACGGACGACCGGAAGGAGTACCTGGCGCGGGTCGGCGTCGCCGACGGCGCGACGGAGCCGGTCGCGCCGGGCCGCCGCGCCGTCTTTGGCTACACGGTCGCCGCGCACGACGACGGGCGCCTGGCGGTGCTCGTCGCGACGCCCGATCGCCCCGCGGAGGTCTACGCGCTCGAGCGGGACACGCTGCGGGCGCTGACGCACCAGAACGACTCGCTGCTCGCCGCGCTCCGGCTCGGCACGACCGAGGATCTGGTCTCCCGCAGCGCCGACGGCACGGAGGTGCACGGTCTGGTGCTCCTGCCGGCGGGCTCGCCGAGGGCCGCGGGGCTGCCGCTCATCCTCGACATCCACGGCGGCCCCAACGGCCAGGACCAGTACGACTTCTCGCTCGACCGGCAGTGGCTCGCCGCCAACGGCTACGCGGTCCTGTCGGTGAACTACCGCGGCAGCGCCGGCCGCGGGCAGCGCTTCACCCGCGCCATCTTCGCCGACTGGGGGCACTTCGAGGTGATGGACGTCCTGGGCGCCGTCGACGAGGCGGTGCGCGAGGGGATCGCTGACTCCTCGCGGCTCGGAATCGGCGGCTGGAGCTACGGAGGCATCACCACGGACTACGCCATCGCGACGACCACGCGGTTCAAGGGGGCGGTGGCCGGCGCCGCCGACATCGACGTGCTCGCGCTCTACGGCACGGACCAGTACATCGTGCAATACGACCAGGAGCTGGGGATGCCGTGGGCCGCCACGCCGCTGTACCTCAAGCTGTCGTACCCCTACCTGCACGCGGACCGCATCAGGACGCCGACGCTGTTCATGGGAGGCTCCCTGGACTTCAACGTGCCGATCCAGGGGGGTGAGCAGATGTACCAGGCGCTGCGGCGCCTCGGCGTGCCCACGGAGCTGGTCGTCTACCCCGGCGAGTGGCACGGCGTGACGCGCGCGAGCTTCATCCTCGACCGAATGCGGCGGCGCGTGGCGTGGTTCGACCGCTACGTGAAGGGCGCCGGCGCCGCGGCGCACTGACGGGGGGCGGGGCCGCGGGGCTGGCGGGCGCCGTGGGGCGGCGGAACTTATCTTTCGCGTCCGGCGTAGGGATGCCGTCGGCAGCTAACGCCCATAGGAGCCATTGATGAAGCGGACGGGAATCGGAGGGGGGGCGACCGCGGTCCTGCTGCTCATGCTGTCCGGGTGCGGGTACAACCGCATCCAGACGCTGGACGAGCAGGCCAACGCGTTCAAGAGCCAGATCGAGGTGCAGCTGCAGCGGCGGGCGGACCTCGTGCCGAACCTCGTGAACACGGTCAAGGGATACGCCCAGCAGGAGCAGACGATCTTCACCGCGGTGGCGGACGCGCGGGCACGTCTGGGCGGCGCGGTGCAGAGCGGCAGCCTGGCCCAGATGGCGGCCGCGAACCAGGGGCTGACCGGCGCGCTGAGCCGGCTGCTGGCGATCTCGGAGAACTACCCGCAGCTCAAGTCCAACGAGAACTTCCGCGCCCTGCAGGACCAGCTCGAGGGCACGGAGAACCGGATCGCGACGGCCCGGCAGGACTACAACGCGGCGGTCCAGTCGTACAACACGTACATCCGGCGGTTCCCGCAGGTGCTGACGGCGAAGCTGATCGGGAAGGGCGAGCGCGAGTATTTCGAGGTGACCAGCGCCGCCGCACGCGAGGTGCCCAAGGTGGACTTCACGGCTCCGAGTAAGAAGGGGCAGTAAGACAGGATTCGGAACAATTGCCAGACGCCAAGTTGCGAGTGGTTCCAAGACGTTAGTCGGGAGAACAAGAAAAGGCCCCGTCGCGACTTCGTGGCGGGGCCTTAGCTGTTCTCTATCACCTGACAACTGGTAACCACTGTGCAACTTGGCGTCTGGCAACCACTCTGCCGCCCGAACTCTGCCTCCTCTAATCTGCAATAGCATCCGGAAGGATGAACCTCAGCGGATCGACGGCGCGCCCGTCCCGCAGCACCTCATAGTGGAGGTGCGGGCCGGTCGAGAGGCCGGTCGAGCCCACGTAGCCGAGCAGGTCGCCCCGCTTCACCGTCTGGCCCACGTGGGCCGCGGACCGCGACATGTGCGCGTAGCGCGTCTCGAGCCCGTAGCCGTGGTCGATCACCACCATGATCCCGTAGCCGTTCTCGTAACCGACCTTGATCACGCGGCCGGCCGCTGGCGCGATGATGCGCGTCCCGTACGCGGCGGTGATGTCGATGCCCTCGTGCGGGCGGTTCTCGTGCAGGATCGGGTGGTAGCGGATGAAGGAGAACTTGCTGGTCAGGAACCCCATCGTGGGCATGATGGACGGCATCGCCGCCATCTCCTGCGTGTGCGCCGCGATGCTCTCGGCCGCCTGCTGGAGTGACGTTGCCAGCATGTTGGCGCGACGGGTCAGGGCGTCCACGTCCGTATGGACGCTGAACGCCGCGCGCCCGACCGAGCCACCCTCCGTCAGCAGCTGCTCGCGCTCCGGCCACGGGCCCGCCGGGCCGCCGATGCCGGCGCGCTGCACGTCGGGAGAGAGCGGATCGAGCCCGGCCACCAGCCGCATCTCCTCGTCACGGCGCGAGATCACCGCCAGCGTGTCCGACAGCGCTCCCACGCGCTTGCCGAGGCGCTCGACCTCGGTCGACAGCGCCTGGTTGGCGCGCTCCAGCCGCTGGCTGCGCGCCAGGTCCACGGAGTGCGAGACCACGCCGATGGCCGCGGCGAGCAGGGACGCCGCCAGAACGGTCGCCACCCCGGCCACGAGCTTCACCACGGTCCCCGATACGGAGAGAGCCCTGGAGCCGTCCGAGCCGTGAGGCACGAGCATCACCGTCCACCGGCGGTTTGCCATGCTCACTCCTGGCACCAATGTGACCAAACCCCGGCCCGTTTCCCGGGCCGGATGAGGGGGGGGTATTTTGAAGCGGGTTTACACTAGCACGCAAGCCCCACCGCCGTCAAGGCAAGAAATCACCGATCGCAAGACCTGGCCCCGCAATACCTTACGCCGAACGGGGTGGGTCCTCGGCCTTGGGGAAAAGGGGCGCGATCCGGTGTGATTTGACGCCTTCAAGGCGCGGGGAGGTCGCAATATCCCACGCTGCGGGGGCCGTGTGGTCCCCGCCGATCCCCAGCGCCGCCCAGAGCGTGCGCGTCGCTTCGGGGATGAAGGGACCGGCGAGCACGGCCAGGCGGGCGAGCGCGCGCGCCAGGGCGGCCAGGGTGGCGTCGAGCGCCGCGGCATCGCCGGCCTTGGCGAGCGCCCAGGGCGCCTGCCGCTCGACGAACGCGTTCGCCTCGCTCACCAGGTCCCAGGCGGCGGCGCAGCCGCGGTGCAGGAGCAGGGCGTCCATCGCCTCGGCGTATCGGCCGAGGGCGCCGTCGCCGGCGCGGTCGAGCGCGGTCGGCTCGGACGAGCCCGGGACCGCGCCGCCGCGGTAACGGTCGAGCATGGCCAGCACCCGCGACGCCAGGTTGCCGAAGGCGTCGGCCAGCTCCGCCACGTAGCGCTCGTCGAAGCGCTCCCAGGAGAAGTTCCCGTCCGCGTCCCACGGTACCTCGCGCAGCAGGAAGTAGCGGAACGCGTCGGGTCCGTGCCGGTCCACGGCGTCGCGCAACTCGAGCCGCACGCCCGCGGACTTGCTGAAGCGTTCACCCCCCAGGGCGACGAAGCCGTGAGCCCATACGCGCTCCGGGAGCGGGAGGCCGGCAGCCTCGAGCATGGCGGGCCAGACGACGCAGTGGTGGCGGGTGATGTCCTTGCCGATCACGTGGAGCTGCGCGGGCCAGCGCGCCTCGAACCCGTCGGCGGGGTAGCCCGTGGCGGTGAGGTAGTTGGGGAGCGCGTCGAACCAGACCCAGGTCGCCTGCTGCTCGCCGTCGCTGGTCGCCCGCGGGAACGGGATGCCCCACGCGAGGCGGGCGCGGCTGACCGGCACGTCCTCCAAACCGCGCTCCAGCAGGCCGAGGATCTCGTTGCGGCGGGCGTCGGGCTGCAGGAACCCGGGCCGCTCCTCGTACAGGCGCTGCAGGAACGGCGCGTAGGTCGTGAGGCGGAAGAACCAGTTCCGCTCCTCGGTCCAGCTCAGGGTGCGGGTGGGGTGGATGACGCACTTGCCGCCCACGATCTCGTCGTCGCGCTTGAACGTCTCGCACCCGACGCAGTACCACCCCTCGTATTTCCGCTCGTAGAAATCCTCGGGGTGGCGCGCGAAGATCCGTTCGATCAGGGCGCGGACGCCGGCCTTGTGCGCCGGGTCGGTGGTGCGGATGAACTGGTCGTAGGAGATGCCGAGGCGGCGCCACATGGCGCGGAAGGCGTCGGCGAGCTCGTCCACGAGCTGCTGCGGCGGGATCCCGCGCTCCTGGGCTGCCTGCGCCACCTTCTGGCCGTGCTCGTCCATCCCGATGAGGAAATGGACGGCGTCTCCACGCAACCGGCGGTACCGGGCGATGGTGTCCGCGCCGATCTTTTCGAGCGCGTGCCCGAGGTGCGGGTCGCCGTTGGCGTAGTCGATCGCGGTGGTGAGGTAGAAGCGGCGCCCGGCCGGCGCTGATCCGGCACCGATGGAGTCGTCGCGCCGCCCGCCGGATGCCGATCCGGCTCGAGGGCTGCCGCTCACCGGCCGTGCCGGCGCCGTCGCCCGCCGCGGCGGCCGCGACGGGGGGCGCCTTCGGCCGGCGGCTCCGGCTTCGGTGCCGGCTCCACCGCCGGCGCCGTCTCTCCGACCTCGCGCTTCAGGTCGGCGAGGGGGACGACGCGCGTCGTGGCGTCCTCCGCGCGCAGGGTGACGCGCTCCCGGAAGATGTCCACGCTCACGACCTTCTCATTGCCCTTCGCCGTGACCAGGACCTTGCCTTCCTTCGGGTAGCGCTTGCGGCTGTGGACGTAGAACTCGTGCTCGTAGCGCAGGCAGCACAGCAGCCGCCCGCACGCGCCCGAGATCTGGGTCGGGTTGAGGCTGAGCCGCTGGTCCTTGGCGATCTGGAGGCCGATGGGCCGCAGCTCGGGGAGCCAGGTGCAGCAGAGCTGGCGGCCGCAGCGGCCGATGCCGTCGAGGCGTTTCGACTCGTCGCGCACGCCGATCTGCCGGAGCTCGATCCGGGTGCGGAACTGGGATGCGAGGTCGCGCACCAGGTTACGGAAGTCCACGCGGCGTTCGGCGGTGAAGTAGACGGTGAGGCGGTTCTTGTCCCACTGCCACTCCGCGTCGCTCACCTTCATCTGGAGCCGGTGCGACGCGACCTTCTCGCGCACCTTGCGGCGCACGTCGTCCTCCGTGCGGCGCAGGTCGTCGGCGATCCGGGTGTCGGCGGCGGTCGCGCGCCGCACCACGCGGCGCTCGGGCTGCGGGGCGGCCGGCGGAGCGGGCGCCGGCGGCTCGGCCGCGGCGTCGGGCTCCGGAGCACCCTCGTCGGTTCCGCGCGGGGGGGCGTGCAGACGCGCCACGCAGCGCTCGCACTTGAGGCTGGCCGCGGTCCCGGTCGCCGAGACGCGGCCCCAATCGAGCCCGCGATCGGTCTCGACGATGACCGCCTCGTGGGCGGCGAGGGGCTCCGGCTCGCCCCAGCGGTAGTAGGCCTTCCGGTTCCCCTTGAACTGGACTTCGACGAGCTGGCCGGGCACGCCTAGGCCTCCTCGAACCTGCCCATCCGCAGGTACTTCTCGGAGCGGCGCGCCTTGAGGTCGGCCACCGGCAGGCCGTCGAGCTCGGCGAGGTTCCGCTCCAGCGCGACGCCGAGGGCGACGGCGGCGGCGTCCGGGTCGGCGTGCGCGCCGCCCGCGGGCTCGGGCACGATCTCGTCGATCAGCCCCAGCGCCAGGAGGTCGGGAGCGGTGAGCTTGAGCGCCTCGGCGGCGCGCTCCTTCTGGCTCGAGTCGCGCCACAGGATGGCCGCGCACCCCTCGGGCGAGATGACGGAGTAGATCGCGTTCTCGAGCATGAGCACGCGGTCGCCCACGGCGATCGCCAGGGCGCCGCCCGAGCCGCCTTCGCCGATGACCGCCGCCACCAGCGGCGTCTGGAGCGCGGCCATCGCCTCGATGTTGTGCGCGATCGCCTCCGCCTGCCCGCGCTCCTCGGCCCCCAGCCCCGGGTGCGCGCCCGGCGTGTCGATGAGGGAGACCACCGGGATGTGGAAGCGCTCCGCCAGCTGCATCAGGCGCAGCGCCTTCCGGTACCCTTCGGGGTGTGGCATCCCGAAGTTGCGCTTCAGGTTCTCCTTGATGTCGCGGCCCTTCTGCTGGGCGATGACCACGATGCTGCGGCCGGCCAGCCGCCCGATGCCGCCGACGATCGCGGGATCGTCGCGGTACAGCCGGTCGCCGTGCAGCTCGACGAAATCGGCGAACAGGGCGTTGATGTAGTCGAGCGCGTAGGGCCGCCGCGGATGCCGCGCCACCTGCACGCGCTGGTACGGGGTGAGGTTGCGGTAGATCTCGGAACGGAGCTCGGCGAGCTTCGCTTCCAGCGGCGCGATCTCCCGCCCGACGTCGAGCGAGCGCTGGGTGGCCAGCTTCTTCAGGTCGTCGATCTGGCGCTCCAGCTCCGCTATCGGCTTCTCGAAGTCCAGGGCCAATGCTGTGGCCATTGCCTCACCCCGTCTTCACGAATGTGATCGCGTCGGCGCCGAGGATCCCGCGCAGCGCGTCCAGCAGCTCCTCGTCGAGCGTCACGGCCAGGGACCGCGACCGGAAGCGCGCGACGTCGTTGTCGCCGGCGTCCTCGCTCCAGTCGAGGTAGACGGGAGCGGCGCCCTGGTGCGCCGAGCAGAGGGCGGCGACCGCGCGGGCGGTGTCGGGGGCGCGGTCGCGCGGCCTCCACCGGAGCGCCAACCCGATCCGCCCCGCCGCCCTGAGGTCCGACAGGGGCTGTGCGTCCTCGACGATGAAGGGCGCGTCCTCCTCGCCGCGGTCGCGCATCGAGTAGCTGCCCGTCAGGACGTAGGCGCCGTCGGGGACGATGACCCGGGCGAGCTTGCCCCACGCCTCGGGGAAGGCCAGGCACTCGGCTGTCCCCTGGAAGTCCTCGATGGTCAGCTTCGCCCACTCCGCGCCGCTCTTGCGGGCGATCTGCCGCCGCACCGCGGTCACCACGGCTGCGACTGCGAGCTTGCCCTCGGTCCACTTGCCGAGGTCGCGCGTCGTGTGCGTGCCGAACAGGGCGGCCTCGGTGGCGTACCGGTTGAGCGGGTGCCCCGATACAAAGAATCCCACCAATTCCTTTTCCCGCGCAAGCCGCTCCGCCTCCGTCCATTCCGGAACGGCCGGCAGCGCCGCCGGGCCTGGCCGCCCGCCGCCGTTCCCGCTGGCGCCGTCGTCGCCGCCCGGCGCCTCGCCGAACAGCGTGCCCTGGCCCGAGGCGGTCTCCGCCTGCTTGAGGGCGGCCTCCGCCAGGGCCGAGTCCACGGCCGCGAACAGCTGGGCGCGGTGGCCCCCCAGACCGTCGGTGGCCCCGGACGCCACCAGCGCCTCGAGCACGCGCTTGTTGCAGATCCGGTGGTCCACCCGTGCGGCCAGGTCGTGCAGCGAGCGGAAGGGGCCCGCGGCGACCCGGGCCGCGATCACCGCGTCGATCGCCGTCCGGCCGACGTTCTTGATCGCGCCGAGGCCGAAGCGGATCCGCGTGTCGTCCACGACGGTGAAGTGCCATCCCGACTCGTTCACGTCGGGCGGGATCACCTCGATCCCGAGCTCCCGGCACTCCGCGATGTACGGCACGACCTTCTTGGTGTCGCCGATGGCGGAGGAGAGGAGCGCGGCCATGAACTCGGCCGGGTAGTGCGTCTTGAGCCACGCGGTCTGGTAGGCGACGACCGAGTAGGCGACCGCGTGCGACTTGTTGAACCCGTACCGCCCGAAGGTCTTGATCTGGCCGGCCAGCTCCTCGATTACCTTCTTCTTGTGGCCCCGCTCCACGCAGCGGGCGACGAACCGCTCGACCTCCTTGTCGATCAGCTCCTGGATCTTCTTGCCCACCGCCTTGCGCAGCACGTCGGCCTCGGCCAGCGAGTAGCCGGCGAGGACGTTGGCGATGCGCATCACCTGTTCCTGGTACACGATGACGCCGTAGGTGGGCTCGAGGATCTCCTTGAGCTCGGGGAGCGCGTAGCGTACCGGCTCCTCGCCCCGCTTGCGGCGGATGTACACCAGGTGCATGCCGCTGTCGAGCGGCCCGGGCCGGAGCAGCGCGTTGGCCGCCACGATGTCGTTGAACCGGTCGCAGCGCATCCGCTGCAGCGCGTCCGTCGCCAGGTTCGATTCGAACTGGAAGATCCCCGACGTGCGGCCCCGGCGAAGCATGTCGTAGACCGCCGGGTCCTCGAGGTCCAGCGTGTCGAGCTCCACCGTTACGCCGTGCCGCTCGCGGATCATCTCGACCGCGCGATGCAACACGGTCAGGGTGGTGAGGCCGAGAAAGTCCATCTTGAGCATCCCGACCTTCTCGAGCCCCACCATGTCGTACTGGGTGATGATGGCGTCGTCGGCCGCCCCCGCGCCCGTGCCCCTGCCCGGCATCGTGCACACCGGCACGTAGTCGGTCAGCGGGCCCGGCGCGATGACGATCCCCGCGGCGTGCACGGAGATGTGGCGTGACAGCCCCTCGATGCCGCTCCCGAACTCCACCAGTTTCTGGTAGGTGGGATTGTGCGCCACCAGCTCCCGCAGCTCCGGCACCTTCTCGGCGGCCTCGCGCAGCGTCAACGCGTAGGCGGGGCCGCTGGGGATGAGCTTGGTCAGCCGGTCGGCGTCGCCCGGCGGCACGCCGAGCACGCGCGCCACGTCCTTCACGGCCGCGCGCGCCTTCATCGTGCCGAAGGTGACGATCTGGCCGACCGACGCGCGGCCGTAGCGTTCCCGCACGTACTCGATCACCTCGCCGCGCCGCTCCTCGCAGAAGTCCACGTCGATGTCGGGAGGCGAGATCCGCTCGGGGTTGAGGAACCGCTCGAACAGCAGGTCGAACTTGAGCGGGTCCACGTTGGTGATGCCCATCGCGTAGGAGACGAGCGAGCCGGCGGCGGAGCCGCGGCCGGGGCCGACCGGGATGCCGTGGTCGCGCGCCCACTGGATGAAGTCGGCCACGATGAGGAAGTAACCGGCGTAGCCGACCTTGGTGATGACCCCGAGCTCGTAGTCGAGCCGCTCGCGCACCGGCGCCGGGAGCGGGTCGCCGTAGCGCCGCCGCGCGCCTTCCTCGGCCAGCGCGACCACGAGGTCGTTGTCGCTGGCGTACGCCGCCGGGCGCGGAAACTCCGGGAGGAAGAAGCGCTTCTCGAAGTCGAACTCGCAGCGATCGGCGATCAGCTGCGTGTTGGCGAACAGGTCGTCGCGCGCCGGGAAGGCGCGGCGCATCTCCTCCTCGGACTTGATGTAGCTCTCGCTTCCCTCGAAGCGGAACCGCTTGGGGTCGCTGAGGTCCTTGCCGGAGCGGATCGCGAGCAGCACGTCGTGCGCCGCTGCGTCCTCGCGCGTGAGGTAGTGGGCGTCGTTCGTCGCGACCACGCCGAGCCCCAGATCCTCGGCGAGCCGGAAGACGCCCTCCTGAACGCCCGGCTCCTCGGCGAGCCCGTGGTTCTGGACCTCCAGCCAGTAGCGCCCCTCGCCGAAGGTGCGCGCGTGCCATTCGGCGGCCTCGCGCGCGCGGTCGTACGCGCCCTGCCGGAGCCACAGCGCCACCTCGCCGCTCATGCAGGCGGAAAGGCAGATCAAACCCTCGGCGTGGCGCGCCAGCGTCTCGCGGTCCACGCGCGGGCGCCGATAGTACCCCTCGAGGTACCCGATCGAGGTGAGGTGGACGAGGTTGCGGTACCCGGCGCGGTCGCGGGCGAGCAGCACCAGGTGCGCGTACGCGCCGGGCGCCTCCGGAGGCTTTTCGCGCGCCTGCCGCGGCCCGAAGGCGACGTACGCCTCCATCCCGACGATCGGCCGGACGCCGCCGGCCCTGGCCTCCTGATGGAAGAGCCACGCGCCGAACAGGTTCCCGTGGTCGGTGAGCGCAAGGCTGTCCATCCCCAGCGCCTTGACGCGGGCGATGAGGTCGGGAATGCGGTTGGCGCCGTCGAGGAGGGAGTACTCGGAGTGCGTGTGCAGGTGCGCGAAGGGCATCGGAAAACGCAAGCTAGCCCGGGCTTCCGGGGCTGTCAAAGACGGACGGTGATTCCGAGGACGGGCAGCGTGATTGCGGGCCGCGCGACGAACGCCGACGTCGGCCGGATGGTTTCCTCCGGCGCGCAAATGTCCTTGACAGGCCCTGGCCGCGCCGCGAGCGTACGCCGTCTGCTCCCGGGAGCGCGGTGATCCGGTCGCGATGTGCAGCCACGCTGACGCCCGTACTCGCCGTGGCATTGCTCGCGGCGGGATGCGGCGACCAACCCGCCGCGCCGAGGCCGATCGTGGGCGACGTCACGCTCGCGCCGGGCGCGTACGAGCTGGTGGCGGGGAGCGACGCTCAAGGCCCGTTGCGCTTCCCGGCCGCGGATGCGGGCGGCACGGGTGCCGAGTACCTGGTGGTCGGCCAGTTCGCGACCGGCCGTCCCGATCTCGTCTCCAGCTTCTCGATGGTGGGTTCCCTTCCGGCGACGGCTGCGGTCGTGCACGCGCCGCCACGACAGCGGAGCTTTCCGGCGGCCGTGCGGTTCCACGACGCGATCCGCCGGATGGACGAGGCGGTCGCGCTCGCATCGCTGCGCGGCGGGCCGGGCGGTGCGCCCCTGGCGCCGCCGGCCCGGCCCCGGACCGGACCGCCGGCCGTGGGCTCGCGGCGCACCTTCAAGGTGTGCGCGAATCTCGACTGCACCTCCACGGCCGTCGTCGTCGCCACCGCCCAGGTGGTGGGCGCGCACAGCGCCGTCTACCTGGATTCGCTCGCGCCGTCCGGCGGCTTCTCGCAGGGCGACCTCCAGCAGCTCGCGGCCCGGTTCGATACGGTGCTCTATCCACTGGACACGCTGGCCTTCGGGTCGCCGTCCGACATCGACGGCAATGGCGTGGTCATCATCCTGCTGACCCCGCGCGTGAACGCGCTGGTGGGGAGGCCGGACTGCTGGTCGTCGATCGTCACCGGCTACTTCCTCGCGGCCGACCTGGCCCCGGCGACGCGTGCCGTCTTCAACGGCGGGGAAGTCTTCTACGCGATGGTGCCCGACCAGTACGGGACGGTCTCGTGCGCGCAGTCGCCCGCGCGGGTCCTGCAGCTCGTGCCACCCACCTTCATCCATGAATTCCAGCACATGATCTCGTTCAATCAGCACGTGCTGGAGCGGCAGGGGCCGGTCGAGACGCTGTGGCTCAACGAGGCCATGTCGCATCTCGCCGAGGAGCTGGGCGCGCGGCACTACGACAGTCTCCGCGCGGACACGACGGCGGGGCAGTTCCTGTTCGGCGACCTGTACAACGCCAACCAGTACCTGCAGGACCCGGCCTCGTGCGCGATGATCACGGCCACGGGGCAGGGCGAGCTGGCGCAGCGCGGCGGGGAGTGGCTGTTCCTCCGGTACCTCGTGGACCAGTTCGGCACGGCCACGACGCGGCGCCTCGAGCAGACCGCGCTCACCGGCGAGGCGGACGTCGTCAGCGCCGCCGGGAACACGCCGATCGCCACGCTCCTGGGCCGATGGGCGCTGAGCCTGTACGTGTCGGACCTTCCGTCCTTCACGCCCGATCCAGCGCTCACCTACCGGCAGTGGCGTTTCCGCACGACGTTCGACAGCCTGCACACGAACGATGCGTCCGACTTTCCCCGGCCGTTCCCGCTGGTGCCGGCGCTGGCGTCCGGCGGTGCCTTCGCGGTGAGCGGCACGGTCAGCTCGGGATCGGGGACGTACGTGTCCATCGTGCAGGCCGCGGGCGCTCCGTCGTTCACCGTGTCGTTCGCCCAGCCGGGCGGGCTCGCGCTCACCGGCGTCGGGAATCCTCAGCTTGCGATCGTCCGCATCCGCTAGGAGGTCGTCCGCGTCGCTGCGCGGTGCGGTGGCTGCGGGAGTGGAGCGGCACCCTGCGGGCCGCGCCAGGAACGCTCATGGGAGTTGGGCGAGATGGTCCGGCGCGGTGCGCCTGGCGCTCGCGGTCGCCGTGCTCCCGTGCGTCGCGCAGGCGCAGGAGCGCCCGCTCGGCCCGACGGTCCGCGCCCTCGCCGCGCTGTCCGCCGCCGATCGGGCACGGCTGGCCGCCGACAGCGTGGCCTCGCGGATGGCGGCCGTCACCCGCGACGCGGACGGCGTCCCGGTCGCGCATCTCCTGGTCCGGCTCAGGACATCGGACACGGGACCGCTGGTCAGGGCGGGGGCGCGCCTGGGGACGCGCGTCGGGACGCTGGTGAGCGCTCGGGTCCCGCTCGCGTCGCTCCAAGGGCTGCTCGCCGACGGGGCCGTCGCGGCGGTGTACGGCGCGCGGCGCTGGGCACCGCTCAACGACCTGGGGACCGCGGCGATCGGCGTGGCGACCCTGCGCCAGATGGTGGCGACCGACAGTTTCACCGGACAGGTCGGCAAGGGCGTGATCATCGGCCTGGTGGACACCGGGCTCGACTACACGCACAGGGACTTCGTGGTGGATGCGCTGGGGCGTTCGCGCGTCCTCTACCTGTGGGATCAGACGCTGAGCGGCACGGGACCCGGACCGGTCGAGAATGCGACGTTCGGATACGGCGTCGAGTGCGGCGAGCCGATCCTCAGCGCCGGCACCTGTCCCTCCACCGACTCGGCGGGCCACGGCACCCATGTCCTGGGGACGGCGGCGGGAGACGGCAGCGCAACCGCAAACGCCGTCCCTGCCGGCAGGTACGCGGGCGTGGCGCCCGGCGCCGATCTCATCGTCGTCAAGACGACCTTCTTCTCCGACGACGTGGTGAACGGCGTCAATTACATCTTCAGCCGCGCCGCCGAGCTCGGCCGCCCCGCGGTCGTGAACCTCAGCCTCGGCTCTCAGGAGGGGCCGCACGACGGCACGCTCCCCGAGGAAGAGTTGCTCGACTCGCTGGCGGGGCCCGGGAGGATCATCGTGGCCGCGGCCGGCAACGACGGCGACAACGGCAACCGGACGCCGCCGGTCGCCGCACCGCACCTCCACGGTGCCGCCGCCGTTCCGGCCCCCGCCCAGGTGACGGACTTCACGGTCTCAGTGCCCGTCTACACCCCGCAACCCGGTCCGAACAACAGCATCTTCCTGCAACTGTGGTACGCCGCCTCGGACACGGTGAACGTCACCGTGCTGCGGCCGGACGGAACGTCGGCGACCTCGGGACCCACGAGCGTGCCCGACGCGACCGTGACGCAGGACGGACCTCAGGGCTGGATCCACATCGAGAACGGATCGGGGAGCGGGATCGCCCTGTCGCGAGACAACCTCGGGTACATCGTCCTGGGATCCTGGCTTGGTGGCACGAGAGTCGCCCCGGGGCAGTGGACGATCCGCGTCACGGGGGGCGCGGCACACAGCGGGAAGCCGATGCATCTCTGGGTCGCAGGGAGCTCGATGGACTCGGTCAGCCTGACCACCGGGGCCACCAACGGCTTCCTCGTGTCCGAGCCCGCGACGGCGAACCAGGTCATCGCCGTCGCCGCCTACGTCACGAGGGTGCAGTGGCAGGACGTGAACGGCGTGACGGAGACCTATCCCGACCCGGAGCGGGTCGGCGACCTGGCCGCGTTCTCCAGTCCCGGTCCTCGCCGTGACGGCGTGCTGAAGCCTGATCTTGCGGCTCCAGGGAAGGGCGTGGCGTCCGCGATGTCCCGCACGGCGGCGCCCGGCGTGGCCCAGCAGCGGATCACGCCGGACGGGCTCCACTTCGTCTACCAAGGCACGTCCATGGCGGCGCCGTTCGTCACCGGCTCGGTGGCGCTGCTCCTCGAGAAGAGCCCGCGGCTCACCCCCGCGGCGGTCCGCGGACTGCTGATTGGCGCGGCGCAGATGGACAGCTTCGCCCGACATCCTTTCGACGGCGGCCCCGACGGCGCGCCGAACGCGTCGTGGGGCTACGGCAAGCTCTACGTGCCGGCGGCGCTGAACGCGCTGACCCGGCTGACCGCCACGCCGATCAACCTGTCGGAGAACCCCGTGCGCGGCGCGTCGGTGACCATCAACTACGACGGCGCGCCAAGGGCGGTCGCCATCTACACCTTCACCGGGGCGCGCGTGCGCTCGTTCGCGTCGCCGCCGCCGGGCAGCGTCGTCTGGGACCTCACGACCGACGACGGCCGGCCGGTGGTCAACGGGGTGTACATCGTCGCCGTGGATCTCGGCGGCTCGGTCGCCCGCCACCGCATCTACGTCGCGCGCAAGGCGGGCCCGTGAGCGCCGTGCTGCGGCGTGCGTCGTGGGCGGCCGTCCTGCTCGTGGTCGCGGCGCGCGGAGGCGCGCGCGCCCAGTCCACGGGTACGACGGCCGGGGCGATCCTCACGATCCCGGCCACGGCCCGTTCCCTGTCCTTGGGCGGCGCGTACACCGCGGTGGTCGGCGACGAAGGGAACATCTTCGTGAATCCGGCCGGGCTGGCCGCGATCCGCCACGCCGCGCTCGGCGTGAGCTACGAGAAGTACCTGTTCGATGCCTATCTGGTCAGCGGAGGCGCGGCCTTCCGGTCGGGGCGCTTCGACCTCGGCCTGGGCGTGCAGATGCTGAACTTCGGCCAGGACACGGTCTACCGGCCCGATCCACAGTTCGGCGGCACGCGCGGCATCGCCGATCCGGGCGGTGCGATGGTCGGAGCGTACGACGCCGCCGCGGTGGGATCGCTGGCCTACGGCGTGGGGATGTTCTCGCTCGGGGCGAACGTGAAGTACCTCAAAGAGCACATGTCGATCCCGGACACGACGCTCTACGATGCATCGGGGGTCGGATTCGACGTCGGCGGCGCGCTGGCGATCTTCGATATCGCTGCGTTCGGGGTCGTGGTGCAGAACCTCGGGCCGCAGCTCAAGACGAACACAGGCACGCCGGCGCCGCTGCCGCGGACGGTGCGCGCCGGCTTCGCGCTCAACGTCGTCGATCCCCAGGGCATGCCCCGCCTGCTCCTGGTCGGCGACTGGGTGTCGCCGCGCGGCGCGAAAGCCTACTGGGTGTTCGGGGTCGAAGCCGGCTTCGTCGCCGGCGGGGTGGGGCTGGTCGGACGGGCCGGCATCGCGACGGGGCAGGCGCCGAGCGACCGGAAGTCGCTCGCCCTGGGCGGGGGCATCGTCTACCACAATCTCCGCCTCGACTACGCCTACCAGGGTTTCAACACGCTGGGCACCGGGACACAGCGCTTCGGGCTCAGGTGGCTGCCCTAGGGGTCCGCCGCCGCACCCTCGTCAGGATCGCCGGGGGGATCCTCGGCGCGCTGGTGCTCGCGGGGGCCATCGCCTGGATGGCGAGCCGCGAGGTGCGTTACATCGGGCGGGCCGCGTTCGAGGAGGCGCTCATCCTCGCCCGCCGCCGCCCCATCGCCGCCGTCGTAGCGGATCCGCGGACCGACGCGTTCACCCGCGGCAGGCTGCAGCTGGTCCTGGCCGCGCGCGACTTCGCCGCCGAATCGCTGCACCTCGCCGCACGCCGCACCTACACCACGTACTCGAAGGTGCGTCGCGACACGCTGGTGCTAGTGCTGTCGGCG
>Ga0335070_10003672_pt1 | contig 17957 bp, 15 predicted proteins | sample Lox_Sample_13_FD_206722 | JGI IMG/M metagenome (GOLD analysis project Ga0335070, IMG submission 206722) | Soil microbial communities from Loxahatchee National Wildlife Refuge, Florida, United States - Lox_Sample_1.3 | ecosystem: Environmental > Terrestrial > Soil > Wetlands | place: USA...
GGTCAACACTTCCCGCCGCCCATGCGGTGGCAACTCAGCCATTTCGTCTGGATGTACCGCTACACACTCTGCTGCAGCAACCCTTGCAACGCCCGTTGCTTGAACCTGCCGAAGAAGTGGCGACCCTGCCTGTTCCGGTCTTTCCGCAGCATCCTGAACTGCTCCGCGAGCTCGATTCCGTAGACATTGCTGCGCACGATCACGTGTTACGTACTGGAAAGAGGCAGTGGCCGGTGTCGCGCATTCTGACAACCATGCGCGGCTGGATGGTGCCGTACTTCAAATCGCGGATACTGCCCGGCCATTTTCAACCCATCATCGCGTATCTGTTCACCGAGTGGAAATGCAATCTGGATTGCCATTACTGCTGGTCGTATGACAATCGCGTGAAGGGCATGACGGAGGGCACGGCAAAGCGAGCCATCGATTGGCTGGAATCAACGCCCTGCCGCGTTTTGGCACCGACTGGCGGCGAGCCTCTGCTCCGGCCCGACTTCGTGCACAAGGTAATGTATTACGCCGCGAAGAAAGATTTCTGGATCTATTTGGCGACCAACGCACGCTTGCTGCGCCCTGATGTGACGGATCGGCTTGCCGATGCGGGCATCGCGACGATTAACTTCGCGGTCGACGCCATCAAGGAAAAGCCCGGTCTGCCCAAGGCGTTCGAGCACGTGGCTTCCAACTTCGAGTATCTGGTGAAGCGCCAGTATCGCTACGGCTATACCGTTTTCTTCAACACGAATATCTGCCGCACCAACATCGAGGACGTTAAGCAGCTGGTGGAAATTGCCCACGATAACGGGATTTCACTTACCTTCCACGTCAACGAAGCTCCCATGATGGAGCAAACTCATTTCAAGCATCTCCACGAAAACGACACTTACATTCGTCCGCAAGACTTTCCGATGGTCGACGACCTCCTGGACTGGCTGATCGACAAGCAGCGCGAGGGTTACAAAATGGTTGATTCCATTCCTCGATTGCAGAACATGAAGGGATTCATGCGCGGCGCCGGAGAACAATGGGGCTGCCGGGGAGGCCAAAATTGGTTAATTATCCGCACCGATGGAACCCTTGCGCCTTGCTTCCCGATGTACAACGCCACCTACGATTGGGGGACGATCGAAAACCACAAATTTGATACCAAGCAACTGTCAGAGATGAAACGAGGCTGCGAGCCGCACTGCTTCTCAACGTTGGGCTACAACGTAGCTTACTGTTACGACGTGACGCGAGTCATGAAATGGCTGGGAAAGCAGGCGCGTCACGGATTTCAGGGCGTAACGGGCAGCTTTGAATGATGTTTGCGACGGAACCAGCACACAGGGTCCCATGTGTGATGAACGAAGTACCAATCGGAAGGTGAGGAACAGAAGGTTCGATGTTCTGCAAGTGACGACGATGAACGGCAAGAGACGGCCAGTGCGATACTCTCCGGGAATATGGTCTTGGCTGGTCTTCGGGCTACTGCTCTGCAGCCAGCCCGCTTGGTCACATCAGGCTTCGGCCACCCAAGGTCCAGCAATCGCTTCTACCGAGCCACAGAAGTTGGAATCGGCTACCGCCCAGCAGCAAGTCCCGCCTCAACAATCAGGAAAAATCAGCGGAAAGGTCGTGGATCAAGCCGGCGTCATCATTGTCGGCGCTGCCGTGCAGCTCACCCGCGAAGGTGACTCTACGGCACAGGAAGGGAAGACCGACGAGGACGGCAAATTCTATTTTCTCAACGTCCCGCCGGGTCCGTTCCTCCTGACGTTCTCATCACCTGGTTTTGCGCCGCGTGATGTGTCGGGGACGCTCGATCCGGGAGAGTCTTATGTGACACCGTTGCTGATGCTGTCGATCGCCACGCAGGTGACAGAGGTACGCGTGTCGCTGACGCCGGAAGAGGTGGCAACCGCCGAGATCAAGGAGCAAGAGAAGCAGCGCGTATTCGGCATAATCCCGAATTTTTATGTCAGTTATTCCCAGCAGGCGGTTCCGCTCACACCAAAACTGAAATTCGAGCTGGCATGGAAGTCTTCGACCGATCCCTTCACTTTCGTTGCCGTTGGCATGGTTGCGGGATTCGCGCAAGCCGGAGATCGTTGGGGTGCGTACGGACAGGGAGCACAGGGTTATGCCAAGCGTTTCGGCGCAACCTACGCTGACGTTGTAAGCGGCACGTTTATAGGCGGAGCCATACTCCCTTCGCTGCTGAAACAAGACCCCCGCTACTTTTATAAGGGCACAGGAACCAAGAAATCGCGTCTGCTCCATGCCCTGGGAAACTCGGTCATCTGCAGGGGTGACAACGGCCAAGAGCAACCGAATTACTCCAGCATTTTGGGCAATATCGCTGCTGGAGGAATATCGAGTCTCTACTACCCTTCCAACGGTCACAGCAAGTCCGAAGTCATTTTCTCAACAGCGTTTATTCGGATGGGTGAGATGACCGTCGCGAGCATCTTCCAGGAGTTTGTCGTTCCCAGGCTGACGCCAAACCTTCCCACGCGCGCTCCGCAGTCCGACGATCCTCCGACCTTCTAGTTCAGGCCTACTGGAGTCCTATAAATCCCGTGGAGACCAGCTTGGAGGCGGACCTCGCTTCGACCGATGTCGTCTAGCTTCACAAAACATCGGTATCCATACAAAAGGTAGCGCTTCTATCGAAATCTCTTGTCCAAGTACTCGAAGCCCGCCGGAGTCGGCAGAATTCTGGACGTTTATATTGTTTTAGTGACCTGTGACTTCCGTCACAGAGGTGGGGCAAATCCGCCACTACATTGATCAGGACAGTTATCTATATAGCCGGGGTTACATGCACGCTTGGGCGGTCATTTTTGGGTTAATGACAATCGTGGCAATTGCCGTTATTCTACTGCAGAGCTTTGACAGAACGACTGTCCAATGGCGGAGACAGGTGTTGGATGAAATCCAATCATCAAAAAACGTTGAGTACCGTATACGATGCACGCGGTGTGAGGAGAAAATAATCCCGCTGACAGATTGCCCCCTCTGCAAATCAAAAATCAGAAAGTAGCATGGCAACATTCATTATCCGTGCAGCGCCTTGGGATTAGCGGACCGCTTGACGATCACTTCACTTTCCAGCGGCCGGAGTCATTTCAGGTGAGGTTCGGGAGGAGCAAGCCTCACCTTCGGCGCCACTTGTCGAGCCGCGGTGCCCGCCCGAAGGACGACGCGTTCACACGCGCAGCAAGCGAGCACTCCCGCCAAAGTCACAACAGCCAGTGAGACAAACGCCAGGCTGAAGAATATCCAGCAGACCGCAATTTCCTGTATGCAGTAGGAATTCAGGCCAAGTCCCAAGAGCGAACCGATCGCGAAGGTTGACACAAGGAATTTGGCGATTTTCCTGTAACGGGCTGCGGTTGCCATTCAACCCCCATTCCGTGTGAAGCCTTCGGCGAGGATGCCCGAAGGCGGACTCGCGGTCTTAATGTCCTGTCCATTCAACAAACGCGACCTTGCTTGTGTTCCTGGGATTGAAAATTGCCCTCCAGCGGGCTGAGTGCCCTGAAGCCGACTTCAGTTCCTGATGAGGAACTATGCACCGATTGAATATGCCGTCTACTGCCCTTTGAGGAAGGTCCGTTTTCTCGATGGATTTGTCAGCCACGCCGCGATTCGGGTCGAACGATCGGAATCAACTTGCGTTTAGTTTGCCTTCAATGCGCAGGGATTGTCAGTACCGGCTGGTTCTCTTTTGGTCCGGTGTCAACCATCGTAAAAAGCATCATAATGAGCGAAAAAACCTGCTTGGATTCCAGGTCCCCGTCGTCGATCCAAAACCAACTATTCCGGTATTTCACCGATACAAACGCGTCTGGCGACATCGAATTCCCGCTGTGTATGCGAATCAAGCGCTTTACGTCAGGAATGTCCCGGCCATGTTCAAACCCGGCGAATGCCCGCGATTTTGCGAGGTCGTCGGGGGGAACTCCGACTTCCGCCGCCATGGTCTGCATTAATCCTAGGATGGAGCGAGTTACGACCGCTATTTCTCTATTGTCACTAGGTACGGCGCCGTAGCTAACCTTGTACTCGGAAGCGCTGGGATCGAGGTCCAATAGTCGCTGGACTTCCGCGATCATCGACCCAACTTCCGGCGGCACTTTTTTCGTGCGGAAGCTCAGGAAGCTCACCAACTCCTCGCCAGCTTCCTGTTTGACCACGATTCGCACCGCGCCGGAAAGCTGGATCTGGCGCACCAAGGCTCGCAGACGATGAAAGTCTGGATCAGCAGGCGCGACTCCCTGCAGCGTTGCATCCTGATTTTTCAATCCATTAATCGATGCCACCGAGGTAAACAGGATGAGATCGGCTGGTAGCCCGGCCTCGATGCTGGAGAAAACCGCGTCCGGTGGTAACGGTGTTGCGAGGCTCCTTATGAACTTCGCGCCGGTGAGCGGCGTGTAGGTGATTGTGGGAGTGTTGCTGTACGTTCCGAAACCGCCCACGGTTGCGTTGGGGACACTACCGTTAGGAATGATGTTTCCTGCTGCCGACACTCCCTGTTGCAGCGAATAGCTTGCCACAATGTTGCCGACATCCACGAAAACTGGCGGATCGAGGTAGCGCATTTTGACTATGTTCAGCAGCGTTTGTTCTTTCCACGAATCTGACAGGGAGGCAGCGTACAGATGGCGGTCGCGCGTCATCGATTTCGGACCGATTGCGCGAGTACAGCTGGTCATACTCACAACCGCGGCGCAAACGATGGCCAACGAGAGTTTACTGTTCATTTTGCCCATAGGTGTATTGCCATCGAACTTGAGAAACCCCATCGAGATCCAGTCGAACCTAATCATCGTTGCTTGGCCAGCAAGCATTCGATCTATAAATGATCGTGCCTTTTGGGGAGGGCCAGACGGGCACCGCCGAGGTGCCCGTCTGGTTTATACAACTCCTTGCGGCGATGACTTGAGGCCGTGCCACAGGTTTTCTACTACAGTTCGCTCATCCTTGAGCGCGCGCAACCCCAAGAGGTTTACTTGGTAGAACCAGCGGCGGCCCTCTTCTTATTGAGAGCTTTTCTCAGAGCGTTAACTTGGTCCTCGTTGAGATTCGTCTCGATGATCTTTCCACCGAATGGCTTGACCGCTGCGGTGAAGTCGGCGAGAGTGATCGCCTCGCCCACTAGAATCAAAGCAGAAGTATCCTTGCTGAGCGAAGCCGCAAAGTCGTCCAACCGCGGGTCGTCGAAAGCGATCTCGTCGGTGACGCCGAACAGCGCGCCGAGTGAGCCGCCCGCCGCGGCTCCTGCCAATGCTCCGCCAGGTCCCAGCAACATCCCGAGCAGGGCACCAGTCAAGGCACCGAAACCGGTTCCGGCGCCGACGGCACTGTCGTCCTGCGCCCACGTACTGTGGATCCGAATGAAGCCGAGCTTGCTCCGTGACACCACGGCGGCATCATCAATCCATGGATAGACCGGCGCGTGGTCCTCAAGAGTCTCAAGAGCCTTGCCAGCCGTCTTCTTGCCGTTGAAAACAAATGCTTTGAATCCGTACATATTAGTCTCTCCTTTTTTGATCTAGTCAGAGTGTCCTCCGTGTGCTGAGTGACACAAGATCGAAACGGTGACGCCGGGTCGAAGCCTTCACACTTAGCTTGGTGCCTCCCCATTGCCGAAAACGGACAGATGGGCGAGCACCGATCAGCAGTGTGGAAGCCATCGCATTCGTCGTCTACTGCCCTTTGGGGAAGGTCTGCCAAAACCTGGGAAAGTTAGTCTGCGCTCCTCATCTCGCCGCCGGTAAGTATGCTTTGCCTCCACTCAATATCAGAAAAAAGATGTTCAGCTTGAGACCAAGAGACTCGAATTGCTCGTTGCACGGTTGCTTCATACGTTCCGTGCGGTCGATTAGGGCACCCTGGTCTTATGTACCGCGTCAATCATCGGTTGCAGGTTTTGGACAATTTGGGCTTCGATCAGGCGTGGACCCTTGGTGCGCATCGCCTCTTCGAACTGTTTATGGAACTCCTCCGCGGTCGTCGCCCGCGTTGCCGGCATGCCTTGGCCCTGGGCGAGTTTGACCCAGTCCAACGAGGGATTGTCGAGATGCATCATCGAGAGCATTTTGTCGTTGGGGTCGCCCTCGCGAACCCTCGCCAATTCGATATTCAGAATCCCGTAGTTTTCGTTCTTCACCACGACAATGGTGATATCGACCTTCTCTCGCGCCATAGTCCAAAGCGCCAGGGGCGTATACATGCCGCTGCCGTCGCATTCGAAAACAACAGTCTTCCGATCCGGGCACGCTACGGCAGCGCCCAACCCCACGGGTAGTCCGCCGCCGATAGCAATTCGGTGACAAGGAATTATTCCTGTCTCAACAGATAGAGCTTCAGGTGGCTGCCGGGTCGGTTTCCTCTATCTACGACAACCGCTTGGCCAGCGATCGCGCGGCGGAGCCCATTGTGATCATGGAAAATCCGCTGACCAACAGGTTAACTCCCACCAAGGTGCCGATGGCCCACACACCGGACAACGGCCACTCTCGGAGCAACAGAAATCCCAAGATCACCGCTATAACAGCGCTAAAAAGCAAGGAGCCCCACCCGACCTCTGGGCGCAAGCGGAACGCGAGGACTAGGCTCGAAATTCCGTCGAGAAGTAGATACGCCCCGAGCATCAGAGTGAGGGTCGCCAGCCCGATTCCAGGCCTTGCTGCGAGGATGAGTCCGGCCCCTAGCGTGAGAATGCCGCCGATAAACGCGAGTGCGCCTTGGCCAAACGAACCCGCGCTGAATGCCGCGATGGTTCTCGCGCCGCCGCCGATCGCCAACGCGACCCCGATGCACACGACGACAATCATGCCGCTGAGCAGAGGGGAAACCATAGCCAGAATCCCCGCGATAACGGTTAGAACTCCAAATGCCACTAGCCATCCAGCGTTCTTTTTCGCTTCATGAATCCAGCCACTTGCCACTTCTTTAACGCTTTCCATGTCACTCCTCCTCAGAAGAAAGCAAACTAAAAATATCGAAGGCCAGACATCGAGGCTTGTCACCTAAACAACAATATCGATGGGTCCCTCGGTGCAGATATTTCCTGTCACCAACCGACAAGCACTATAGGAATGGTGAGGAAACGCCGTCTACTGCCCTTTGGGGAAGGTCCGGTCGGTAAATGAGTGCGAAGAAACAGAACGAGACGCTAGCCTAGGAAACCCACCTGGCGATGAGGTAGGCAGCACCAGCTGCGAGAGCGCCGATGATAAGGGTTTGAAGGGCACCTCGGAGAGTCGGAGCTCCCGTGTAACGGGCTTTAACGAAACCAAAGATGAAGAGCGCAAGGAGAGTGACTGCAACAGAGAGTAGGAATGCGGAATGAACTCCTGAGGCAAGCATATAGGGCGAGAGTGGAACAAGGCCGCCGACGATGTAGGCAAGCGCGATTGTCATTGCGCTCCGCAAGGCGCGGCCGGGATCTGGCTCTTCCAGACCCAGTTCAAAGCGCATCATGAAATCCACCCAGGCTTTGGGCTTGCGGCGGAGTGCGTCGACGACGGACTGACATTCCTCCTGGGTAAGCCCATAGGACTGAAATATGTCCGCGACCTCCTTGGCTTCCGCATCTGGAATAGTTTCGACTTCTCTTTTCTCGCGCAGGAGTTCCTGCTCGTAGTGCTCGGCATCACTGCGGGCGGCAAGAAACCCGCCGAGGCCCATAGCGATGGAACCGGCGGCGATTTCGGCGAGGCCGGCAACAACAACCACGTGAGTGGAAGAGACGGCACCGGAGAGTCCGGCAGCCAGGGCAAAAGGAACGGTTAGACCGTCGGACATGCCAATAACGATGTCGCGTACCAGTGCACCACCGGTGAAATGGGTTTCAGTGTGAGGAGTTTGCGGCACAGTTTCCTCCAGCTACAACGGACTTCGCGGAACGGTACCGGAATTCTAGCGGAATGGAGAGCGCAATGGATGTGACGACTGAACGACCGGATCGGAGATGCAACTTATGGTTGGTGAGCTCAGAATCCGAAGGTGACATCCCGCTAGCTGAGTTTTCGAAAACTGTCGCCTGGTTACCTGACACCCTTTCCCCAAGTGTAGATATATTCCACGCTGAAACCAGTGTAGGCAGGGCTATTTTGATGCACCAGTGCTTTGGCGAACTTGAACACGAGTTGAGTCCGTGAATTTACTGCAACATTTGCTTCGCTTCCCAAAATGAAAGTTTGTTGCGGATTGTTCTGGTCCGTGCTTCCGACAAGGGTATCTCCGCGGAAGGAGTAACGCGTATCCAAGGAAATCCAGAAGTTGTCAGTGAGGGAATAACTGAGGTGTCCTTCGACTCCGGGTAGCGGCTGTTGTCGCAAGATTTCTACTCCATGATAGGAAGTATTGTCGGTGAAAAAATAAGCATTCGCATACCCGTCGACTACCCACTTCTGTTTAGATCCAAACGGACGCGAGATACCGATTTCCGGTTTCAATGACCAGCGATTCGAACCAAGATTGAGAACTTTGTTGGCATTGTATTGACCAGTCGGCGCCGCGATAGTGAGGCTTACACCAATGCTGGTAGTCGGCCTGTAGTTTGCGAATTCTCTCACGCTGAGCGCCGGACCTCCCTTCACCAGAATCGCCCACTCGTAACTAGAATCCCCTGCACCGTTGACTGAGCCACGAATGTTAGTGCCATTCACCGAACCGTTGACGCCTGCCAACGGGACGCTGGCGGTGACCCAAGAAGTGCGGTGAAAGAAACTGAAATACCGGGTGTACTCCGGGCTTACTTGATTCAGATTGAGTTCGGCGCCCGCAATGATAAGCGAGGTATCTATAGACGCATTTGCGTGCGCATAGTCGTAGGCCAACTCGAGCTGGCTGACGCCCACTGGGGTGTTATCGTACGCACGCGGGTCTGTAAACTGAGCCCGCGCCAGGTCGGGGCTGCAAAGAACGGCAAGGAAGAGGCCGACGAAGAGTAGCCGCCTGTATATGGCACACGCAAATGCGAAACGCCTTAATAACTTCGCGTCCACGACGATTAAAGAGCTTGCCCACTTTTTGGGTGTGTTAGTTGGTGTCTGGCACGCTACCCGGGATTTTGTGGAACCTATTTCCACAAACGAGGCAGTTGCGACCCAAACTGGAATCTCCATTTTGTGTTTCGGTTCCCGGACAATGACCACTATAAGAATGTTAAGGAAATGCCGTCTACAGCCCTTTGGGGAAGGTCCAGGCGGAGTCCGGAAAGATGCCCACCGTCTACATGATTAACTTGATTATCTCCTGCACCAGCACTGCAGTCGGAGTGCCGAAAATGATTATAGGGGCGAATGGAAGAGCAGTCCGTCCAGCGAGTTGTTGAATGAGCTTTCTGGTAATGGGTGCTTTCCTCATATTCTCAACAAAGAAGAAGCTGTTTCCCAAGTCGGCAAGGGATTGAAGGTCGGGTGTTCCCAACATGGATTCTGTTGGTTTTGCGCCGCAATGAACCCATTTTCTGTCGAATGATTTAGTATAGGTTTCTGCGAACCTGCCATATTCCAGCAGCCCATTCTTACGCACGTCCGTCAGCTTGGGAGCCCACAAGGCGAGAGGCAACACGCCCAGGATCACGGACAGGACAACAAACCCTCCCAATTGGTATTTGAAAGTGGCTAAATGTGCTCCTTCGAAGACCATCATGTTAGCGACGCGACCGGCAACCGAGCAGGCCAAAGCGCAAGCCAAGATCCCGAAATGTTTTTGGCTCGTTGCGAGAAAGTTCACACCTGCAGCGCGATCAGGATGCGTGGGGATGAGGATGAGTTGCAACTTGCTGATTTTCCAAAGTAAGACCGGCCAGAGAGAATATCGAAACACCCAACGGTAGGCGACGTAGCGCATTACCGGGGCGCTAACAACCGCATACCACCACCCGGCAGTGGACATGCCTTGTGCCGTGGTATGCCAGTTTGTGAGGGCACCGGCTACCCATTCGTGATGGAACAGAAATGTAGGGAAAAACGCCAGGACAATGACTATGGCTTCAGCAATCCATGATTCGCCGATCTGTTGCACTCTTCGCAAGATATTCTCGAACGCCGGCAATTCTTGATCCGGCACCAGACGAGCATCGACGAATTCTGAAACTGCCTGGCGAACCACAGGGTCGATCAGAAGTTCCGCGAACAGCAGCAGGGGCAATCCAAACAGAAAGCGGCCATACATGGCGAAGTCATATAAGAAGGGAATCCTCACGCTGTGGCCGAAGGCCATTCCTTCCCGGAGTGAAAACAGCAGAAGTGGCAACCAAATGACTGCCAATATGGCGATAAACCTGCGGCGCATATTCGGCACAGTCTGTCGTATTAGGTGGAGGCGAAGCAGTAAGTTGTAGACAGGTCCGCCAACGACGATAGAAAAATTCTTCAATGTGGCCGCAACGCTCTCGTGCTCAGTCTGATCGCCCGTAGGACTGGATGCCTCCAAGGAGGGGTGACTCTGTGGAACTTGTGGATCCATTGCCTGGTTGTCCATGTATTTTCCTTCTTATTTCCATGACTCCACAGAGGCGTCACTTTTTGATCGCTAAGGGTATGTAGGAAGCAATCATGCCGCTGACCGTTATTGCCGCGAATAGCCACACCAAAGCGATCGCGAGAACTGCAACCACGGCTGCTCTCGATCTGACCTCATCTTTTCGCCGCATTTCGGCTGCGCTGGCTTGCTGACGACATTCCACGAGAATATCCAGCGGAATTATTCTCTGAAGCAGCTTTACCCCTAGGAAAAGAACAAGGAAGTCATCCAAGAAGCCGATCACCGGAATGAAGCTCGGAATCAGCTGAATTGGACTGAACAGGTAGCCTGCCGTACATACCGCGACCACCTTTGCGTACCAAGGCGCGCGAGGATGTTTGAAGGCAAAGTAAAACGTCTGTGCCTCCGTATGGACCCGTTGTGCCTGTTGCTTCCACGTCATCCGGCTCGTCCTCCATATTCGTTAAGAAACGAATGGGTCTGAATGCCCAAGTGTTCTGTCACTTCGCTCAGGTGACACGTACCGCTAAGCACTATAGGCACCCGCTGAAAATGCCGTCTACTGCCCTTTGGGGAAGTCCTGCACGGGCTCCGGAAAGATGCCTACCTTCGACATTCTGGCTAAGACAGACCAAACATCTGCAACTACGTAGATCCGACGCCTAAGCGGAGATCAAGTGGAGGTCTTGCTGCTCGCCGCCTTCCTCGACTCGACATACCGCATTGTCGATTTTGTTGACGGGTAGCGCGGTGGAACCACAATTGTGCGGGGTGCTCTCGTTCCGCCCACTCCATGAGCGCCGCAGCCCGCTTCGTTGATTGTCGAAACACCGCCCTACGTCTTTCGAAACTCTAATCATGGCCTGGAATTCCGGTCGTACAAGGAATCCCACGAGGCGCTAGCTCCTCACCTTGTTGTTGCCTTGGACTTCTGCCGGAGCCGCCGTTGTTTTCAAGAGCTTCGGAGCCCAGGCGGTCACGACCCCGCTGACGATCAAGTAGAGAACAACGGTTGGTACGACCAGTTTCTGTTGCGGAAAATTGGCATGCGCAATCGCAAGCGCAAGGGCAGGATGGCGAGAAGCAGTTGCCATGGCAAGCACAGAGCGGTCCTGGGGGTCCGGCCCGCCGAATAAGTGGCCGATGAGGTAGCCAATCAGCGCGAAAGCAGCGAAGCATAGAACCGTCACGCCAGCCAGGAACTGCAGATTATTCCGGATTAAAACAAACAGCGCCGGAAGGGCGCCCAAGATCAAGAGCACCGCGGCGAGAATTCCAATGGGTTTCGTTATACGGTTAGCGAACGACGGTGCCACGGCGCATAGCACAATTCCCCCTAGCAACGGCGCTAATACGGTTTTAAACACGATGGTGGAAATCGAGAGAGCCGATAGGTACAGCGGCACGCCGGTGAGCCTTGCAAATATCTCCAAAGCGATTGGTATCGCAACTATGGAGAGCACAACCGTCGCCACCAGGAGACCGATCGTGTAGTTTTCCTCGCCGCCAGCTTTAAGTGCTTTCTTTGGAAAAACGGGCGGAACCGGAGAAACCGAAAGGGCAACCAGAGCAATTTTCACCTCTGGCTCTAGCCGGAACGTCATGACCAAGAGCAGTGCAAACAAGGGCATCATCACGCTCATGGAGATGAACCCGCGAGCAAGGAGCCCGGGGCGTCGGAACAGGAACGTTGCGTCGGCAAATGTCGCCTGCAATCCGAGCGCAAATACGGTGAGGAAAATGCTTGCCTTCAAGACAAGTGGAATTAGAGAGCTTAGATTCATGGTTAGGCTCCTTGCGCCTTAAAGCGGCCACGCTTTTCAAATGGCTCCTGAGGACCGCGGTGAACGGCTCCTGGGTCCGCCATCGTTCCACGAGGCCTACGGCTTTCCCTGATACTCCCAAAGCTTCTTCGAAGCGGTGCCGAAGTTTCCAAGCTGATACACGCCCACGCCTTTCACCCCGAAGCCGAAGGCTTCAAATGGTGCGGCTTTCAGTTGTTTTACAAAGTCTTCGTGAGCAACGCCCAACGTTACGTGAGGGAAATAGTGCTCTCCGCTCGACTTGGGGACGAATTGCTCGACGTAGCCAACGATTTCAGAGTTGCTGGGCGTATCGATGAACGCCGCTGCGGTTCCTCCGCTCACGGAAAACGGTGCCACCGTGTCACTCACCTTCTGCTGCAGGCGAAGCAATTCCGGTGTGCGCTCGACGACAAAAATCGTCACGGCGACTCCTGACCAAATTGTGTATTCGTACCCTTTCGCTTTCAGTTGCAATTCGGTGGGCTGTTCAGTGGCGAATAGCTTCGTGAGCGCCGCTTTTACCGCGTCCAGGTCTTTCACCCGAACGTAGCGCTGCAGCATCGTGACGTGTGGCGCGTGTGTGGCGTCCAATGGATAGCCGGCGGGGTAATCTCCACGCAAGCGAGCGTTGCTGGCATAGGCTTTGTCTAACATGGCTTGGTTTGGTTCGAGCAGGACATCGATGGCGATCAACTGATCGTCAGTGCTCCTCATGACCTGCTTCTCATTTCCTTGACCAACGCACACGTGACTGAAAGCCAAAATCAATCCAAGCCCAAGAAGAAAAGTCCAAACAATTCTTTTCATGACGCTCTCCCTTTCAGTGTTTCTCAGGACCCAAAGACCACTTTCCAATCGTTCCTCATGCTTACAACCGTCCATCCGTACTGCTTCGCCAGCTCCAGTGACCGTTCCGCCCCGGAGACATAGTCGAATTCGCGAGCCGCGTCGTCATGGAGTACGAGGAGCCGCAATGCTGGCCGCGGCGGACGGTTAGCGAATCGCAGCATCGGAATATCGCCGTTGGAATTGCCCGCAGCGAAAATAGGGCGCTTCCCGATCTGGCTCCAGATCCGCGTCGGCTTGACCGCTCCATCGTCGAAGACATCGAGTTTGGCTTTCATCAGCAGGTCGCCGCCGTCACCCTGTTCGCGAAACCCGATCGAACTGCTGGTGCCGACCACTCGCTCCGGCGGGATGCCATAGATCTCGCCGGCGATCTGACGGATGAAATCACGCCCACCGCCCGACACGATGTAGTTCATAAACCCGTGCGCTTCGAGAAAGCGCAGGAGTTCGACCATCGGTGCGTACCCGCAGTCGCGATACAACCGCTTCAGCGTGGGATGCGACTTCGTTCGGAAGAAGGCATCCACACGCTCGGCAAAGTCCTCCGTGGTCAGACCTTCGAACGCGCTGAGCACACCCTTCGCTATGGCGGGCATGTCGCTTTCGTCACCGCCATAGTGCTTCTTGATGGCCGTCCGGAACCACGTCATGTCCTTGTCGACGGCCGCCTTCCACGGCTGTTGATCTCGCAGCGCCGGATTCTGCTGCGCCATTTCCACCCAACGCTCCATAATGTGGGCGAGTTGGATGACCGGCTGCTCGCACCAAAGTGTGCCGTCGTTGTCAAAGACCGCAATCCGGTCGGGCACGGGGACGAAGTCCGGGCTCCCCCCCGTGGTCACGCGCTTTACAAAAGTGAATATCGATTGCTTTGCCGCTCCATCGTTCCACGATGCTAGTGGAGCGGCTAACTGATCTTCAGCGGTTCTCACAACCTGCTCCTTCTTCGACGGCGGACCCTTGACTGAAACGCAAAATCATTCTGAGTCCAAAGAGAAGGCTTCATATATTTCTTCCATGAGTCTCCTCCCTTTGCATTCAGCGAGAAGTTTCCCCGGCGGGTTTGCACCTGCCGGGGAAGCTGTACGTGTTGGTCACCTTCCGCTTCGCCGTGGAAGCGGTCTTAGTCGACGGCCATAGCCGCCGCTGCCAACTTCTCCAGATGCAGGTACTGTTCCTTCTCAGTTGTCACGGCAACGAACTGAATCGTCCCGCCTTGGAACCTACCTGGGGTTTTGTATGCTGCGCTCACGGCGTCACCGCTGTCATAGCCGATGCACAGGCCATCGCCCGACAGCGTGAACTTTCCCACCTGTGCGCGCATTGGTCCTTCGGCCACAACCTTGTCGTTAACGTAGAGTTTCGTCTTCCCCAGGGATTCCTGGTTCGGGCCTGCCTTCTCCCGGATAAACTCCATGCCAAGCGTGTATTTGCCGGGTTTGAGTTCCGGGGAGACAAACTTCTGTTCGGGCTTGAAACCGAGGAAGTTGTAAACGTACTGCAGCTTCTTGTCAGCGATGAACAGCGCGTGACCGCCGAACCGCGAACCGTGGGCGAAAATGACCCCCGAGCAGTTCGCGTCGACGATCTCAACGTCGGCAAGGATCTTGTACGAACGTCCCCGCACGTTGGCGGCAGCGCTTTCCGGAATGGCAGACGTTCCCGGATAGTAGATGTACCGCTCGCGAGGCGCTTCCTCGGTAGGCCGTGGTGTGGTCAGGACTGCAACCCCCGAGCGGTCGTCCATCGGCAGCACAAAGTTCTTGTCAGCCTCTTCGAACCATGCCTGGATCAGTGCCTGAAGCTTCTCAGGATGCTCCTTGGCGAGGTTCTTGGATTCAGCGCGATCCACGTCAACGTGGTAGAGTTCCCATTCGTCCTGATCGAAATGTCCGAGGTCCGAGGGAAGCGGTGGATGGATGGCAGATGCCTTCCAGCCGTTCTCCCATAACCCGCGAGTACCCATCAGTTCGTAATACTGGCGCTTCTTTGTGGTAGGCGCGTCTGGTGCATCGAACGTATATTTCATCGAGACGCCGGAGAGCGGATACTGCTCGACACCCTTGAAGACCTTTGGCATTTCCAGGCCGCAGATTTCCAGGATCGTCGGGACAATATCTGTGGAATGGTGATACTGATTGCGCACCTCGCCGCGCGCTTTGATGCCCTTTGGCCAAGAAATGACCAGCGGGTCGCAAGTGCCGCCCGAGTATTCCGAGTAGCGCTTGAACATCTTGAAGGGCGTGGAGAAAGCCATGGCCCACCCCGTTGGGTAGTGTTCGTAGGTGTCTGGGCCACCCAGTTTGTCGATGAGCTTCATGTTTTCGGACATCGCATCAGGGTAGCTGTTGAAGTACTTGTTCTCGTTCACCGTGCCATTGGGACTGCCCTCACCGGACGCGCCGTTGTCGGCGGCGTAGATGACGAGGGTGTTTTCGAGTTGGCCGCTCTGCTCCAGGTAGTCGATGATGCGTCCCACCTGAGCGTCGGTGTACTCCGAGAATCCGGCATAGACCTCAGCCAGCTTGGAGAACAATTTCTTCTCGTCGGCGCTGAGTGTGTTCCATGGACGTACCATGTCGGCCGGGGTGGCAATCTCGGCTGGCATCGGGTTCATCGGCGTTAGTTGGGTGTCCTTTGGCAGAAGGCCCTTGGCAATCATGCGCGGCAGCACCCACTCACGGTAGGCTTCGTAGCCGTCGTCAAACTTGCCCTTGTATTTGTCGATGTACTCTTGCGGAGCATGGTGCGGTGCATGGTTGGCACCCGGGCAGAACCACATGTACCAAGGCTTCGAGGGATTGCCGGCCTTCTGGTCCTTGATCATCTGCAGCGCTTTATCCGCCAGGTCTTTGGAAAGGTGATAGCCTTCTTCGGGGGAATAAGGCTGCTCAATGGCATGGTTGTCTTCAATTAGGTCGGGATACCACTGGTTGGTCTCGCCGCCGATGAAACCGTAATAGCGATCGAATCCCATTGAAAGGGGCCACCGCTGCTTGCTGGCGCCCGCGGAGAGATCCGTTTCGGGAACATTGTGGTTCTTGCCAATCCAGAAGGTGCTCCAGCCGCCGGCCTGCAGAATCTGCCCGACAGTGGCGCACTCATCGGGGATTCGGCCGCAGTGACCGGGAAATCCGATTGTCGCTTCCGTGATGGTGGCCATGCCATTAAGGTGATGGTTGCGTCCGGTGAGGCAAGTGGAACGGGTCGGCGAACAGAGCGCCGTCGTGTGCCACTGCGAATACATGAGACCACGGTCGGCCAGCTTCTGCAGCGTGGGCATGTTGATGCGGCCACCGAATGGCGACCAGGCAGCCATGCCGGTGTCGTCGTACAGCACAAACAGAATGTTCGGTGCGCCTTGGGGAGCCCTTTTCGGTGTGTAGGGTTTCCAATCGGGGACGGAATCACGGACGTCAAGCTTAATGACACCGTTGAATCCCTTTGGTGTGGTGACTTTAATCGGATCTGGTGCCATCTTCTTTTCTCCTATTGTTTTTCAATTTCTAAGACTCAATTGCGTTACCAATCCCAAATTTGGTTACTGCAGTGAAGGTTCGGCGACCAGCAGCTTCTGTCCGAGCAAACTGCTGGTCCCCATGTTTAGTCCCTACCGATCTACTTCCGATTCACAGAGTGACTAGTCAGCGGCAAACGCAGCTGCCGCCATCTTCTCGAGATCGAGGTACTGTCCTTTCTCGACTGTCACCCCGACAAACAGGATCGTTCCGCCCTTGAATGTCGCGGGGGCCTTGTAGCCTGCGCTGACGGCATCGCCGCTGTCGTAACCGATGCAGAGGCCGTCGCCGCACAGAGTGAACTTGCCCACCTGCGCGCGCATCGGTCCTTCAGCCACCACCTTGTCGTTGACGTAGAGCTTCGTCTTACCCAGCGACTCGTGGTATTTGCCCATGCCCTCTCGGATGAACTCCATACCGAGCGTGTATTTGCCGGGCTTGAGTTCCGGTGACACAAACTTCTGTTCCGGCTTGAAACCGAGAAAGTTGTAAACGTACTGCAACTTCTTATCGGCAATGAACAGCGCGTGACCGCCAAAGCGCGAACCATGGGCGAAAATGACGCCCGAGCAGTTCGGGTCGGTGATTTCGACATCGGCGAGGATCTTGTAAGAACGTCCCCGCACGTTGACGGCGACACTCTCTGGAACCGAAGAAGTTTCCGGATAGTAGATGTACCTCTCACGCGGCGCTTCCTCAGTGGGCCTCGGTTCGGTTAGGACGGCTGTCACATTGCGGTCGTCCAGTGGAAGCACATTGTTTGTCTCCGCTTCTTCGAACCAGGCCTTGATGAGCGACTGAAGCTTCTCAGGATGCTCGTTAGCCAAGTCCTTGGATTCCGAGCGGTCGACGTCCACGTGATACAGCTCCCACTTGTCCTGGTCGAAATGTCCTTGGTCTGAAGGAATCGGCGAGTGCAGAGCGGCGGCCTTCCAGCCATCCTCCCAAATTCCGCGGGTGCCGCACATTTCGAAGTATTGGCGGTGTTTTTGAGTCGGCGCATCAGGCTTTGCGTCAAAGGTGTAGCGCATCGAGATGCCGGAGAGGGGATACTGCTCCACGCCCTTGTAAACCTTGGGCATTTCCAGACCGCAGATCTCCAGGATGGTCGGGACAATGTCCACGGAGTGGTGATACTGGTTCCGGACCTCGCCGCGCGCTTTGATGCCCTTCGGCCAAGAGATAACCAGCGGGTCGCAGGTGCCACCCGCGTATTCCGAGTAGCGCTTGAACATCTTGAACGGCGTCGAGAAAGCTACAGCCCATCCCGTCGGGTAGTGCTCGTAAGTGTCCG
>Ga0335070_10003673_pt1 | contig 17953 bp, 12 predicted proteins | sample Lox_Sample_13_FD_206722 | JGI IMG/M metagenome (GOLD analysis project Ga0335070, IMG submission 206722) | Soil microbial communities from Loxahatchee National Wildlife Refuge, Florida, United States - Lox_Sample_1.3 | ecosystem: Environmental > Terrestrial > Soil > Wetlands | place: USA...
CGCCGCCCGACATGAGCCGCACGAACGCCATGCGCGCCTCCATCGCCGTGCTCGGGTTGAGCACCTTGCGCGCGGTCCAGAAATACGATTCGGGATCGCTGTGGTGGTCGTAGAAGAAGTAGAGGAAGTGCAAGTAGCGCTCGAAGGCGGCGCGGTAGCGTGCATCGTAGCGCTCTTGCTCGGCTTGCTCATCGACCCCGCCGAGGATCGCACCCACCGCGCGGGACGCCAGGTACCCTGACAAGCACGCGAGTTGTACTCCGGTGGAGAACACCGGATCGATGAAGCAGGCCGCGTCACCGGTGAGCAAATAGCCCGGCCCATAGAAGCGCTGGCTGCAGTACGAGTAGTCCCGGATCACGCGGATCGGTGAAACCAACTCGGCGTTGCCGACGCGGGCGGCGATCGGCGCACACGCCGCCACCAGGCGGTGGTACAGTACCGACGGATCACCGGCCGCCTCGCTGGCGAAGCGTTTCGCGTCGACCACAGCTCCCACGCTCGTCGTCCCGTCGTGCAGGGGGATGAACCAGAACCAGCCCTCGCCGAACGCCGCCGACAGGATGTTGCCTTCGACCGCACCGCTCAACCGTTCGGCCCCGGCGTAGTAGCCGAACACCGCCAGGTTCTTGAAGAACGGATTGAACTCGCGCAGGCGATCCCGACACCCAAGCAGCGCTTGCTGGCCGCTGGCGTCGATCACGTAGCGTGCGTCTGCCGCAACCGTCGCGCCGAGTTCGTCAACCGCCGTGACACGCGTCAGGCCGTTGCGCGCCACCTCTCGAACGCGATGGCCCTCGCGCACGTCGACTCCAAGTCCCGCGGCGTGGCGCAGCAGGATGTCGTCGAACTGCGAGCGCAGCACGTGATACGCATGCGGCCGCCCGCCTGGATCTTCGCGGAAAAAGAAACTCCACGGTTCCGCGGCGCGCCCCCACACGAAGGTGCCACCGGGCTTGCGGACGAAACCGGCGCGCTCGATTGCGGGCATGACGCCGAGCGCCTCCAGAATGGGCAGCGTCGCCGACAGCAAGGATTCTCCGATGTGGTAGCGCGGAAAGTGCTCCTTCTCAAACAGCAGCACCTGCAGGCCGGCCTGCGCGAGAAAACCCGCTGCGCAGGCGCCGGCCGGTCCGCCACCGATGACGACGACGTCGACGTCGGCCATGCTCACCGCCGTACACGCATTCGTTCCGCCGGCTGCTCGTGCGTGTGCACCGGCGCGGCGACGAGATCGCCCTGCGCCGGCCAGAACCGTGTGAACTGAAACCACTGCCGCGGGAACTTGCGCACCACGGCCTCGAAGGTGCCGACAACGTCCGCCATGGTCCGGTCGAGGACCCGAGCGTCGCGCGCCTCGCGCGTCACCTGGAAGCGGCCGCAGACGCGTATGGCGTAGTGCCGCGTCCCGAGGCGCGGGATGAACACGGGAATCAGCGGCGCGCGCGCGAGGCGCGCCAGCACGAACGGCCCGGAGGGAAACGGCGCCGGCGCGCCGAAGAACGGCACCATGCGCGCGCCCCCGGCTCCGAGGGCCCGATCGAGCTGAATGGCCACGATCTCGTTGCGCTGCAACGCGCGGATCATGTTGAGCGACGAGAAGACGGACGTGTCGGAGTAGATCACACGCACCCCGGCTCGCTCGCGCGCCGCACGTACGTACTCGTGCGTGGTGGCGTTGACCTCCCGCGCCATGACAACGTTGATCGGCCGTCCGTACTCCCGCAGTGTCTTGGCGGCGACGTCCCAGTTGCCGAAGTGTCCGGTGACCACCACCGCGCCGCGCCCGTCACGCAGCGCCATCACGAGATCATCCCGCAACGGCTGGTCCAGCCGGATCGGCTGCGGACGCGGGCCGTAGAACTCCATCGTCTCGGTCATGCAGTGCGCGAATTGCACGAACATCTGCAGCGCCGCGCGCGTGGCACCGGCGCTGCCACCGTCGAGAATGCGCTCCATGTTGGCGATGGCGCCGCGCCGGTTGCGCCCGACGAGCGCGAAGATGATCGCCGCAATCGCCGGCGGTGAGTAGCGTTTCCACCACTCCGGCCCGTACACACATCCCAGGTAGGCGAACTTGCGCCACCACAGCCCGTCGAAGCGCAGATTCTGCCCTAGCTGAGCCGGAACGGAGGACAGACTCATGCAGATGTTGCTAACATGCACGCGCGCTCGGCGCTACTTGTGTTTCTTCCCATGCGCCGGCGCCTTGGGCACGGGGGTCGTATCCGGCTGAATGGGTTGATCCTGCGTCGGTGCCGGGCGGCCAATGACGTTCGCAACCCGCCCCTGGTCGTCGAACTGCACCTTGTAGGTGACCCAGCGGTTGTACCAGTAGGTCCACTCGTTCGAAGTCGTCGACGCCGTGCGGTGCGTGGGTGGATAGCCGAGCGACATGATGACCTGCTCTTTGGTCATCCCCTTCTCGACGCGTCCGTCCCGAATGGCCTGCTGCGCGGAGCGCGAAAAGGTCGCCAGCTTGGCCTTCGGGTCATCGGACACCAGCACCTTACTGAGGTACTGCTGGAGTGATTCCTGATCCCTGCCGTAGCTCTGCACGAGGGTCAGCTTCTTTCCGGCGGCCGTGAACGTCACGGAGTTGCCCGTCATGGCCAGCACCTGTACCGGCGTCCCCGCCGGGATGGTCGTGCCCACGAAGTAGTTTGCGTCGTTGACCTCGTCCCCCTCGTAGTGAATGTTGCAGCACGTCATCAGACTGCGGCTCTGGTACTCCTGCAGCAATCCGGGCGGTGCAGCGTGCCTGCACGCCGCCGCACCGAGTAGCAAACCAATGAGTGCAATCCTTCGCATCCTCACACCTCCGGCATTTGGGTACAGCTTGGGTACCAGACACTTCCGCGCTGCGTCAACGTGCCATTGGCCTACAAACGCAGGCGACTGAAGCCTGCGGAAACCCCATCGATAATGTCGGACGCCAGCAGGCCGATCTGGCCGCGGACTGCGGCAACGTGGTCGGCAACTTCGCCATGCACATACACGCCGAGGCACGCCGCTTCGGCGGGTGACAACCCCTGCGCGAGCAGCGCACCGAGAATGCCGGACAGCGCGTCGCCCATACCGCCGGAGGCCATGCCCGGGTTGCCGGTTGAGTTGATCCACAGTGATTCATCGGGTGCGGCAATGACGCTGCGCGCTCCCTTCAGAACCACCACGCACTGGTAGCGTGCTGCGTAGCCGCACGCGGTTGCAATTCGATCAGCCTGGACCGCAGCCGAGTCGCTGCCCAACAGGCGCGCCATCTCGCCGGGATGCGGGGTGAGGATCGTCTGTGCGCGGGCGCCGGTGAGCATCCCGCTATCCCCGGCGATGCACGTCAGAGCGTCGGCGTCGACGACGGTCGGCAACGCCACTTCGCGGAGCAGGAAGCGCACGAGTTTGCGTGCATCCTCGTGGGTACCAAGGCCGGGACCGAGGATGATTGCCGTCTTGCCTTCGAGCAACGCCCGCACCTGGGCTTCATCGAAGCGCACGAATCCGTCAACATCGTCGAGACAAGCCGTCATGGCTTCAGGCACCCCCGAGGCAAAGATCGCGTTCAACGATGCAGGGCCCGCCAGGGTCGTCAGACCGGCACCAGAGCGACAGGCTGCGTACGCCGCCAGGCGCGCCGCACCGGTGTGGCCACGCGAACCGGCGAAGATGAGCACGTGACCGCACGAGCCCTTGTGCGATTCGGCAGCACGCACAGGTACGAGCGGCCGCACTTCGTCGGCATCGAGCAATCGCGTCCGTGGCCGAACTTCGGCGACTGCTTCATCTGCGATGCCGATGTCCACAACCGCCAGCGCGCCGACGTGGTCTACCCCCGGGTAGACGACCTGGCCGATTTTCGCGAAGCCGAAGGTTGCCGTCGCCTCCGCCTGGATCGCCACGCCGAGCGGGGCGCCGCGGTCGGCATCGAGGCCGGAGGGAATGTCCACCGCGAAAATCGGAACACCGCAGGTGTTCATCAAATGTAACACGTCAGCCGCCAGCCCCTGCACGGCGGCGTTGAGACCCGTTCCGAATACGGCGTCGACCAACAGTGCCGCGCCAGTAAAGCGTTCGGGCAGTTTGGCCACCTCGCGCGCCGCGCGGGCTTCCGTCAGCGGCACGCGCGCACGCTTGAGCATGGCGAGCATGCGCGCCGCGTCGCCCTTGACGTCTTGCGGCTTCCCCAGCAGGACCACCTCCGCCTTCACGCCCTTGCGCCGCAACCAGCGGGCAATGACGAAGCCGTCACCGCCGTTGTTGCCTTTCCCCGCCACGATGACGACGCCCCGCCGGCGGACATGTGGAAACTGTGCCAGCAGGACCGCCGTCGCTCCCGCGCCCGCACGTTCCATGAGTACGTGCCCTGGGGTGCCGTACCGTTCGATGGTGAGCGCATCGAGACGGCGCATTTCCGCGGCGGTGACGAGGATCATCGACAGCGGCCTAACCCGGTAGAGCCGGAACCAAACAGGAAGAGAATGAAAAACAGGAAACCGAAAACCGGAAATGGAAAACCGGCCAATGGACCGGTTTCCGGTTCCCGGTTTCGTGTTTCCGGTTATCCATTTCCGTTCTTATCGGAAACCCTCACCGGCTGCGTGCCGCGAGCATCCGCGTCTTCAGGCGCCGCACCGCCTCCTCGATTCCGACGAAGATCGCATCAGCCACGATGCTGTGGCCGATGTTCAACTCGTTCATCAGCGGAATCGCGGCGATCGGCGTGACATTGTCGAGCGTGAGGCCATGGCCGGCGTTGACGATCAAGCCGGCCGCATGCGCGCGGCTCGCCGCCTCCTGGATGCGGTGCAACTCGGCGGCGCGCGCGCCCTCGCTGGCCGCATCGGCGTAGGCACCCGTGTGGATCTCGACCGCATCGGCCTGCAACCGCCGCGCCGCCTCGATCTGTGGCGCTTCCGGATCGATGAACAGGCTGACGCGGATGCCGGCGGCGCGCAGTTGAGCAACCACTGGACCGAGCCCCTCCAGCTGCCCAGCGGCATCGAGGCCGCCTTCGGTCGTCAACTCCTCGCGCTTCTCGGGCACGATGCACACGTCGGCCGGGCGCACGCTGCAGGCCTTGCGCACCATCTCCGCGGTCGCCGCCATCTCCAAGTTGAGCTTCGTGGCGACTTCGGCGCGCAGGAGGTCGACGTCGCGATCTTGAATGTGGCGGCGGTCTTCCCGTAGGTGGACGGTGATTCCGTCCGCGCCGCCGCGCTCGGCCGCGTGTGCCGCAGCCACTAGATTCGGATAGGGTGTGCGCCGCGCTTGCCGTACGGTGGCAACGTGATCGATGTTCACGCCGAGCTTGATCATCTCAACTCGTCAACTCGGCCCGGATGACCGCGGCGATCTCTTCGGCGTACGTCCGCACGCTGTCGCCGTCTTCCCCTTCGACCATGACACGCACCATGGGCTCCGTTCCCGAGTAGCGCACGAGCACCCGCCCGCGATCGTTCAAGGCGGCGCGAATGCGCGCCATCGTCAGTCGCACCGGCTCGATGCCGTCGAGATCTCGGCGCGAGTGCACCGCGACGTTCACAAGCACTTGCGGGAAGCGCCTCATGACACGTTTCAGCTCGCTGAGCGGCTGCTGCCGCTCCACCATGAGACGGATCACGACCAGCGCCGCCAGGAGACCGTCTCCGGTCGTTCCGTGGTCGAGGAAGATCACGTGGCCAGATTGCTCGCCACCGAGGTTGTAGCCGTGCCGCCGCATCTCCTCGACGACGTAGCGGTCACCCACCTGCACGCGCACGAGCCGCGCGCCGCGGGCGCGGAGCGCCACCTCGAGACCGAGGTTGCTCATGACCGTAGCCACCACGGTCCTCTGCTTGAGCGTCCCGCGCGCCAGCATGTCGGCGGCGGCAATCGCCAACACCTCGTCGCCATCGACGACCACACCGTGCTCGTCGACCAGGATGAGCCGGTCCGCGTCGCCGTCGAGGGCAATACCGACATGGGCACCTTCGTTGCGCACCGTCTCCTGCAGCCGCTGGGGGTGCGTGGCGCCGGCCTCGTGGTTGATGTTTACGCCATCCGGAGCGACGCCGATCGCCTTCACGTCCGCGCCGAGTTCGCGGAACAACGCGGGTCCCGCCAGATAGCCGGCGCCGTGCGCGCCGTCGATTGCCACCCGCACGCCGCGCAGCGTGAACCCGGCGGGCACGAGCGATTTGAGAAAGTTGATATACCGTGCCGTGGCCGCGTCAATGTTACCGGTCGCCCCAAGGGCATCGGGCGGCGCAGCCAACGCGGCGGGCGCGCCGTCCATGACATAGCGTTCGATGCCCTCCTCCACCTCATCGGGCAGCTTGAAGCCGCTGGCGTCGAAGAATTTGAGGCCATTGTCATGGAAGGGGTTGTGCGATGCGGAGACGACCGCACCGGCGTGGGCCTGCAGCGTGCGTGTCAGATACGCGACCGCGGGCGTAGGCACCACGCCGGCCAGCAGCGCCGCGCCGCCGGCGGAACAGATCCCCGCCGTCAGCGCGCGCTCCAGCATGTCGCCCGACAGGCGCGTGTCACGGCCGACGACGATCTGCGGCCGCGCGCTGGTGCGCTTGCACATGTGGGCCAGGGCACGGCCCAACCGCAACGCGGTCTCGCAGGTGATGGGTTCGGCGTTGGCAACACCCCGTATCCCGTCAGTACCGAAGAGCTTGCGCACGTGAGTCACTTTGGCATCAGCGGCGCCCCTTGCTTCCGCGCCGCGCCTTCACGAGCACGAGCTCCACCTTGTCCGGATCCAACGACACCACATCCACTCCGGCCGGCAGATCGACTGAGAGTTTGACCATGTGTTGGCCCAGCGGGACACCATCGGCCTCGATATAAACCGCGCCCGGCTGCAGCTCAAGATTGTTGAGCACACGGCGCGGCCCGCGTACGCTCAGGCGGACGCGCTCCGGCGTCACGCGGTACGCCGTCACCGCGTTGTGGACGTCGACCGGAACGGTTTTGAACTCGCGCGTCGTCTGCACCTCTTCGATGCGCAGCTGTGCCGCGACACGGTTGGCACTGAACGAAATATAATCGCCGGCCGGGTCGAGGCGCAGCTCACGTTCGATGGTACCCGCGGTAGCACTACTGACGTCGAGCGGTTCGGTATTGACGGCGGCGATATCGTGCACATCCGACGCGGGCCCGGTAATCTGCACGGTCTCCGGCGACACCTTCGTGTCCCCGACCTGCAGGTCGGGGGGTAGCTTGCCCCCGAGGCGCAGCCGCACGGGCACCGGCTTGTGGCTCACACGCTCGGTCTCCAAAGTGATCTGCGAGGGGTTGATGCGCAGCGCCTGGACACCGCGCGGCAGGTTGAGCGACGCCGGATCAACCCGGAACACGGCCGGTCCCGGCCGCACGCCGCCGAGATCGAGACCAATCGACAAGCGGTTGCGGTCGATCCGACCCAGGAGGGCGCGTGGGCCGCTGACGCGTAGGTCGATGAAATCGACACGCGGGCTGGTAATCATCAGATGCGCCGGGATGTTGCGCAGCTCCAGCGGCACCTTCAGCGATTCCTCGGAGTCGCGCTCGCCGAAGTTGACGAAAAACCACAGGCTGAAGGCAATCAGCAGCGACAACAGCTTCAGCGGGAGATTGCGTGTCAGCAGCTGGCGCAGGCGGTCGGGGTCGAGCAGCGCGGCACGCATGCGGCGCCACACCGCGGCCTGCTGCAGGCGTTCAAACCAATTCATGCCTGCAGCAGTTTCTGCAGCGTCGTCCGCAGTGTCCCCGCGTCGACGTCGCGTGTGATACGGCCTTCACGCACGAGGGAGATGGCCCCTTCTTCTTCCGAGATGACCACGACGATCGCGTCGGTCTCCTCGGTGAGTCCGATGGCCGCGCGGTGCCGGGTGCCCAACGTCTTGCTGACGTGGGGATTCGTGGTGAGCGGCAGAAAGCAGCCAGCGGCAATGATGCGGCCGTGCTGAATGATCAGCGCGCCGTCGTGAATCGGTGACGTCGGCAAGAAGATGCTGGTGATCAGCTCCTTGCTCACCTTGGCGTCGAGGGAGACCCCGACCTCGATGTACTGATTGAGCCCGACGTCGCGCGGCAACACAATCAGCGCGCCGATGCGTTTGCTTGCCAAGGACACGGCGGCCCGCACGATCTCTTCGACATCTTGTCCGTGCAGGCGGGGCTCGACGCCGAAGAAGGGCCGCGTGCCGACCTGCGTCAAGGCACGACGAATGTCGTCCTGGAAGATGACGACGATGACGAGCAGGATCGAGCTGAGGAAATTGTCGAGAATCCAGTTGAGCGTGTACAGCGAGAAGTACTGCGAGGACAGGTAGGTGAGGAACACCACGGTCAACCCGATCAGCATCTGCACGGCGCGCGTGCCACGGATGAGATCGATGATGCGGTAGATCACGAACGCGATGATCGCGATATCGAGGGCATCCTGAACGCGGAAGTTGGAGAGCAGCTCGAACATGGGGCGGGCACGCGGATGGCGATCTACAGGATCACGGCACTCTCTCTTCCGTTGGGCTACTCTGGGGAATTACCCTTTCCCGTCCTTGGTTGCCAGCGCAGGCTTGGCGTTTCTATGGGCACGATCGCGTCTGACGAACTCGGTTCGCCGGGCGCCGTACTCTCCGAGGTTGACCTCGAGACTCGCGGGCATGACCGCCCGCGCCCGTTTGCCGAGCGAGTGGTTGGTGCGGGCGTCGCGCTCAGGCGCGGACTTCAGCACCCGCCGCCGTCAGGGGAGTGGAGCCGTTGGCGCGGCCGACGGTGCGGATGATCTCGTCGATCTCCGCACCGTCGAGCACCTCTTTATCGAGCAACGCTTCAGCGATCTTGTGCAGCACCTCGACGTTGGTGGCAAGGAGATCCTTCGCTTGCTGGTAGCTGTCGGCAATGATACGCCGCACCTCGGTGTCAATCTCGACGGCGGTGTGCTCCGAGTAGTCCTGCAGCTGGGTGAAGTCGCGGCCCAGAAAGATCTGCTCTTCCTTCTTCCCGAAGGTCATCGGTCCGAGCTTATCGCTCATGCCCCACTCGCAGACCATCTTGCGCGCCCAGTCCGTCGCCTTCTCGATGTCGTCCGCCGCACCGGTGGTGATGTGGCCGAGGATCAACTCCTCCGCCGCGCGCCCGCCGAAGCGGATGGTCAGGCTGTTGAGAATGTACTCGCGGGTGTAGGAGTGGCGATCATCGAGCGGCACCTGCTGGGTGACGCCGAGCGCCATGCCGCGCGGGATGATCGACACCTTGTGCACCGGGTCAGCCCCCGGCAGCAGCTTGGCGACCAACGCATGACCGGCCTCGTGGTACGCCGTGTTGCGGCGTTCCTCCTGGCTCATGATCATGCTCTTGCGCTCGGCGCCCATCATGACCTTGTCTTTGGCGACTTCGAAGTCGGCCATGTCGACACGCTCTTTGCCATGCCGCGCCGCCAGCAGTGCGCCTTCGTTGACCAGATTCTCGAGATCGGCACCCGCGAAGCCCGGCGTACCGCGTGCCAGCAGTGCCAGGTCGACATCATCCGACAGCGGCACGCGCCGTGTGTGCACACGCAGAATGCCCTCGCGCCCCTTCACGTCCGGCCGCGGAACAACCACGCGCCGGTCGAAACGCCCGGCACGGAGGAGCGCCGGATCGAGGACGTCGGGCCGGTTGGTGGCCGCAATCAGGATGACCCCCTCGTTGGTTTCGAAGCCGTCCATCTCGACGAGCAACTGGTTGAGCGTTTGCTCGCGTTCGTCGTGCCCCCCGCCGAGGCCGGCGCCGCGGTGGCGCCCAACGGCGTCGATCTCATCGATGAAGATGATGCAGGGAGCGTTCTTCTTGCCTTGCACGAAAAGGTCGCGCACGCGCGAGGCGCCGACACCGACGAACATCTCGACGAAGTCGGAACCGCTGATGGAGAAGAACGGTACGCCCGCCTCGCCGGCGATGGCCCGCGCAAGCAAGGTCTTTCCAGTTCCCGGCGAACCGACCAGCAGAACGCCCTTCGGTATGCGCCCGCCGAGTTTCGTAAACTTCTTCGGGTCCTTCAGGAAGGCAATGATCTCCTCCAGCTCCTCCTTCGCCTCATCGATACCGGAGACGTCGTTGAAGGTGACCTTCTGCGTGTTTTCGCTGAGCAGCTTGGCGCGGCTCTTGCCGAACGACATCGCCTTGCCGCCACCAACCTGCATCTGCCGCATGAAGAAGATCCACACGCCGATCAGCAGCAGCATGGGGAACCATTGCACGAACAGCACCACGTACCACGGGTCGCCTTCTTCCGGCTTGGCGGCGATCTTGACGCCCTTGTCGCGCAGGATTTTGACCAAGTCCGGGTCTTCGGGAGCGAAGGTCTTGAAGCGTTCGCCATTGTGATACTTGCCGCGAATGTTGCTGCCTTGAATCGTCACCTCGGTGACATCCCCCTTTTCGGCGGCGGCCATGAAGTCGCTGAAGATGATCTCCGGCTCCTTGGTCTGCTGCTTGTTGAACAGGTTGAAGAGCAGCAGGAACATCAGCCCGAGAACGAGCCAGAGTGCCACATTGCGTGAAAACTGGTTCACCATTCCCTCAATAGATCGTTCCGTACCGTAACACAGCCCCTACCTACCGGCAATGCCCGTTTTCTGCGCAATCAAGCGGAGGCTCGATTGTGTTCCCGGGGTGATCAGAGCGGCGCCACTGCGCACGACGCCCGGCACCCAGAGGATCTCGCCGGCCGCCTCGACCACCGGCACGGAGCAGCGTTCCGAGCGCGGCAGCTTGCGATCGACGAAGATGTCCTGCAGCTTGCGGTGGCCTCGCATGCCCAGGGGACGTACGCGGTCGCCGGGCCGTGCATGGCGCACCAACAGCGGTGTCGACACGACCGCAGCGTCTGCGGCGAGTTCCCAAAGATCCGCGGGGCGTCGCGGCCTGGGTTCAACCAGCTCGGCGCGGATGCACCAGCCCGACGCGAGAGAGACCGCCGAGCCCGCCACTAGTTCATGACACTTCTCGTCAACTGCTGGTGCCGCATCATGACCCCACCGCAGTTGGTCGTACTGCCGGACGACACGCTCACCACCCGGCAAGCGCACACTGGCGTTGGGCTGCCGGCCAAAGGCGAGGTCAACAACGGCGTGAACGTGCGCTGCCGTCAGACGCCGGAGGTCGCCCCGCTGCCCGCGTAGCCACGTGCGCACTACCCGCCCACGCAGTGCGGGGGGAGCCGTCACAATCACCGCCAGCGGCAAGCAAGACACCCCCGCCGGCAGACGTACGCGGACGTCTTCCTCCAACAGTCCCACCTCGTCAGCGACAATCGTCGCCGTCGATGCGAGAGCGCGTACCACGTGAGGATTGATGGACCGCAGCAAGGGTAGGACGTCATGGCGCACGCGGTTGCGCAGCAAGCGACGGTCGCGATTGCTGCTGTCCTCACAAAACGGCAGCGCCTGCGCCTTCAGAAAGGCGAGCACCTGTTGCCGGGAACAGTCGATCATTGGCCGAGCGATCCGGCGGTCACGAGCTGCGTGGATGCCAACCAGGCCGTCCACTCCGCTACCGCGCAAGAGCCGCATCAGCAGCGTCTCCGCCTGGTCGTCCATCGTGTGGCCCGTGGCGATCTTCGTGCAGGCGTCGGCCTCGGCAACCGCGGTGAGGAACGCATAGCGTTGCTGCCGTGCGCGGGCTTCCAGATTGGCCGCGCCGGCGAGCGCGACGGCATCGCCGACGACGCAGGGCACCCCCAGGGTCATCGCAACCCGTTGCGCGCACTGCTGATCACGCTGCGACTCCGCACCACGCAGGTGGTGATTGAAGTGCGCGGCGCGCACCTCGATTTCCAGGCCCGGCGACAATGCCACCAGCGCCGCCAGCAGGGCCACAGAGTCCGGGCCGCCCGAAAGCGCCACCAGCACCCGGTCGCCGGGCCTCAGCAGCGCCGCACGTGTAAGCGTTCGCCGGATCTGCTGCAGCAAGGCTGTGGAAGCGGTCCGTTGCACAGCGTGGGTCAGTTTGACATCATCCCCCCGGCAATACAAATGTGCGGCTTCCGCTTCCATCCTCAGCGCTCCCTGTGTTGGTACGCAGCGCTGGCGCTCATCACGCTCGGGTACGCACCACTCGCGCTCTGCGCCGACGCGCCGGAGCCACCGCCCGAGGCGGGTACCAGCCATCAGGAGATTGTCGACGCGCTGCACGACCTGCAACGCAAGTACGGTAGCGACGCGGTGCTCATGGAGGGCCACCTGCTCGGCCAGGCGGTGCGCAGCGGCTCGCTGCTCGAAGCAGTGATCTCGGTAACCGGCGTCGAAGAGCGCAACGGCAAGCGCTTCCTGGCATTCAAGCTCGAGACCGGCATCATCTACAACGACCGGGAGCTGGCCCCTCACGAACGCTCGACGCGCGCCTGGACCGATATCGTCGAAGCCACGTTGCGCAAGTTTCACAAGCCGTCGGTGCCTGCCGACGGCATCGCCGTCCTCCTCAGCTACACCCACAAGCCGTACAGCGACCTCTCCGACCTGCGCGCGCACCTCAACGAGGGGCACGGCGAACCCGAAGCGCTGGCGTTTTACGTCCTGGTCCCCGACATCGTCGAGCTGAACGCCGATCGCATCACGGCGCAAGAGCTCATCGATCGCTCGACCTTCCTGCTCAACGGTGAGCCGGCGCGACTGCGGCTCGCCGCACCCACGCCATCGTCGAATTGATTCATCGCATCACTTGCTCATTGACTCGTTCCCATAGTCGTGCATTGAGTTAAGTCGCACATATATGCACAGCATGATGCAGCCAGCAGAGTGGTCGACAGAGCATATCCTTGCGGTTGTGCGCCGGTACTGGGGGTTCTCAGAGCTGCGGCCCCTGCAGGAGCAAGCAATTCGGTCCGGCCTCGAACAGCGCGACTCGCTGGTCGTCATGCCCACGGGTGGCGGGAAGTCGCTGTGCTATCAAGTCCCGGCCGAGCTGGCACAGCGCACCGACATCGTCGTCTCACCACTGATCTCGTTGATGAAGGACCAGGTCGACGGGCTGCGGGAGTGCGGCTACGCCGCGGCGGCGCTCTACAGCGGCATGCCCTTCGACGCCGTCCGCCAGACCGAAGCGGACATCACGGCCGGCAAGTACCGGCTGGTCTTCGTCGCGCCGGAACGCCTCCTGACGCCGCGTTTTCTCCAGCTCATCGAGCGTCTCAACGTACGCGCCTTCGCCGTCGATGAAGCACACTGCATCAGCCACTGGGGTCACGACTTCCGGCCGGAATATCGCCAGCTCGCCGAGTTGAAGCAGCGCTTCCCGCGCGCCAGCGTGCACGCCTACACCGCCACGGCCACGGAGCGCGTGCGCGCGGACATCGCCGCGCAGCTGCGTCTGCAGAACCCCGTGGTGCTGGTCGGCACCTTCGACCGGCCCAACCTCGTCTACCGCATCGTCCCCCGGATCGACCCGCATGCCCAGGTCCTGCAGGTCCTGCGCCGCCACCCGCAGCAAGCGGCCATCGTCTATTGCATCAGCCGCAAGGACACCGAAGCGATGGCCGCCACGCTGCGGGCCAACGACCTGCGCGCGGCGTTCTACCATGCCGGCATGGAAGCCGACGACCGGCGGCGCACACAAGACCAGTTCGCGTCGGAGGCGCTCGACGTGGTCGCAGCCACAGTGGCGTTTGGGATGGGCATCGACCGCAGCGACGTGCGCTGCGTGATCCATGCCGCCATGCCCAAGTCGATCGAGCACTACCAGCAGGAAACCGGCCGCGCCGGCCGCGACGGTCTGGAGGCGGAGTGCGTGCTCCTGTACTCGGCAGCCGACGTCATCCGCTGGGAATCGCTCATCGAGAAGAGCGCCGCGGAGGCCGATGCACCCGCTGATGTGATCCGCGCGTCGCGCCAGCTGCTCGAGCACATGCGGCGCCTGTGCAGCGGCGTGCACTGCCGGCACCGCAAGCTCTCGGAGTACTTCGGGCAGGAATATCCCAAGCCGAACTGCGGGGCCTGCGACGTCTGCCTGCAGGAAGTCGAGGGCCTGGCCGATGCCACGGTGATCGCGCAGAAGATTCTCTCCTGTGTGGCACGCGCCGGCGAGCGCTTTGGGACCGAGCACATCATCGACATCCTGCTGGGAGCCAACACCGAGCGCATGCGGCGCTGGCGGCACGATCAGCTCAGCACCTACGGGCTGCTGCAGGGCACGAGCCGCAAGGCGTTGACCAACATGGTCTACCAGCTCATCGACGACGGCTTGCTGGAGCGCACCGCGGAGGAGCGTCCGGTCCTGCGGCTGAACGACGCGTCGTGGACGGTCCTGCGCGGCCAGCGCAGCGTGCAACTCCTGCAACCGAAGACGGAGGTCGCCAAGACCCGCTTTGATGAGGCGTCTTGGGAAGGCGTCGACCGTGGCCTGTTCGACAGCCTGCGCGAGCTACGCCGTCAGGTGGCGGAGGAGCGCCGCGTCCCGGCATATGTCGTCTTCGGCGACGCGACGTTGCGTGACATGGCGCGGGTGCGACCGGGGTCGCGCACCACGTTTCTCAACGTGCGCGGCGTCGGCGAGCGCAAGATGGCAGATCTCGGCCAGCGCTTCCTTGAGCACATTGCCACCTACTGTCGCGCCCACGACCTGCCGCTCGACGCCGCCGCGGGCGGCCGCCCGCGGCGCGAGCGCGCCAGTAGGCCGAACGACACCAAACAAGCTGCCTTCGAGCTGTTCGCCAAGGGGGCGAGTGTCGAACAGGTCACAGCAGCGACCGGCCGCGCCCTGGGTACGACGTGGGGCTACCTCGCTGAGTTCATCGAAACCCGCCGCCCGCAGCGACTCGATCCGTGGCTCGATCCCGACACCTACGGCGCGGTGGCTGCAGCGGTGAAGGATGTCGGCAGCAACTACCTGAAGCCCATCTTCGAGCACCTCGGCGGCAAGGTGCCCTACGAGCACATCCGTCTGGTCGTCGCGCACCTCAACACCGCCGCGGATGCGCGGACCGTGAAGAGCGATGCATAGCTACTGTCACTCATCACCCCAACCTTGCGCCCGCCGGCACGCTGGCGTATCTGATCAGTGATCGTGCCGTCGCCGTTGTCGACGAAGCGCAACTATCGCAGCAGGCGGCCCTCCTACATCGCTCATATCTGCTCGGCGAGGCGGCCCACGAGCGCGCTGCTGCTGTCAATGAGCGCTTCCATGTCTCGCGGCTCCATCGCCGCCACACCGTTGCCCCGCGACCGCACCACCAGGTTCACATCCTCATCGTGGATGAACGCGCGGGCCAACAGATCGCCGCGCAGGAGGCTCTCGGGCACTGCGCCTTGGTCGTCCTCGGCGAGCAGGGCGTGGAAGATTGCCGTCGCGCGCACGCCAATCTCCACGGCTTCACGAGCCGGCGCGAGCGCCTCCACGGCGAAGCCACCGCCACGTAACACGCCAGCCATCTTCACCTTGCGCTTCGCTTCCTCCATCAAGCGAGCAGCGCATTCACGGCGGTGCGCCTCCGCTTCCACGCCGCCGTCAGGTCCTGCCTGCTGCGCCACAGCCAGCGCCGGCACCAGGCCGCGGCGCGCCAGCCGTTGCAGCGTCTCCCATGTAGGGGTGTCGATGACCTCCACCGCACTCGGCATGGCACATTCTTCCGCCACCCGTTGCCAGTCGGCAGCGACCTGCGCGACCATCGCACCATCGGCCCCATCAACGACGATCAAAGCGGCACTCGCCTGCCCCGGCACGGCGCCGACGATGTGAATGTCGCGCAGCCTGGCTGCGACCTTCTCCCCGAGCAGGGCGCGCAATCGGTCGATCGGCGTGAGGGGTTTTGGAAGAGGCGCGGCAGCTGGTGCGACGGCGGTGGCGAGGATGCCGCGTAGACGATCGAGGAATCCCTGCCGCGCCGCAGTGGGCATGCGCAGAGTCGCGAGGTCACCGCGCGCATCCAGAATGCCATCGGCGAGCTGCCGCTTGGCGGCGAGCGTCGCCAGCATCTGGTGCTCGATCGTGCCCTCGCTGATCAAGTTCACCACGTGCACGCTGCGCGTCTGATGCTTGCGCCAAGCGCGGGCGATACGCTGCTCGAGCCGCGCCGGATTCCACGGCAAGTCGAGATTGATGACCACACTCGCTGCCTGCAGGTTGAGCCCGAGTCCGCCGGCGTCGGTAGAGAGGAAGAGCCGGCACTTGGGGTCCGTCTTGAAGCGGCGGATCTCGTCGCGCCGTTTCACCTGCGGCACCGAGCCGGTGTGCCAGGCGAAGCCGAGGCCCATTTCGCGCACCAGGTCGCGCACCAGCTCCAGCATGCGTTCCCACTCGGAGAAGATGATCGCCTTGCGGGTGCGGCCGACGTCGAGGTCTTGGAGCACGGCTTCGAGCTCGTGGACTTTGGGGCAGTCGCGTTGCTTTGAAAGGATGTACGGCGTGTCGCAGAGCATGCGCATGCAGGCGAGCCACTTCTGCAGCTTCTCGTGCTCCTCGCGCGTCAGCGGCCGGCGCTTGGCCATCCCGAGCAACCTGGCGACGCGGTCCTTGTACTCATCGTACAGCTCTGTCTGCGCGGCGCTCATCGGCACGAAGTAATTGTTGTCGACGCGCTCCGGGAGCTGTTGCTCGATCTGGTCCTTGCGCCGCCGCAACAGCAGCGGCCGCAGGCGGCGGCGCAGCTCGTCGAGGTTGCGGTAGCCGGCGGGGCGGCCGCGCTCGTCGAGATCATAAAACTCACGGTTGAAGCGGAACAGCGGCCCGAAGATCTGCGGGTCGAGAAACTCGACGATCGAATAGATCTCGTCGATGCGATTCTCGATCGGCGTGCCGGTCAACAGGAAGGCGTAGCGGCTCTCCAGCCGTTTGAGGATGCGGGCGGTCTGCGTGTTCCAGTTCTTGATGCGCTGCGCCTCGTCGAGAATCACAATGTCGGGTCGCAGCCGCTGGTTGATCTCGGTGACGTCCCGCACCACCTGCTCGTAGTTGGCAATCGTGAAGAACGCCGGCGCGTCGTAGCAGGCCAATCGGTGCGGCTTCGCGCCCTCGACGAACTGCAGTGGCGACTCGGTGAACTTGGTGATCTGCTCCTCCCACTCTGCCTTCAGCGACACGGGGCAGACCACCAGCACGCGCTCGACGCCGCGCAACTCTTTGAGCAAGACGGCTGCGCCCACGGCCTGCACTGTCTTGCCAAGGCCCATCTCGTCGCCGAGCAGCGCGCGCTCACCGAAGGCGAGGTGCAGCATGCCCTCGACTTGGTACGGGTAGAGCGGCAGTTTCAGCACATCGATGGAGCGGCGTCCGCCGCGCACGTGATCCAGAAATGCCTGGCGTTCCACCTCACGGGCGGCGCGGCGCCCACGCTCCGCGGCCCACTCGACGACCTCGCGGCTGACACGCACCTGGTCGCCCGCAGCGTCGAGCGCGCGCAGCAGCGACGGAATCGCTTCGGCCGGATCGCCACGCAGGCGTCCGCCTTCGTCGAAGTAGCGGACCAGGAGATCGTCCGTCTCCACTGGCAGCATGGGCTCGGCTGGCCGCACCAGAACGATCTCCGGCTCGGCGGTCCGCCGCAGGAAGACCTCAGCGCGTTGCGAGCGCGTGGCGGTACGGGCGGCTGGTTGTTTTCGCCGCAGTGCTGCGAGCACCGCCTCGACGTGCTTGCACGTCCCCAGACCGTTGGTGCGAAAATCGGTACACGAGCACGAGTTCTCCAAGTCGACCAGCGAACGCACTTCCACCGTGTAGCGCGAACCGCTCGGCGACTGCACGGCGAAGGTCGAGAACAGCCGTTCGGCGGGGTGCAGGTTCTTGACCGCCATGGACTCCACGCCAGCGCGCTCGCGGCGCAGCGCAATCTCGTCAGCGTCTGTGGTGCGCCAACCGACCGGCCGTGGAGCGAGCGCGCGCCGCGCGGTCCCTGTCGGGATCTGACGTCGTGGAGTCACAAGCCGCAGCACCTTCGCCTCCATCACATCCTCCCAGATCAGCTCTGCACTCAGCTATCAACCCTTTCCTCGCTGCTCAAGCCCCGTGTTCGTGC
>Ga0335070_10003674_pt1 | contig 17950 bp, 10 predicted proteins | sample Lox_Sample_13_FD_206722 | JGI IMG/M metagenome (GOLD analysis project Ga0335070, IMG submission 206722) | Soil microbial communities from Loxahatchee National Wildlife Refuge, Florida, United States - Lox_Sample_1.3 | ecosystem: Environmental > Terrestrial > Soil > Wetlands | place: USA...
CTCGTTTGCCCGCGAACAAAACCTTCGTCCCGTCGAACGAAACCGCGGGGTCCGCTGTGGCGGCAAATCCCGCCACCAGCTCGTGGGTCGTACCTTTCGCGTGCACCATCAACGTTGCGCCGCCAGGGAACCGGTCTCCCCCGCGCAACCACGCATTCAGGTCATATTGCACCGCTGACGTGTAGAGGAGCGATTTGTCCGCCTGGTTGGCAGACGATTGCGCGGAGACGCCGACCCAGACCGTACCGGCCGCGACCACTAGACCAACGATTGCAATCAGCACCCGGCGCACTAGTCTGGCCCTCCCGCTGCAACGCAGGCCATGCCTGCCGCCTGGCGTAGGTTCAGGTATGGACCAAGGTCCTCCATCATCGCGTCGAACTGCGCGAACGTCAGCGACTGGTCGCCGTCGCTGGCCGCCTTATCCGGTTGCGGATGCACTTCCACCAGCAAGCCGTCCGCTCCCACCACCACCGCTGCGCGCGCCAGAATCGGCACCAGCACTCGCACGCCCGCGGCATGACTGGGATCGACGATCACCGGCAGATGGCTTACCGTCTTCAGCACCGGCACCGCAGCCACATCGAACGTATTGCGCGTAGCCGTCTCAAACGTGCGGATCCCGCGCTCGCACAACATGACATCCGGATTGCCACACGCCACGATGAACTGCGCCGAGCGCAGCAGGTCCTCCAGCGTCGCTGTCATGCCGCGCTTCAGCAGGACCGGACGCCTGCACGTGCCCAACCGCTCCAGCAGCGAAAAGTTCTCCATGCTGCGCGCACCCACCTGCATGATGTCGGCGTATTCGGCGACCACCTCGACGTCAGTTTCCGACATGACTTCGGTGATGATCGCCAGTCCGGTGCATTCGCGTGCCTTGCGGAGGATCTTCAGTCCCTCAACGCCTAGTCCCTGGAAGGAATACGGCGACGAGCGGGGCTTATAGGCGCCGCCACGCAAAATGCGCGCTCCCGCCCGCGCCACCGAAAACGCAGTTTCGAGCACCTGCCGCTCCGATTCCACGGCACAAGGACCGGCCATCACGACGAAGTCGTCGCTGCCGATGGCGATATCGCCTACCCGCACCACTGTGCCCGGCTGTTCCGGTGCTCTGGCCACCAGGTCAAAACACGAGTATTGCCCGTTCCAATGTGGATTCACGTTGACAGCAACCGTTTCACTCAGTCCTTGTACCCTATTGATTTGGTTGCACCGCAGTCGGTGACGTATGCACCATATGAATGTGATATGGGGTTACAACTGGGAACTAGTATGTTTTGATTATTGATTTGCCCGCAGGGAACCGTCGGCATTATGCGATAGAGCAGTACGGCCTGCTCCCACGCTGTTGCGGCCCTGCGTGCGTGGGAAGTGCCACAAGTCAACCGCGGGACGTGGTTCCGCCGGATGAAACATACGTTTCAAGCACGAGGCGTAGGACCATTTCTGGTTCTCTCCGGTGCTGGCCTATGCGATGGGTTCCAGGTGCGCGGTGAAGTGCCGCAGGAACGGCGCCTCGTACGTCAGCCGCATTCCCTTGATCTGCTCCCGCCGATCCCACACCCTCAGGATGATTTCCACCACATAGTCAATGTGGCTCTGCGTGTACACCCGCCGGGGAATCGCCAGCCGCACCAGGTCCATCTTGGCCGCATCGGCGAACATCAGTGTGCCGATTTCGACCGATCGGATGCCGCCTTCCAGGTAGAGTTCGGCCGCTAGGGCTACTCCCGGGAATTGCGATTGCGGAATGTGCGCCAGAAACGCCCGTGCATCCAGATAAATTGCGTGGCCGCCCGGCGGCTCCACGATCGGCACGCCGCGCTCCGACAAATGGTTTCCGAGATAGGCCGTCGAAGCAATCCGGTACCGCAGGTAATCTTCCTCCAGCGACTCCTGCACTCCCACCGCAATCGCTTCCAGGTCACGCCCTGCCAGGCCGCCGTATGTCGGGTAGCCCTCAGTGAGAATGAGCAGGTCTTTCTCTTGCCGGGCCAGGAGCTCATCATTCGTGCATAGAAATCCTCCGATGTTCGCCATACCATCTTTTTTGGCCGACATGGTGCAACCGTCGCCTAGCGCGAACATCTTCTGCGCAATCTGCTTCGGAGTCTCGTTTTCATAACCCTTTTCACGCAGCTTGATGAAGTAGGCGTTCTCCGCGAATCGGCAGGCGTCGAAATACAGCGGAATCTTGTGCTTCTTGCACACTGCGCTCACCGCCTCTGCATTCTCCATCGATACCGGCTGTCCGCCGCCGGAATTGTTGGTTACCGTCAGCATCACCAGCGGCACCCGCTGCCGCCCCACGCGCGTGATCAATTCCTCCAAAGCTGCAACGTCCATATTTCCTTTGAAGGGAAGGCGCGTGGAGGGCTGCTTCGCCTCCGCGATGGGAATGTCCACCGCCTCCGCCCCAACAAACTCCACATTGGCCCGTGTGGTGTCGAAGTGCGTATTGTTCGGCACCACGTCACCCTTCTTGCACGTCACGTTGAACAGAATGCGCTCCGCTGCGCGACCTTGGTGGGTTGGAATCACGTGCTTGTAGCCGAATATCTCCTGTACTGACGTGCGGAATCGCTCGAAGCTCCGGCTCCCGGCGTAGCTCTCGTCGCCCTCCATGACCGCGGCCCACTGGTGCGTGGACATCGCGCCGGTGCCGGAGTCGGTCAGTAGATCGATCAGCACATCGTCAGCGGGGAGCAGGAACAGGTTGTAGAACGCCGCGCGTAGCAACTCTTCCCGCTGCTCCCGGGTAGTCCAGCGAATGGGCTCGACGCTCTTAATGCGAAAGGGTTCGATGATCGTCTTGGTAGGCATGATGGCTCCCGTGCGATTGTAATTACCCTCGCCCGGAACCGCCATGATTTCGATGATCGTGGGTGCCCATCCTTTCCCATCTCTCGGGGAAGGGTAGGGCTGAGCAGCCCTACGCGTTGTGTACGGGATCGCCGGGCGTGATGAATTGCCGCAGATACGGCCGCAGCTTCTCGACCGCGGCCTGTGTGCTCAGGCCGTATTTTGCTCGCAGCTCGTCCGGCTTGCCATGTTCGATGAACTGGTCCGGCCAGCCGACGCGCACCACGGGTGTCTGCAGTCCCAACCCGCTCACCGTTTCCAGCACCGCGCTGCCAAAGCCGCCCGCCAGCACGTGGTCTTCCAGGGTGAGAATGGCATCGACGTGCTGTGCATAAAACTCGACCATCTCGGTGTCGATCGGTTTGGCGAAACGCGCATTGATCACCGCCGCTGCCGCTCCCTCACCCTCGAGCTTTGCCGCAATCTCAACGCCCATCGGAACCATCGACCCCAGCGCGAAGATCGTAACCCGGTCGCGTTCGCTGTGTTGCAGTAGCTCGGCTTTGCCAATCGGAATCGCCCGCGGGACATCCTTCACCGCTGTGCCCGGCCCAATGCCGCGCGGGTAGCGCAACGCTATCGGCCCGTCGTATAACATCGCGGTGTACAGCATATCGGCCAGCTCATCCTCGTCCTTGGGATCCATGTGCACGATGTTCGGTATGCCCCGCAGATACGAAATATCAAACAACCCGTGGTGCGTGGGCCCGTCATCGCCCGACAGCCCGCCGCGGTCCATGCAAAACACCACCGGCAACTTCTGCAAACACACATCGTGCACCACCGGATCGAACGCCCGCTGCAGAAACGTCGAGTAGATGGCGCAGAACGGCTTCAGCCCTCTTGCCGCCAGCCCCGCCGCGAACAGCACTGCATGCTCTTCCGCGATTCCAACGTCGAAATACCTGTCGGGATGGTGCGTGCGAAACCGGTCCAGCCCCGTACCATTGGGCATCGCGGCGGTAATCGCGACCACCTTGTCGTTCATGGTCGCCAGCTTGACCAGCGTGTCCGCGAACAGCTCGGAGTACGTACGCTGGCCTACCGCCTTGGTTTCGCCCGTCTCCGGATCGTACGGCCCCAGGCCATGAAACTTCTTCTGCTTTTGCACCGCCGGCTCAAATCCTTTGCCCTTCTGTGTAAGCACGTGCAGCAGCACTGGCCGGTCCTGTCCCTTCAAGAATTCGAATGTTTTGATCAGTGTGGCGACATCGTGGCCGTCGATCGGTCCGTAGTACTTCAGGCCCAGTTCCTCGAAGATCACGCTCGGCCACAGCATGCTCTTGGCTGCCTCTTCCGCCTTGCGTGCCATCCGCAGTGCCCGCTTGCCTCCGAGGCGCTCTACGAATCGTCCCGCCCGTTCGTGCAGGTAATCGAAGCGCGGATTGGTCACGATCGTGTTCAGGTAATTAGCGATGGCGCCAACGTTCCGGTCAATCGACCATTCGTTGTCGTTCAGCACCACGATCATGCGCTTCGTCTGGTGCGCAATGTTATTGAGTGCCTCGTAGGTGATGCCGCAGGTGAACGCCGCATCGCCCGCCAGCGCTACGATGTGCTCTTTGCCACCCGTCTTGTCGCGTGCCACGGCCATGCCCAGTGCAGCGGATAGTGCCGTGCCCGCATGCCCCGCGCCGTAGCAGTCGTGCGGGCTTTCCGTGCATAGCATGAAACCGTTCAGCCCGCCCGGCGTACGAATGGTATGAAACTGCTGCCGCCTGCCGGTCAACAGCTTGTGTACATATGCCTGATGGCTGACGTCGAACAGGAAATGGTCTTCCGGCGTGTTGAACACGTAGTGCAGGGCAATCGTCAGTTCCACCACACCCAGGTTCGGGCCCAGGTGCCCGCCGGTTCGCGCTAGCACCGTAATCAGTTCTTCGCGGATCTCTTCCGCCAACTGTTCCATCTGCGCGACGGTTAGCCGCTTGACGTCGGCAGGAGAGTCAATCCCATCCAGTATGCGTGGCATCGCGTTATCACCCAAATCGACAACCCAAACTCATATTGTAGGTGAACTCGCCATGGCCTGCCCGGTTTCGTTCGACCCGCAGCTACAAGGATTTCTGCGATAGGAAAGCACGAAGCCAACGCCGAGCCTAAGTCTGCGGCGGAAGAGTGAGTGCGCCGGCCCTTCCCGCGGCTTGAATCAGCAAAGGAACATCGCTACATTACGCCGAGCAGGCGATAGTTGGTGTTGATCGTCGTGATCACCATCTGCTTTGCCGCCACATTCAGCACCGTCTTTTCTGCGTAGTTCGTGCCATCGGGCAAGGTCGAGAAGTTCACCATCAGCGTGACCGCATCCTTGGCCTCGCCCATGTAGGTATTCACGTTGACACTAGCGATCTTCTTCGCAGTCGGATCGAATGCAATCACCATCTGGTCGCCCGGCTGCGCGTAATTCGTGAACGTCAGATTGACGATTCCCGCCGCCGCATCGCGGCTGAGCGCGACGTTGTGCGTACCCATCGCCTGTTGCATCTTCTGCGGATTCGGCGGCAGGTACTGGGCCAGCAGCGACTTTACCTCGCTCAGGTAGTCCTTCATCTCCGCCTTCTTCTTGGCGATCATCCTCTGCTTCAGCCGCCCGCCCGAGGGCTGTTCCTGCTCGCCCATCGGATACTTTTCCACCTGTCCATTAGGCCCGTACTGACACATGAACTGCTGTTGCGGCTTGGTTTCGCCCTTGAGCGTGAGTTGCTGAATCTCCGTCCACTGATACTTGCGGAGCTTTTGCTGGTTGGCCGCTGCCGACTGCTTCAGCGCCTGCAGCTTCTGTTTCAACTCGGTGCTGGCGCCGCCTCCAGCCGCCTGCGCCGCCGCACCCGCCGTCAACCCCAAGATCACCAGCGCCGCTACTGCCATCCAAATCGCATTCTTACGAATTTCCAAGAACATCATGTCCTCTCCCTGTACCTGACTTGCGAAACTTCCACTCCTGTACTGATTGTTACAGCGTGTTTCAATAAGCGGGTCTTTGAAAGGGCACGGCTTCACAGGCCGCTGAAGAAAGCGCTTGTAGGTAGAGCCGGCCTTTAGGCCGGCGTCTACCTCGTTTGTTTTTATCATTCCGAGCGGGCTTCAGCCCGCGAGGAATGTGCTTTTTCGACTTTTTCAGCAGCCTCTTCACCCGTGCCGTTCTCGCACCGCATTAAACCAGGGCTTTAGCCCCTGCGGGATCAAGTTCCGTCCTGTGCGCGATTTTTGAAACACGCTCTAATTACCAGCGACCAGGTACCGCTCACCCCGCTGCCCCCTCCACAATCGTACGGCCCGAAGTACCCGCCGCCGCCTCCTCGGACTCTTCCTCCCACCTCAGCCACTTCAAGTCCAGCACCATGATCGAGTACAGCACCGGCACCATCAGCAGCGTAATGAATGTCGCCACGGTCAACCCGCCGATCTGCGCGTAGCACAGCGGCTGCCACAGCGGGCCGCCATGCATCGCCAGCGGGAACAGCGCCAGCACCGTCGCCCCCACCGTGATCATGACGGGCCGCAACCGGATGATTCCCGCATCGATCACCGCCTGCTCGAACGGCTCGCCCTTGGCATGCATTTCCTCGATGAAGTCGAACAGCACAATGACGTGGCTGACGATCACTCCGATCAGGCTTGCAATCCCCAGGAACGCCATAAAGCCGAACGAGGTGTTCATCACCCACAGGGCGATCAGCGCCCCGGCGACGCCGTATGGTGCCGCGGCAAACACCAGCAACGGCTTGATCGCATTGTTGAACTGGAACAGCAGGGCCAGATAAATCGCTCCAACCGATACCGCCAGCACCACCGCCAGGTTCCGGAATCCTACTCTTTGCTTGTCATACTCTCCGCCAATGCTGATGCCGTATCCGGGCGGCAAAGTCTTCTCGAATTCCTTCAGTTTCGGAACCGCGATCGTCATTATTTCCGACGCCAAATGTCCCGGAGCAGGGAAGGCGTACATCGACATCGTACGGAAATGGTCCAGCCGGATGATGCGGTCCGTGGACATGCTGTTCTCAATGCTCGAGATCTGCACCAGCGGGATCTTCGACGAGCTTTGCGCCCCGTACACATAAAGGTTCTGGATGTCCGACAGCTTTGCCCGCTCGTCCATCTTCAGCCGCGCCACCACGGGAATGTTGCGATCGCCGTCCTGCAGCGCCGTCACCGGTACACCGCTCATCGCTCCGGTTGCCGAGTTCGCCACATCCATATTGGTGATGCCTGCCAGGTTGGCCCGGTCTGGATCGACGTTCAGGCTGACGTGCGTGCTTTCGTTCTGCCACTCATTCCGCACTCGCGCCGCCGCCGGCGCCGAACTCAGGATGTCCACTACCTGGCCGGCGATGTGCCGCATCGTCCGGATGTCTTCCGCGCTGCCTGCCGTGCTCACGTCGGCGCGGCTCGTTACCCGCACCTCCACCGGATAGTTGACCGGGTTCGTCTGCAATTGGCGCAGGTCGATTCGCGCTCCCGGCACGGTCGCCGACAGTACTGGCTGCACCTGGTTCACAAACTCTGGTGTAATGTCCTTGTCGGTCAGCTCTACCAGTACCTCTGCGTAGTTGAGCTGTTGCGATTGCGGCGACAAGGAAAACCAGAACCGCGGACTTCCGCCGCCCACCCAGGTCGTCACGTAGCGCAGAATCTGCGATGGCTTGCCGTCCTTGCCGGGATGCTGCTTGCCCCACAACTCCGCCTGCTGCCGGATGACTTGCTCCACCTCCTGTGCCGCCTGGTTAGTGGCCTCGAAGTTTGCGTCATTGGGCAGCCAAACATCCGCGTACGACCAGTACTGCACGTCATCCGGGAAGAACGAGGTCTTTAGTTGCTTGAAAAGGATTCCCGCAAGCACAACGAACGCCAGCGATGCGACCAGCACCTTCCACCTGTGCTCGATAGCGAACTTCGCCACCCGCGCATACTGTCCGGTGAAGCCTTCGCTTCGCCGCTCCTCAATGAGCGTTTCCGGCTTCTTGTCCGGACGCAGCAGGTAGTACGCCAGCAGCGGAACGAACGTCATCGACGCCAGCCGCGACGCCACTAGCGCGCACGTCATCACAATAGGCAGGCTGTAGAGAAACTCGCCCGTGTTGCCGGTTACCAGCAGGAACGGCAGGTACGCCACGATGTTCGTGATGGTCGCGTACAGGATCGCCGTCGCAATCTTTGTCGGCCCCAGCCACGGCGCCACAATTCGGGGCTGGCCCTCGGCCAGCATGCGCTTGATCGAGTCTCCCGCCACCACCGGATCATCCACCAGCAAGCCCAGCGCGATAATCAGCGACGCCACCGACACCTGCTGAATATCGATACCCAGCAGATAGATCATTCCGAACGTCAGCGATAGCGTCACCGGAATCGACAGCGCCATCAGCAGCGCCGATCGCCACTCCCAGAAACCGATCAGCGAAACGATCACCACCAGCCCGATCGCCTCGTACAACGCATCCATGAATAGGTCGATGTTCTCTTGGACCTGAATGGGCTGATCGGAAGTGTGCACCATGATCAAATCGTCCGGCAGGTACTGCTTCACCGCGTCGAGCTTCTCGGCGACATGCGTCCCGAACAGGTTGATCTGCTGCCCGTCGCGCATATATACCGCCAGCGTTACCGCGCGGCTGCGCACCCAGTTTCCGTTCTGGTCCTTCCAGTTCAGGAAATTCAGGTACGTCGGCGGACTCTGGTACGCGCGCGAGATGTCCACCAGGTCGCGCAGGTACACCGGGCTGTTCGACGACGACACGCCGATGACGACGTTCCCAATCGCTTGCGCATCCGGAAACAACCCCGAAGGATTGACCACGATGTCCTTCGGCCCCACCTCCAGCGAGCCCGCGGGAAGCGTGATATTTTGCGCCCCCAGCACGTCCTTCAGCTTGGAGGGGTCGTATCCGTACTGCGCCAACCGCTCCTGCGAGTAGTCGAGATAAATCTGCTCCTGCAGCACGCCCGATCGTTGCACCTTTGAGGTCTCCGGCACCCCCTGCAACGACCGCTGTATCAGGTCCGTATCGTTGTCCAGGTCGCGGTACGAATACTTCGCCCCCGCGACTTCTTGCAACCTTTTCTCCGTGTCCGCCGGGTCGCGTATGATCGCCGGCTGCCACGCGTCGGGATGGATCTCCGAACGGTGCAGTTCGCTGACGATCAACTGCTCCCCGCGCTTGCGGATCGTCGCGTCATCGAAATTCGTGCTGGCGTCGAGCCCCACATAGCCCGGTCCGTCGAAAAAGTGCAAATCGCTGAGCGTGCGGTTGCGTCCTGCGATCGCTGCGATCTTTTCGAAATTGGAGCGCACTGGCCCCGACGCCACCGACATAGGAAACGCATACACCACGCTCACCCGCGGTCGCGGCGCGTTCTTCGCCAGCTCCGCCCTTGTCCGCTCGATCGCCTTCTGGATGGCGATGGACCGCAGCGCCACCTCCGTTGGCGTCACCATCGGACTGGCCACCGTCAGCATCAGCGCAGCCGTGTCGCCGAAGTTGCTGTTGAACTGGATCGGCCCCGCTCCCATCGGCAGATTAAGCTGATTCAGTTTCAGGTTCATGTCCGAAAATTCTTTTTGCTTGTCTTTGACGCTGTCGTCGAGCTGGATATAAACCACCGACATGCCGGGAAAGCTCAGCGACCGGATGCCGAAATCCGACGGGCTGGGTGGCTTTAGGTTGGAATTCAGCGCCACCGTCTGCTCGATCGGCCGCGTGATGAGTTGCTCCACCTGTTCCGCCGTCGCTCCCGGCCACGCACACTGCGCCGACGCCACCCGCACCGGAATGTTCGGGTCTTTTCGCTTCGGCATATTGCGGTAGCCGAAGAACCCCCACACAAACGTCGCCAAAAGCAGGATGAGCCCCACCTGCCGGTGCTCGGTGAAGAATCGCGCCATGTTGTGCGTGGTCGCGATGATCTCTGCGTCCGATTTGTGAGCGTGCGCCATTGCGTTCTTTGCGTGGAAGTGGGCACAGCTTTACAGGCTGCTGAAAAACTCGAGATCGCGAATGTTTCGTATCAGGGCATGACTTTAGTCATGCCGTAAATGCTTCAAAATGAATTGGGGCTTTAGCCCCTGCACTTCTGTTCCGATCTCTGAATAGACTTTCTTCAACAGCTACTTTAGCCGTGCCGAAACACCGCCAAATGCCTGGGCTTTAGCCCATGAGGGAACTCCAAGGCGGTGTGCGATTTGTCCGGCGGATTCGATCCACGATCCACCGCCTCACGGAATCACCCTCACCGTGTCCCCTGCCTTAATCATGTTTGTCCCCGTCGTCACCACTCGTTCGCCCGTGCTCAGTCCGCTCAACACCGCGATATTGTTGCCATACGTGTCGCCCAGCGTCACGTCCTGCGTCCGCACCTTCGGCGAGTCGCCAGTCCCTTCCGTCAAATACACTGCGAACCCTTCTCGCTTGTCCGGACTCCGTATCACCGCCGTGAGCGGGACCACCATGACCTTCCCATTCGTATTTCCTCCGCCCAGCATGATCGAGGCAATCATCCCGGCCTTCAGTTCGTTTCGCGGATTGTCGATCTTGACCTCCACCGAATAGACCCGGCTCTTCGGGTCTGCCGCCGCCGAAATCGAAGTGATATGCCCCGAATAGATGCCGGGCAACGCCTCCGTCGTCACCGCCTGCGCGCTTCCCAGCTTCACCTGCTCCATCGCGGTGTCCGGGACCCCAAACACAGCTTTCACCGATCGCGTATCCGCCAACGTGAATCCGTTGGTCGCCGGCCCTACCAGCGTGCCCACGTCCACGCTGCGCTTCAGCACCCATCCGGAGAACGGCGCCTTCAACTCGCAATAACCCAGTGCCAACTGCGCCTCGCTCACCTGCGCCTTCGAATTGGCCACGGCCGCTGTCGTCGAAGCCAACTGCGCCGTCACATCGTCGAGGTCCGGCTTGGTCGCCGCCCCAGCGGCATAGAGCTTCGTGATGCGTTCATACTGCAGCTTGGCCCGCTCGTTCTCGGCCTGCGACCGCTCCAGCGACGCCTTGGCCTGCGTCAGCTTGTCTTTGTATTCGTCCTGCTGCACCGTGGCCAGCACCGTGCCTTGCGTTACGTAATCGCCGATGTCGATATTGCGCACATGCCCATCGGCATCCTTCACCTGCTTGATGCTCGCCAGGTATCCGTTCGACTTGAATGATAGGTCCACCTGCTGGTATGGCTGAATGTTCGCCGAATACGTGTTCGAGGTAGTCGCAGCGATGAGTTGCACCTCCGCCGTTCGCACCGGCGTCGGAGCGTTCTTGATCTCCGCCTCCTGCCGGCAGCCAACCGCCCCTACAAGGACCAAGAACGCCGCCAGCAGGAAAGCAGCGTCGAGGCGGAATGAAACATCCATACGCGAGTCATCCTGAGCGCTCGTGCGCCGACCCGCGCGAACATTCACTGCCGTGTCATCCTGAGCGGAGGCGTCGCGCGCCGGGTGCCCCAGAGCCCGCCCTGAGCTTGTCGAAGGGTTCGCGCCCCGGTTTTGGGCGCTAACTTGGGAGCCGGTAACAGTGTCTTCCTGAGCGCAGCGACCCCGCAATCGCGGGGGAGCGGAGTCGAAGGACCCCTTTTGAGTTCGAGATCTCCCGTTTTCCCTTGCTCTCCAAACTTGCGTCCTTGAATACCGGCCTCTCATCCTTATTCCTCGCCCATCGCCTTCTGCAGCTTCGCCCGCGCCGACCAGAACTCCGCCAAGGCTTCACTGTAGTCTGCGTTCGCCTTGTCCACGCTCGCCTGCTGCTGCAGCACATCCCGCAGGAGCTTCGTTTTTTGTCCGTACTGTTCCGTCGCTTCGCGCAGCTTCTCCCGTGCCGAATCCCGATAAACCGCCGCAGCCGCCACCGCCACCTGCGCCTCATGCACATTGCGATACTCTTGGTCCACATTGAGCAGCACCTGCGATCGCGTCTCATCCAGGTTTACCTTGCTCTCCTCGACTTTGAGGTTCTTCTCGTTGACTTCATGTTTGCGCCGGTTCCAGTCCCACGGCTCCCAACTGAATTCCAGCCCGGCGCCCGCAATGTTGGTGGGAACGAAATTCACCCCGAAGGGCGACAGGTAATGCACCGACAGGTCGAGGTCCGGCAAATACTTTGCCTTGGTCTGCCGCACCATGTTTTTTGCCTGCTTGATGGTGATCTCCGCTTCCTTGATGTCCGAGTTCTGCTCCATCGCCTTGCTTTCAGCGGCCTCCAGATTGTTCTCTGTCGGGGAAAGCTCCGCCGCCGGCGCTGTCCGGAACGGCGTATGGATGTCGCGCCCCATCAGATTGTTCAGCGTCTCTTTCGCTGTCACCACCTTGTCCTGCAGCTTGAGCAGCGAAAGCCGCTCGCCCGCTAGCTTTGCCTGGATCTCCAGCAACTCCGATTTCAGCACCACCTGCTCGGCCAGGTACTGCTGCGAAATCCGTTCCAGCTCTTCATACTGTTGGATGCTGGCCTGCGTCGCCTCCATCGCGTCTTCAAGCTGCAACGCCGTGTAGTACGTCTCCCGCACGTTGGCCACTACGGCTTGTCGCTTGCCCACCAGTTGCTGCGCCGCCATGTCAACGGACAGGCCCTTGCCCTCCAGGCCAATGTTGATCTTGTACAGCGTGAGCAGCGGCTGCGAGGCGCTGCCCACCATATACGCCGTCGGCTTTGAGGGAGTTGTGATCGGGGTATTGGTTGCCGGAATTGGTCCGATGCCCTGGTACGTTCCAAACTGGCCGGCCTGCACCGTGAAGCTGATGGGCGCCAGCAGTTCTGACGCGAAGATATAAGTATTGAAGGAAGGATACCGGTGCGTTTTGAAGGCCAGGTAGCTTTGTTTCGTGTCTTCCAACTGCAGCGAAGTGATCTTCAGCATGCGGTTGTTGGCCACCGCAATTGTCACCGCTTGATCTACGGTGAGCATATCTGGCTGTTCTTGCGCCGCCACCGGGACCACCAACAAACCCACCGCGATCCCAGCCCACCGCAATCTCGACAGCCACCCGCGCATCATCCCCCGCTCGGCCCCGCAGCGACGACACTGACACTACGGCCCCATCGGTCTGTTTGTTAGCACGCTGAGTTTATAAGCGGAACTGGCTTTGAGCAACCCTTGCATCTGCCTGTTCAGACGTTTCAGGCACGCACATTTCCCTCCGACCTGGTCGGGCAGGATCCCCTTTCCCCCTTCCCCGGCGAGAACCACGGCCGCGCGCCACGCCGTGTTCCTAGAAGCTGAACATCGCCTGCAGCTCAAACTTTCTCGGTGCCGACGACGATCCAAACGGCCCGCCCGCAATCGCATTGGGCTGCCCAAAGATCGGCGAGCTCAGGTTCCCCACCAGCGGAGCGTAGTTGATGTTGTTGAAGATGTTGCGTGCATTCACGCTGAACGTCAGGTTGTAGCGGCGATTGGTCGCGCTTCCCAGACTCATCGGTCCGCCCATCGCTCCTCCGAAGTGCCCGTGTCTTCCTCCCGGTCCTCCCGGCCCTCCTGCCCCGCCGCCGCTGCTGTTCTCCGGCCCGAAGCCGATCGTCTTGCTCACTCGCAGGTTCAGCGAAAACCGCCCCGGCCCCGTCCCATAGTATGGTGGTATCACCGTCTGTCCCGGCAACGGCGTCAGGTTAAACGTCCCCCACTGTGTCACCACGATGTTTTGTCCCGGCAATCCTGCAGTCGCGAACGTCGGCCGGTCATTAAAGATTGAATCGCCGTTGTAGTCCTGCCCCAGCGTGATATTGAAGGGTATGCCGGACGTCACCACCAGGAACGGATTCACCCGAACGCCGCGTGGTAACGCGATGGTTCCTCCAAGAAACGCACGGTTGCGCAGATCGTACGCCGTGGGCCCGTAGTTTTGCGCCAGGTTGTACTGGTTGTTGGGGAAGCTGCCCGCACCATTGGTGTTCGCATTCACATTATTCAGCGTGTACCACCCGAACAGCGATACCTTCGACCCCACCCGCACGTTCGCGTTCACGATCAGTTGGTTTTGTTCGTAGTCTCCATTCGATTCGTACTGGTAAATGTTGCCCGCAGCATCGCCATAGGGCCGGATGCCGCTCGTCGGATCGTTCGGGTCGTATGTGTTCGGGAACGGCGCATTGATGTTGCGCGTCAGAAACTGGTGCACGCCCTTGGAATTGAGATACGAAATGGCGATATTCGCGTTCTTCGTGATCTGCCGCTCCACGCTCACCGCCGTCTGCATGGTGTAGGCCGCCCGCAGATTGGGCGCCAACTGGTACACCGTCGGAAATGTCTTCGCTGTGCTCAGCAGCGGGCTGCCTTCCGGCGGCACAATCGGATAAAAGTTCGGCTGGTTCACGACAAACTGCTGCTGGGTTGTCCCATTCAGCCGGTCCGCCTGCAGTACGTATTGTTCGTCGAACCGGTCATAGAACATGCCCCAGCCGGCGCGCAGCACCGTCTTCGGCGTCGGGCCTTTCCCCAGCCCCCAGGCGAACGACACCCGTGGTGCCAGGTCGCCATTGTCGTGAATGTCCGTCTGCGTCTCGAAACGCAGCCCGTAGCTGATGGTGAAGTTCGGCTTCCAGCGATAGTCGTCGGAAAGATACAGCCCAATGTCGTACCACGTCACCACCGTTGACGGCGTCCCATACGTAATAGAAAACTGTCCCGCCCCGCCTCCCGCCGCGCGAATCTGCGCCGGCGTCAAACCATTCGCCAGGCCCTGTTCCGTGATCTGATACGTGTCCAGCGAATTGAACGTAAACGTCCCGTTGAAGTTCGAGTTCGCGATGCTGTCATTCCGAATTGCCCGCAGTCTGCCCCCGAACTTAAACATGTGCTTGCCCGCCAGCACCGAGGTGTAGTTCTGAAATTCGAAGTGGTCCTGTGCGTCGATGTTGTAACCCGCGCTGCTGCCGCCTCCCACAAACGCGCCCTGAACGTTGACCACAGCTGCCGTGCTGGCGGGCGTCTGGTTGAATCGTTCGCCGAGATACTGGAAGCGGATTTCGTTGACCACCTTCGTTCCGAACAACTGCGTGTCGCTGAGCTGAACCGTCTGCTCCGTTGTGGTCACGTTATACGCCTGCGTCGGCAGGGCGAACTGCCCCACACCATTGTTCGCCTGGTTGTCCTGCCACCACTGATACCGCACGCTCAGCGTGTTGTTCGGCGTCAGTTGGAAGTCCATGCGCGGGCTGACGTTGGTGCGGGTCCGCGGAGTCGGCACCGACGCGTTATACGGCTCTTGCTGAAACGTAGTCGGATCCAGCACGTAGGCGTTGACAATCGCGTTGTCTCCGATGTTCCGCCGCTCAAAATTAACGAAAAACGACGCCTTCTTGCCGATTGGTCCGCCGAAATTCGCCGTGTACTGCGTCGTGTCATACGTGGGAGTGCTCGTCGCAAACGGGCTCGTCGAATTGAAGTACGACGAATTGCCCAGCACCGACACCTGCCCGTGATACTTGTCTGTCCCCGGCTTGGTGAAAATCTCGATCCGCCCGTATCCCAGCTTGTCGTACTCCGCTGAAAACGGGTTCTGATTGATCCGTATCTCTCGAATCGACGACTTCGGCGGAAGCTGCCCGCCCGTGAACCCGTCAATATAAATCTGTCCGCCGTTTGGTCCCGCCGAGGGCCCCGCCAGCGCCTGCAGGTCCTCCGCCAACTCATCCGGATCGTCCGACAGTGCGTCCAGGTCCGTGCCCGTCAGCACCATCTGGGTGGCATTGTTTTCCGCCGACGTGTCCAGCCCAATCGCGTTCTCCGACACATTGACGTGCTCTTCCTGCGTCGCTATCGACAGCGCAACGTCCATCTTCTGCGACTGTCCCGGCCCAACCTCGATACCATCGACCTCGTACAGCGCAAATCCCTTGGCCGTTACTTTGATCCCGTACTTGCCCGCTGGCAAACCCTTCACATCGTAGCCGCCGGTCTGGTTAGTCATTGCATGGATCGCCGCTCCACTGGGGCCGGTGATCAGCACCTCCGCCTTGGTCACCGCCGCCCCCGACGGATCAGTCACCGTCCCGTGCAGCGACCCTAGCCCTGCCTGGGCCCACATCCAACCGCACGCCAACACCACAAAGCATGACGCCGAAACTGCCGCTCGGATTGCACCCGGTAAAAAAAACACTCTCATGAATCTTCCTGTTCCTGACACTCTTTACAGTACTTCTGAGTCCTTAATGTGAATCGCGCCGCCTCTCCAGGCTCGTATCCTGAGCGCAGACGACGCGCTTTTCTGCGTCGCCGGAGTCGAAGGATCCCCACCCTTCCACGATCCGTCACGGCCTGGTACCCACCCTGATCGCCGTTTTTCGGCGATAGGGTGGGAGCTGACCACTGACCACTGCTTCACTGCGCCTCGCTCGGCCCACCGCTCAAACTCCACGGCGAAAGAGTCATCTGGCTCCCCGATCCCGCCGTCAGAATCGGCTCCACACCGCCCACCAGCGTGATGGCAGTCACCCCATCGTCCGTACCCTGCGTCGAAACCAGAATCACCGCATCGCCCTTCTGGAAGTCCGCCACCGTCATCGCGGGCAGTCGCATTAGCATTTGCTGCAAATCGCCTCCACCACGACCGGTGCCTCCACCAAAGCCGCCGGCTCCTCCCGGCACACCTTGCGGCGGTCCACCTTGTCGCGCGGCCATCGACGCATTCCCCGCTGCTCCGCCTGCTGGAGCTTGCCCCTCCGGCGTCTGTCCTTTCAACCGCATCGCAATCCGCTGCGCCATCATCGGCGGCAGCTTGCGGAGTTTCGAATCCGGCGTGACCTTCACCACCACCGCCTGCTTGCTCAGCAAGTCCATCACCGTCAGCGAATTCTCCACCGCATTGACAGCCGTGATCGTCCCGGCGATGTTGCGGAAGCTCCCGCTCACAACCTCCTCCGCGGCAAACTCCGTGCCATCGGCATTCTTGGTGCCCCGCGCCCGCAACTGGTCTCCCGGATGAATCTCCGCCAGCGTGCCCGGCTTGGCGTCATCGAACTTCACCGAGCTCGCCGCATAGCGCCGCACCACCGTCTTCTTGTCCGTCTGGATCAGCACCTTCTTCGTCCCGCCGAACGTCGTCACCGAAATCGTCACCGTTCCCGCCGCCGGATCGACCGCGCTCACCAGCCCGCCAATGCCGCGTTTCTGCCAGTCTTCGCGCTCCTGCTGCTGCTGCGCCGCCACGTCCGACTGCTTCATCACGATGACTGCCGACGCCGTCAGCGATTTCCCCTCCTCCGACGCCTTGCCTCGCACCAGCACCCGGTCGCCTGGCTGCAACTGCTGCACCGTAATCGGCGTGGCATTCTTCAGATCGGTGGCCCCTGACGGAATCCGCACCACACGCACGCCATCCGGCAGCGCAACGCTCACGCTCTTCCCATCGTCAGTACTCAACACCAAGGTCTCGCCGCTGACCGACTTGATCTCACCCACCGCCTTCGCTTGTGCGCTCGGCGAGGCTGACGTCTGTGGCGAAGCCTGAGCAAACGCCCCATTCACCGCTAGCGCCACCATCATCAGCGTCACTCCGAGCACTCGCCGGTTCACTCTTGTATTCCTTCGATTCATCCTCAACGTTCCTCGATCCCACTCGCATCGAGCTGGATCATTTGACCCTCGACTTTAGCGACCCGGTGTCCCTTACCCTGCTCGCCTGTTATCGGCGACAGGGTAGGATAGCGATCATACCTCGCCTTTGATTCTCCTATTCGACGCTGGCGACTGGTGTGTCGTTTTGTAACGAACGGTTAAGTTGAGGCGTCTTGCGGGCGTGAGCGAAGCGGGAGCCCGCAGCCGAAATCCTGAGCGAGCGGAGCGAGCCGAAGGATCGGGCGTCTTGCGGGCGTGAGCGAAGCGGGAGCCCGCAGCCGAAATCCTGAGCGACCCCGAGCACCCATGGGCCATTGGCCCACCCAAGGCAATGAAAAACAAACGTGTGTCATCCTGAGCGGAGGCGTCGCGTTTTTTGCGACGCCGGAGTCGAAGGACCCCTACCCGGCGTAGAACCTTCCCCATGCGGTCGAATCCTCGTCCTGCGCAGGTTTTTCGGGAGAGCGTGGCTGCGGGGGAGCCGAAGGATCGGGCGTCTTGCGGGCGTGAGCGAAGCGGGAGCCCGCAGCCGCAATCCTCAGCGAGC
>Ga0335070_10003675_pt1 | contig 17949 bp, 22 predicted proteins | sample Lox_Sample_13_FD_206722 | JGI IMG/M metagenome (GOLD analysis project Ga0335070, IMG submission 206722) | Soil microbial communities from Loxahatchee National Wildlife Refuge, Florida, United States - Lox_Sample_1.3 | ecosystem: Environmental > Terrestrial > Soil > Wetlands | place: USA...
TCCCGTCAACGCTCGTCTGGAAGCCCTGCCGACAATCCTGGTCGCCGCATCTGCCGTTCCACCATATAGTGATCGGCGGATACTCGCTCTATGTCCGGATCGACGGCCATGTGTTCACTCAGCTCACCTCGGGGCGCGGCGTGTAAGCGTGCCCCGCATGCTCCGTGATCGGCGCCGCGGAAGCCGCGCACGCAGCCCGCGCAGCCGTGGAACGCCTGCGCGGGCCGGGGCATGAAGCCGTGATTTCGGCGGCGGCGATGGCCGTCGCCGGCGCGCCGCTCCTGGTAAGACGTCTGGATGTACCGGGCCGAGCCTATTATCTCGTGCCCTGGGAGCGATCCGGCGGTGTCGTGCTGGTCGTCCAGGTCGATGCCGAGAGCGGAGAGATGACCACGGCGGCAGCCCTGCCCACGCCGCTGCCGTCTCTGCTGATGTCCCCTGCCGATGCGCAAGCAAGGGTCGCCGAGCGCTTTACCGTGTCCGGTCCCCCGCACCTGGTCTGGAAGCCATGTCGCGAGACGATGAGCCCACTGCAGCCGCTCTGCGCCGTCCCGACCGATCGCGGCGAGGTCTACGTCACCATCGACGGCACGGTGCACACGACGCTGACCGAGCCCGGTCGCGGCGGTAGGTCGCCTATTTAGAGCTGATCGATTTCGGCTTCTTCCGCCTCAATGCGGCATCGCCGGGATTGGGCATCGGCTCACCGGGACCGACGCCCGGCGAGATCGGATCGCTGGCAGGGAAGGTCTCCTCGATCGCCTCGTCGACCAGCTTCTCGGGGTCGATCGGATTCTCGGCCTTCGCTCTCGGAAGCATCGGCTTCTCCCTCAGGGAAATGACGGCCCACTTCAGAAATTCCTGAACTCGGCAGCCGTTCCGGCCGCCGCGTCAGAATCACTACCGGTTTCGCCAGCCGAGAATCTCTGCAATCATCTGCCCGCGAATATCTTCGAACTTCTGGCGTTCGATCTGCGCCGCGCCTTCGGGTGTGGCGTGCGCGCCGATCAATGCCTTCACATACCGGCCCTCCTCGTCGTGGCAAAGGGCCATCGCGGCATCGGCTCCGGCCTCTGCAGATTTATCCGTCGCGGCTTCGTTCAATGCCGAGAACAAGGCGCACTTCTGCCACCCCTTAAGCACCGACTGGACATTCGGGTCGGAGCTGGCCCGCGCGTCAGGATTGGAATTTGCACAGCCGTACAGGACACATGCTGCCAGTATGCTCCTCACCGTCTTTCGCTGCATGTGTCGGGCTGCCCCTTAATCCCCGCGTTTGCTATCCGGGCCATTCGACCCCCGACCGGCGTCCGAGTCAAAGAAGCCACTCGCACGGTGAACGGAGGCGGCATCCCACGCCGAGAATGTCCCATTTCGACCGCGGTACCCGCGGTGGGCCAATCCGAAGCAAATAAGCCAGGGAATCGAATAATGGGAGACGTAGTGGTGCCCAGGGGCGGAATTGAACCACCGACACCGTGATTTTCAGTCACGTGCTCTACCAACTGAGCTACCTGGGCATCCGGGGGAAGGTCGGGACTGGAGTTGGTGCGCCCCGACGCGGATCGCGGCTTTTTAGTGAATATGACCGTCCTTGTCCAGCCTTGCCGTCGGCCCGGCCCCGGCTTGGACCAGGGTATTAATAATATGCAAAACCAACAGGTTATCCGTCGTCGTCCACAATGCCGGGCGGCCGGTCCTCGGTGTCGTCGGCGGGCCGCTCGGGAACGCGGTACGTCTCGCTGAGCCAGCGGTTGAGGTCGACCTGCTTGCAGCGCGCGGAGCAGAACGGCCGGAACTCCACCGCCACGGGCTTGCCGCAGATCGGGCATTTCGGGCCCTTGCCGCTCACGGCGCACTCGGCTTCCACATCTCGGCCAAGGTGGGGCCGGAGCGACGACGCTTCAACTCGACGAGGCCGAGGCGCGACATGTTGCCGACCCAGTCGATCGCCGGATCCACGATCACCGATTCGCGCAGCGCCTCGACGACGCGGTCGCGCTTGCCGCGGTTCTCGATGTCGATGAAGTCGATGACGATCACGCCGCCGAGGTTGCGCAAGGCGAGCTGGATCGGAATCTCCTGCGCGGCCGCGAGGTTGACGCTGAGCGCGGTCTCGCCCATCCCGCCGCGATCGTCGCCGCGCCGTTCGCTGGCGCTGCCGCTGTTCACGTCGATCGCCGTCAGGGTGCGGACCGGCTCGAACAGCAGGTGGCCGCCGGTCGGGAGTGCCACCTCTTCCTGGAGCGCTGCGGCGATCTCCTCCGTCGCCGCGGCATCATTCGGCTCCCAGTCGCGGCGTGGCCGGTGCGCCGCCTTTGCGCTGAGCTCCGGCGAATGGGTGCGGCACCAGGCGAGGACGCGCTCTAGATCGGCGCGCCGGTCGCAATGGATCGCCGCGATCCGCTCCGGCGCCAGCATCTTCAGAGCGCTCTCCCAGAGTGCGGGCGGCGGCACCATGAGGAACGGCGGCTTCCTGCCCTCGACCATCGGCGCCAAGCGCCGATCGGCCGGATTGCCGTGGCTGAGGCGCACGCCTTTCTCCTCGTGCACGCCGCGCTTCACCTGCACGATCGCGCCGTCGCCCTCGGCAAGCCGGGAATGTGATTTCAGCGGCAGCATGCCCGGCTTCTCGAGACCGATCTCGACGAAGGCGACGTTGAGCGCGCGGTCTACCTTGGTGACGCGGCCGTAGTAGATCGCCCCCGCCGGCCCGCTCTCGCCTTCCCGCTCGGCGATCGCCTGGACCAGGCGGTCATTGGCCCAGCGATAGAGCTCTGCGCGATCGGGGCCGAGGGAAATGAAGACCTCTTCGCCCATCCCGTCAGCCATCCCCGTCAGCTCCGAAAGCCGAGGCCGTTGAGCATCGCTTCGACGTCATAGAGCGAGAGGCCGACCACGTTGCTGTAGGAACCGGAGATGGCGCGCACGAAGACCGCCGCCCTGCCCTGCACCGCATAGCCGCCGGCCTTGCCGTGCCATTCGCCGCCGTCGAGATAGGCGGCGAGCTCGGCCTCCGCGAGGCGCTTGAAGATGACGGCCGTATCCACCAGCCGCAAGATGCGACGGCCATCCGGCGCCGCGACGGCGATCCCGCCCAGCACGTGGTGCCGCCGGCCGCTCAGCAGCCCCAGGCATTTCCGCGCGGTAGCGGCGTCCTCGGCCTTTGGCAGGATCCGGCGGCCGCATGCGACCACGGTATCCGCCGCCAGCACGAAGCATCCGGGATGGCGCGGCGCCACGGCGTCGAGTTTCGCGCTGGCGATGCGCCGCGCATAGTGCGCGGGAAGCTCGTCCTTCACCGGCGTCTCGTCGATTTCCGCAGGATCGACCGCGGCGGGCACGATGCCGATCTGACGCAGGAGATCAAGCCGGCGCGGCGAGGCGGAGGCCAGCACCAGCTCTGAAAGGCGGTCCATCCCCGCCCCCTCCGGTCGTTGCTGCGTCGTCGAAGCTTCGATTACTTGAAGCGGAATGTGATGCGGCCCTTGGTGAGGTCGTAGGGCGTCATTTCCACATTCACGCGGTCACCGGCCAATACGCGAATACGGTTCTTGCGCATCTTGCCGGACGTATGCGCCAGCACTTCGTGCTCGTTGTCGAGCTTCACCCGGAACATCGCATTGGGCAGCAGTTCCGTGACGGTGCCCGAGAACTCAATCAAGTCTTCTTTAGCCATCAAATCTCCTGGTTTCTCCGCGCCGCCCCCCAGCCACCCGTCGGATTGCCGGGGCGGCTGCCGGCGCGAAATTGGCGCGGATCATAACCTAAAAAGCCAAAAGCTCAATTGTAGGAATGGCATAGCAGGCGTCGGCCAAGCCTCACTCAAGCCGGCGCAAGCCAATCCCGCAAGCCATTGAGTCTACGAAGAAAAGACTGCGTCCGTCGAGCCGGCTTGGAAAGGGCGCCGAGCCCGTCGCATACTGCCGCGCAACGACAGTCCACCAGAAAACACGGGGAGAAAGACATGCCGTTCGTCAACATCCGCATCCTCAAGGGCCACTCGAAGCAGCGCAAGGACGAGATGTCGCGCCGCGTCACGGAGACCATCAGCGAAGTCGCGAAGCTGCCGAAGGAAGCCATCTGGGTCGTGTTCGAGGATGTCGAGTCGGAGGACTGGTACGTGGGCGGTGACTCGGTCAGCGACATCAGGGCGACGCAGGCCAAGGCCGCGAAATGACCCCGCCACGGGGAGTCGATATCCGCGACCCGCACTTCACGGCGGTGGTCGGCGAGGCGGTTGAGTTCGAGAGGCTCGGCACCGGCTTCCTGTTCACGGAAGGACCGCTCTGGAACGCGAAGGAGCAGTCCCTGCTGTTCAGCGACATGCCCGGCAACCAGATCCGACGCTGGACGGCAAAGGACGGCGTCCAGGTGTTTCGCAAACCGTCCGACATGTCGAACGGCCTGGCCTGGGACCGCCAGGGGCGCCTGCTCGCCTGTGAGCACGCCACCAGTCGGGTCACCCGCACCGAGCCGGACGGCCGGCTGACCGTGATCGCCAGCCATCACGACGGCCAGGAACTCAACAGCCCGAACGACATCGTCACCAAGAGCGACGGCGGCATCTATTTCACCGACCCGACCTATGGCCGCGCCGAGTTCTATGGCGTGCCGCGGGAGCCGGCGCTGAAGTTCCGCGGGGTCTATCGTGCCGATCCCGAGCAGAAGAAGCTGACCCTGCTCGCCGACGACTTCGGCCAACCGAACGGTCTCTGCTTTTCCGCAGACGAGAAGCTGCTCTACGTCAACGACACCGAGCGCCAGCATATCCGGGTGTTCGACGTCCGTGCCGACGGCACGCTCGCCAACAGCCGGATCTGGGCCAAGACCGTCGGCGAGGGCGCGGGCGCCCCGGACGGCATGAAGATCGACAGCGGCGGCAATCTCTATTGTTGCGGCCCGGGCGGGATCCACGTGTTCGACCCGAAGGCCACCTGCCTTGGCGTCATTCGCGTCCCGGAATACACCGCCAACTTCAACTGGGGCGACGCGGACCTGAAGAGCCTTTTCATCACCGCCTCCACCTCGCTCTACCGCATCCGGGTGAAGGTGCCGGGCCGCCCCTGACCCGCGTCAGTGTGACCCGCGTCAGTGCGTGCCCGGCATGGTGATCAGCGCCGGCAGCGGGGCGCTGAAGGCATTGACGGTGGGCTGGGCCGGTTGGAAGGCCGAGGGCGCGCCGACACCGACGGTCGAGCCCCCGCCGCCGAACACCAGCGAGCCCCCGCCATCGGTTGCGGCGTGGTTGTTGACCAGCCGGTCGATGATCAAGGCGGGCTGGTGCCTGACCTCGCTCACGACATTCGTAACCTGAGAGACATTGTTCACGTTGGTGACGTTCACGATCTGCGGCATGCTCGGCGCGTTGACGACACGCACGTAGTTGATCGTGACGGGATAGGGCGGCAAATAGGGCTCCTCGGGTCCGAGCGGCACCCAGCTCACGTTCCGGGATTGGGCGCCGGATGCTCCGAAGAAGCTCACCACCGCCGGCGCATAGACGGGATCCATGGCGGCATTGCCCGGCACCCAGGCCCAACGCTCATGAATCTCAATCCAGCGTCCGTAATGAAACGGCGTGAATCCCCAGGGCGCATCATCGATCCAGGTGGCGCCCCACGGCTTCACGTCGGCCCAATGCCCCTGGCGATAGGGTGCCCAGTCCGACATCACCTGCGGCTCCCAGACCGGACCGTACTCCTCGGTGTGCTCCCAGAGGCCGTAGCGATCGAGATCCTGATAGCCGGTCGCCTGCGTCGACACGTATTTCGGCGCCTCGGTCACGTTCTCGCCCTTGTCCGTCGCCTCCGCCTCCACCAGCCTCACGAAATCGTCTTCGGCCGCCGCATCCGCGACCGCGTCGTTGTTGCCTGGCGCGAGACTGACGCGCCGCCCCGGGCCGACGACCTTCTCGCCATCCGCGGTCTGGAGCTGGGCGCCGCCTTCAAGCGACGTGAGGCTGGTGGCGTGCTGATCGTCGCCGGCGACGATCTCGTAGTATCCGGGCTGGTCCACCCGCGCCGTGCCGCGCGCCGTGACGACGGTGAAGACCTGCCCCTGCCCGCCCGGCATTACATGCAGAATGAGTGCCCCGGCCTTCAACGTGAGCGTCGCGGTGCCCTCGCCCAGCGCACCCACCTCAACATCGCTCGCGCCATCGAGATAGAAACGTCCGGCGCCGATATCGATCGCGGCATGCGAGCGCGCCTCGGTCGAGACCGCATTGCCACTGGTCAGAGGATAGTTGAGCTCCGCCGGCCGGGCTTTACTGGTGGCGACATCACGGTAGGTGACCGTGCCGGCAATCGCCGAGATCCGCCCGATCGCCTCCGGCGGATCTGCCGGGGTACCGACCGGTTGTGCGAAGGCCGACGAAGCCACCAGCAGGAGGGCGAGCCCGCCCGGCGCCGCCGTGAGAAGCCGAAGGAACATGGACGCCTCCGTCGCGCCGCATCACTCTGCCGTCCCCACGGCTATCTTGTACCCTGGCGGGGCCGCCTCTCCTCAAACCTTTGTGAGCCCTCGCCTCGCCGGCCACTACTTGGTGCAGGCTGCGGCGCCCGGGGCGCAGTTCGGAGCCGGCTGCTGCTTGGCAGGAACCGGCGGCTGCGCGGGTTTCGCAGCTGGATAGTTCTTGTTCTGCCGCGCTGATGGCTGCTGGTACTGCGGCTTCGCCGTATGCTGGCTGCTCTGGAGATACGGCTTCGCATTGTTGTTGTGATGCGCCGATTGGGTCGTGAACGGCTGCACACTCTTCGCCGTCGGCTGCTGCTTGAACTCCTGCTGCTTGTACTGCGCAGACGACGGATTGCCGTTGCCGGTCGGGTAGATGATGTTCGGGGGCGTCCCGTTCGGGGGCGTCCCGTTCGGGGCCTTCCCATTCGGGGCCGGCGCCTTCGGCTGATGCACATTGGACGGGTTGCCGTTCTGCCAGTTCGGCTTCGGCGCGCCGGGATTCCCGCCGGTCATGATCGGCGGATTGTTGGTCTTGTGCGTCGTCGGTTTCGGAGCCTGGGGCTGCGCCGCCACTTTCGGCATATTCGTCTGCGCCGGCTGGCCGTTGCCCTTCCACGTCGGCTTCGCAGCCACGGCACCGTTGTTCACAGGCGGAATGTAAGGCCCAGGCGCCGCGTTCTTCGGCTTCTGCATGGTCTTCGTCTGCGGCTGCGAGGGCTGCTGTTGTCCCGGGAGCTTGGGCTCCGCAGCGTACTTGGTCTGGCCATTCGAGGCTTGGCCGACGTTCTTCTGGCCCTGGCCGTTGAACTGCTGATGCTGGTTCTGCGCCGCGAACTTCGGCCCCGCCGCGTGCTGCTGGTTCGCATTGTACTGCGGCTTGAACGGGACCTGGTTCATCGGCTTGGCATGCGCCCACTGCTGTTGTTCCTGGGCATGAGGTTGCTTGCCATAGGCCGGCGCCACGGCGCGAGAGCCCGCCATCACCTCGCGGTTGACCACGGTCGCCCCGCGGCGATTGGTATAGTTGTTGTAATTGATCACCGTCGTGTTGTTGACGACGTTGACGATCTTGGTTTCGTTGTGGACGTTGGTGATGTTCACGTCGCGCGCATAGCGCGGGCTGTGGTGGTAATAAGGCACATAGACCTCGTCGGGCCCGAGCGGAACCCAGCCGACGGAGACATTGATCCCGACGCCTCCGAGGTCGCCGAAGAAGCTGACCAGGGCCGGCGCATAGACCGGCCGCTCGACGCGTTCGCCCGGGACCCACCCCCAGCGATCGCGGACCTGGACCCAGCGGCCGTAGTGGAACGGCGTGAAGCCCCACGGCGCATCATCGACCCAGGTATAACCCCAGGGCGCCACATAGGCCCAATGGCCGTAGCGATAGGGTGCCCAGTCCGCCGCAACCTGCTGCGGATACCAGACGGTGCCGTAGGTCGGGTCCTGCTGGAACTGGCCGTAGCGCGCCATGTCCTGGTAGCCCGGCTCCTGCGGCGAGACGTATTGCGCAGTCTGCTGCGTCGCCTGCGGCTGATAGGCCTGTTCTTCGGCCTGGACGTTGTGGACGAAGTCGTCGGCCTGGGCCTGGTCGGTGGTCGAGCTGTTGTCCGGCGCGATATTGCCGCGCTGGCCCGTCTGCAGTGCCAGATTGGCACTCTGCCCCACCATCTGGGCCGATCCTTCGATCACCGCGAGGCTCGAGGGGTGCTGGTCGTCGCCGGCGACGATCTCATATTGGCCGGGCTGGTTGAGGTGCGCCGCCCCGTGAGCGGTGTCGATCTCGATCGCCTCGCCCTGCGCACCCGGATAGACGTGCACGTAAACGGCGCCCTGCGGAACCGACAGCTGCACCTGGCCCGGATTGAGGGCGGTCACTTCGAGCTCGCTCGAGCCGTCGAGATGGATGCGCGCGCCGCCGATATCGACTGAGGCGTGAGAACGGGGCTCGGTCCAGACCCCGGCACCCGGCGCCACCGGATAGTTCATGGACGCCGCCTGCCAGTCCTGGGAGCCGGGTTGGTGATAGGAAACCGATCCCGAGATCTCAGCGATGCGGGCGACCGCATCGGGCGGATCGCCGGCATCCTGGGCCTGAGCCGGATAGACGGAGAATATCGCACCGCTCACAAGACCGAGAGCGGACAAAACCCTGGAAAGACTAGACATGGATCACCCACGCGTTATGCGAAACACCGCATACGATGAACGAACGACACCCGAGTCCCTCTGCGCCGGGAAAGCCCGAATCTCATTCAACAGGTTGTGAGCGGAGAAGGTGCGGAGGGCCGAATCCGGCTCAGATCTTCGGCGCGCCAGGCATCGGGAAACGTTGGCGGATCCGTTGCATCAGCCCGTCCCGAACCTCGCGATAAGCCTCCATGCGCTGCTCGCGCGAGCCTTCAACGATCGAGGGATCGAAGGTATTCCAGAACTCGACATCGCAAGCCATGGCGCGGGTCATATCGACCGCCTTGTGCTGCGCCTCCGGCGACAGCGAGACGATGAGATCGAAGGAGGTGTCCTCCAGGTCATCGAAGGTCTTCGGCTTGTGCTTCGAGATGTCGATGCCGATCTCATCCATCACGGCAACGGCAAAACCGTCGAGCTCGCCGGCACGAGTACCGACGGAATCGACATAGATCCGTTGCCCCAGCAGCTGTTTCAGGATCGCCGCCGCCATCGGCGACCGGATCGCATTGAGGGTACAACAGAACAGAACCGCCCCCGGGAGATTCGACGAACGGGGCGCCGGGGCCGTTGGGTCGATGATGGACGGCAGCTCCGCCACGACCGCCTCTCAGACCCGGATATGGAGGGCGCAGATCAGCGTGAACAGCCGTCGCGCGGTATTGAAATCGACCTCGACCTTGCCCTTCAGCCGCTCCTGCAGGATTTCCGAGCCTTCATTGTGGAGACCGCGCCGGCCCATGTCGATCGCCTCGATCTGCGAGGGCGAGGCGCTGCGGATCGCGCGGTAATAGCTGTCGCAGACGTCGAAGTATTCCTTCACGATGCGCCGGAACGGCGTCAACGAGAGGATGAAGCGGTGCAGCTCGAGGTCGTTCGTGTCGCGGATGCTGAAGACGAGCCGGTTCTCTTCGATCGATAGCCGCAAGTGATAGGGGCCGGAATGCTCGATCGCCGGCGCGAAGCTGTTCTCCTCGATCAGGTCGAAGATCGCGATCGCACGTTCCTGCTCGACCTCAGGCGTGCGGCGGGCGGTGCTGTCCTCGTCCAGCTCGACCTTGACGATGCGCCGGGTCTCGGTGGAGTTGCTCTCTGCTTCGCTCAAGCCCTGCTGCCTAGGCGGCTTCGGCGGCGGCGCGGAAACGCTCGACCCAGCCGCCGATCTCTTGAGGATAGGTCTTCATCGCCGAGCGGTTGACGATCAGCCGTGATGTCACGGTCGCGATCGACTCCACTTCCACGAGGTTGTTCGCCTTCAGCGTGGCGCCGCTTGACACCAGATCGACGATGCGCCGGCAGAGTCCGAGAGTCGGCGCCAGCTCCATCGCGCCCTGGAGCTTGATGCATTCCGCCTGGACGCCGCGCGCGGCGAAATGCGCCCGGGTGATATTGGGGTATTTTGTCGCGACACGGATATGCGACCAGCGGCTGGGGTCGTCCGTGGCGGAGAGTTCGGCCGGCTCTGCCACGGCAAGGCGGCAACGACCGATCTTCAGATCAACCGGGGAATAGATTTCCGGATAATCGAACTCCATCAGGACGTCATTGCCGGCGACGCCGAGCTGCGCCGCACCGAAGGCAACGAAGGTCGCGACGTCGAAGCTCCGCACGCGGATCAATTCCAGGTTCGGCAGATTGGTCTTGAAACGCAGCGCGCGGGACTCCTCATTGGCGAAATCCGGCTCCGGCGCGATGCCGGCACGCTTCAGCAAAGGCATCGCCTCGCCGAGGATGCGCCCCTTCGGCAGCGCCAGCACGAAGACATCGTTGGCCGTGCCGCTCACCGCCCCCTACCCTTCACCGGCGTTGCCAGATCCAGCGCATGGTCGGGCCGCCATTGCGTCGGCCAGGCTTCGCCGAAGTCCTGCAGGAACAGACTCAACGTCTCGATCTCGAACTGCATCACGCCACCGCCGGAGAACAGGAGGTTGAGCGTCTGCGGCCCGTCCAACCCCATCGTCATCACCATCAGGAACCTTCCGGGCTTGTCCCGGTCGATCCCGCGGCTGCGGACGGCAACGACATGGTCGATGCAGAGGCCGCTGTGGATCCGCTGCTCGCCATGGGCCTCTCCGGCGGACGCGTCGGAGAAGTCGGCGTCGCGTTGCGCTAGGTCGGTGTCACGGCCCTGCTCCCAGCGGAAGCGGTTGACCAGCATGACGAAGCGCTTCTCGTCCTTGAAGAAGCGCATCTCCGCCAAGGGCACGATGGCGTCCTGCAAGCAGGCGGCGATGACCGACAAGTCCTCGGCATCGGTCGCCTTCAGCCGGATCGGCCGGTCGCTCATGCCATCCCCCCGATAAGGACTATTCGGCCGCGGCGTCGCCGAGACGCTCGATCTCGGCGCCGCAGGCGCCGAGTTTCTGGGTCAGCCGTTCGTAGCCGCGGTCGAGGTGATAGACGCGGTTGAGGATGGTGTCTCCCTCGGCGGCGAGGCCCGCCAGCACCAACGAGACGCTGGCGCGCAGATCGGTCGCCATGACCGGGGCGCCGGTCAGCTTCTTCACGCCGCGCACCATGGCGGAAGCGCCGTGCACATTGATGCTGGCGCCCATGCGCATCAGCTCCGGCACATGCATGAAGCGGTTCTCGAAGATGGTCTCGGTGATCATCGAGGCGCCTTCCGCCGTCGTCATCAACGCCATCATCTGGGCCTGAAGGTCGGTCGGGAAGCCGGGATAGGGCTCGGTCATCACGTCGACGCCATGGAGACCGTTTATCCGGCTGACATGGAGGCCTTCGTTGGTCTCTTTGATTTCCACCCCCGCCTGGGCAAGGCTCGCGGCAGCCGCGGCAATCAGCTCGTGGCTGACACCGAGGAGATTGAGCTCGCCCCCCGTGATGGCGGCCGCCATGGCATAAGTCCCGGCTTCGATCCGGTCGGCGACCACGCGGTGGGTGGTGCCGGCCAGGCGATCCATGCCGACGATCCGGAGCGTGTTGGAGCCGATGCCGTCGATCTTGGCGCCCATCGAGACCAGGCAGCGCGCAAGGTCGGTGATCTCAGGCTCGCGGGCGGCATTGACCAGCAGCGTCTCGCCCTTGGCGAGGCTCGCCGCCATCAGCAGGTTCTCGGTGGCGCCGACGGAGACCTTTGGGAAAGTGACCTCCGCGCCCGTCAGGCCCCGCGGCGCATGCGCCACGACATAGCCGTCCTTCAGCTCGATCTCGGCGCCGAGCTGCTGCAGGCCTTTGATATGCAGGTCGACCGGCCGCGTGCCGATCGCACAGCCGCCTGGCAGGGAGACCCGGGCCTGGCCGTGTCGCGCGACCAGCGGTCCCAGCACCAGCACGGAGGCCCGCATCTTCCGGACGAGATCGTAGGGTGCCGTCGTGTCGTTGACGCCGGCGCCGTTCAGCACGACGGAGCGCTGCTTCGTCGTCTGGCGCGTGGTCACCTCCGCGCCATGCTGGACCAGGAGATGCGACATCGTGGTGATGTCGGCGAGATCCGGAACGTTGTCGAGCCGGACCTCCTGGTCGGTGAGGAGGCAGGTCGCCATCAAGGGCAGCGCGGCGTTCTTGGCGCCGCTGATCTGGATGGCACCCTTGAGCGGACGACCGCCGCGAATCCTGATTCTATCCATTCACGCCCACTTCCAGTCGAGAGAGGGGCCGCCTTGGGACGGCCTGCAAGGTTGCGCGGGTTTACCCCAGAGGCCGGGGATGGCTCAAGGATTCCCGCGGAGTCTCAGTCGTCTTTGCCCGAATTTCCGCTCGATTCGGCAGCGGGAGGCTCCGCCCGTGCCCGCTGCTGAGCCTTTCGACGCTGCAGGTTCGCGCGCAGGGCCTCGGCCTCGCGGGTGCGCCGCTCGACTTCCGCGGCCGTGAGGATGCCGGTCGCCGGGGATTCCCGATCCGAGGAGAGCGAAGCTTTAGGGGTATCTTTGTGGCGCAGCTGGGGGCTCCATCGAGAGACGCAATACCCCCAGCGTTGCGTCTTGAACCGGCGATGTCAACGCATTGATCTTTAAGGAATTAGCAATAACGCCGGATGGGTGGCTTCGGCTCAGTGCAGGGCCTGGGCGGCACGCCGCCGCGCCAAGCGCTCAGCCTGGAATCGCATGAAGGCCCGTACGTCTGCCCGATGTTGCTTGTGCCACCGGCGCTTACTGAGCCAGGACCTGAACCTCGCCATGGCGAATCACCCCTCTCCACTACCCAGCGCCGTGGTATCCGCAGGCAGTGACGAAAGCGTGACCGAAAGTTGGCAAGGCCATGAAATGCTGGGGCAAATTCCGGGAAATCGCTGTCGCCGCAGCGCTTTGTCATGGCTCTTGCGATAGGGGGAGGCGCGTGGCATGTTCCGCCCGCTTTTGACGCCCGGGGCATTTCGTGCTTCCAGGGACATCATTCAGCCGGGCGCTGCCGTAGCTCAGGGGTAGAGCACGTCCTTGGTAAGGACGGGGTCGGAGGTTCAATTCCTCTCGGCAGCACCATTTTCCAAGAAAATGGGGGTTAGGCACTCTCCGCGCCAAATCCGGAAGGATCGGCGGGCCATTGCTGCCCGTTGTCGCAGCGCTGACGTGGCGACTTGCAGGCTGGTGGCCGTCTGCACCAAATATCCGCCATCATGAATGCACCTGCCGCACCGCTGATTCCGACCGAGCGCCAGATCGAAGACCTGGTTGCCGCCTTCTATGCGCGGATACGGACCCATCCGACCCTCGGCCCGATCTTCGAACGGGTGATCGGCCCCGATTGGTCGGCCCACCTGAAGACGATGTGCGATTTCTGGTCGTCGGTCATGCTGACCTCCGGCCGCTATAAGGGCCGCCCGATCCCCGCCCATGTCCGGATCCACGGGATCGAACCCAGGCACTTCACCGAATGGCTGACGCTGTTCGAGGCGACGGCCCGGGAGTTGTTCGCACCGGACCTCGCCCAGAGCTTCGTGGAAAAGGCGCGCCGGATCGCGGAGAGCCTGAAACTCGGCTTCGCCTTCCACTCGAAGACGCCGCATATCTGGGCCAACCTGCCACTGCGGACCATCCCGATCAGCACCGTCAAGGCCGGCTGACAATCCATCTCTTGAACCGTCGCGCGGCCTGAGCGAGGCTGAACCTTCCTTTGGGGGAACCGCCATGGCCGCGAAGAAGCACGATCCGTTCTTTGTCCACCTGTGGGACGAATTGACCAACGCCAATATCCTCCAGGCCGAAGGCTTGGCGCGATGGATGGACGTCCCGGCCAAGCTCCAAGCGCAATTCATCGCCGCGGCCCAAAAGGCGATGCACGCCGCCCTCGGGGCGCCGCCCCGTACACGGCCCAAGCGGAAGACGGCCGGGAAGCGAGCGGCCAAGGCCAAAGGCAGGACGAAGGTGAAGCCCAAGGCCAGAGCTAAGCCGAAGGCAAAATCGGCGGCCAAGTCCGCACGCTGAGTTCTATTCGACCAGGCCCGAGACCCTCTTCAGCAGCGGGCGCTGCAGCCAGCGTGCATGGCCGACGACCCGGAAGGCGAGATTGCGCGCGGCGACGAGGCCCGGCCGGTTGGCTTGCGCCGCCCTCAACATGCGTTCGCTCAACTCAATCCAGCGCCCGCCGACCGGCTTGCGTTCGGCGGTATAACCCGAGAGATCGCCCTCCGCGAGATGCGTTGCAAACGCCGCCGCATCCTCTATCCCGAGATTCATGCCGCGCGCGCCGACCGGCGAATGAACATGGGCAGCGTCTCCGCCAAGGAAGGCGGCGCCGGCCTGGTAGGTCTCCGCCTGCCTCACTTCGATCTTGAAGACATCGGACCGCAGCACGCGGGCGACTTGGAACCCGTCCTCCACCCGCTTCAGGGCGTCATTGGTGTTGGAAATCACGCGATACCGCAGCGGTCCGATCGGGATGGTGAAGCCGATGTCGCCGTCGCCATGAAGGAAGATGTGCGCGGCATTCGGCTCGTAGAACCAATCGTCAAGTTCCACGTCGGCGATGCTCCAATCGCGGTCATGGGCATAGCCCGGAAACTTGATGCCGGCGCCGAGCCGAACCGCGCTATGCGCACCGTCCGCACCGAACACATAGTCGAAATGCGTCTCCTCGCGGCTGTTGCCGCCGTCGCCGCCGGCCCGGCCGTTGCGGCGGTCGAGGACAACCGCAGCGCCACCGCTCCGAAAGGAATCGCCGTTGGGCTCGATCGCGGTCAACGCCCGCTCCCACTCCACGGGAATGCCGCGCTCCTCGAGAAGCCCCGCCATCGCCGCCTCGGTCTCGCTCTGGGGGAGCGAGAGCAGGAAGTTGAAACGGTGCGGCAGAGCCGTGAAATCGATGGTGCCGAGGCGCTGACGCTCATACCAGACATAACCGCGCTCGATCCGGGTCCCCGCCTCCAGCAACCGGGCCGTGACGCCGGAGGGCTCCAGCAGATCAAGCGTATGGGCACTGACTCCGACGGCCTTGCTGAGCGGCGTCGGCCCTTTGTCGCGATCGATAATGCGCACCGGGAGACCGCGCCGTGCCAGTTCGAGCGCGGCCGTCAGCCCTGTAGGGCCTGCCCCGACGACAAGCGTCTTCGGATCCTTCGAAGCCATTTGACCCTAACAGCACGCCCGAGCGCGGGTTCCGCTTCAAAGGCCAGCGCGCTGGCGCCCCCTTGACCGGACCATCCGTGCCTGCTGCTGTTGCCTCCCCGCCCCCAGTGTCGGAATAACCCCAATGGAATTACGTCAACTCGGTCGCAGCGCACTCAAGGTCTCGCCGATCTGTCTCGGCGGGAATGTGTTCGGGTGGACCGCCGACGAGAAAGCATCCTTCGCGGTGCTGGACGACTTCACCGCATCCGGCGGCAATTTCATCGACACCGCCGATGTCTATTCCACCTGGGTTCCCGGGCACAAGGGCGGCGAGTCGGAAACCGTGCTCGGCAAGTGGCTGAAGAGCCGCGGCAACCGCGACAAGGTGATCGTCGCCACCAAAGTCGGCTCCGACATGGGGAACGGCAAGAAGGGCCTGAAGGCCGCCTATATCGCGCAAGCGGTGGAGGATTCGCTGAGGCGCCTGCAGACCGACTACGTCGATCTCTACCAATCGCACCGCGACGACGAAGCAACGCCACAGGAAGAGACGCTCTCGGCCTATGCGAAGCTGATTCAGGCGGGGAAAGTGCGCGCCATCGGCGCTTCGAACTTCACGGCGGCAAGATTGCGGGAGGCGCTCGACGTCAGCGCCAAGAGCGGCTTTCCGCGCTACGAGGCCCTTCAACCGGAATATAATCTTTATTCTCGTGCCGGTTACGAGGTGGAGTTGGAGCCGCTCTGCCGCAAGGAGCAGGTCGGTGTGATCGGGTATTTCGGTCTTGCCAGCGGCTTCCTGACCGGCAAGTACCGATCAGAGGCGGATTTCAACAAGAGCCCGCGCGGCGAGGATATCGGGCAGTATCTCAATGAACGCGGCTTCCGGATCCTGAAGGCGTTGGACCAGGTGGCGGCCGAGGCAAAGGCCAGCCCGGCCCAGGTCGCCATCGCCTGGCTGATCGCCCGCCCCGGTGTCACCGCACCCATCGTCAGCGCCACACGCATCGAACAATCGCACGAGCTGATCAAGGCAATGCGCCTGAAGCTTTCGCCGACGCAGATCACTGCGCTCGATCAGGCGAGCGCGGAGTAACCCCTCAAGGGGTGGGTATGGAGAACGCGCCGAACAAGCCGACGACCCCGATGATGATCAGGTACAGCGCCACGACGTAGTTCAGCAGCCGCGGCATGATCAGGATCAGGATGCCGGCGATCAGCGCGATCAGCGGCTGGACGATGTAGATATGACCCATCATTGGGCGCTCCTCTTCTTTGGTGGGGGATTAACGCGCCCGCTGCGTGAGCCAGCTGCCTCAGGGTGTGAGCGGCGCGACCGATTTGCGGTCGACGGCGTTAGCAGCCTCCAGGCCAAGCGATTTGCGATACGCGTTCAAGGCCTTAAGGGTGCGCGGTCCGGCCTGCCCGTCCGCCTTGCCAGGGTCAAACCCGAGGCTCTTCAGCTTGGCCTGCAGCTTCATGATATCGCCTTCGGCCAGCGGCGTATTGGCCTGCGGCGTCTGTTGGGTCTGCTCCGCCGCCTCGATGGGAACGGCGCCGTTATGCAGCGTCAGGGGCGCCGGCTGCTCGGCAAAAAGCGTCGCGGCGTTCGCCGCCGGAACGACGGAATCCGCCAGTTCGGAGGCGTCCTGTGGTGCGGAAAGGGTGAGCCAGCTCGCGAAAGTCGCCCCGACGACCAGCACGACGACGGCAAAGCCCGCACGCCACTCGCGGCGCTGCTCGGCCAGGATGATGGAGCGCTCGCCCGGGAAGGTGCGTCCGAGGTCCAGTGCCATGGCGGCCTCCCGGTCTTGAGTTCACCCCCAACAACCGGCAGACCCCCGGAACGTTCCCGCTGCCGTCAGACCGTCATACCAAGTCGCGCGGGACCACCTCGCGCCATTCCCGCAGGACGACGCTCTCGCCGCCTTCAAATGCCTCCAGCCGGCCCCAGATGGTGAAGCTGTCCAGGGTCGAGGTCATGCCGCAGGAGATGTCGGCCCGGATATCCCAGCCCTCCCGCTTCAGGAGATAGCGCTCGGTCAGCGTGTATTGGGCACTCAGGGGTTCGTTTGGTGCGATCGACAGCTCTCGCTTCAGGTGGTGATCCTGGGCCGTGCCGATCTCATCGAAACGGACCATACCTTCGCCGAAAACGCCGCCATCGGCGTCGGTGACATAAAACGCCCGGTCGTTGACCGCGTCGTAGCCATAGCGCCGCTCGATCCGCCCCTGGCTGAGGCGGGTCGCGGGCGTCACCGGCGCCGTCTCCGGCGCTGCGAAGGGATTCTGCCCGTCTCCCGGCCGTGCCGGCCGTACCGGCAGCAGCAGCCGGCTTTCCCCCGCCGCGACAGCCAGCGTCGCCCATTCCGGCGCCGGCCAGACCAGCGGCCAGTAGGCGCTCGAGATCGAGATTCGGATCCGATGCCCGGCCGCGAAGCGATGGCCGCAATCGTTCAGCTTCACCCGGACGCGATAGCGCTTGCCGGGTTCGAGCGGGGTCGGCTCCGCGTGGCTGTCGCGGTGGGTGAGGTTCAGCACCTGGTAGCTCACGCGCAAGGCGGCGCCGTCCGGGGCGACGTCGATCAGCCGGGCGGCGAGCTGTGCCACCGGCTTGTCGGCGCTGAGCCGGAGGTCTAGCTCCGGCGCGCCCAGCACGTCGAGCGCGCCCGGCAGTGGCGGCGTGTCGAAGGTCAGCGACAGCGCGTCGTCGGGACGCTGGTCGGTCGGATGCTCGCCGGGGCAGCCGGCGCCCATCCATTCGCCGCCCGCCTGGCCGACCTGGAGCGGCGAGCGGATC
>Ga0335070_10003676_pt1 | contig 17947 bp, 19 predicted proteins | sample Lox_Sample_13_FD_206722 | JGI IMG/M metagenome (GOLD analysis project Ga0335070, IMG submission 206722) | Soil microbial communities from Loxahatchee National Wildlife Refuge, Florida, United States - Lox_Sample_1.3 | ecosystem: Environmental > Terrestrial > Soil > Wetlands | place: USA...
CGTTTTTCGTTTCCCCGTTGTCCAGCGCGTGCTCTTAAGTCAAGCGCGGGCTATGCTTGATCAATGCATGCATTCTGCAATCCACTGAACCATTTCTCTAGTCCATTTGCTGGAACTGCTTCGAAAACAAGCTCGTGCTGTTGCTGAATACCTGAGTCTGGTTGAGTCAACTCATTCATTTCTTGAATTACCATCTCAAATTCTCTCTTACCCACTGGCGATACATTCCTGTACTGTTCAAATGCCTTATCGGCTCTATCTATCAATCACGTACAATGGTTCCAAAGTTTCTTGGCGCGCGCTAGAACTCGATGAAATACATAGGCATGATTGACTCCAGCAGAGACGATGAGTTCGAAATCACGATAGCCACAACCGTGGACGAAGCGAAACAGGCTCTGAGGGCCAAATTCGATTGCGTCACGAAAAAGACCGGATAATGATCTTCAAACGACCCAAGAAGTTTTCAAAGTAAGCAGGATAAACGCAGAACGTTGAAGGCAAACTTTTGTCTTTCTCTCTCTTTCTCTTTCTCGCGATCGTCTTTGAGATTAGCAGTAACACCCCAATAGCGATGGCGAAGAATATGGCGCCAAAGTAGAATACAACAACAACCAACAAGGCATTAGAAAGAATAGCATCTAATGGGTACATGAATATGGGATACGGTGGAGTGTACTCGTAACCCGACACAGTATCTGACGTAACAGCATAGAAATGGAAAATGTCCACTTCATAGATATCTCCTGCCGAGAACCCTCCAGTTACGTTCAATGAATATGCCTCATCAATAAACTGAGTTTGATTTTGACAGGTAAACACGTTCTGAGGAGGCAACCACATAAACGAACGTTCAAACGTCGTCCCGCCGTGTGCCTCAATGATCGTGAAACCATCCTTCCGCAAACTCTCCAGGAAACTGTCGAAGCTTGAAACCCAAGAAAACACAGACCAACCAACATATCCAACGAAACCCACCAGCGTCACAACAACTAGCACAAGAGCGATGCCATTGCACCTAGAGTTACGTTCATACAGGATTCCCATACACTATTCACCTCTTTAGCTTCTTCATTCTGTCGTCACCTAACTCCTTAGGTCAGTCAACTTCTTAAGGCGTGGTCTTTGCCACTAATCAGACGGCCTATCTTGCGCGCACTGTCTGTCTATGTTGGACTATTCTGTCTGTTCATGCTTGAGAAAATTCAATGTAAACTGTGCTTCTTTTCAATAACTAACGCCTAAAGTCTATTTCAAAACTGCATAACATCGTTTGTCACAAAGCAACATTACAACTAACCTCACAACCGCAGAGCCGGGGGGTAGAAAACATCGCGGTTTACGCTGCAACATTACGCCGCAACATTACAACGGACGTAAAGAAAAAAGGCCGGGGAGCACCGTTCAACATTGAAATCTTGTACTCCAACATAATGCTAGACCTAAACACAAAGAGAGGCGGGGTCCTTGATGGCCGCGCCACCCAAGTTCTTCCCCCACAACATTGTATCTTGTACTCCAACATAATGTTAGACCTAAACTCAAAAAGGGGGGAGGTCAACTCTCCGCCTGCAGGACCATTCTTAACCGCGTTCGAAACACACACGTCCTCGCTAACATGGAAATCTTACAACGCAACATTACAACCGATGTAAAAACAAAACAGGGGCCGATCACACGAGTCGTTGGCTTCTCCCGAATCGCCCCGCGTGAACCAGAGCCCCGAAGCCGGGCGAAAGCCGCCGCGAAACAACGCGCCCCCAAAATCACGGAACAGGACGTGCGCAGCAACTTATGGTGTGAGCCTGAACTTGTCTCTCGGGTAAAGCGTGGTTTCTCTTATGTTCTTCTTGCCCGTTAACACCATCGTCAGCCTTTCGAGGCCTATGGCCCAGCCGGCGTGCGGCGGCATTCCATAGTCAAACGCCTGCAGATGATGTTTAAACGACTCAGGGTTCAACCCCTTCTCTACAAGCCGTTTCGTCAGAAGCTCCTTTGAGGATATCCTCGTCCCGCCCGAAACCAGTTCTATCCACCTCCACATCAGGTCGAAGCCCTCAGAAATTTCGGGCTTGTCCTCGCGCGGTTTTATGTAGAAAGCCTTCGCTTCAGTCGGCCAATCAACTATGAAGTAAAAGCCCGGATGAAGCTTCCCCACCGTCCTGAAAGCAGGCGTGGGAATGTCTTCACCCCACTTTATGTCTACTCCTTCCTTTTTCAGTTCCTCAAGAATCTCCGAGTAGGTGATTCGCTTGAACGGGAGTTCAGGCACCTTCAAGTTGTATTTGAGCGTCGCCAACTCCCTCGAACACTTTTCAACAACGCTCCTGCAAGTGTGCTGGATGAGCTGCTCAAGCAGTTGCATCACGTCTTCGGCGTTTGCAAACGCCTCTTCAACGTCTATCGACGTGAATTCGCTCAAGTGCCGGCGTGTGTGGGACATTTCAGCCCTGAAAAACGGGCCGACCTCGAACACTTTCTCAAGGCTCATCACGAGCTCTTCCTTGTACAGTTGCGGGCTCTGGGCAAGGAACGCTTTCCTGTCGAAGAAGTCTACGGAAAAAAGTGCCGCACCACCTTCAGTGGCTGAAGCGATTATGCGCGGCGTGTGCACTTCCAGAAACCCCCTTTCGAACAGAAAGCTTCGAATGGCCTCCGTTGCGGCATGCTGAATCTTGAAGACGGCGATGTTTCTCTCCTGGCAAAGGTCCAGCGCCCGCGCGTCCAGACACACTTCCAGGTTTGCAGGCGTTTTTCCGCCTATGTCTATGGGCAGCTGTTCTGCCGTGTTGAAAATCCTGACCTCCTTCGGCAGCACTTCGACGCCTCTCGGCGTCATCTGCGTCTTCTTCACCGTTCCCCTGACGCCTATGCTGAACCGCTTCTGCAAGGCCTCCGACTTCGACAGGACTTCGCTGCTTGCCTTCTTGCGCAGGACCGTCACTTGAATAGTGCCCTCCCTGTCCTGCAGTATCACGAACCGTATTCCGCCCAGGTCCCTGATTTCCTGAACCCAACCAAAAAGAGTAACCTCTTCACCATCCATGTCAGGCTTAACGTCCACAGAATAGTGTGTTCTACGCCAGTCATCGATTGAATCCAACTTCATCAGGGCTGCCACCGTAAAGCCTAGTCGGCGTACTCCACTCGCAAAGTTATGTTGCGAACCTTACTCGCAATCTCCTTTAAAGCCTTTACATCAAGCGAAGAGTGAGCACCACGCTTCCTTCCCAGTATAACCCTGGTCTCTGTGGTTCCATCAGGCAGCCATATCGTGTTAATCGTCATGATGTTCAACGGAGCAAACAAGTCTTCCAGGAACTTTCTATTGTCAACCCCATTCTCCAAAATACGAATACTCTTGCCAGTTTCTTCACCCAAAGTCTTGATGATTTTTCCTCCGTACCCCAGAAGACGGGGAACATCCCCCGGACCGACCACAATCGCCAACGTTCTCCCCGTCTCAATGGTCTTATGAAAATAGACGTTCTGAAGCGAGGGAAACTTCTCTTCCATCGACAGGAGCAAACGGGCCACTCGCAAGTCTGTTTCGCTCACTTCCCCAGACTTCAGTTTAGCTGAACACTTTTGGCACAGTATACCGCTCTTCAGGCAGAAACTGCAAAGACCCATCTTCAACTATAGAATGGCCCTCCATGAACAAAGGAGGGGGCGGCGGAGCATTGTTTCCCGACTTACAGTGTCCTATCGTTCAAGCGAAATCTCGATAGTGCTAACGTTTGAAGGCGAGCCACCCTCTTCTCTGGGTGCCATCTGCTGTGTTCCAATGCTAATTCTCTTGATCTTCACATCTGGCAAGAATCGGCGTCTGACAACTTCGACGATGTCAACCGCCCGACTTATGGACCTCCCTCGCGCCTTAACACTTACTTCTTTAGCTCCGCCGTGAAAGAGGGTTATGCATGCCAGTACATAGTTCATTACTGGCTTGTTTCCGATCAACACTGCATTGCTTTCTGACATTCTTTACCGCCTCGCTCCTAGTTTCCATTTTTTTTATAGGCGCTTAACCTTCTTTGTCCGCAAATAAATACATTACGGTTTAAATCCTCAGTTTATCAAAGGCGTGATTTTTAAAAGAATCTGTTTTGTTCCGGTTTCTTGCTAAACATTTAAATAAACGGTATAATCGTAAACACCAAGCTTCACAAAACACAACGATCGGGGAAACAACTTGGAGAACCTTACGAGACGTTCAAGGCAACTCTTGCAGTTGCTCTGCGACAAGGGCAAATCGACGAACGCTTACACTCTGCACCTGAAGCAGGATGAATTGGCGAGACAATTGGACATAAGCAGACAAGCCCTGAACGTTCACTTGCGAAAGCTAAGAGACCTGAACTACATAAGAACAGGAAGAGGCTTCATCGACGTGACCGAAGAAGGGCAGAGCGCACTCGGGATTTCCACGACTCCCGCCTTCATATTCATCAAGGTCTCGCCCCTAAAGAGAAGCTATGTCTATGACAAGATCAAGGAGCTTGCCGTTCAAAAGGCGTTCAGAATCGCGGGCGACGTGGATGCTCTAGTCATGACAGAAAGAGAAAAACTCGACGAAATTTTAAAGAGGTTATCCTCTATTGACGGTATACAGGACACAAAGTCCTACATTGCCATAGAGACGATACGATAAGGAGAGTATCTGATTGAAACTGTTCGAGTATGAAGCCAAAAACATACTTGCAAAATACGGCGTTCCAGTGCCCCAAGGTGGACTGGCGTCAGATCCTCGTCAATCACGCGAAGTTGCAGCGAGGCTGAAAATGCCCGTTGCGGTCAAAGCACAGGTTCTGGTCGCGGGAAGAGGCAAAGCAGGCGGCATTCTGTTCGCCAGTTCCGTTGAAGAAGTTGAGAGAACCGCGCAAAAACTGTTGAACATGCAAATAAAAGGCATCCCAGTCAAAAACGTGTGGATCGAGGAGAAGATCCAGGTGAAAAGAGAACTGTACTTCGGCCTAACCACCGACAGGTTCAGACAGCAATACGTCACAATTGCCTCAGGCGTCGGAGGAATGGACATAGAAGAAATGGCCTCCAAAACCCCCGAGAGAGTGATAACAACTCCGATAAACCCCAACTTCGGGTTTCATCCATTCCAGGCACGGCAGATCGCGAAAAGAATGGGGTATTCCGGCACCCAAATCTCAGACCTCGGGAGAATATTCGAAAAGCTCTACCTAATCGGCATGGACTACGACACAGAACTCATCGAAATGAACCCGTTGGTAGAAGCCTCCGACGGAAAATTCCTTGCGGCAGACGCGCGCATGATAATCGACGACAACGCCCTGTTCCGACATCAGGAATACCGCAAGAAGCTTCTCGAAGGAGAGAGTGAACTCAGCCCACAGGAAGTCGAAGCCCTCAAGAACGACTTAGCATACGTGAAACTCGACGGGAACATCGGAGTCATAGGCAACGGAGCAGGCCTGGTGATGGCCACACTGGACACGATTCAATACTACGGCGGAAAACCAGCGAACTTTCTGGACGTCGGAGGAGGAGCTCCCTCAGAAAAAACGGCGCTTGCCCTCAAGATAGTGCTTTCAGACCCGAAGGTCAAAGTGCTCTTCATAAACATTCTGGGGGGAATAACCCGTTGCGACGAAGTTGCAAAAGGAATCCTAGAAGCCAAGCAGAAGATCAGAGTGACGAAACCAATGGTAATCCGACTGATGGGCACGAACGAGCAGGAGGGAAAACGAATACTAACAGAAGCTGGAATTGACGTGCTGGAAAGCATGGAAGAAGCCGCGCAACGAGCCGTCGAAATCTCCAAGAAGGGAGGCTCATAAACTTGGGGATAATAATCGGCAAAGACACGCGTGCAATCGTTTGGGGAATAACTGGCACTCAGGGAAGTTTCCACACAAGACTGATGCTCGAATACGGCACAAAAATAGTTGCGGGCGTAACTCCAGGAAAAGGGGGAACTCGGGTTGAAGACGTGCCGGTCTACGACGCAGGCCAGGAGGCACAAGAGAAGCATCATGCCAACGCCGCAATAATCTTCGTTCCCGCTCCCTTCGCTGCAGACGCAGCTCTGGAAGCCATGGAAAACGGGATAAAAACCCTCGTCATAATAACCGAACACATTCCCATCAAAGACGCCATCAACGTGATGGCCTATGCAAAACAGGTTAACGCAACCGTAATTGGGCCTAACACCCCTGGCATAATATCGCCTGAAGCCTGCAAACTAGGCATAATGCCTTCACACATCTTCAAACGTGGCAGTGTCGGCATGGTTTCACGTAGCGGAACGCTCACGTACGAAATAGCCGCGGGATTGACCCGAAAGCAGTTGGGGCAGTCCACATGTCTCGGTTTGGGAGGAGACCCCATAACAGGACTGAACTTCGTAGACGCCCTGAAAATGTTCAAGACCGACTCTCAGACGAAAGCCGTTGTCCTCATAGGGGAGATTGGAGGCAACCTTGAAGAGTTGGCGGCAAAATACACTTCAGAGGAAGCGTATCCAAAACCCGTCGTGACCTTCATAGCCGGCCGTTCGGCCCCACCTGGAAAACGCATGGGACACGCGGGTGCAATCGTGTTGGGCAAAGCCGGAACGGCTGAAAACAAGATTGAGGCTTTCAGGAATGCTGGAGTAAAAGTAGCCGAAAAACCAAACGACGTAGCAGAGATTTTGGTCAAGCTGATTAAAACTTGAAAGACCCGCTACGTGACTTGGAGCGAACTTGCAAAAGGTATATTTGACACTGGAATGTCTCACTCTTAGCCACATAAGAGAGAACATACCGATGCCGATACTTGATCCTTTGAAGAAAACTCTTGCTCAGAAACACAGGCTCTACATGAAGATATGCCGACAGTGCGGGGCCAGAAACGCTGCTACTGCGATAAAATGTAGAAAATGTCACAGCAAGAACTTACGATGGAAGAAACGAGAAATCGTGAAGTAGCTTCCATTCTTCCTCAAAGGATTCTTGAAAGGTTTTCGATGTTGAAAGCGGTGTTTGCGCAGCCGTTTTTTATTAATGGAACGGTTTGGCCGCTTATGTTCATGGCTTTCAGTGTTTCCCCTCCGATTTTTACCTCTTCACCGCAGGCTACTCCGATGACGCCTTCATAGTGGTTCGCGTTCAATATCTTTGGAATGCAAGAGCCTCCTGGTAAAATGTAAACATCATAGCCTCTTTCCTTTGCCAAAAGCTCAGCTTTTCCAACTTGACAGTCTGGAGAACAGTGAGCGCAGACGTAAGATGGGAGGGCGGGGTCAAAGGTTGCCTTGCATCGGCTGTCCATGAATTTTCTGGAGCAGTGAGGCAGAAGCAACGCTCTTCTCTTTGTTTGAATGAACCTCTCCCTTTCCATGAGGTTTCTGGCCTGCACATCTATGAGATCTTCGAGAAGGGTCACGGCGTCAGACAAGTTCAGGCCTGTTGCCTCTTGAATTTTGAACTTTTTTATCATATCCTGGGCGGTTTTGCCGACCTTTCTGTGCATGTCCCTTTGGTAGGCAGCCGTAGCAACTTCAGTGAAGAAGAACCGCGATATCCTCGAAAGGTCGAACGTAAACCTGTATGGCATACGCACCCTATAGAAGAACAAACCTTTAAAATTACCTATCATTATAGTAGGGTCAAATCTAGAATATTCACGAGAAAGAGATGGTTTGATTGGCAAAAACGTCTGAAAAAGGAAAAGAGAAAAGCAAAGCGGGCGCGGTAACAACAACAAATTTGACAACACTCGAACAAATTTGCGGACCCGACAAAGACACATATCAAGCGCTCTCCTACATGTTCCTTGATCCTAGGAAAATCGATGTTTCAATGAAAGAGGCTTTTGACAAAGCCAAAAAAGCCGAGAAAGAAAAAGACCTGATAAGCGCCAGAATGTGGTATGAGGTTGCCGGCGGACTAGCAATCTACGAGGGCGACACGGAGAAAGTCGCGGAGTACTACGGTGACGCAGAAAGAATTACTGGTGAAAAATACCTGATCGTGAATAATCCGGATAAAGCCGTGGCCAAGGCGCAGGAATACTATAAGCAATATTTGACCTCTTAATTGTCCCAAGAAAAAAACCCAAAACAGTTCTGAGCAAGACTGTCAAAAAACGTCTCTATTCTTATTCTTCTTCCGAATATCCTAAAAGGTCCCTCAGAGATTTTACTTCGCTTCGCAACATGCCTACCTCGCTCTCAAGAGCATCGACTCTTGATGCTGCGACTTTTCTCAAGTTCTCAATTTCCACTATCAAACTTCCACGTTCAGTTTCCAAAGTGTTTATTCTTTCGCGAAGATTCGTGAGTGTCTGCATGAGCTCCCCTTTATTCCCTTTAACTCTTTCAACCACGTTCTTAATGTTTGCTGTCTCTCCGAGTCCAGTTTCAGTCTCCACAGCAGATCTAAACCTAGCCCTGCAGTTTGGGCATTCATAAATGCCAACCTGTCCAGGTTTCTCACCCTCTTTCGAAGGCTCCCTCGAAGGAATAAGCCAGGTCTTGACCGGCGTCTTCACATTATTCCCGCACTTTGGACAGTTAACCAACTTGCTCTCCTCCCCCGTTAACATCACACGCTTGGTCTAAAATGCGTTTTGCAATGAAAACTAAACCTGCCAGATCAAGCTGTTGTCCGCAATCTGAAAGGTATGCTTGGCTCCTGGCGAAAAGGTTCGGACCAACTGGCTGGTATAACGGCGTTTGACACCGAGAAAAAGGGAAGAGGGTTTAGAGTGTCATCTGAAATGTCAATCGTTCAACAAGCTCTTTGTAACGGTTTCGGATGGTAACCTCAGTGACTTGTGCTATCTCGGCTATCTCTCTTTGTGTTTTTCTTTCTCCGGTTAGAACTGAGGCGATGTAGCTTGCTGCGGCTGCGATGCCGGTTGGGCCTCGACCTGAGGTCAGCTTCAGTTCTTTTGCGGCTGCCAAGATTTTGTGGGCGATTTCTTCAACTTTTCCCTGCATTGTCAGCTGGTTTGAGAACTTGGTTATGTACTGGCTTGGTCTGAGCGGTGGAATAGAATAGTTGAGTTCCTTGATTAGGAAGCGGTAACTGCGGCCTACTTCCTTTTTGTTGACGCTTGACGCCTGTGCTATCTCTTCAAGTGTTCTTGCCAGTCCGCATTGTCTGCAGGCCAGATAGATGGCCGCAGCGGTCACGCCTTGAATCGATCTTCCTCGTATCAGCCGTTCTTTGACTGCTTTTCTGTAAATCACTGATGCTGTTTCAAGAATGCTTTTTGGAAGGTTCAGGTTGTTAGCGATTTTTGTAATTTCTGACAATGCAAAGGCGAGGTTCCGTTCTGTTGCGTCTGAGACTCTTATTCGGCGCTGCCATTTTCGGAGACGGTATACCTGCGCTTTTTGCCCAGGTGACAGGCTCTTGCCGTAAATGTCCCTGTCGTGCCAGTCAATCATCGTCGATAAGCCTTTATCATGAATTGTGTACGTTAACGGTGCGCCAACCCTCGTCCTCTTGGTTCTCTGTTCGTCGTCGAAAGCTCTCCATTCCGGTCCTCTGTCCGTTATCTTGGCGGCCAATACGAAACCACAGTTCATGCACACCAGCTCGGCACATTCGTAATCACGCATAATTCTAGTACTGCCGCACTCTGGACAGCTTTGAACCTTCACGTGTTCAGGGCTCTGCGTTGGAGTTGCAGAAGCTGAATCCGCGTGTACTTCTTCACTATCGTCCATACCTGTTTTTCTCCTTTCTCCTCTTCGAGGGGAGTACGTACACCGTCTTGTTAGAAAGTTTTTCGGGGTCCCGAATCGTAGGAACTATCGTTGCGTAAGGCGAAGACACTGGACCAAGTATGTCAAAAACCTTTCCAACAGGCTTCAAGTTCTCATCCACGACTGTCTCGCCAATTCTGGGCACGTTTTCAATCTTTGCTATTACGTTGCGGGATGGGGTTACATGAAGGATTAGGCCTAATCTCTGCAAACTTTTGATATCCCCTCACGAAAAGCAAAATGCTTCAACCACGCAGCCTATTTAAACCTTTCTGCGTCCAAACGTTCACCCACGTCAGGTTCAAAGCCCCAAAACGGCTCGGTTTCACGTCTTGAGCCCAATTCTCACTGATTTGATGCTTGAAGCCCCCGCGTGCCTTGCAACGTAGATTGACAGAAGTAATGAACTGGCAACATTGAACAGAAGCGACCGCGGCAATGATAACGTGCGCCAGGCTCTTGTTGATCACCTTTGCGTCAATTTCTGTTTACCTTGCAAGTAGAATTATGAACGTGGCTTTTTCCACTCGTTTTAACATTCCTGCTGCTGGCGTCTGCGCATGCGTTGATTATCGTTTCTCACGCTATGCGAGTGTTGAGAAAGAGCTAAAATATGTCGAAAAAGAATGTAGTCGAACCTGCTTTGCTAGGGTCGAAACCTTCATAAATAGGTAGTGTTGATTAGACTGTGCATTTGAAAGGGTGAGGCTTATGTCCAAGCCATTTTATGTGAAGTTTGAAGTTTCAAAGGAGCTGGCAGATGCCGCCTATGAAGCCCTGCAAATAGTCGCCAAGACGGGTGCGGTTAGGAAAGGCACGAATGAGACGACGAAGGCCATTGAAAGAGCTCAAGCCAAACTTGTGGTAATAGCTGAAGATGTACAGCCACCGGAGGTGGTTGCCCATTTGCCTTTGCTGTGCGAAGAGAGGAAGATTCCATACATATTCGTTCCGAGCAAGGAAAAGATTGGCAGTGCTATAGGTATTGACGTTCCTGCTGGAGCGGCGTGCATCGTCAAAGAAGGAGACGCTGCGGGATTGGTAAAAGAGATTGTCACAAGAGTTGAGCAGTTGAGAAGAGGAACGACTTCATGAGCAAAGAGGAGAGAGAGGCTGAGCAGGCAGAGCTTACGCCGGCAGAAGTGATTCAGGTAATTGCGCGCACTGGTGTCACGGGGGAAATCTCGCAGGTCAGAATACGCATCCTTGAAGGGAAAGACAAGGGCCGCATTATCACGCGCAACGTGAAGGGGCCGGTGCGAATTCAAGACCTCTTGATGCTCAGGGAAACCGAAAGAGAAGCAAAGAAGATTAACAGATAAGCTAGCATCCAGATTATCCGGAGAGATGGCTGATGCCGAGGCCCAGGAAATGTTCATTCTGTGGTAGCGAATTCCCAGCGGGCACTGGCATGATGTTTATCAAGAATGACGGATCGATCTTGTGGTTCTGTTCAAGCAAGTGCAGAAAAAGTTCGCTGTTTTTGAGGAGAGACGCACGCAAACTCAAATGGACCACCTATTTCGGAAAGGAAGAGAAAGGAAAAGCCTGAGCTCGTCCGACAGTCGACACAGATATCCTGGTTTTCCACGCTATCCCTTTGAGTTAGAAATTCTTTCCCACAGCGGCTCATTGTGAATGCAGCCGACATCCGGCATCTTCACGTTGCCATCAAAGTAGCTGTAAGCCCTGGCCCTGCAGCCTCCACATATGTACTTGTCCGGGCATTCGCCGCAGCCCACTCTCTTTCCGTCTATTGAACAGTCCTGAAGGTCTTCTCTTGTGCGGAGTTTCCACAGTAGCGGGTTTGTGTCCCATATTTCTTCGAAGTTGTCCTTTAGAATGTTTCCAAGAACTGTTTCCTTGGATGTTTGGAAAAAGACGCAGGGTTTTATGTCTCCGTTTGGTTCGAGGCAGCAGTACAGCCGTCCGGCGCCGCATCCGCCTAGAAAGTTGGCGACGTTCTCAACGCCCTGCTTCGCTGCGTAGTGAGCTTCCACCATAAACTTTCCACCCTGCTTCTGTGACAGTTCTTTTGTAACGCTCGCGTACTGTGGGCACGTGCTGAAGAACCTGTCAACCTTGATGTCCGATCTTCCACACGTGATTTCCTCTTCTTTCTTTTGCATGTAAAGCCCTACTATTTCTTTGCCGATGGTTTCCAGCACTTGGTATCTCTGTTTGGGAGTCAGGTCCAGTTCGGTGTGAGCCTTTGCCCTTCCTGTGGGAATGTAGTTGAAATGCATGAACCTTGTGTCCAACTGTTTCGACAGTCCGATAAGCTTGTTCAACTCATTCAAGTTGTCTCTGTGTATGACGGTTGCGATGCAAGTGTCCAACCCTGCTTCAAGAGAGTTTTTCACGCCGTCCATCGTCCTTTGGAACGCGCCTGGGATGCCTCTGAACGAGTCATGAACTCCTGGCGTTGCGCCATCGATGCTTATCTCTACGTAGTCGACTCCAGCGTCTTTGATTCTCTTTGCATTATCGCGGGTTATCAAGGTGCCATTTGAAGCGATGCTCAAGTAGCCCACGCGTTTTCTCGCGTAGGCTGCAATTTCAAAAAAGTCCTTTCTCGCAAGTGGTTCGCCGCCGCTGAAGGACAGTGCTGGTAGACCGATGCCCGACAGTTTTGCGATTTTGTCTAACACTTGTTTGGCTTCATCCGTGGAGAGTTCTGGGCGTTTCTGGCCGGCGTTCTCGTAGCAGTGTTTGCATCTGAGGTTGCATTGATAGGTAAGGTTCCATACGATTTCGAAGGGTCCTGCTGGTGTGAAAGGTATGCGTGCGCCATATTTCTCGACCCCCTTCATCATGAGGCCGAACCCTCTAAACCAGGACTCTCCGAATTTGTCCTTTAGAAATTGATTTCGCATGAAGTCCTTATCAACTCGAAGGAAGCTGATTCCAAGTGTGTAAAAGTGTTTCGCAAGTTTCGCGCTTACGTTCTTGCACGTTGGACATAGAGAAACTGGTTCGCCCAGAAAGTCCCTTAGGGAGTTTAAGAGAAGATTTCCGTCCGTCGGGCAGTCCTTGTCTATGAGGCTGACTAACCGCTTTAGAAACGGATTGACCGTGACTTGAAGCAAAGAATTTTCTATGGCATCAATCTGCAAATTAATCATGTTAGGGTTTGGAACCTTGAGGTATTAATACTTTTAATTTTCTGACGTGCGCAGCAAAGAATCAAACACCTTAGGAGACTTGATAGGATCAAATCTTCAGGAAAAAGACGTTCTGAAGCCTCATAGCGTAAGAAGGGGACAAGCATTTGTGAAAAAAAGTTTCATAATGGAGTTGGTAGCGGGGAGTAGATTTGAACTACTGATCTCTGGGTTTCTCAAAGCAACTGAGCTTTTATGAGCCCAGCGGGTTAATCCTGGCTACCCCACCCCGCTTCGTCATATCAACGACCTAAGATTCACCTTCGGAAGTAAACAGCACACTTTGATCTAAGCCTGAGTGTGAACTCAGGCACCTGAACAAAGTCGTGCTTCCTTGGTCGTTGCGGAACAAGTGTAAAGAGTTCGAGCATTTTAAGCTTTACTCAACGTGACGTTGCACTCGGCTATTTCCGAGCTTCAAAGGTGGCACACGCGACATACTTTACTCCCCACACGACTCGGGCTTATCCAGAACAAACAGGAGAAGGTTGAAGGTTGACGACAGGTTGTCGTCGCAAAAACTCGGTGCAAGCTTAGCGAGGGCGCGTTGCGAATTTGTATTTATGCGTGAACAATTGCTGCTGTCAATTGCTGCTGAACTGCTAAGCATGAAACATGGGGTGTGATTTCTCGTTTTTCTCCGTTTTCTTGAGTGAAAAAGGGGGGGAGAACTGTTTTAGCTGTGTCTGCCTAGGCGCGGAGCCACGAGTAATTGATGGCGAGGGTGACGAGGTCTGTCAGGTTTATTATGCCAAATGGGGCAGCGAAGTCGCACTGGGGGTTCCAGTTAGGACTGTTCGGAGTCGCGTACCACGCGTTCGCAAGAACGTTCAAGTCGGCCAAAGAGACGATGCCGTCATGGCTCAAATCCCATATTAAGCCGAAGGTTGCGGTGACGTTCTTATTTGCGTTCATCGTTACGTTTGTCAGGTTCTGCTTTCCGGTCAGGTCGCCGCTCCAACCCCAGAACGTCCAGTTGAGGCCAGGGACCTCGGTTAAATTGACGACTGTTCCGGCTGGGTAGCTCGATGCAGCAAGATTCGTCGTCACGGAAGCGTTTTCCACGAGTTTGCCTGACTGAACATACGATGTATAATTGGTCACGAAGGCTATGTTTATGGTTAGGCTGTAATACTGTAGTCCTTGCACGAACGTTGCCGTGATGTTCTTGTTTCCGTCCATGGTAACGTTAACGGGATTCTGTGTGCCACTCAGGTCACCCGTCCATGAGGCGAATGTCCAGTTGAAACCTGCGACAGCTGTAAGAGTGACGACGGTGCCACTGACGTAGGTTGCGTTGAGAGGACTCTGCGTAACCGTGCCGTTCCCAACGACTTTAACGGTTAGATTGTAGTACACTCCAAGTTGTGTAAACGTCGCCGTCACGGTCTTGTTGCCGTTCATGGTGACGTTAACGGGGTTCTGCGTTCCAGTCACGTCACCCGTCCAAACGGAGAACGACCAGCCAGAACTCGCAGTAGCGGTCAAAGAGACTATCGTGCCGCTGGCATAAGTCGCGTTTGACGGGTTCTCGGTCACTGTTCCGTTTCCGACAACATTCACCTTCAGAGTGTACTGCGCGCCCGGGGGGGCTGCAGTTGCGTCAATCGTCAGTGTTCCCTGAACCACGTCGTGGGATATAGAACTGGCAAGCGGATCTGTCAGATCTGTGAAGTCGCATGCGAGTGGCCGGTTCACCGTGGTTTCGCCGTTACTGCCCAAGGGTTGCTTGATAATCTGGAACGTGATGGTTGCGACTAGGCCGTCAGCCCCGTTCCATGGTTTACCAGTCGCAGCAGCCGCAACCTCATAGTATGTTGCCCCGGTGTAAGGCGGATCAGAAATCGAATTACTAGCATTGTCGTAGAATCCAGCGGAGATGCCGTACAAGAGCTTAGTTTGGGGGCCTGTGAGCACGCCGCCCGTCGTGCCTAGCGCGTCGGTGAACCCTGTCGGTACAGCGTATGTTAGGATGTTGCCAAAGTAGAAGTGAACCTCAACACCCGAAACGTTAGCGACTGTAGCGATTGCGCCAATCAGATGTATTTCAACCGTGAAGTTTTGGCCTACTGGGGAGGGTGTGGCCGGCGTTTCCAACCCGTTGACGCTGGAGTTAACATCTGTCAAGGGCGAGGTTGCTACAGGTTCCACACTGTAGTAGGGCTGAGGGCTCTGGGCCCTTGCCACGTTTATGACGACTAATGGCGAAATAAGCAGGATGAGAGTCAAAAATAGTGTTGCTACCCCAAACGTTTTCATTTTCTGGCTTCCCTTCTCTCCGTTCCAAGATTCGAATGCCTATGAGAACATAATATTGTTCTATTTCATTTCTTAAATACCTTCTGGAACATGATTCTAGTCTGCAGAGAACGTGTCTCACCCCTGTCGAAGATGCCTTTTCTGGGCTTAGCGCGGCCTGAACGATATACGTGAAGGGCCAAAACCACCTTTTCGCTTTCGGATGCCTTGATAATTTCGCATCCAGCATGATGAGGAAACATCTCCTCATAAAGTCTTCGTGAGTAAACACCCGATTCATCTCAGACCCGAACATCCATCCGCCCTTACAAACAGAGTGTTGTCGAGAAACGTTACAAAGCAACACAACTGACTTTGCAAATCCGGGGATTAGGCTGACGTAGCGCGCGCGCTTATTACAACGAACATTACAACCGAGGACCGGGGATCGAAAACATCGGAGTTTTACGCTGCAACATTAGGCTGCAACATTACAACGGACGTAAAGAAAAAAAGGGGAGGAACGCCGTTCACCATTGGATCATGTAATCCAACATAATGCTAGACCCAAACAGAAGGAGGGCTCCAATAGCCAAGTTACGCAGAGTTTTGGCCGCGCAACATTGAATCTTGTCATCCCATGGACAGCGTCGATTCCGCCGACAGTAGGATCCTGTTACACACAATCCCTTAAAAGAAAAGAAGAATTATTTCCCTTATAGGCGAACTTCTTGAAGGCCAAAGACGTCATGGTTAAAGAAGTGGTCAAAGTGAACTCCTGCACCCTCGTCGACAATGCAGTGAAAATGATGAACAAAAACAACATAGGATGCTTGATTATCGAGGACAACGGAGAAGCAAGAGGGATAATCACCCAGAGAGATCTTCTGGAGAAAGTCCTAGAGAAGGCAAAGGATCCCAGGAAACTGGCCGTTTCAGACATCATGACAAAGAAGCTTGTCGTGGGAAACCCTGACATGGAAATCCACGAAGCTGCCAGACTAATGTTCAAGAGGAAGATCAAGAAGCTCCCCATAGTAGAGAACGGAAAGCTGATAGGCTTGATCACCCTAACCAACATCGCCCGAACCGTCAGCTTCGATCAAGAAATGATTAACATAGTAGAAAAACTCTCCAACATGCGCGCAATTTAACGTAACCAATTCACGAACGTTCAACTCTCAAGCCCCATAACAACCAGCGATCAGACACTGGTCCTCCGTTTTTGCAGTTTTTCATCAAGCCCAGAACTGAATGTGACGGAAAAGACAAAATGCATCTTGCCCGGGGGCTGCCAACCCTGAGCTTCAAGCTGCATCAAGAGCGGAACGGACAACAAGACCGGGATTCGAGGATCACAAGCGAGCCAGAACTCGAGTCTGCAAGCCTAGTCCAAGCCGTCGGCAGCCCTTCGCTGCCATATATGTAGTATTGAGAAGTAATAAACTTTTCTGACGCGGAGACGAAAGCCAACGTCCATGCCTGATCGAGTTCTTTCTGTCAAGAACGCTATATGTTTAGTTGCCATGCACCTAAGGGGGACGTGTGAAAAGTCATTATGTTTTTTTACGTTCTTGTCAGTTTCTCGACCAGATCGACCAGTTTGAATTCCTCATGACCTCGCGGATGTTCCGCCATGTCATATATTCGAAGGGTCTGCTCTGCAGCTTCTCGCCACGTGAAGTATTGAAGTACTCTTTTTCTGCCGTTTATTCCCCATTTTTTAGCTCTCTCAGGGTCAGATAGGGTTTCTTTGATGCCCCATGCGATATCGGATGAGTTGCCACCGTTTACGTGGACACCGTTCTGGTCTGGTCCGCTGGGAATTACCTGTTCTCTGAATCCGACTGTGCCTTGGGCTCCGACGATTATGGGTTTTTCCATTGACATGGCTTCTAGGCTCACTATGCCGAACGGTTCGTAGGTGGATGGGAAAATGCAAGCGTCTGCCGCTGCATAATGCAGAATACGCTCCTTTTCGGGTACGAATTCAAACCTGCAAGCAACTTTCTCGCTTATTCCGAGTCTGTTTGCAGTCTCAACTATGTCATTCTGTTGCTCACCCTTTCCAAGGATGACCAGTCTAGTGTTCGGATAGTCTGCCAACACCGTGGGCATTGCCTGAACGAGTTCCGTGACACCTTTAACCCATGTGAGTCTTCCGAGGAACATAACCATTTTTTCTTCGGGTTTTATTCCGTACCTGCTGCGGATTGCAGCCACTTCCTCGTGTTTGCAGTTTCTCGGGTTGTAATAATCAGGGTCCACGCCATTCCAGACTACGTTTATTTTGGATTTCGGCCACCCGTGCCTGGCCAAGTCTTCTTGCATGGCATGGCTGACAGTTATGATCTTGTCCACTTTTTGCGATGTCGCCCATTCAAGGTGTGAGACGACCCCTGATCCCTGCCCTCCCGCCCTTCCCCACTCGGTGCTGTGGACGTGGAAAACCACCGGTGTCTTTGTCTCATTCTTCACCATGAGGCCGGATATGCTGCTCAGCCAGTCGTGCACACAGACGACGTCGAAGTTGCAGCCTTCCTTTTTCAACATACTGTTTATGAATTTTGAGGCACTGAGAATATTATAGATGAATATGTCATTGAACATCCGTATGTTCGTCCCCCATTTTTTCAGATCGTCGATGACGAACATCGGGAAAACATTGCTCGCGTCGGCAATCAGGGGTCTGTGAACCTCTACGCCCTTTAGAATTTCTCGTGTTTTGAGGTTTCCAGGGTTAAGCGTGAACACTGTCACGTCGTTTCCCATAGCAACGAATTGACGCGTAATATACTCCGCGTACGTG
>Ga0335070_10003678_pt1 | contig 17942 bp, 19 predicted proteins | sample Lox_Sample_13_FD_206722 | JGI IMG/M metagenome (GOLD analysis project Ga0335070, IMG submission 206722) | Soil microbial communities from Loxahatchee National Wildlife Refuge, Florida, United States - Lox_Sample_1.3 | ecosystem: Environmental > Terrestrial > Soil > Wetlands | place: USA...
ATCTGATTGCGCCGGTACGCGCATGGCTGCGGCATGCCATTGCAGAAGGAACGCCACTGGCAACGACCGCATGTCTTCGCATGTACGGCCACATTCGGATCGGCACCTGGCGGCCGTTCACGGCCACACAACTGTTGGCACCCGGCGTCGGGTTTATCTGGGCGGCCACCGCGAAGATGGCGGGCCTGCCGGTGGTCGGTTACGACAGGTACGTCGACGGCACCGGTGAAATGCGTTGGCGGATAGGAGGTTTGATTCCGGTGATGTCCGCGCGGGGCGCCGATGTCAGCGCCAGCGCAGCCGGCCGCCTGGCCATCGAATCAGTGTTTGTCCCTACCGCGTTCCGGCGGGCTCAGTGGAGCAGCGACGACGGTGCGATTCATGCCACATGGTCCATCGACGAGCACCGCGAAACCGTCGAACTCGATATCGGTGAGGACGGCCGGCTGCGCGGCGCCGTCATGGCGCGCTGGGGCAACCCCGACGGCCTCCCCTATGCCCGTTACCCTTTCGGGGTCACATTCGAGTCGGAAGGACGGTTCGCGGGCATCACCATCCCGACCAGAGTCCGGGCCGGCTGGTGGTGGCGAACCGACCAGCAGGAACGCGGCGAGTTCTTCCGGGCCACGGTCACCGCTGCGGCGTTTCGCTGACTTGTCCCGAATAGTCAAAAAAGTGTCCTCTGCGGTCAAGACCTGAGCACCTGATCCGGCGCACAGTGAGTTCAGCGGTAAGCCACCGCCTCCGCACCACAGAGTCAAGGAACAGCCATGAACTCCAGCAGCATCGAGCACGTCGACGTGTTGATCATCGGTGCCGGTATCTCGGGCATCGGCGCGGCCTACTACTTGCAGACAACGCAGCCCGGCAAGTCATTCGCGATTCTGGAGGCCCGCGACGAGATCGGCGGGACATGGGATCTTTTCCGTTACCCGGGCATTCGCTCCGACTCGGATCTGCATACGTTCAGCTACGAATTCAAAGCATGGGAAGACCAGAAGGCGATCGCCAGCGCGGACGCCATCATGGCCTACCTTCGCGAGACCGTGGCCGAGAACGCCATCGAAAAGAAGGTCCGCTTCCGTCACAAGGTGATCAGCGCGGCCTGGTCCACCGAAGACGCGCGGTGGTTGGTCGGCATCGAGCGCCTCGACACCGGCGAGCACGTCACCATGACCTGCGGGTGGTTCTTCTGTGCCAGCGGCTACTACCGCTATGACGAAGGTTTCACTCCCGAATTCCCCGGGCGGGAACGGTTTACCGGTCAAATCGTGCACCCACAGCACTGGCCGGAAGACTTGGACTACCGCGGAAAGCGAGTGGTGATCATCGGCAGCGGCGCGACCGCGGTCACCCTGGTGCCGGCCATGGCCGAGACCGCCGGGCATGTGACCATGCTGCAGCGCTCGCCGACCTACATCGTGCCGGTGCCCTCCGAGGACCGGCTGGCCAACACCCTGCCCAAGCTGATCGGCCGCGATCGGGCCTTCGCCGTCACCCGGCGCAAGAACATCGCCAAGCAGCGGCTTGTCTGGCGTTTCTGCCAGCAATATCCCCGCGCCGCCCGGCGACTGATCCGTCACCTCAACGCCAAGCAGTTACCCAAGGGATATCCGGTCGACGAGCACTTCAAGCCGGCATACAACCCCTGGGACCAGCGGCTGTGCGCGGTGCCGGACTCGGACATGTTCAAGGCCATCCGCGACGGCCGGGCCTCGGTGGTCACCGACCGGATCGATACCTTCACCGAGCGGGGAATCCGGTTGCAATCCGGGCGCGAATTGGAGGCCGACATCATCGTCACCGCCACCGGCCTGAGTTTGCTTGCCTTCGGCGGCATCAGCCTATCGGTGGACGGCGTCCCCGTCGACGTGTCGAAGAAGGTGGCGTTCAAGGGTTTCCTGCTCAGCGACGTCCCCAACTTCGTCTACATGTTCGGCTACACGAACTCGTCGTGGACCCTGAAGGTGGGGCTGGTGTGTGAACACTTCTGCCGGCTGTTGGCGCACATGGACGCGCACGGGTACAGCGTCTGCTACCCGCAGCTGCCCGGACCGATGCGGACCCGGCCACTGCTGGAAGTCACCGCCGGCTACGTCATGCGATCGGTCGACCAGTTCCCCCAGCAGGGCACCGAAGGGCCTTGGCGGACCTGCATGGAATACCGCGCCGACTATAAGACGCTGCGTGAGGGCCCGGTCGATGACGACCAGCTGGTCTTCGCGACCTCGTCGCCGGCCGACGCACGCGAGGCGGCATTAACCGGGTAACCGCCGTCAGCTCCGCGCCATTGCCGGTGTGCGGCTCTGGCTGCGGTAAGAGGCCGGGCCCGTGCCGAACCAGCGCTTGCACGACCGGGTTAGCACGCTCTGCTCGGCGTAGCCGAGCTCACGGGCCAGGTGTGACAGACTGATTCCGGTGGACCGCAGGTACCGATCGGCGGCGTCGCGGCGGACCTGATCGACCAGGGTGGCGAACGTGGTGTGCTCGTCCGCGAGCCTGCGCTGCAACGTCTTTGGGTGCAGATTGAACTGATCGGCGACCGCTTCCAGCGTCGCCGCCCCGGCCGGCAACAGTTGCCGAACGATGGTGCGTACCGATTCGACTATCCCGGCATCTCTAGGGGTGATGCCTTTCAAGTAGTCGACGACGGCGCGGTGCGCGACGTCATCACGGTTCAAGGGCCGGTCCAGTTCGGCGGTGCGCACGACGAAACCAGCTGCGCGTTCGGCGAAGTGCGGGGTGCAGCCGAAGTACCGCACGTAGTCGGCTGGGGGTGTGAGCGGATCGTGGGGTATGTGGACGGCGATGGGGGCGTAATCGGAGCCCATGAAGAAGCGGAGCACCCGCAGTGAGACACCGAGTGACAGTTCCGTGATTTGCGGATGTGGCGGTGCGTTGTCGATGAGGAAGTCGATCGTCAGAAACGACCGCTGCGGGTCAGCAAGCGGCGTGAGGTCGATCGCGAGCACTGGGCTGTAGGCCGCCATGTAGGTGCTGAAGATACGCAGGGCGTCGGCGACGGTTGCGGCGGTGCGGGCCGCCACGCCGACCGGCCCGAGGATCTCGATGCCCTGCCGCTGCGCCAGCCGTCGGCCGAAGTCCGGTGTGTTCGTCGTGCGGGCGGCGGATTCGATGGCCTGCATCACCGCGCGGTAAGGGATGAACGCGTCGTAATTGCCGGCGTCCCGGTCCCGGATGCCCGCCGCGCGCAGCAGACCGGACGGGTCTCCGCCCAAATCGGCGACCAGTGCCGGATAGTTCGACAGCGCCGTCCCGCGCACCACGGACATGTCGTTGACCATTAGCGGACGACCACGCCGTGTCAAGGGCCGGACGTCCCAACAATGTCCCCAGTTGTCAAAAGGCTGTCTTCGATTATCAAGACGCGCGCCGGGGCGGCGGGGCATTGTGGACTTGGCGAGCGATAGGAATGGACGCCTAGGTAAAGGAGATGCAAGCATGACCCAGTTCCAGACCCGACAGGTGGTGGTCGACGGTGTGCGCTCGCCGGTGCTGATCGGCGGGGCGAACGCCGGCGGCGACGCCATCGGTGAGGCTGTGGTTTTCGTGCACGGCAACCCGGGCTTGCCGATGCAGTGGGCACACCGGATCGTCGAGCACCTGCCACCCATCTAGACCAAGCGTGCCGTACTGCGGCTCTACCGCTCCACCAGACCCGAAGACATGGACGCCCTTGTCAAACGCTACGCAACCGGGACGCTGACACGCTGGTGGTATTCGGCGCCGCTGACGTTTACATCCCTGTCGATCAGGCCAGCGGTCAGCACCACGTGTTCCCGCGCGCCCGCGTCGAAGTTCTGCCCGGCGTCGGCCACCGGGCTTGGCTCGAGCGACTCGACCAGATAGCCGGCCTCGTGGTCCCGTTCTTGCGTGAGCGGGTAACAAAGACCGTCCAAAACACCAATTAGAGCAAGGAGATTCAGATGAGCATTTCTTTGGAACCCACCGCCGAACAGTTCGCGGCCCTGGCTGACCGGCCGGCCGACGCGCCAGTGCTGATGGTCAACCTCATGAAGTTCAAGACTCCCCCGGCGGTGTGGAGTCCTACCGGCGCTACGGGGTTGAGGTAGCGCCGCACCTGGAGCGCGCCGGTGCCAACGTCCGGTACGCAGGGAGGCGCCGACGTTTGTGATCGGCGACAGCGAAAGGCCTTGGTGGGACGTCATTCTCATCGTCGAGTACCCTTCGCCTCAGGCGTTCATCGACATGGTGACCGACCCCGCGTACGCCGAGGCCCACGAGCATCGCGCTGCCGCGCTGGAGCGGGGCGATCTCATCGCGACCTCGACGTGGTCGCTCACGGTGTGATCAGAGTTTGTAGCCGATGGTGCGCAACAAATCGTGCCGTTCGGCCACGTCGCGATCGGTCTCCACTCCGACCGGCGTCTGTCCGTCGATGACGCCCACGATGCCACGACCACGCGGAGTCACCGCTACGACTACATCGACCGGATTGGCTGTGGCGCAATAGATTCCGCAGACCTCGGGGACCGCCTTCACCGGGTTGAGAACGTTGACCGGAAAGCCCTCACGCAGGAAAATCACGAAACTATGCCCGGCTGCGATGGCCAGCGCGGCGCGGGTGGCAAGTTCCACCAACTCGCTGTCGTTGCCCGTGCGGCGAACCAGTCGTGGCCCGGAAGCCTCACAAAAAGCCAGCCCGAACCGTAGTGACGAGTTCACCCCGACCAGGGCCTCGTGCAGGTCTTCGACCGTCTTGATGAAGTGTGCCTGGCCGATGACTACGTTGACATCTTCCGGCTTGTCAACGGACACCACATCCCAGGACGGCCGCGTCATGTGATCAGCCCAGGACGGGGAAGCGGCGCTGGCGCCCCAGTCGGTCAAGGGCGCTCTGCATGACCGAGCGCACGTAGGCGTCAACCTCATCGACGTCGGCGTCCTCGCCGAACCGGGCGGCGACGTCGATCGGCTCGAGGACCTGATAGACGATTTTGGCCGGCAACGGCACGTTGGCCGGGAAGAACACCGTCACGCCGAAGGGGAAGCCGACCGTCACAGGCAGGATCTCTATCCGGAATCGCTTGAGCCCTAATCGCTTTGCCAGCCAATTACCGCGGGTGACGAAAAGCTGGGTTTCCTGACCACCGATCGACACCGCGGGCACGATCGGCACGCCGGCCCGCATGGCGGCCCTGACGTAACCGGTGCGGCCACCGAAGTCGATGACGTTCTGACCGAACGTCGACCGAAATGCGTCGTAGTCTCCACCCGGAAAAGCGAGCACCAGGGCTCCCGAGCGCAACGCTTCCTCGGCGTTTTCCTGGCTGGCGTGGATAACGCCTAGGCGGCCCAGCGCTGCGCGAAATGGTGTGAAGAACACGCCATAGTGGGCGAGGGTGTAGAGCGGGCGGTCGTAGCCGAACTTGCCGTACAGGGCCGGGGCCAGGACGTTCCAATCGGGCGTCAGCACGCCACCGGAATGATTGGACACCAGCAAGGCCCCGCCGGTTGACGGGAAGGTTTCCAAGCCCCGCACCTCTGGCCGAAACCATCGGCTGATCACCGGTGTGACCGCTTTGATCAACAGCTCGGTGAATGTGGGATCCCACTTGGCCGACTCCGGGTGGGCGATTTCGTTGCCAGTCAACTCTTCCCCTGCGTCGTAGTCGAGTGCTCTCATGCTCCCGCAGCAACGGACGTCCCGGCAGAGCAGCAATTCCCCGTATGTGGGGACTAAAGACCTCGGTGACTCCGAAAGTTGAGCGAGGCCGCGGCATCGGTCCGATGAGGACTTATGGCGGCCACGGCGGGCCAAAAGACCCGTCTCAAAAGACCCGCTTCATCGATAACGTCAATCGGGCGATGAGATTCCACCTCGCGATCCAGGAGATAGCGATGACCGGCTTGCTCAGTCTCATCGAGGAACGACACTCGGAGCGGGTCCCGTTTGATCGCAGCCGCGTGATCGCCAAGGAAGACCTCTTGCAAATACGGCAGGCCGCGAGGTGGAGTCCTACCGCTGATAACATGCAGAACTTCGAGTTCATCGTCGTGGATGACGAGAAGTTGCTGGACGAGATCGGCGCGATACAGGTTCGGCTGTCCCAAGGGTTTCTGCGCGAGCACTGCCAACTTCTCTCGTTTTCCGAAGAAAAGTTGCGCCACAAGCAGATAGGTCTGCTGGCCGATATGCTCCCGCCGTGGATGCGAGACCTGGCTCAAATGGACCAATCAAGCGGGCCGATCCGCCTGGATCACGTGATGCCGGACTGCCCAGTCCTGTTGATCGTGTTCTACGACGCCAGGAAGCGCGCTCCCGGCTCCGACGGGGGCGTGCTGGGCATGATGAGCCTGGGGTGCGTGCTGCAGAACATGTGGTTGATGGCGGACTCGCTAGGGCTTGGCTTTCAAGCCCTTCCGGTCTTGAGTGTGTTGCCCGTCGAACAAGCGGTGAAGAACCTGCTAGCCGCACCCGGCCATATGAAGGTCGCGTTTACAGTGCGTCTCGGCCATCCCGCGATGTCGGTGCCTTACTTGCGGGTTCGTGGTGAGGTCGCCGAGTTCACCCACTGGAACACGTTCGGCAACAAATCGACTGGCCAGGGAGCGCAGCCATGACTGTTCTGATGACCGGCTTTCCCGGATTTCTCGGCAGCGCGTTACTGCCGGGCATTCTCAAACGCACCGACAGTTCTGCGGTCTGCGTGGTGCAGCCCAGGTTCGCGGCGCTGGCGAAGCGACGCGAGGCCGAGCTCAGCTCTGCCGATGCATCCCTGCAGGGGCGGATCCAGCTGGTCGAGGGTGACATCACCCAACCCGGGCTCGGCGTTGCGGCAGATGCTCTCACCGATGTCACCGAAGCGTGGCACCTCGCCGCCGCGTATGACCTGACGGTCCCCCGGGATATCGCACTTCGGGTCAACGTCGACGGCACCCGGAACGTCTTGGAGGCACTTGAGCGCTGCCCCTCGTTGAGCCGGCTGCACTACTTCAGCACGTGCTACGTCAGCGGCCGCTATGCGGGTCAATTCGGCGAGGACGACCTGGAAGTCGGTGCGCCATTCAACAACTTTTACGAAGAGACGAAAAACCTCGCCGAGGCAGATGTGCGCAGGCACATGTCTGCCGGCATGTCGGCCACGATTTATCGCCCCTCGATTGTCGTGGGCGACAGTCGCACCGGTGAGACGCAAAAGTTCGACGGGCCATACTTCGTCATGCAGTGGTTGCTGCGACAGCCGCGTTACGCGATCCTGCCGATGGCGGGGGACCCCACGGCGACGCGGGTGAACGTGGTCCCTCGCGACTTCATCGTTGATGCGGTCGGGTATTTGAGCGGGCTGTCCGCGTCCGAGGGCCGGACTTACCAGTTGGCGGATCCACGACCACTCACAGTCGACGAGATGACGGAATCGCTGGCCGAGGCAACCGGGCGCAAACTGCTCAAGGTTCCGCTGCCGCCGAAGGTGGCGAAGAGGTCACTGGCGCGGGTTCCGGGGCTCTACCGCTTGATGCGGATCCCTCCCGAAGCGGTTGACTACTTCACGCATCCCACCACCTATTTGACCGACCATTGCCGTGCCGACCTCGCCGGCAGCGGTATCGAGGTACCTGCGTTCCGCAGCTACGTCGATCGGCTGGTCGAATACATGCGCGGCCATTCAGAAATCAGCTCGGCAGCGATGTTTTGAGATCGCCTTGCGTCGTGCGCCGTTCGCGGTCTAATGGGTGCATGGAACTTATGACGCCCACCGACGCGATATTTCTGCTGGGAGAGTCTCGGGAGCATCCCATGCATGTCGGCAGCTTGCAGTTGTACGAGTTGCCGCACGGCGCCGGTCGCGCGTTCGTCAGGCAGTTGTACGACAGCTTGATCGCCCAGCGCAATTTCCAGCCCACCTTCCGCAAGCGTCCCGCGACGTTCGTGGGTGGCATCGCGAATCTGGCCTGGACCTACGACGACGACATCGACATCGACATCGACTACCACGTCCGGCGTTCGGCGCTGCCGTCGCCCGGGCGGGTCCGCGAGCTGCTCGAGCTGACGTCGCGATGGCACAGCAGCCTGCTGGACCGACACCGCCCGCTGTGGGAGACCCACATCATCGAGGGCCTGAAAGACGGCCGGTTCGCGGTCTACACCAAGATGCACCATGCCCTGATCGACGGTGTCTCCGCACTGAAGTTGATGCAGCGGGCCCTGTCCAATGACCCCGACGACACCGAGTTCCGCGCACTCTGGAGCCTGCCGAAACGCAAGCGCGAGGCCAGCCCGCGTTCTCCCTTGAGTTCACTGATGCATGCGGCGGGATCCCTTGCCGCACTTGCTCCGTCGACGATTTCGCTGGCGCGCGCGGCGCTGGTCGAGCAGCAGCTGACATTGCCCTTTAGGGCCCCGCGAACGATGTTCAACGTCAAGATCGGCGGTGCCCGCCGATGCGCCGCGCAGTCTTGGTCGCTGGACCGCATCAAAAGCGTGAAGAAGGCCGCCGGAATCACCGTCAACGACGTCGTCTTGGCGATGTGTTCGGGCGCCCTGCGCTACTACCTGCTCGAACAGCATGCGCTGCCCAACACGCCGCTGGTTGCGATGGTCCCGGTCAGCCTCCGCACCGAAAAGGAGGCCGACGCCGGCGGTAACCTCGTCGGAGCCATCCTGTGCAACCTCGCCACGGACGCCGACGATCCGGCCAAACGTCTGCAGACGATCAGCGACTCGATGCGCAACAACAAGACGGTGTTCTCCCACTTGCCCCGCCCGCAGGCGTTGGCGCTGTCCGCCATGAACATGGCTTCGCTGACCCTGGCCGCCTTTCCGGGCTGGGTAGCCTCGACGCCGCCGCCGTTCAATCTCGTCATATCGAACGTGCCTGGACCGTCGGAGCCGATGTATTGCGGGGGCGCCCGCCTCGACGGGAACTACCCGCTGTCCATCGCGCTGGACGGACAAGCGTTGAACATAACCCTGTGCAACAACGCCGACAAGATGGACTTCGGTCTGGTGGGCTGTCGGCGCAGTGTGCCGCACCTGCAGCGTCTGCTCGCGCACCTGGAGTCGTCGCTGAAAGACCTGGAACGCGCCGTCGGGGTATGAAATTCGATGGCCAAGCTCAGTGCGGGTGTGCTGTTGTACCGGACCTGCGGCGGGGCCGTCGAAGTCCTCATCGCCCATCCGGGCGGCCCCTTCTGGGCGCGCAAGGACGCGGGAGCGTGGTCGATCCCCAAAGGCGAATACATCGACGGTGAGGATCCCTGGGCCGTCGCGCAGCGCGAATTCTCCGAGGAACTCGGGCTTTCGGTGCCGGCTGGCGCACGGCTCGACCTAGGTTCGCTGAAACAACCCAGCGGCAAGGTGGTCACCGCCTTCGCCGTCGAAAGCGACCTCGACGTCACCGACGCGCGCAGCAACACCTTCGCATTGGAGTGGCCGAAAGGCTCGGGCACCATGCGGGAGTTTCCGGAGGTGGATCGCGTCGGCTGGTTTCCAGTGGCGCAGGCGCGCAACAAGCTGCTGAAGGGCCAACGGGGATTCCTCGATCGATTGATGACGCACCCGGACTTGGCAGCATTACCCGAAGGGACTTGACATGCAGACATTGCGAACGCCTGACGACCGGTTCGACGACGTACCGGACTTCCCTTATGCCCCAAGCTATTGCGAGGTCTCAGACGACGAGGGCGGTGTGCTGCGGGTCGCCTGGGTTCAAGATGGGCCGCAAAGCGCGGACCCAATTCTGATGTTGCACGGCGAGCCGTCGTGGTCGTATTTGTACCGCAAGATGATTCCCATCCTGGTCGCCGCCGGACACCGAGTCATGTGTCCCGACCTGGTCGGGTTCGGCCGCTCGGACAAGCCGACCCGCCGCGAAGACCACAGCTACGCGCGCCATGTGGAGTGGCTGCGGGCCTTGGCTTTCGATGTCCTGGACCTGCATAACGTGACCCTGGTCTGCCAAGATTGGGGCGGACTGATCGGATTGCGGCTCGCGGCAGAGCATCCCGAGCGATTCGCCCGGCTGGTCGTCGCCAATACCGGGCTGCCGAATGGAGAGCAACCGATGGCCGATATCTGGTGGCGCTTCCGCAAGGCCATCACCACGGCGCCGACGCTCAATATCGGCGCGTTCGTGCAAGGCGGTTGCCGCCAACAGATGAGCGACGAGGTGCGCGCCGGCTATGACGCACCGTTCCCCGCCGACGAGTACTGTGCCGGCCCCCGCGCCATGCCCGGCCTGGTGCCGACCTCGCCGGACGATCCCGCCGCAGCCGCCGACAAGGCAGCGTGGGTCAAGCTGTCGGTGAGTCCGGCACCCATGCTGGTTGCCTTCAGCGACAGCGACCCCATCACCGGGCCGATGGCCGCGATCTTCCAGCGCGAGATGCGCGGCGCGCAGGGCATCGATCACCCGGTGATCCACGGCGCCGGGCACTTTCTGCAAGAGGATGCCGGCGAAGAACTTGCCGGCCACATCGTTGACTTTCTACGCCGCTGAGCCCGGCGGTTTTCACCGCGGCGGGCAGAATGTCAGGATGACCACCGCGCCCACCGATTCCCAGGGTCTACTGCTGCAGCTGCTGGACCCCGCCAACCGGGCTGACCCGTATTGGCTTTGCGCCGAGGTTCGCGACGGCGGACCGGTGCAGCTGCCGGAAGCGAACCTGGCCGTCTTCTCGAGTTACCGGGACTGCGACGAGGTGTTGCGACACCCGTCGTGCAGCAGTGACAACGCCAACTCGACGGTCGCCAAGCGGCAGGCCGAGGACGGCACCGCGCTGCGCAGGCAGGGCCCGCCAGGTTTTCTGTTTCTCGACCCGCCGGATCACACTCGACTACGCAAGCTGGTCAGCAAGGCTTTTGCGCCGAAGGTGGTGAGCGCGCTGCACCCCGACATTCGCTCGCTGGTGAACGGATTGCTCGATCGGGTCGCCGAAAAGGGTCAGTTCGAAGTCGTCGAGGATTTCGCTTATCCGCTGCCGGTGGCGGTGATTTGTCGGCTGCTCGGCGTGCCGCTCGATGACGAGCCGCAGTTCAGCCATGCGTCGGCGTTGCTGGCCCAGGCGCTCGACCCATTTTCGACGATCACCGGGGTTCCGCCGGACGTCGCGAAAGCACGACAACAGGCTGTTGCGTGGCTGCGCAACTACTTCCACGGTCTGATCGAGCAGCGCCGTTCACGGCCGGGTGACGACCTGCTATCGGGCCTGATCGCCGTCGAGGAGTCCGGAGACCAACTGACCGAAGAGGAGATTGTCTCCACTTGCAATTTGCTACTGATCGCAGGACACGAGACCACGGTGAACTTGATCGGCAATGCCGTGTTGGCCATGCTGCGCAACCCCGATCAATGGACCGCTCTGGGCGCCAGCCCCGATCGGGCGCCCGCGATCGTGGAGGAGACGCTGCGTTACGACCCGCCCGTGCAACTCGTCGGCCGGATCGCTCTCGCCGACATGGTGATAGGCGGCGTCGAGGTGCCCGCGAGCGACGTCATGATGCTGCTGCTGGCCGCTGCACACCGTGACCCTGCAGAGTTCGACCGACCCGATACCTTCGATCCCGACCGAGGGACGTTGCGGCACTTAGGCTTTGGACGCGGCGCACATTACTGCCTGGGGGCGCCGCTGGCGCGGCTGGAAGCCGGTGTGGCGCTGTCGGCGATAACGGCGCGGTTCCCGGCTGCGCGACTTGACGGCGAGCCGCAGTACAAGGCCAACGTCACACTGCGCGGGTTGTCGGCGCTGCCGGTGGCGGTGTAGTCAGCCGCGCTGCCACGGCGCCGTTTCGTCAAAACACCGCGCCCGCGAAACCTTAAATTAAAAGCGCGTTGCCGCACGCCGTTGCACTGGTAGGCCTAAAATCCCTTGAGGTCAGCCATATCACGACATCCTCGACAAGCAGGTACCGGACATGACTGAAGACAATAAAAAGGTCCAGAGCACTCCTGATCCAGGAAACAGGAGCGCGAAGAAGTCAGACGAACCAGCGAGCCCCGGCCCGCGTTCGATTCCCGTCACGCTTACCGTGTACCGCGACTTGCGCGTCGGCATGGTGGTGATCATGGTGATGCTCAGCGCGGCTGTGCTCATTGAAAGGCTATCGGCGACATGTTGGCAATTGGCCATCAGTGCTTACTATTACACCTCCGCGCACAGCATCGTCATCGCCGCACTGCTGGCGCTCGGCGCCCTATTCATCATTTACAAGGGCAGCAGTGACACCGAAGATGCTCTGTTGACTCTGGCCGGGGTCTCCGCGTTGATCGCCGCGATGGTGCCGCAGGGTCGACCTTCGCCGCTGTGCGGCCGGGCTGATCTGCCGAAGGAATACAACGTCGAAGCCGTCATTCGGCCCAATGTGTGGGCGGTGGTCATCGCACTGCTCCTGGGTCTGGCAATAATTCTGTGGCAATCCCCGCACAACCGCACCGAGCAAACGAGAAGCCCGGGCGGGACCCTGTCGCTGGGCTTGTTTTGGTTAATCATGGCGCTCGGCCTGCTCACCTTCATCTTCGATCACACGCTATTCATAGAGCAGGCGCACGGCGTAGCCGGGTTCCTTCTGCTGTCGACGTTCATCGCCACAGTGTTCTGCACCGGATACCTCGTCAAGCGACAGGATGAGTCGAAGTCGTCGCATTTGCATCGTTATCAGCTGTTCTACCGGGGCATTGCCGTCCTTATGCTGGCGACGTTAATCGCGGTCGTCGTAGGTCATCTCATGCGCCGTGGATGGGAGCTGTGGGTCTTGGCGGTCGAGGCCCTGCTGATTTTCGAGTTCGCCATATATTGGGTGGTGCAAACCGTCGAGCTCTGGGATAAGCCTGACCGAATGGACCGCCTTCCCGAGGATGCCCAACAGCGGATCGCCGATGCGAGGACAAAGGGCGGCGGCCTGAGTGGATTCAAGTCCGGGCTGGCCGATGTAACGAAGCCGGGTGCTCCTGATCGGCTTCTGCCTTTCCTCTAGTGCGTGCCGGTTTCCGATCGGACAGACCTAGACCACCCGCCCAGGCAGTCGCCTGCTATTTCCCGCGCTCTGCCTACCCACGGGCGAACTATCCACTGACGCAACGAAATTTCGACCTGTCGGCAATTACGGCGTGATGATGCCCAAACGCCGGCGAACCAGACAACAAGCCCGCGCCCGGCGCATCGACGCCGAACGCGCGCTTAACGCCGCGCACGTCGCCGAACGCAACCAGCCGCCACCCTTTTGAGCAAGCTCAGGTACACTTCTTGATCCAGCGCCGCCGGTGGCGACGCAAAAGCCATGGTGGGTTTTCCTTTCATGTGTCAGACACACCGTAATGAGCCGCAGGGAGCTCTCGGGTGGAAACCAGAAGTGCACCTGCTGTGGTCTACGCTGTGGCTATCGCGGCGAGGCGTCGGGTTGTACTGTCCGGAACACATCGATGAGCCGGACTGACGAGGAGAATCATGAAAGCGAAGATGGACGCGATGTCGTGGATCTCCGCGACCATCGCGGTTGCGATTTGGATTTTGGTTATCTGGACGGCGGTTGCGGCGATCGTCGCACACGTTTAGTCCCTTCAACACAGGACGCCTCACCTATCGCGGTGGCTACCGGCCTAGCGCCGTAAATGCTGTCGCAGTACTACGTGGGACCGATTCGATTAGCCGATTAACTGTGCGACGGAGTCGGTGCAGTTGAATACAGACGTGAGCATTACAGCGTCGAGGGAAGGCGCGAGGCAATGTCACATCGATACAAGGTCAAGGCGTTTTTGCTGGGGCGCTGCTGTCGGGTGGCGTCGCAGTGGCCGGTTTAGGCTTGCAGCCGGTACCGCCCAAGCTCACCCCGGTTTTATGCCGCCGACGTATGGCCCGTTGGCAGACGGCGGCCCATGGACTTGGTGCCCAGGGGATCCAATGAGTGGCGTGAACTCAAGCAACCACCACGGAGGGCCGGGGCTGGATGTTCATTGGGATATGACTCGCTGCCACACCTGGTGGGGCGTGTACTGGGGGCGTGGAAACGTTGCCCCGGGTGTTTGGGATGGACCTGATCCGCCGCCGGAGGCGACGCAGAAGGCATCGCCGCCGGAGGCGACGCAGAAGCCATAGTGCGGTTTTCCTTTCATGTGCTCGGGCACACCGTGATCAGCTAGCGCCCAGTCCCGGCACGATGTCGCCGAGGTCGAAGGTCAGCGGCTGTTCGAGTTGCTCATAGGTGCACGAGCGGGGGTCGCGGTCGGGGCGCCACCGGTTGAACTGCGCGGTGTGGCGGAACCGCTGACCTTCCATGTGGTCGTAGCGGACCTCGACCACCCGCTCGGGTCGCAGCGGCACGAACGACAAATCCTTGCCGGCGTTCCAGCGGGAGAACTCGTTCTTCCGTGGCGTTCGTTCACCGGCTTCATGGGCGGCCCAGTTCCACGGGTGGCCTTCGAAACCGGTGACCAGGGGCTGCAACTCGACGAACAGCCGCCGCCGTTCGGCCATCGGAAAGGCGCCGATCACGCCGACCGAGGCGAGCTGGCCATCGTCCTGATAGAGCCCAAGCAGCAGCGAACCGATCGCGTCACCGCCCGACTTGTGTACTCGATAGCCGGCGACCACGCAGTCGGCGGTCCGCTCGTGCTTGATCTTGAACATGACGCGCTTGTCGGGCTGGTAGGTGATGGTCAGCGGCTTGGCGATGACACCGTCGAGACCGGCGCCTTCGAATTCGTCGAACCATCGCTGCGCGGTGCCGAGATCGGTCGTTGCCGGCGTGATGTGGATCGGGGGACCGCAGCCCGCCAAGGCGTCCACCAGGGCGGCACGCCGCTCGCTGAACGGTTGCCGGGTGTAGTCGTCGTCGCCCCAGGCGAGCAAGTCGTATGCGATGAAGGAGGCCGGCGTCGTCTCGGCGAGCATCCGCACCCGCGAATCGGCCGGGTGAATGCGCTGTTGCAGCGCCTCGAAATCCAGGCCGTGGTCGGTGGCGATGACAATCTCTCCGTCGATTACACAGCGCTCCGGGAACTCCGCCTTGACCGCGGCCACCAACTCGGGGAAGTAGCGCGTCATCGGTCGCTCATTGCGACTGCCCAGCTCGACCTCGTCGTGGTCGCGAAAACAGATGGACCTGAATCCGTCCCATTTCGGTTCATACGACGCGTGTGGCGGGATCGATCGCACCGACTTCGCCAGCATAGGCGACACCGGGGGCATGACAGGCAGGTCCATAGCCCGATTGTGCTGGAATCTGTCGTATGGCTGCTGCAGAAGAGCTCGACGTCGACGGCATTGCGGTGCGCCTCACCAATCCGGAAAAGGTGTACTTCCCCAAGCTGGGTGCCAACGGCACCAAGCGGCGGCTGGTCGAGTACTACCTCGCGGTGGCAAGTGGTCCGATGCTCGATTCGCTCCGCGACCGGCCCACCCATCTGCAGCGCTTTCCCGACGGGATCGACGGCGAGGAGATCTATCAGAAACGGGTTCCGCAGCACCACCCCGACTACTTACAGACGTGCCGGGTCACGTTTCCGTCGGGGCGGACCGCCGACGCGCTGAAGGTCACTCACCCCTCTGCGATCGTATGGGCGGCACAGATGGGCACCATCACACTGCACCCGTGGCAGGTGCGCTGTCCGGACACCGACCATCCTGACGAGCTGCGCATCGATCTGGATCCCCAGCCGGGCGTCGGCTTCCAACAGGCGCGTGCGGTCGCGGTTGACGTGTTACGGCCATTGCTCGACGAGCTCGGCCTGGTGGGCTACCCGAAAACTTCCGGCGGACGCGGAATCCATGTCTTCCTGCGGATCGCCACCGACTGGGATTTCATCGAGGTGCGCCGCGCGGGCATCGCGCTGGCGCGCGAAGTCGAGCGCCGAGTACCCGACGCGGTCACCACCTCGTGGTGGAAAGAGGAGCGAGGCGAGCGTATCTTCATCGACTTCAACCAGAATGCCCGGGACCGCACCATGGCGTCGGCATATTCGGTGCGGCGCAACCCAATTGCGACCGTGTCGACGCCGCTGACGTGGGACGAGCTGGCCGAGGCCGAGCCGGACGACTTTACGATCGCGACCGTGCCCGATCTGGTGAAGCACCGCGAGGACCCCTGGGCCGCAATGAATGACGCGGCCCAGTCCATTGCCCCGTTGTTGGCGATGTCCGAGGCCGACGAGGAGCGCGGGCTCGGCGACATGCCGTATCCCCCGAACTATCCGAAGATGCCGGGCGAACCGAAACGGGTGCAGCCGAGCCGGGACACGGATTCCAACCGAAGAGGCCCTCAGTGACGTCGTGCGCCCGCGCGCATTACTCGACGCTTTAGGGCAGTGGATGTCGAATTGCTTGGCAGACAGCCAGACTCGCATCGCACCTAACCAGGCCCGCCCCGGCGCGTTGAGGCGTCACGAGCACTGGCACACCCGGCCACTCCTCGTGACGCACACTCGACACGCTCAAACCGTAACGGCGGCAGACGACGCTCCCGACAATGCGACCGCATCGCCCCCCGGCCGGCCTACGGTTAGCAGGTAATGCCACCGCTGCAAGTGATGGTTATTCCAGGAATCGTGCAGCCGGAAGCCGTGGATGCGGTGAAGGCGAGGACCAAAGCGACAACTACTTTGTATTTAAGACGAGACATGTCACTCCGTTCATTGAGGTGCCAGACGTGTAATGCCCGAGACAGCGGGTATGTTACGCCGTGACATTGCGGAAAACTATAAAAGCCGCGCAAATTTCCGGGGCCTATTGAGTCGGCAGAGCCAAGGGCCGTTGGGATGGAAAATCGTCTCCCGCATAACTACTGGTCGGCAATATCCGTGAGGCGTCCGTGCAGCAGTGGCCATGGGGCGGGTCGTCGGGGAAGCGCCTGGATATGGCCGTGTCCGGTTGGGGTGCCAACTCTTGATGCGCCGCAAATGGCTTCACGAACCGGTGAAGGGCGGGTTTGCATTGACGAAATGCCGGGTGAACGGAAACGCATTCGGCCCACTCAGGCCACATTAATGCGGACGAGGGCACGGGCTCATTTCACGGAAGGCTCCCCGCACAGGAAAGATTTCCCGAACCCCGAATAGCGCGGGAAAAATGCGTCGAGCACCGCTCTGTTGCTCGAAATGCTAGTTGACGGAGCAACCGTTGACCATACGCACAGGCAAAATAATGCCCTGCACATCGGGCTGTCTCGACGTACCGGTGGAGGACGCGGGTGCTCAAGCCCCATTCGGGTTCCGAGTGCCTCATCCGGGCCAGAAGAGTCAAACTGGTCAGTGCGACCAACCCCGTCGGCCGCACCGGGAAACTAACCTGTGTTGCTATGCCGGTGGCCGTTCGTGCGCTGTGTGCGATGTTCGCTGCGTCGCTGTGGTTGGGGAATTTCGGTGTGGCTGCCGGGGGTACAGCGCATGCCGAGCCGCTGAACGCAGGACTCGGCGAAAGGGCGGTCGGCTGGGACGTCTACCGGCGATTGGATCGGTTGCCGTTTCTGGAGGCCGACGCGCAGACCTTGCAGGTGTCGAGCTTCGATCGCAGCGGCGGCGATTTCGACATCTCCACCGGCAACCGCAACGGTAGCGGTGGATGTTTGGCGTCCGGTGGTGCCGGCTGTGTGATCGCGGAGGATCGCGGTGCGGGCGAAGTTGATTCGATCTGGCTCACCCGCGACGGCGGCAATGTGCGCGCGATCGGAAAGATCCGCGTCGAGCTTGATGGGCGGACGGTAATCGACGCACCGCTGCAGTCGTTGGTCAACGGCGCGCTGGGCGCGCCATTCGTCTGGCCGCTGGTGGCCAATGCTGCGCAGTCGCCGGGGGGCGTTTACATCAAGGTACCGATGCCGTATCGCCAGTCGATGCGGATCAGCGTCGCATCGAATCTCGAGTATTACCACGTCGACTATCGCAAGTTTGCGACCGCCGACGGCGTGACCACCTTCACGCCCTCCGACCCCGCGCTCGACGTGCTCGCCACCCTTCGCGTGGCGGGCACCG
>Ga0335070_10003679_pt1 | contig 17942 bp, 19 predicted proteins | sample Lox_Sample_13_FD_206722 | JGI IMG/M metagenome (GOLD analysis project Ga0335070, IMG submission 206722) | Soil microbial communities from Loxahatchee National Wildlife Refuge, Florida, United States - Lox_Sample_1.3 | ecosystem: Environmental > Terrestrial > Soil > Wetlands | place: USA...
TGTTCTCCGAACTCGATGGACTCCGGCTGAATCCCGATGACGATCACCCGGCATCCCGTTTCCTTCACCAGGAACCCGGCGAGCACGCCGAGGGGAAGAGCGTGCGTGCCGAAGGAGATCCCGCCAATGTCCGCGGGATCGAGAAGACGGATCGCGCCGGCAGGCTCGCCCATGTCGGCACTGTCGACGATGAGAACGTGGGTCGGCGAGATCTGCCGCACGTCCGCGGTGAAGTTCTCCGGCGCGGTCCCCCCGGACAAGGACCAGACGCCCTTCAGGTTCTTTTCCGCGATTCGCCGGGCAACGAGGACTCCCACGGCGTCGTCCGAGCGGAGTTCGGAGCCCACACCGAGGATGACGACCTTCCGGGGACCAGGAGCGCGGCTATGCTCCTGAAGCTTCCGGATCAGGGCAGGCGCCGGATCCGGATTCGGGCTGGGCATGGAAGACGACCTTCAGCTTTCCCCGCTCCGTCTGGGCGAGCTCGAAATCCGTGGTGATCTCGATCACCTTGCGGGGGCAGGTTTCCTCACACTGGGCGCAGTACACGCACTTTCCCAGGTCGATGGACGCCTCAAATTTGCGGTCCCCGACCTTCGTGATGGTGATGGCCTGTGACGGGCAGTCGCGGATGCACAGCCGGCATCCCGTGCACCGCGAGGAATCGAACTTGGGCTGGCCGCGGAAATGGGACGGCATGGAGAATTTGCCGCGCGGATACGAGATCGTTGCGGGTTTCTTGAACAGCGATCCCAGGACGGAGAAGATCATCCTCCCCGGGCGCCAATGCTGGGTATCTTTCATGGCAACAAGAGCTCCTTCACGACGAGATCCAGGAGGACCTGGAAGAAAGCGACGGGGGCGACGATCCGCCAGCAGAAGTTGATCATCTGGTCCAGGCGCAGCCGCGCGAACACGGTGCGCAGGAGCGCCAGGACGGCGAGGATGGCGAAGATCTTGGCGAGGAAAACAATGAATGCGAGCCACGGGGCAAGCGCGAGGCCGAACGGAAGGAAGACGGCCGCCAGGAGGGACGCGGAGACGATGGCCTCCGTGTCGATGGCGAGCCGGAAAAACGCGAGGAATCGGCCGCTGTACTCGGTGAAGCTGCCGGCAACAATTTCCGTTTCCGCCTCGGGAATATCAAAGGGGACCTTCTCCAGCTTGCCCAGGAGCGTGACCATGGCAACGGCAAACCCGATGAGGTTGAACAGCCACCGGCCCGGGTGGGACGCGTAGTACTCGGTCATCCCCGAAATGGACCACGTGTTGGCCAGAAGGGCGGGGGAGAGCACCGCGATGAGGAGCGGGATCTCGTAGGCGAACAGCTGCGTGATGGACCGAACCGCGCCGAGGGTTGAGAAAACCGAGCGTGAGTACCAGCCCCCGAGAAAGAACGTGAGCGTGGGAATGAGGAGAAGGTACAGGACGACGATCAGGTCTCCCTCGAATGCGAACAGGGGCTTCGTGCTCCACAGGGGGATATAGAACGAGGAGGCGATCACCGAGGCCAGCGCGAACACCGGCGCCAGGGTGAACATGCGCCGGTCCGCCTCTTCGGGGATCACGGATTCCTTGCCCAGCAGCTTGAAGAAGTCAGCCGTCGGCTGATACCACGGGGGCCCGACCCTGTTCTGGAGCCGCGCGTACAGCTTGCGATCCACGAACTGGCCGGTGAGGCCCAGGAGGACCAGGAAGAGGAAGCCGGGGAATATCAGCATCTGGAACAGGGCGATCACGGCGCTCATGCGGCCGGGCCCTCCCGCAGCCTGACCCGGGAGAAGTCGATGCCGCGGGCCTTGTAGAACTGCACGCCGTAGCGCGAGACCTCGTCCCAGGTCATGGCGCGGCTTTCCCCGTTGCCTTTCACCGCGATCATGCGGTCCGTGCAGGAGAAGCACGGGTCGATGGCTGCGATCACGATGGGGAGGTCGGCGAGGTATCCGTCTTCCAGCATCTTCGCAACCGCCTGGCTGTTCGCGAGCGTCGGCGCCCGCACCTTGACCCTCTCGGGCTTTTCCGTGCCGTTGCCGCGCACGTAATGGACATCCTCGCCCCGCGGCGCCTCGTAGCGGCTGACCGCTTCTCCAGCCGGGATCCTCCGCGGCGCTTTTACGAGGACGGGGCCGTCCGGGATGTTCTTCACGAGCTGCCGGATGATCGCGTAGGCCTCCAGCAGCTCGCCAAGGCGCACGACCGTCCGTCCGAATACGTCGCAGCTCTGCGCCGTGACGACCTTGAACGAGACCTCGCCGTACGCCCCGTAGGGATCGTCACGCCTCGTGTCGCGGTCCACTCCCGAGGCGCGCGCCGTGGGGCCCACGGCTCCCAGAGACAGCGCGTCCTCACGGGTCAGGACGCCGACGTTCGCGAGGCGCTGGCGCAGCGTCTCTTCCGTCTGGGCCAGCTCGATGTAGTACTTCGTGCGCTCTTCCAGCAGGTCCACGACCTTGAGAATGCTGGGAATCTGCTCCGCGGTGATGTCGCGGCGCACGCCGCCGATGGTGTTCAGTCCGTAGTTCACGCGGTTTCCGGTGAGCTGGGCAAGGAGGATCATCACCTGCTCGCGGTCACGCCACGTGTACATGAGCAGCGTGTCGAATCCGATCTCGTGGCCGGCGACGCCGAGCCACAGGAGGTGGCTGTGGATGCGCTCGAGCTCCGCCACGATGGTGCGTATGTAGAGCGCGCGCCGGGGGATCTCCAGGCCCGCGATCTCCTCCACCGCCTGCACGAACGCAGTGGAGTGGGCGTACGAGCAGATCCCGCAGATGCGTTCCACGAGGTACAGGTCCTGCGTGAAGGAGCGCTGCTCGCATCCCTTCTCGATCCCGCGGTGGTTGTAGCCGAAGCGCATGCGAACGGCGTCGATCTTCTCGCCCCTCAGGTCGACCATGAAGCTCTCGGGCTCTTTGAGCGCCGGGTGCTGGGGTCCCACGGGGACTTGCATGATTTTTTCGTGATCACTCACGGGGGGTGTCTCCTTTGGCAGCCGCCGTCTCATCGGCCGGCTTCTTCTGCTTCCAGTCCTTGAGCAGAGGATGCTCTCCCTGCGGCCAGTCATCCGGGAGCGGGTAGCGGGGCCCGGGGCCCAGCCCGTCCACCTGCGCGCCCAGGAGGTCCTCCACCTCACGCTCGTAGATGGCCGCGCCGGGGAAGAGCTCCGTGACCGTCCTGATGGATTGTCCCTTCGGGCAGCGCACCTTCACGTTGGCCATGACGCCGTTGTCCGCGGCGAGGTGATAGATGAATCCCAGGTCCGCGCCCTCATCCAGTCCCGTGATGGTGCACAGGTTGGTGAACCCGAGGTCCTTCACGAGGTGGCGGAACACGTCTGCAAAGATTTCCCGGCTCGTCTCGATCCAGAGCCGGCGCTCCCGCGAGGCGCGGATGGCGCCTCCGGCAAGAGCCGGAAACCGCGCTTCCAGGTCCGCCTTCACCGTTTCGGTGGCGCTCATTCTAATCCTCCACCTTCTGGCGTTCCACCGCGCGCTCCTGCAGGCCCTGCTCCTCCAGCATTTTGACCACCTTCACGAAGCCGTCGATGATGGCCTGCGGGCTCGCCGGGCAGCCGGGGATGTAGGCGGTCACGGGGATGGCCTTGTCGATGCCGCCTTCCACGTTGTACAGGCCGTCGAAGACGCCGCCGCTGGTGGCGCAGCTGCCCACCGCCACGACGATCTTCGGTTCCGGAGTCTGCTCGTAGATGCGCTTCAGACGCTCCCGGACCTGGCGGGTCACCGGCCCCGAGCAGGCAAGGACGTCGCAGTGGCGCGGCGTGCCCTTGAGCTGCACCCCGAGGCGCTCCAGGTCGAAGCGCGGCGTGAGCGCCGCGATGATCTCGATGTCACAGGCGTTGCAGGCGCCCGTGTTGAAGTGAAGGATCCAGGGAGATTTCCGCTGAGCCCAGCGGACGATTCTATGGAAAACGCCCATGACAAGCGTTACCTCCGAAACAGCATGATGAGCCCCAGGAGGGCTCCCAGGACATAGATCACGGCGATGGACAGGTTCTCGATCGTCCGCGCGGGAGCGGTGGCGACAATCAGGGTGACCACGTGCATGATGGTGAAAAAGAAGGCGAACGGAAAGAACTCGCCGTAGTCGATCTGGAACCTGTGCTTCGAGACATCCTCTCCGCCCGCATAGGGCTTGTCAAGCGCTCCGCGCGGCCCCTTGCGCTTGAACCCGAGGGTCCCGGAGGCCGTGGACAGCGCCCAGACCACGATGAGGATGAGCGTGAAGGCGACGGGGGGAACGAGCAGGTACATCGACATCGACCTACCCTTTCAGCCCGCGCGTATTGCGCACGTTCAGCGAATCGTGGGCGCGGAAGAATCCCAGGACGACACCCGCCGCGATGACCACGATGACGACCTCGATGACGATCACGGTGATCACCATGGCCTGGGCGAGCGGCATACGGTGGCTGAGATACCCCGCCACGACGAGGAAGAACGTCACGGATTTCATCATGATTTCCAGGCCGATGAGGATCCGCAGCAGGTTGTAGGTGGCCAGCATGCACCAGATCCCGTCCACGAGGAGCAGGATGAAGAACGTGAAGTACAGCCAGAACGACTGGGGGATGTCAATCGCCATCTTTGTCTTCCCTCTTGAATAATACCAGCACGCCGATGACGCCGGTCAACAGGATGAGGATCTGCCCGAAAAGGTCGAGCTGGCGGATGTTCCACATGACGAGGCGCACGTCCCCCGCCGCGGACGGCAGGGGCAGGGCGACCTGCACCGGCGCGTGCACGAAGGACAGCGCCACCCCGGCGCCGAGGAGCACGACGGGCAGGGGCCAGAACCGGCTCATCCTGCTCATGCGCCGCGCCACGTAGTCCTTGAACGGCTTTCTCTGCGTGAGGCTGATCACGCTCACGAAAACCACCGAGATGAGCCCGGCGCACACGGAGAGCTCCAGCACCGCCGCGATAGTCGCGCCAAGGGAATACATGACGACTGCCAGGATGGCGCTCGCAAGGGCCAGTGCAATGGTAGCGCGCAGAAGCAGCGTCGTCATGGACGCCCACAGGGACGCGAGCACGAGGAGTATGAGGAGGATGGTCATGAGCGTCATTGTCCGCCTCCCAGGATCATGGACAGGAAGAAGGGGAAACCCAGCCCGAGGGCCACGGTGATCACCGCAAGGCCCAGCGCCGGCGCAAGCAGCGCGCCGCGCGCCTCGCGGGCGCCCTCCCACTGCGGCGCCGTCTTTCCGAAGAACACGCGTCTCTGGAGGGACAGGAAGTACGCGAGCGTCACGAGGCTCGTGAGGATGGCGATGACGGCGAACCCGTACTGGCCCGCCTGCCAGAGCGAGATCACGATCAAGAGCTTGCTCCAGAACCCGGCAAGGGGAGGGAGCCCCGCGATGGACAGCGAGGCCACCGCCGAGGTCCCCGCGGTCACCGGCATCCGGCTTCCCAGGCCGCCCATGCTGTCCATGGAGAGCGTTCCCAGGCTCACCTCGATGGCCTCCGCGTTGGCAAAGAGCTGCGCCTTGGACACGGCGTGGTTGAAGAAGTGCAGGGCCGCCGCAACGACGCCGAGCTGGGGAGATCCGCCGAGCGCGAGCACGATGTACCCGATCTGGCTCACGCTGGAATAGGCGAGCATCCTCTTCATGTCGGACTGTCCGAGGGAGAGGAACGCGCCGATCACGAGCGTCACGGCGCCGACCACCAGGAAGATCCATCGGGCCGGGAGAGCATCGCCGAACACGGCTGAGGACAGCCGGATGAGGGCGAACACTCCGGAGGCCTTTGTCACGATACCGGCCATGAAGATGGAGGCCGGGGCCGGCGCGGCCATGTAGGCGTCCGCGAGCCAGCCGTGGAAGGGCACGAGCCCGCCCTTCACGAAGAGGCCGCAGAGGAAGAGCGCGGCCGCGGCCCACGCAAACGGGTCAGGCGCCGCGAGCGCCGTTTTCACGGCTTCCAGCGACGCGCCCCCCGCGATCAGGATGAAGAACGCCACGCCGGAAAGCATGAGCACCGTTGCGACGGCCGACATGATTACGTACTTCCACGCGCCCTCGAACGCCGCAGTGCCGTGGCGGATGGTCACGAGGATGAACGTGGCCACCGCAGTGACCTCGATGAAGACGTACAGGGAGAACAGGTCCTTCACCATCGCCATGCCGTTGATGCCGATGAGAGCCACGAGCACGAGGTTTGCGAACAGGAACCTTTCCCTTGGGGCTTTCAGGCCGGGGTTGGACGCCATGAGGGCAGCCATGCCGGCCAGGCCAGCGCTCACCAGGAGGAGAAGGCTGAGGCCGTCCAGCGCAATGTCGAAGCCGATTGCCTTGTCCAGCGGCTGCAGGAACGACCAGTCCGCGAGCCCCAGCGGCGGAAGCACGACCACCACCGTCTGCAGCGCGCACACGAAGAAGGCGACCCAGGTTGCAGACGGCCGCCAGGAGCGGGGAACGACATTGGCAAGAACGAGAGCTGCCAGGGGAACAAGCAGGAGAAGGTGGCTCATCGTCCGCCTCCGATCAGCGCGACCGCGGCGAAGACCACCGCGGCGGCCCCCACGAGGGACCACAGGACGTAGCGGTTGACATTGCCGTTCTGGAAGCTCCGCAGGAGACGCGAGACGCCGTTCGCGGATTTCGCCGCTGCCGCGTCCGTCATCCAGTCGATGCCGCGGTCGATGCCGTGGAGCGCGGCCGCCGCGCCGCGCGTCAGCCAGCGGCCCCACGTGTACGGGTCCAGCTTCCCCTGCTCGGCAACGGCGTACACGGCGCCCAGGAGGGGCGCGTGGTGGATGTGGTCCGCCGCGCCCAGGCCGTGTCCGCTGCGGCGGACGCCGTACCAATGGTTCAACGCCGCGATGGTCAGGGCTGCCACCGTCAGCAGAACCAGCGCGGTGCTGGCGGGGAACCCGGCAAAGCTTTCACCTCCCAGCACTTTCTGTCCAATTGCCGGCTGCACAAGACCCTCCAGCGGCAGGACGTTGTAGACGCCGAAGAGGATGCACAGCCCGGCGAGGACGATCATGGGGATCAGCATGGGAACGGGGGCCTCCCTCACGTTCCGCGCTGCCTCGGAGGGCTTGCCGAAGAACGCCGCGTGGCCGAGCTTGAGGAACGAGGCCGCGGTCAGGACCGACCCCAGGAGCGCCGCGGCGTAGAAGATCCAGCCGCGCTCCAGGGCGCCGTCGTAGACCAGCTCCTTGGAGAAGAAGCCGTTGAATGGCGGCACGCCGGAGATGGAAGCGGCGGCGACGATGAAGCAGACGGCCGTCACCGGCATCCGCCGGAAGAGGCCGCCGAGCTTCTCGAGGTCCGTCGTTCCCGCCTGCTTCTCCACGGCGCCGCCGGTGAGGAAGAGGCAGGACTTGTACATCGCATGGTTGACCATGTGGAACAGCCCGCCCACGATCCCCGCGGGCACTGCCGTCCCCACTCCGAGAACCATGTACCCCACCTGGCTGATGGCGTGGTAGGAGAGCAGGCGCTTGTAGTCCTTCTGGATGAGGGCCATGAGAACCGCGAACAGGATCGTCACCGCGCCCACGATCATGAGCACCGTGCTCACCCAGGTGCCCGGCGCAAGAGCGAAGAGGTCCAGGGAGATGCGCGCCAGGAAATAGATCCCGAGCAGCTTGTCGATGCTTGCCGGCAGGATAGCCATGAACGGCAGCGGCGCGTTGATCGCGGCGTCCGGGATCCAGCTGTGAAACGGCATGGCCCCGGCTTTGCCGATTGCCCCGGCCATGAGCAGGATGAAGGCCACGCCGCCCAGCCCGTCCAGCGGGAGGCGGATCACGGATATCGCGGACATGGAAAGGGAGCCGGCCAGGCGTCCTGTCAGCATGACGCCAAGCATCATGGCGAGGTCGGAGACTCCCACGATCACGAACGCCTTGATTGCCGTGGAGAAGGGCCGATCCCTCCCCGAGGCGATCATGGCGAACTGGGTGAGAAGCAGGCCCTCGGCGAAGACGAGGAACAGCACGAGGTTGTCCGCAAGCGCGGCGCCGCTGGCCATGGCGACGGTGAAGAGCACCCACGCGTGGAAACGCTTGGCCCGGGCCGCCGGCAGCGCGCTGGTGCCCTGGCCGTTGACAAGGCTGGCACTTGCATACAGCGAGACGAGGATTCCGAATCCGGCGGTTGCCAGGAGGATGAACGCGCTCATCCGGGAGAGGACCAGGGAGACCTCGATCCCGTAGCCGAGCCAGGGGAGGCTCAGTGTCGAGTCCACGGGGAACAGGACGATGGCGACCGCGAGCTGGACTGCACCGGCGGCGACCGCGACGATGGCGGACGCCAGCCCCGCTCGTCGGGCCGGCAGGAGAAGCGCGATGACGCCGGCAATGGCCGGCACGGCAACCGGGAGGACCAGGTTGTAGTTGTTCATCGGGGCACCCCCGGCATCTGGCTGATCGCCGTTTTTGCAAGCTCAGCCGGCCAGCCGGCAAGGAAGCCCGCGGCCAGGGACAGCGCGGCGAGCGCCACCACGCAGGCGACCATCATGGACGAGCCCTCCGCGGCCTGCTTCCCCCGGGCCTCGCCGAGGAAGACTCTGCTGAAAAGGCGGAACAGGTAGAGGATGGTCATGACGGCGCCGAGCATGAACACCGCGCCGATGATGGTCTGGCCCCCGCTGATGGCGGAGGAAACGACCATGTACTTGCCGAAGAATCCGCCCAGGGGCGGGATGCCCATGACGGAGAACGCGCACAGGAGGAACGCCACGGCGGTGACGGGCATGGTCCGGATCAGGCCGCCGAGCCGGGTGATGTCCTTCGTGCCCGCGTTCTGTTCGATGATGCCCGCGGAGAGAAAGAGGCCTGCCTTGGCGAGGCCGTGCATCAGGATGTACAGGAGCGCCCCGGCGGCGCCCAGCGCGCTGCCCGTGGCGAGGCCGAGGAAAATGAACCCGATCTGGCTCACCGTGGAGTAGGCGACGATCCGCTTGATGTCGGTATCCACGAGCGCCGCTCCCGCGCTGACCAGGGCGCTTGCGGCCGCGATTGCCGCGACCACGATCTTCATCGTCTCTTCCAGCGCAAAGGTCGCCAGGAACAGCCGCGCAAATACGTACACGCCGATCTTCACGAGCACGGCGGCGTGCAGGAGCGCCGTCACGGGGGAAGGCGCCACGCCCGCGTCCGGAAGCCACGTATGGAACGGCAGGGTCGCGGACTTGGACAGCATTCCCACGAGAAGGAGGGCGGCGAGGCCCCAGGGCAGCACTTTGCCCTTCATGTCGTCCAGGTCGAAGCTTCCCATGAGACCATTGATGGCGACGATCCCCACGAGCATGACGAGCGCTCCGAAGGCGGTCACGAGGAACGCCTTGTCTGCCCGCAGGACGTCCGTCGGGCCGCGGTAGAAGCCGATGAGCCGCCAGCTTGCGATGCCCGTGATCTCCCAAAACACGAACAGGAAGATCAGGTTCGCCGAGAACACGAGGCCCATCATGGCGCCCAGGAACAGGACCGCCATGAGGTAGTACTCGTCCTGGTTGCTGTAGTGGCTGATGTAATCGAAGGAATAGAGGATGATCACTGCCCCCACCAGAGAGGAGACGCAGGCCATGAACACGGCCAGCGCGTCCGCTTCCAGGTGGAGGGAGAGCCCCAGGGGGCCGCGGATCAGGAAGGAGGACGTCTCTCCGGCCAGCGCCTTCGGCACGAGCGCGATGGACGCCACGAGGGACGCCAGCACGAGCAGGAGCGCGCACACGTTCCTGGCGAGCGCGGACGCCCGGCCGACGAGCGGAAGGAGGAACGCCCCGACGAGCGGGACGAAGACGGCGATGACCGCCCAGAGTCCACTTTCCATAGGTACTCCCAGAAATCCGTGGTTAGGGTACTTTCTGACGAAAAACGAAGACGAACGCTACTGCGGCTCCACGATGACGATGTCGACCCGCCTGTTATACGACCTGCCTTCCGGCGTGTCGTTCGATTGAACGGGCCGCGTATCTCCGTACGCCGAGGCGGACATCCTGTCCGGCGCCACCCCGTAATCCTGCAGCGCCTGGAGCACAGCCAAGGCGCGCTCCGCGGAGAGCTGCCAGTTCGACGCCCACTTTTTCCCATCCGGCGGGACATTGTCCGTGTGCCCTTCCACGATAACGGAATTGGGAATGCGCGCAAGGAAGTCACTGACCTCCTGGAGCACTGGCATCATGTCTGCCTTCAGGTCCGCGGACGCCGAGTCGAAGTACAAGTCAGAAGTGAGCGAAATGGCAAACCCGCGATCTGTTGGGATCACCCTGACTCTACCTGATTTCACCAGGTTCTGCAAGGAGGACAGGGCCTGGGTCCGGAGGGTGGATTGCCCGCCCGTCCCTGCCCGCTTTCCGCCGCCCCGGGACTCGACCCTCTGCCCGGAGATGACCCCGGGAAGGACGCCGGCGCCGCCCGTGGTGTTCTGGTCGAAGATCGTGAACTCTCCGCCGTTGAACACGCTCGCCAGGGCCTGGGCGAGCTGCTCGTACTTCGCCGTGTCGACGTTGCTCATGGCGTACAGGATGATGAAGAACAGCATGAGCAGCGTGATCATGTCCGCGTACGTGAGGAGCCACCGTCCGAGGTCTTCATGGTGCTCAGGCGGTCGTCGGATCTTTCGTGCCATTGCCGTCCCCTCGAGCTAGTCGCTGCGCGTTTCGTCCAGCGCCCTCTTGTCCCTCTCCTCGAGGAATCCTTCGATCTTTTCCTTGACCAGCGCGGGGCTCTCCCCCTGCTGGATGGAGCGCACGCCGACGATGATGAGCTGTTTCTCCAGGCGGAACTGCTTGACCTGGTTCTTGAGCTTGTTCGCGATGGGGAGCCAGATGAGGTTGGCGAAGGAGATCCCGTACAGCGTGGCGATAAATGCCACGGCGATGGACCGGCCGAGCTCCTTCGTATCCGCTCCGAGCCGGCCAAGGACGAGCACGAGCCCCATGACCGTCCCGATGATCCCCATGGTGGGGGAGAATCCACCGGCGGTCTCGAAAATGGCCGCTTCCTCGAGCCTCCGCTGCTCGACGATGGCGAGGTCGCTCTCCAGCACCTCGACAAGGATTTCAGACTCGGTGCCGTCCACCACGAGGCGCAGGCCTTTGCGCAGCGTCTCGTCCTCCAGGTCCTCCACCGTGTCTTCCAGGCTGAGAATTCCGTCGCGGCGCGCTTTCTCGGCAAACTCCAGAAGCTGCTGCGCGAGCTGCGGCGAAGGGCCCGAGACCCTCCGCATGGACTGGCGCATGAGGCGCGGAATGCCGAGCACCTCCCTGAGGCTGTAGGAGATGGTCGTAGCGCCCAGGGTTCCCATGACAATGATGATCAGGGCGCTGACACCGACGAGGCCCAGCGGGTTTCCTCCCTCCAGGAGGAATCCGAGGAGCATCCCCCCGAACCCCATGATGAGCCCTATCACCGTCGATGTATCAGAACCTCTTCTCGCCATCGAGTGCTCCTTGCCGTTCTATAGTTCTCCATTATAGAGATTCGGAGATTCTGCCGCCATACATGAGGATGAACGCCCGGGGGGTCAATTTTCCATCTGAACGAGGGAATCGAACTTGATCATCTTCAGGAGCTGGAGCATGTCGGGGTTGCAGTGACGAACGATCAGCCGGATCCGCTTCTGGTCGCAGGTGGTCTTGAACTTGAGGATCTTCCCGATCGCCGTGGAGTTGAGGCTCCTGAGGTTCTCGAAGTTCAGGACGATGACTCCCCGGGCGCGGGAGAGCGCTTCGTCCAGCCGGGCCTGCAGATCTTCCATGTTCTCCCGGGCAAGGTGTCCCATGGGAAGGACCTCGATCTCCCCGTTGTCGTTCTGGCGTACCTGGATCACGGCGTCGTCCTTCTCTTCGCTCTCCATTGGCTGGCGATTATACGCCATTGCCGGCGTCCTTACAACGTCTTCAGCAGATCCACGAAATAGGGGAGGAGCTGTTTCTTGCGCGAGAGCACGTCCTTCATTTCGAACAGGTTCTCCTCCCGGCGGGGGTAGGAGATGGCCCCGATCACGCGCGGCTCCCCGCGGCAGAGGAGAAGGCTCATCTCGCGGGAGACGTCCGTGATCATGAGGCAGGCGAACGAGCAGCCCTCCGAGCTCATGATTCTCTCCAGCTCTCCTCCGAGGGCGTCCTTCATGTCCAGAATCGGGCCGAACCCGACGGTCTCGAACTGGCTCAGGCTGAACTTGCGCTCCCCTTCGGAGTAGACCTTGCGGTCCCGCTCCATGATCTTCTTCGGGTCCATCCCTTCCAGGGAGGAGCCGGCGGCGAACATCTCCGAGCCGTAGGTCTCGATGTCGATCCGGCAGAGCCCTGCGAGCCAGGAGGCGATCTCCCGGTCCAGAGCGGTCGTGGTGGGGGAGCGCAGGATGATGGTGTCCGACAGCATCGCGGAGAGCATCAGCCCGGCGTCCCGCCGCGGGGGCGTCGCCCCGGCCGTGCGGTACAGGTCCGCGATGATCGTGCACGTAGAGCCGACCACGCGGTTGATGAACGTGATGGGGAGGCTCGTGGTGCGCGCACCCAGCCGGTGGTGGTCGATGATCTCCTGGATGTCAGCCTCCTCGATGCCGTCCACCGCCTGGCCGACCTCGTTGTGGTCCACCATGACAACGCGCAGCCTGCTCTCATTGATGAAGCTGACCCTCGTGATGACGCCGTCCAGCTCCTTGCTTTCCCCCATGATGATGAAGCCGCCCTCGTTGCTCTTGCCGATGGCTCTCAGGACGTCTTTCACCACGGCGTCCGGCGGGAACGTCGTATGGTCACGGTCCACGAGCGCGCTGATCGTGCCGGCGAGCAAGTTCCGGTCCGTCTCCCCGATGGGCTCGTCGTCCCGGCAGGTGGCCACGAGCCGGCGCAGGACCGACACGAGCTTCAGCGCGGTGAGCTTGCCGAGGCACTTCCCCGAGCGGTCTATCACGGGAAGGAAAGAGAAACGGTTGGCCGTGAGCAGGTCGCACGCGGTCTGCAGCGTGTCCTCCTCCGCGAGCGTGATGAGCTCCTCCCGCGGGATCATGATGTCTTCGATGCGCGAGCGCACGTCCGTGATCAGGGGCGGGCTGTCCGTCTCGAACCGCGAGAGGACGAACTGCGTCTGCGGGTTGACGTTGCCCGCGCGCCGGGGGGCGGCCTCCTCGTGGAAGACCTCCGTCTTCAGCCGGGCGTACGTGAGGGCCGCGCAGATAGAATCCGTGTCGGGATTCTTGTGGCCGATGACGAGAAGCGGCTTCTGCTTTCGTGCCATTCCTACCTCGACTGTTTCCGGTAGAGCGGGAGGGCCTGTTCCAGGAGGGAGGTCGCTGAGCGGATCTTCTCCGTCTCCAGGACGTACGCGATGCGCACCTCGTCACGTCCCTTGTCCGGCGTGGAGTAGAATCCCGCCCCGGGAGTCAGCATGACCGTTTTCCCGCCTTCCTCGAAATCAGCGAGGAGGAAGCGGCAGAAATCCTCCGCGTCCGCCACGGGAAGCCGGGCCATCAGGTAGAACGCCCCCTCGGGAACGTTGAGCGTCACGCCGGGGATCTTCCGCAGACCTTCCACGAGGACGTCCCGGCGCCTCTTGTACTCGTCCCGGATGGGCGTGAAGTAGGAGGGATCCATGCGGTAGGCCGCGTCCGCTGCAAGCTGCCCCACGGTGGGCGGGCACAGGCGCGCCTGGGCGAACTTGTCAACGAGCTCCATCACCCCCCGGTTGAACGACACGATGCAGCCGATGCGGGCGCCGCAGGAGGAGAAGCGCTTGGACACCGAATCGATGAGGATGGCGTGCTGCTCGAAGCCCGGCAGGCTGAGAATGGAGGTGAACTGCACGTGGTCGTCGTAGATGAACTCGCGGTACACCTCGTCCGCGATGAGGTACAGGCCGAAGCGCTCGCACAGCTCGCGCAGGGTCTCCATCTCCGCCCTGTCGTACACGATGCCGGTAGGATTCTCGGGGGAGATGTAGAGGATGGCCTTCGTGCGGGGCGTGATGTAGCGCGCAATCTCGTCGTGGGATGGAAGCGCGAACCCGTTTCCGATGGAGGAAGGAATGGGCACGACCTTCGCGGAGATCATGGCGGCGAACGCGATGTAGTTCGCGTAGAAGGGCTCGCGCACGAGGATTTCGTCTCCCGGATCGCAGACGGCCGACAGGGCGAAGAAGATAGCCTCTGAGCCGCCCACGGTGACGGCGACCTCCCGCGGGCTGACGTCATGGCCGTAGCGCTGGTAGTAGCCGGCAATTGACTCACGCAGCTGGGGAATGCCGAGTGACGGGCTGTAGGCCAGCACCTCAGCGTTGAAGCTCCGGTACGCGTCGATCACCGGCTTCGGGGTCCTGATGTCGGGCTGGCCGATATTGAGGTGGTAGATCTCGGTCCCGCGCGTCTTCGCGTCATCCGCCAGGGGCGTGAGCTTCCGAATGGGGGAAAGCGGAACCTCGCCGCCTCGGGCGGAGAGGGTCAATCGTCTCTGTTCCATGAAATCCTTGTATCCTTTCAGGGGCTCGCTTCCGTGCATCCCCGCACTCGCTCGCCCTCGCCATCCCGCCGCGCTCCGTGCGGCTGGGCTAGGTCTCTCTCACATCATCGATCGACTTGGCCAGGGGCGTGAGCACGGCGACGAGAGTGTCCCGGGGCAAGCCGTCCACCTTGAGCGTCACGCGGCCCATCGTGGGATCCTCTCCGAGGAACGTGCCCAGCGTGATGATGTTGCCCCCGGCCTGGGAAACGGAGGAGGCGATTTTCGCGAGCTCTCCCTTCACATTGGGGACGGTGAGGGAGACGCGCACGCCTCGTTGCCGGGCGCCGAACAGCTCGATGAAGATGCGGAAGAGGTCGCTCTCCGTGATGATGCCGACCAGGGTCCTGCCCCGGACGATGGGCAGACCGCCCACGCCCCGGTCCGCCATGGTTCGGGCCGCCTCTTCGAGGGGAGTGTCCTCCGTGGCGGTGATCACCTCCCGGGACATCACTTTGTCGACTTTCAGCTTCGCCAGGAGCGAGGTCATTTCGTAGACGCTGAGGGTCGAAGCCGGGGACGGCGAGGCGTAGAGGAGGTCCTTCTCCGAAACGATCCCGACGAGCTTCTCGTCCTTGTCGAGAACGGGGAGATGGTGGATCTTTTCACGTTTCATCATGGCCTGCGCCTCGGTCACGGGCGTGTCGGGCCTGATCGTGATTGGATTGCGTGTCATGCGCTCCTTCACGAGCATGGGCGTCCTCCTCCAGCCCAATACTAAAGAAGATTCCCCGTCAGGTCAATGACGAGCGGTCTTTGATCCTGCGCCGGCCGGCGGACCTGCCGAGGAGCATCGCGATCCGCGAGGTGGAAGGAATGCGCTCCAGCACGATCTTCAGGGATGCGGTTACGGGAACCGCCAGGAGGACGCCCGCCGCTCCCCACATCCAGCCCCAGAAGAACAGGGACAGGAAAATGACGAAGAAGGAAAGGTTCAGCTGCTCCCCGAGGAAACGCGGCTCGAGGAAGTTGGAGATGCCCAGGTGAAGGACCGCGAGGCTCGCCGCGATGGCGAGGGGAAGAAGGGTGCCGGGGAATTGCACGACGGAGATGAGGACGGGCAGGAGGATGGCCGTGATCGGGCCGAGGCTGGGGACGAAGTTCAGCACGATGGTGAGGAACCCCCAGGTCACGGCGAACTCGACGCGGAACAGGAGGAGGATCCCCATCGTCACGATGCCGATTGCCAGGCTCGCCAGCGCCTTGATGCCGAGGTACGCCCTCAGGTGGCGGTCCACGTGCTTCAGCACGATGGGCACGAGTGAGTGCCGGCGGGGAAACACGGTCAGGATCATGCGGATGAACCGGTACTTGCCGAGCAGGAGGATGATGGCGAAGAAGAAGATCAGGAAGAACTCGGACAGGAACCTTATGCTTCCCCGGGCGATGCTCATGACGAGGGGCCGTATGGGCAGCGTGCGCAGCTCCTCAAAGGGATCGAAGACGATCGAGGTGCCCGTGGACTGTTCCAGCCTTTTCAGGAACGCCTGCGCCCCCGCTGCAATTTCCTCCTGGAACCTGGGGAACGTCCTTGCGAAGTGGGGCAGGTCGAAGAAGATCAGGATGGCCAGGCCCGAGAACAGGGCGAAGAAGAAGACGCATGCGATCAGCGCGGACAGCCACAGGGGAAGCCGGCGCCGGTTCAGGAGGATTACGAGCGGATCGATCACGTAGACGAGAAGCACCGTCAGGAGGAGCGCAATCACCACGGGCGCGGCGAACTTCAGGGCGGCGCCCGTCAGGAACACCACGATGACCGTGAGCAGCTTGTTCGTGGTCTTGGCTGGGATCGGCTCCGGCATCAGGCACAAGGGATCAGAACGAGGAAATGCTGTCAAGTCAATGGCAGAGCGGGCGAAATTCGGCTATACTGCTGGCGCATGCAGAAAAAGACCCGCACCGCTGTTGTGGCCATAGGGGGAAACTCGCTCATCCGCGACGCGCAGCACCAGACCGTGGAGGACCAGGAGGAGGCCTTGCGCGACACCGCCGCGCACCTGGCGGACATGATCGAGGAGGGGTGGGACCTCGCCATCGGCCACGGGAACGGACCGCAGGTCGGCTTCATCCTCCGCCGCTCGGAGATCGCCCATCGCGTGGAGGGGATGCACGAGGTGCCGCTGGACGTCTGCGGCGCCGACACGCAGGGGGCCATCGGCTACGAGCTGCAGCAGGCGCTCCAGAACCAGCTCTACCACCGCAAGGTCCACAAGAACGTGGCCACCATCATCACGCAGATCCTCGTGGACCAGCACGATCCGGCGTTTGCCAGCCCGAGCAAGCCCATTGGCGGATTCATGGACGCCGCGGAGGCCGAGCGGAGGCGGGACTCCGGCTGGTCCGTCGTGGAGGACGCGGGCCGCGGCTGGCGCCGCGTCGTCCCGTCACCCATGCCGAAAGAAATCGTCGAGCTGGATTCCATCAAGGCCGTGCTCCAGGACGGCATCACGGTCATCGCCGCGGGCGGAGGCGGAATTCCCGTTGTCGACGTCGGGGGCGGCGAATACCGCGGGGTGGCGGCCGTGATCGACAAGGACTACGCGTGCAGCCTGCTCGCGCGGGAGGTGAAAGCGGACCTGTTCCTCATCGCAACGGCGGTGGAAAAGGTAGCCGTCAATTTCGGCACGCCGCGGCAGCGGTGGTTGGACAGGATGACGCTTGCGGAGGCGAAGCGGTACCTCGCGGAAGGAACGCACTTCGCCAAGGGTTCCATGGCGCCAAAGATCCAGGCCATCGTCTGGTACCTGGAAGCCGGCGGCACGGAAGCCCTCATCACGAATCCGCAGAACATCGGCCGGGCCCTGCGTGGGGAAACGGGGACACGGATAACGCCCTAGGCACGCCGGAGGGGGATCACCATGGCGGAACAGACGATCAACTGGTACCGGACTCCGATCGAGCGGGACACGCTGCGCCGGCTCACGCAGAGAAGCGACGCGAGGGGCTGGCTGCAGGCGGGGAGCTTCTTCATCCTCTTCGTCGTGCTCACGGGGCTCACGGTCCTGTTCTCCGAGCTTGGCCTGTGGGTGCTCATGGTGATTGCCTGCTATCTGCATGCATTGTTCCTGAACATGATGAGCATGGCCGCGGCCGTGCACGAGCTGAGCCACGGGACGCCGTTCAAGAGCAAGCCCGTCAACGAGTTCTTCTACTACCTGTTCTGCTTTCTCACGTGGAACAACCCCGTGCACTTCCGGGCGAGCCACATCCTTCACCACCACCAGTTCACCGTGTACGTCGGGCTGGACAAGGAGGTCATCCAGGGTCCGGTGAAGGAAAAACTGAACTGGGTAAACCTGCTGTCCTGGTTCACGTTCGACTTCGCGTGGTTCGCCCGTTTCATGAAGACGAACATCCTGCACGCCTTCGGCAACGCGGATGCTGACTTTTTCAGCTGGGATCCCCTGTTCGAGAAGGGGGATCCGAAACGGCGGGAGATGTGCGGCTGGGCCCGGTTCGTCGTGA
>Ga0335070_10003680_pt1 | contig 17935 bp, 20 predicted proteins | sample Lox_Sample_13_FD_206722 | JGI IMG/M metagenome (GOLD analysis project Ga0335070, IMG submission 206722) | Soil microbial communities from Loxahatchee National Wildlife Refuge, Florida, United States - Lox_Sample_1.3 | ecosystem: Environmental > Terrestrial > Soil > Wetlands | place: USA...
AGTTGGTGAAAAACCCTCATTCGAAAGTGTTCATGCCGCTTGCCGAAGAGTATGTCAAAGCCGGTATGTGGCGAGAGGCGGCAGCCGTCCTGGAAGACGGCCTGAAATACTATCCAGGATTCATCACGGCCATGGTGGCCCTTGGTCGTGCCTATGACCAAATGGGACAGTCCACGAAGGCGAAAGCCATTCTGGAAGAAGCCATTAAACTCAGCCCGGAGAACTTGCGGGCTCACCGGACGTTGGTGAAGATCTATGCCGCTCAGGGACTGGCCGATGCTGCCGTGAAGTCTTGTACCGTCATCCTGGCGGTGAATCCTCAGGACGAAGAGGCCTTGTCGATTCAGGCGCAACTGGGAGGACCTCCCACCTCACAGAAATTACCTGCGAAGACCGCGGCGCCTGCTATAAAAGCTGTGAAATCGGTGCCTGAGACTCCCGCCCCTCAGGCTTCCGCCTCGATCAGCTCAAAGTCAGCTAAGCCCGATGCCGTGGATCCCTTAACCGCTGCAACCGTTCTGATGGAAACCACGCTCGAGCGGATCCGTCGTCCGAGCGTGGAATCCACCGAGGAGGCGATCGATCCCGCTCCCGCGAACTCTGCTTCGATGATTGCACCGTCACCTCGCATATCTCAACTCGAATCCTGGCTCCGCTCCATTCAGTTACGGCGACGCGATCTCGACCAAACCGATCATGCGCAGTCAGCGAGTTCATAAGAAATTCCAATAGTTTGACCGGCCTGGAGCACCCTGTTACAATGCCTCTCCGCTGGTCTTTCCCGCACAACCACGGGAAGTCGCTCTACCAATGACTATCGACATGATCTGACGTGGATATGATACGGATTCTGATCTTGCATGGGCCCAATTTAAATCTCTTGGGGTCCCGCGAACCGTCGGTGTATGGTACCGCCCCGCTTGATGAAGTAGATGCGGCAATCTCGAAACTGGCCGAGGAACTAGCGGTCGCAGTCGACATTCGGCAATCGAACAACGAGGGGGAACTCGTGACCTGGATTCAGGAAGCACGGAGCGGCTACCAGGGGATCGTCATCAACCCAGCCGGCTACACCCATACCAGTATCGCCATTCGGGATGCTCTGGCCGCCGTCGACCTGCCCACGATCGAGGTCCATCTGTCAAACATTCATCGGCGCGAAGAGTTTCGCCATCGGTCCTACATCGCCGGTGTCGCGACAGGGCAGATTGCCGGACTTGGACCGACCAGTTATTTGCTCGCGCTTCGAGGGCTGCACGATTACCTCACTGCGTCGCGCAAACAGAAAAAAGCGGCTGCGCCGTCACCCACTCGACGTGCCGTGCGCAACACACGATAACCCAGATAGGTTTAAGACTGAGTCTTTCAGACGAGAAGGGAGTACGGAGTGATTTCTACGACGGATTTTCGGGGAGGTGTCCGGTTGATGGTCGACGGCGAACCGTTTTACATCGTTGAGTTTCAGCATGTGAAACCGGGCAAAGGCGGCGCCTTCGTGCGTACGAAACTCAAGAGCTACATTTCCGGCAACGTACTCGACCGCACGTTCCGATCGGGCGAGCGATTCGACGAACCGGATCTTGAAGAACGTGAGATGCAATTTCTCTATGCGACCGGGAATTCCTATACGTTTATGGATACAGAAACCTATGAACAGCTCACCTTCGAGAAAAGCCAGTTGGGAGAGAACGCGGATCTTTTGAAGGAAAACATGACCGCCAAGATCTTGATTTATGAACATCGCCCGATCGCGGTCGAACTCCCGATCTTTATCGAGTTGAAAGTCGTGGATGCTGATCCTGGTGTGCGGGGTGACACAGCGTCGGGCGGAACCAAGCCGGCGGTGGTGGAGACTGGAGCCACAATTAAGGTCCCACTGTATCTGGAAGTCGGCACAGTAATTAAGATCGACACTCGCACAAGAGCTTACGTGGAGCGCGTTCGGTGAGTAAAAACAAGTCTCGCAAGCAGCGAGCAAACAAGGCGCCGATTATTCTTCCGCAAGATTTTGCTGACACCCCAAGGGGGCAAGGAAAGTCCTTTCTGCTGGGTAATCAGTCCAAGCACGTCCAGGAACTTATCGACATTTTAAAGCGAAACAATTTGACCGAGTTGGAACTCGAACGAGAAGGAGTCAGGATTCGTGTCCGACACGAACAAGGGATAAAAACCATTACGTCCACTGTCGCCGACGCAAGCTCCGGTACCGTCGCGTCAGCACCTCAACCAAGTCCCACAGGGAGCACATCAGTCGAAGACACAACTGGCCTGGTAACGATTACGTCTCCCATCGTCGGCACATTTTACCGGTCCCCCTCTCCAGATGCCGACCCTTATGTAGAAGAAGGGGATTACGTGAAAAAAGGTCAGGTCCTGTGTATTGTGGAAGCTATGAAGCTGATGAACGAAATTGAATCGGAGGTGGACGGGCGTGTGGCAAAAATATTGGCCGAAAGCACAAAGCCGGTCGAATATGGCCAGGCACTCTTCCTCATCGATCCGAAAGCCACACCCTAATCTGCTTTATCCAGTCCATCTCGGAGCCACGGCGTGTTTAAAAAGGTTTTAATTGCTAATCGCGGGGAAATCGCGCTGCGGGTGATCCGGGCCTGCAAAGAACTTGGCATTAAGACTGTGGCCGTCCATTCTGAAGCGGATGCCAGCTCACTCCACGTCAGAGCAGCGGACGAACACATCTGCATCGGGCCGCCAGAAGCAGCGCTGAGCTACCGTAATATCCCGAACGTTTTGAGCGCCGCAGAAATCACCGGCGCCGATGCCATTCATCCAGGATATGGGTTCTTGTCTGAGAACGCACACTTTGCTGAAGTGTGTGAATCCATCGGCATCAAGTTCATCGGTCCCACGTCTGAGAACATCGCTCTAATGGGTGATAAAGCCAAGGCGAGAGAAATTGTCGCAAGGAAAGGCTTACCCGTCACACCAGGAAGCCCCGGCGAGCTCAAAAGCGAACAGGAAGCGTTGGATGCTGCGACCAAGATTGGGTATCCCGTCATCATTAAAGCCTCTGCAGGGGGAGGTGGGCGCGGTATGCGGGTCGTCAATACAGCCGAGGACTTGGCGCGCGCATTCCAGGCCGCTCAAGCAGAAGCCAAATCGACATTCGGCCATGACGGTGTCTACCTCGAACGGTATTTCCTGGAACCTCGGCATATCGAGGTGCAGATTATTGCCGACCATCGTGGTCACGTCGTTCACTTGGGTGAGCGAGACTGTTCCATACAACGTCGACACCAGAAACTCGTTGAAGAAACGCCATCTCCCGCCGTGGACGAGAAGCTCCGGAAGGAAATCGGCCGCGTGGCCGTCGAAGCCGTCAAAGCCGTACATTACCGGAACGTCGGCACCGTGGAGTTCTTGCTCGACAAGGACCACAATTTCTTCTTCATGGAGGTGAACACGCGCATTCAGGTAGAACACCCGATTACCGAAATGGTCACCGGCATCGACCTCATTAAGGAACAGATCAAACTGGCCAATGGACAGGCGCTCTCGTTCAAGCAGCAAGACATCCGCTTGAACGGCCACAGCCTGGAATGCCGGATCAACGCCGAAGACCCGGAGAAGTTTACCCCGTCACCCGGTCTGATCACGAAATACAGTGCACCAGGCGGATTCGGCGTCCGTGTCGATTCCGCCATGGAATCCGATGCGATGGTCGTCCCATACTATGATTCCATGATCGCAAAGGTTATCACCCACGGCCGCGATCGGCAGGAAGCCATCGCCCGCATGCGCTGCGCCCTCGACGAATTTGTAATCGAAGGCATCAAGACAACGATCCCGCTTCACCGGCGCATCCTCAACGATCCAGACTTCCAAAAAGGCCATGTCTCGACCACATTCCTCGACCGATTCCTGGCTGGCTGATCAGTGCTCACCGAATTCGGCATCTAGCGTCGACTTCTTTTTTGACGATAGAATCTCAGATCATGGCAGCGAATAGGCATCAACGCTCACTCCACGGACTTTATATCATTCTTGATCCTTCGATTTGTCCAGACCGACCGCTGCACAATGTACTGATTCAATCGGCCAAAGCCGGCGCACAGATCTTTCAGTACCGTAACAAACTCGTCTCGATGAAAGAAGCCTACGCAGAGGCATTGCCATTAAGAAACGCTGCGGCTGATCTGGGCCTGCTGTTTATCGTGAATGACCGCTGCGATCTGGCACTCGCCGTCGATGCCGACGGGGTGCACCTCGGCCAAGACGATCTCCCGATTGACTGCGTACGTAAGCTGATGGGATCGGAGAAGCTGATCGGCCTGTCTACTCATAACGCTGATCAGGTCAAAGAAGCAGACGCACTCAAGCCTGACTATATTGGATTTGGACCGATGTTCACACCTGGCTCAAAACGGGACCACGATCCGGTCGTGGGGATGGAAGGATTGCGATCGATCCGCTCGCTGACGTCACTCCCGATCTTTGCGATTGGCGGGATTCAGGTGGATCAGGTAGGGGAACTCGTGCAGGCGGGAGCTGACGGAGTCGCGGTAATCTCTGCGATTCTCAGGGCGCAGGATGTTGGCCACGCCGTGAAGTCCTTCCTCGCCCGGATGCCAGGACAAGCCTCATCAACTTCGTGATCGGAGCGGTTCTCGCCAATCGGACAACTTCGTCATCAAATCGATGACTGAGTGCCGAGTGAAAGGGGAGGGGACCGATCACCGGCGCCCCCGCAAGCTCACGGAGTAGCCGTGTGGTGGAGCGTTCTTGCCTTTGCGCAAGGGTTGTCCTGGGGCTGCTTGTGCGATTGAGCACCAAGGCCACGATAGGAATCCTTCGCTGACGCAGTACCTTGAGTGTCAGCAGAGCGTGATTGGCTCCACCGAGGCTGGCCCGTCCCACGACCACCGTCGGCAGCTTCAACTGCGAGATCAGGTCCAGGACATCGACGGTCCTCGTCAGGGGCACATATACGCCACCTACGCCTTCAATGAGCAACAGGTCATGCCGCGAGCGCAGAGAGCGGACAGCTCGCATGATGACCGAGAGGTGTATGGATTTCTTCGACAGCCGTGCCGCATCCAACGGCGCAACCGGCTGACGAAATGCATAGGGCCTGATGAGGTCGAGCATGTCTCGAGCGCCCGCAGCCCGCCTCAGGCGAACGGCGTCAGAGACGGCAGGCCGTCCAATCCCGGTTTCCACCGGTTTCATGACACCGATTGAATACCTGCGTGCAGTGAGTCTCGCCGCGAGGGCCGCGGTTACGAGGGTTTTTCCTACGCCCGTGTCCGTTCCAGTGACAAAAAGTCCTGAGCATCTAAGCACCGCCGTTCTTTGTTTCATAGATCCCGGCTGTCGCAGTTCCACACCTGGCCGGAGACATCCTTTAATTGGGCCAGATGAAAAATCGTGCGCGCCACCTCATCGAGTGCCGGCGGCCGACGAAGGGCGTGATCGGTCCATTTCGCAGACTCCGGCATGGCACCCGCGGACAATCCTGTCTGCTGCCATCCAGGCAGCACGAGATTCACCCGCACATTGTATGGCCCCCATTCCTGCGCAGCAGTTTTGACAAGCCCGACCAACCCCGCCTTGGACGCGGCGTAAACAGCTTGACCCGTCGATCCGTGAAAGCCCGCATACGAACCGACGACGACGATTGCCCCTTCGCGCTGCGCGATCAGCGGATCAGCCATCGCGCGGAGGCAATGAAATGTCCCGGTCAGATTCGTCGCCAGAATCTGCGCCCATTCTTCTTCCGGTTGACGGACCAGGAGGCGACTAGTCGCCACTCCGGCACTGCACACAAAAACGCTTGGTGTCATTACAGTTCGGATATATGTCTCAACCATCTGTTGAACATCTTGCTTCATTCGAATATCGGCCTGGTAAAGATCGCCGGTTCCTCCGACTTGAATGACTGCCCGTCGCGTGGCTTCGGCCCCTGCCTTGTTCTGAAGATAATGCACGCCGACATACCAACCGCTCGCCGCGAACGCCAGGCTGATGGCGCGACCGATTCCTCCGGACGCGCCGGTCACAAGGACCGCGGACGCACGCTGACGCGTCGCCTCGTGACTGGTTGCAAGACGAGCTGAGTGTCGTTGAGCTGGCATAGGGCCGCAATTATGGTCAGGACGTTCCAGCAAGGCAAGTCCTTACACCCTTGGAAGTGTGTAACGTTCATTCGATCGTTACTTGCCGCCCTAGCGACGCCTATGGTACCGTCACGGAACTATTTTTTATCCGCCGAGGACGATCCGCATGCCACCTAACTCGTTTGCCGTCCGTTGTATCGCCGTATCCGGACTCCTGCTCGGTTTTGGAAGCGTCGACCCGCTTGACTCGCTCCATGCCGAAGAGACCGCGACGATCGCCCATTCGGAGGAATATTTCCCCGACGAAGTGGGCAATCGGTGGACATATCGCGGCCAGATCTCTGAAGGTCCTCTCCAGACAATTGACCATAAGGTATTCAGCAACGTGTCTTCCGTTACCGGAACGAAATCGATCAAAGGCTTAAAGGTCACGGTCTTCCACGATACCAATCCCGGTAATCACGGACCATCGGACAGCTTCTATCGTCGTGACGTTGTCGGGATCGTCTATTACGGGTCTGAGCCAGGTACTCCGCTCGAGAAGCAGCTGATTCCGTATCAAATCATTCGATTTCCGATGAAGCTTGGCACGTCGTTTCAACAGTTCGACCGGGTGGGATTAGATTTCGGTACTGACATGGATCGAGACGGCACCAACGAGAAAGCTGATGTCCGAGGCTATGTGACCGTGGTGGGTCTGGAGTCCATCACCGTTCCAGCCGGCACGTTCAAGGAGGCCGTCAAGGTCGAAGCCCACATGACGATGCGCATTCATCTCTCGGGGACTGACAAGGTCGCGACTGGAACCGACATCATGATGGCTTGGTTTGCCAAAGGCGTGGGACTGATTAAATATGTGGAGCGGCAGGAAATTTCATCCGTCCAGGATCGCGGAGTGGTGACGGAAATCACGGAGGAGTTAGAATCGTACGAGGTGAAGCCAGCTCAGACGTCATTCGATTGGCGCGAAGCCCCGCCGCAGGGTATTTTCGCTGATGATGCGGGTGACCATGAACTGCATCAGATAGTCCTGACCTCCCGCCTTTGATCCGACTCCTGATAAGCGATGTCCACCGAAAGGCTGCCGACCGACTAATGCACCGGTAATCGGCCGGTTGAGATACAGATTCCCCACATCGAACTGCTGCTGTGCAAGGGCTAAATTCTCTGGGCTTCGTGAATAGACGCCGCCGGTGAGCGCATAGGCCGTCGAGTTGGCCAGTGTCAACGCCTTCTGAAAGGATTCGGCTCTCATCACCGCGAGCACTGGCCCGAAGATTTCTTCCTGCGCGAGCCGATGCGTCGGCTCGACATCGGCAAACACTGCCGGCCCCACATACCATCCCGGACCCGTCACAGCCCGTTCGACCACCAAGCGGGAATCCTGTTTTCCCATCGCAATGTACTCGTTGATTGTCATCTGGGCGCGGCGGTCAATCACCGGTCCGACCTGCGTACCAGGTTCTTCCGGATTCCCGACGATCGCACTGAGGACCGCCTCTTTCAGACGCTCCAGAAAGAGGTCATAGACCGAGGCATGCACGATTGCGCGCGAGCAAGCGGAGCACTTTTGCCCGGCATAGCCAGTAAAGGAGGAGACGACGCCAGTGATCGCTTCGTCGAGATCCGCCGTCTCATCGACAATGATCGCATTCTTGCCTCCCATCTCGGCTATCACGCGCTTGACGATTGTCTGTCCCGGTGCGACGACGGCTGCGTCTCTCATAATACTCAGCCCCACGTCCTTTGAACCGGTAAACGCAATCGTGGCCACGTCAGGGTGCTGCACCAATATCCGTCCGATCTCCGGCCCGCCGGCCACGCAGCACAACACATCGTCTGGTACACCGGCTTCTCGAAGGATTTCCGTTAGGAGCTGCCCCAACACGGATGATCGTTCAGAGGGTTTAAAGACGACAGGATTACCCGTCACCAGGGCTGCCGAAACCATCCCAGTAGGAATCGCCAAGGGAAAATTCCACGGGGCGATCACCGCTGTCACGCCACGCGGGTGATACCAACGGCGATTCAGCTCCCCGGGCTCGTATCCCAACCGTGCTGGAACCGCAAGTCGTTGCCATTCCGTTGCGTAGAACTCCAGAAAATCGAGAGCTTCCGCAAGATCGGCGTCTGCTTCCCTCCAGGGCTTGCCGCATTCGAAAATCTCCCAGGCCGTCAGCTCATCGCGGCGCTTTCGCATGAGCGAGGCTGCGTTTCGAAGAATATCGGTTCTCTCACTCGCGGCGGTCTCGTGCCAGGACTGCCAGCCTTTGACTGCGCCTCGCACCGCTTGCTCAATGTCGACAGGCTGTGCGCTCGTCACGTACCCGACCACTTCGTCAGGACGGCTGGGATTGCGAGACTCGATGACCGCTCCAGTAGGCGACACGTTTCCGATAGAAGAGATCCACTCGCGGCCCAGTTGCGCTCGAACCGTCTCGAGGGCGGTCTGTATCGCGACTCGACGGTGAGCTTCCGCGAAATTGCTGATCGGCTCGTTTTGAAATCCGTCGTTCCTTGAATTTTGATGCGAAACCGTCATGTCGCGTTTCTCGCCCTCCACAGAAGGAGGAGCGAGCAAGGTTGTCAGGGGTTCTGATTCCACATACTCCTTGCGGAGAAATGATTCATTCGAAGTGTTCTCAAGCAAGCGGCGCACGAGGTAAGCCATGCCGGGAAGAAGTTCTCCGATGGGGGTATAGAGTCGTAAGCGACGTCCTAGTTGTGCGACGGCCTGCTGAAAGGGCTCGGCCATTCCAAAGATCATCTGATATTCCCAGGTTTCCGGGGAGAGCTTGAGTGATTCGGCCATGGCCTCGATGTGGGCCAGAGTCCGGAGATTGTGGGTACCGAACGCCGGTCGAATCATCGTCGAGTGGGTCAGCAGCGTCGTGGTAAGCAGTTCATAATTGGCGTCCGTCTCAACTTTGTGTTCAAAAAGAGGCACCGGCCAGCCTCGTTGACGATAGCGGATGGAATCCGAATCCCAGTAGGCCCCCTTCACCAAGCGGATGGTGATGGGAACCGATCGCTGGCGGACCCACACAAGCAGATGGTCGATGTCCCGTTGTGTCTCTCGATGGTAGGCCTGGAGCGCGAGCCCTCCATGAGGATATGTCCGATACGCTGGTTCTGAAAACAGGCGAGTAAAAATATCGATCAGTAAATCTTTTGTCTCAGCCTGTTCCATATCGAAAATGAGGGAAGCGGGGAGGCTCATCGCCACGTCGAGGATGGGACGAAGGCGTGCCGCGGCCGACCGATAACTACCCTCGGGATCGATCGGGTCGAGATGCGGCGAGAGTGCGGAGATCTTGAGCGAGAGTTGAACACGCGGGACCGGACCAAGATGATCCCGCTCCAGCAATGGAACGGAGGGCCAGTCCATGGCAATCTGGGCCAGTTCGCGCAAAGCCTTCAGACACCGATCCCGATACCGGTCGGCTTCGCGGTCGCTGATCGTGGCTTCCCCGAGAAGATCAACGGACCAGGACCGTCCGTGTGCCCACAGGTCGGCCAACACCGGCCCCGCTTCGGCGACTGTCCCGCCGGCGATAAAACTCCTTGCCATCTGCTCAACCTGACCCCTGATCGCCTTTCCGGTGAGACGCGCGCCGAGCTGCGTGGCTGCTACCGCATGGAGCCCCCATTGAGCGCCAAAGATTTGCGCGCTCACGTCTCCCAAATACTCTTGCGCCAGCGTTACGACTCGCGCATCGTCAGTTACCGAGGGTAGGACGTCGATGAAGCGGAACAGCTGCGTCTTGAACGCACTGTCATGCATGGCGAGGTTGATCGCCGCTTGCGACCACCACCGGCGGTTGAACATGCTTGGGGCTTGGCCGGCCGAGAGGCGGGCGAGCTGCTCGCCGATGCGATGAATCTCTGGCTCAAGGGAAGGACGAACTGGCTGCATAGACATCCTCAGGCCAAGCGATGGCGGAGCTTCTTTTAGTATACACTGCGATGATTCTGTTGAAAAATTGCCCCTCCTTCGTTAGCATCGGATCGTGCTTCGTCTTCCCCCTGAGGTGGTCCGATGAAGCTATCTATTCTGTTCAGGAGGGGTAAGAATGATCGAGACGACGCTCGAGCAACGCTTTGCCGTGGGAACCTTCGTCTTATTTTCCGCCGTAGCTACCGCCACGGTTATAGGCGTTCCTCTTTTCTGGTTGTTTTATGGCTTCACCCTCTTTGACTGGATCACCTGTGTCCTCCTCTATGCCGTCACCGGGATGGGGATTACGATCGGCTATCATCGGCTTATTGCTCACCGCAGCTTCGAATGTCACCAGTGGATCAAGGTCGCGCTGCTCATCGCCGGCGGATGGGCCCTACAAAATTCCGCCCTTCTGTGGTGCGCCGACCATATTCGCCATCACGCCCGCACTGATCAGGAAGAGGATCCCTACAACGCCACGAAAGGCTTCTGGCACAGCCATTGTGGATGGCTTTTCTTTGAGACGCCTCATCGGACGGATAAGTACGAAAAACAGCTTCGCAAGGATCCGCTCATCATGTGGCAGCATCGCTACTACTCGCTTATCGTCCTAACCGGCCTCGCTCTCCCCTTTGGGCTCGGATTTTGGGATGGGGGAGTTATCGGAGGGCTAGGGTGTTTCCTCCTTGGCGGCATGTTCCGCTTGTTCATGGTGTTAAACTCGACATTCACGATTAATTCGCTCTGTCATATGTTCGGCTCGCAACCGCACGGGACGGGGGACAGCAGCCGTGACAGTTGGCTGATCTCGCTGATCAGCTTCGGCGAGGGGTACCACAACTATCACCACACCTACGCCCGTGATTTCCGCAACGGGCCCAAGTGGTACAACTTCGATCCGTCGAAGTGGATCATCTACACCCTTTCGCTGTTTGGCCTCGCGACCAACCTCCGCCGGCTCGATCGTACCGTCCTGTCAGAGTGACGCCCGCCGCATAGTCCGGTTGCGCAATGGCGACGTAGTCCAACTGGCCCATTTTCTTTCGCTGCCTCCATCGCTTATGATGGGGTGGCTGATTTTCAAATTCGAATGACGTACTCGCGCGCATCGCGTGCGAAACGGCGGAGGACTCCATGGCCGACGAACATGCTCATGGCACACAACCAGCTGAGGGAAAAGACAACCTGATTCCCGGCGTGAAACACGCCATCGCGATAAGCAGCGGCAAAGGTGGTGTTGGAAAATCGACTGTAGCAGCAAACCTCGCGTGCGCACTCGCGCTGGCCGGCGTCAAAGTCGGACTGTTGGATGCAGATCTCTACGGCCCGAACATCCCCATGATGATGGGAAGTACGAAAGGTCCCGAGCAGAGAGACGGCAAGATTCTGCCAGTTGAAAACTATGGTGTGAAACTTATCTCCATGGCGTTCCTCGTGCCGGAAGAAGCTCCGCTCGTGTGGCGTGGACCGATGGTCCATCAGTACCTGCAAGCGTTCTTGCGCGACGTCCTCTGGGGCGAACTGGACTATCTGCTCATCGATCTACCACCCGGCACCGGAGACGTCCAACTTTCTTTGTCGCAAATGGTGCCGCTGGCCGGTGCCATCACGGTGACCACACCACAAGAAGTCGCGCTCTACGACGTCCGGAAGGGCATGGCCATGTTTCAAAAGGTGAATGTCCCGCTCCTCGGCATCATCGAAAACATGAGTTACTTCGTCTGCGGCCATTGCGGGGAGCGGACCGAGATCTTCTCGTATGGAGGCGGTGAGCGAGCGGCGGAGAAGCTTGCCGTGCCCTTCCTCGGACGGATCCCCATCGATCCGGCAATTCGTGACGGAGGCGACACCGGGCATCCTATTGTTGTGGCCGATCCGGCCTCCCCGCAGGCCGCCGCGTTCCGCGACATCGCCCAGACGATCATCGCCGAGGTGGGTGGAGTAGGGCAGGGGAGTACGCCGATCGAGAGCCTGCTCAAGAAGATCAAAAAACCCTTCACGAACAACTAGCGGACAATCGAAAGGAGGGGGGAACCATGGGGGAGTTTGTTCGAGTGGCTGGCACCGCAGATGTCAAGCCGGGCCACGGCATTGTCGCCGAGGTCAGCGGCAAGACTCTGGCGGTCTTCAATGTGGACGGTACGTACCACGTCATTGACAATACCTGCGTGCACCGCGGCGGACCTCTTGGCGAAGGCGACCTCACAGGGAACGTGGTCACCTGTCCCTGGCATGGATGGGAGTATGATGTGACCACCGGCGGATGCGTGAACAATCCTGCGGCAAAAGTGGAGCGGTACGAAGTGAAGGTCGAGGGCTCCGACGTCAAAGTTCTTCTCTAGTCCCACGATTGATCCGACAACATCGGGGTTGAGTCGGCTCTCAAGCCTCTGCATAATAGATATATGGACCGAGTCGACCTGCTCTCGCTCTATCGGGACATGCTGCTGATCCGCCGGTTTGAAGAAAAATCGGCGGAGATGTATGCCCTCGCCAAGATTGCCGGCTTCTTGCATCTCTATATTGGAGAAGAGGCGATCGCTGTCGGCGCCATTGCCGCGCTCCGGCCGGATGACTACGTGATCAGCGGCTACCGCGACCACGGGCACTGTCTGGCCCGCGGCTCCGACCCAGGCCAGGTGATGGCCGAATTGTTCGGCAAGGCCACAGGGCTGTGCAAAGGTAAGGGAGGCTCCATGCACCTCGTGGACGTCTCACGCCGATTTATGGGCGGCTACGCCATCGTGGGTGGCCACATCCCGCTTGGAGTGGGTCTGGCCTTCGCGACCAAGTATCAGAAGCTCGATCTCGTCACGGTCTGCTTTTTTGGCGAAGGGGCGGTGCCCAGCGGGCAGGCGCATGAAGCGCTCAATCTGGCCGCCCTGTGGAAACTCCCCGTGATCTTCATCTGCGAAAACAACCGCTACGGCATGGGCACGCCGGCCGAACGGGCAATCGCGCTCTATACTGATGTGGCAGGGATGGCCCGTTCCCATGGCATTGCGGCTGAGCGTGTCGATGGAATGGATGTCCTGGCGGTCCGTTCATTGATGCGGAAGGTGGTGGATCAGGTTCGCGCGGGACAAGGACCATTTTTCCTCGAAGCGATGACCTACCGATTCATGGGCCACTCGATGGCCGACCCGGCGCATGGACATTACCGGACCAAAGAGGAAGTGGAAGAGCACCGCAAGCATGACCCGCTCCTGTCGCTGAAGCAGACAATCCTGCGCCACAATCTGGGGACGGAGGCCGACTTCAAACAGCTCGAACGAGACATCAGCGGGGTCGTAATGGCCGCCGTCAAGTTTGCGGAGGAAAGTCCCTTCCCGGCGCCGTCGGACTTGCACAACGATGTGGTGGTGAAGGAATAGGTGACCCATGGTGCTGTCTTACCGGGACGCGCTCAATCAAGCGATGCGGGAAGAAATGCGTCGAGATGCACGCATCTTTCTGATCGGCGAAGAGGTCGCGTACTACCAGGGCGCCTTTAAGGTGAGCAAGGGCTTCATGGAAGAGTTCGGCCCGCAGCGGGTGATTGACACGCCGATCACGGAAGCCGGCTTCACGGGCCTGGCCATCGGCGCTGCCATGGCAGGATTACATCCCATTGTCGAGCTCATGACGTTCAATTTCGGTATTCTCGCGCTGGATCAGATCGTCAATAACGCTGCCAAGCTGCACTACATGTCAGGCGGGCAGCTCACGGCACCTCTCGTGATCCGTGGTCCAGGCAGCGCTGCTCACCAATTGGGCGCCCAGCATTCGCAGAGTCTGGAGGCGTGGTTCTGCCACGTCCCAGGGTTGAAAGTAATGGCGCCGGCGACCCCCCACGATGCCAAAGGCTTGCTTAAGAGCGCGATCCGGGACAAGAACCCCGTCATCTTCATCGAGGCTCAGTTACTCTATGCAACGAAGGGCGAGGTCACCGAAGGGGAGTACACGATTCCCGTCGGGGTCGCCGAGGTGAAACGCGCCGGGGAGGACGTCACGATCGTTGCCTACTCGAAGATGCTCTTGCTCGCGCTGGACGCGGCCGACCAACTGAGTCGCGAGGGCATCGAGGCAGAGGTCGTCGATCCCCGAACTCTCAGACCGCTAGATATCCAGACGATCGCCGCCTCAGTGAAGAAAACTGGACGCCTGGTGATTGTCGAAGAAGGCTGGCCGTTCTGCGGCCTCGGCGCGCAGATTGCCGAGAGTGTGTACGCGGCGGCGTTTGACTATCTCGATGCGCCGATCCTGCGTGTCACCGGGGAAGACGTGCCGATGCCCTACTGCCGTCCGCTGGAGGATGCGGCCATTCCGGATCAAGTGCGCGTCGTCGCAGCCGTAAAATCAGTCTGCGGTAAACGGTAACCAGGGAGGCACGATTAGCCATGTCATCGCACACTCAGGCTCCCAACCATATCGACATCACAGCCACACTGGTTCGACTGTATGTCTTCCTCGCGCAATACCTCGATCGATGTCTCGATGAAGCATCTCGGAAGGCGCTCCCGGATGAAGAACTACATGCCCATCTTGCCAAGACGCGCGCCGCGATGGCCGACATCCTTGCAGTCAATCCGGTGGTCAAGGGTAAAGTGGAGAAGGAATGCAAAGACGTGCTCGCTCTCGGAGCCGCGATCTTGAAAGGCGGCCATGAGCGAGCGACGGCAATGGAGCCGATGCAAGCACAGCGCGCCATCCTGAAGACCAAGACGATTGCCTTGAGCGACCTGTTGGCGGTTTTTCGAGCTCTGTGAGGCCGAGTGAACACATGGACCAGCACCGACTTGCCGGCCTCGATGCACTTGAGCGTGGGTTCAGCCGACCAGTCGAGTTTGAACTGGCCGAAGACGGTATTCGAGCCATCCTACGATATGAGACGACGCGCGTCATGACAGCCGCGCGAGCCACGCCGGGGACCGCATTGGAAGAATTGATCCACACCCTTCACGAACAGGGCTACTCGCAACTGCGCAGTCAGCTGAGCGTTCGGGGCGGTCTGTACCTGGGTTCCCAGGAACCCTGGATCGAATATCCGGATCCAGAACGGAAAACCGAGCAATCGAGTGGATGGTTCGAAAAATTCCGCCGCTGTTTCCAGCGGCGACATGAGGAAACGCATGGCTAGTCGCGTGGTCATGCCCAAACTCAGCGATACGATGGAAGAAGGCGTCCTGCTGGCTTGGAAGAGACGCGAAGGTGACCAGGTTCAGGCAGGGGAGGTTCTCGCTGAAATCGAAACCGACAAAGCCGTCATGGACCTCGAGGCCTTCGCATCCGGCGTCCTGCGCAAGATCTTGGTGCAGAACGGGGAGACCGTCCCCTCCGGAACGCTGATCGGCGTCATCGGCGAGCCAGATGAAGACATCACCGCGGCATTGACCGACACCATTGTCGCTGCGCCGGCCGCAGGAAGCAGCACAAAAGCAAGCGCGGCGCCCAGTGCGGGCCCGGTGGGGGCCACGCCGACCCGTGCAGAGGGCGCTCATCCCATCGCCTCGCCTCGTGCGAAGGCTCTTGCCGCCGAACGAGGGATCGACCTCTCCACGATCGCAGGCACTGGCCCAGGCGGGCGGATTGTCGAAGACGATGTCGTGAAGGCGGTACCCGCGACGCAGGCCATGCCTCCAGGAACAGACCACCCGTTGAGCCAGATGCGAAAAGCCATTGCCCGGGCCACCACCCAGAGCAAAGGGCCGGTGCCGCACTTCTATCTGACGATCGACGTTGATATGGAGCAGGCAGAGCGCCTCCGCGATCAGTTCAAACAAAGCCATCAAAGCCATCCGTCCGTCACTGACTTGCTGATCAAAGCAGCTGCGCTGGCGCTCACTCGCCATCCGGAGATTAACGTGTCCTACACCGGCGAGGCGATTAGGCGGCATGCGAGTATTGATATTGGGGTAGCAGTCGGTATGGAGGATGGTCTCATCACGCCGGTTATTCGCAACTGCGGTGCCAAGACACTACACGACATCTCGGCTGAATCCCAAACACTCATCGAGCGGGCCAAGCAGAAGCGGTTGCACCCGGATGAGTACACTGGCGCCACGTTCTCCATCTCCAATCTCGGCATGTACGACGTGGAGAACTTCGTTGCTGTGCTCATCCCACCTCAGGCAGCCTCATTGGCGGTAGGAGCCATCCGGGACATACCGGTCATGGAGAAGGGAAGCGTAAAAGCCGGCCGACGCATGAAGATCACATTGTCATGCGACCATCGGGCCCTCGATGGATTACAGGGCGCGGAATTCTTGAAGACATTGAAGCGGATTCTGGAACACCCACAGGACCTCATTCAACCAGGAACGGCCCCATGAACTTTATACCGATCGACCAGATCCGTTCCCTACGATCTGAATCCTCGATCAGTCATCAGCATGCAGCCATCGGCCGACCACGGCTGCCTGCATGGTTCAAAGTCCACGCGACGACTGGCCCGGACTATCTGGACATCAAACAAACAATGGAACGGCTCAAGCTCCACACCATCTGTGAGGAAGCCCGTTGTCCCAACGTGTGGGAATGTTGGAACGCCCGCACCGCGACCTTTTTGATTCTGGGCGACACCTGTACGAGGCGGTGCCACTACTGCTCGGTCACGACCGGTCGACCAATGGAATTAGACCGCGAAGAGCCTTTGCGAGTTGCCCACGCAGTCCAAGCCCTCGGTCTGCGTCATGCGGTCATCACGTCGGTAAACCGGGATGAGTTGGAAGATGGCGGGGCCTCCATCTTTGCCGAAACCATCAGACACATCCGAAAGCTAATTCCGACTTGCACGATCGAAGTGCTCATTCCGGATTTCGAAGGGAATAACGCGGCGCTCGCGACCGTATGCGCCGAGAGGCCGGATATCCTGAACCATAACATCGAAACCGTCCAGCGGCTGTTTCCGACCGTCAGACCTCAAGGAAAGTATCAACGTTCAATTGCGCTATTAAGGCGAGCGAAGGAGTTGGGGATGACGATAAAGTCCGGACTCATTCTTGGCATGGGCGAATCGATGGATGAAGCCCGCGAAGTCATGCACGATCTGCGTTCCATCGACTGCGATATCATGACCATCGGGCAATATCTCCAGCCGACGAAAGAGCACCTGCCGGTCGCTCGTTTTTATCATCCCGACGAATTCGTAGCCCTGAAGGAGAAAGGGCAAGCTCTCGGTTTTATCCACGTCGAATCAGGACCATTGGTCCGCAGTTCCTACCACGCCGCGCGGCAAGTCGCCTCCGACCGAGACAGGGTCTCTCCTTAGTTTGATTCAGGTCACTATTCCTCACCCATCCCTTTACATCCTGTGGCTGAGTGCTAGGCTTCAAGCAGACGTGCCCATGGGGCTCGGGTGGAACCTCTTAGCACCCAATCCGACTCATATGAGGTGCGAGGATGACGGGGGTCGAGACGCTTGCATGGCTGGTCCTGGCATTTGCAGACGGATCCGACTGTCTGCTTCAAGGTACATTCCATTGGCTTCCGAGGGGGCGAGCGTTCGTGAGAGAAGACGGCTGCGCTGTTCACTCACACGAAGAGGGAGGGTACGTGGTGTTTTGGTCTGAGAATCGATGGGTGGCGATCAAAATTCCGACGAGAGCGAAGTCGTTGTCCTATAGATGGGGACGAGCGGTGGCGTTTGTGAACGGGGATAGTGTGAAGGTTCAGCACGGGAAGATCATAGGGGAATTACAGAGTGGACCATTGATGAGCGATCAGAATAATACGACTACTCTGTCAAAATGGAGAATCGGCGACGTCCTAGTCCATCGGAGAGTCTCCCATCATAAAATGCTGTGACATGCCCGATCTGGACTAGACAAGAATCACAGGCAATACCTCGCCACGAGTTGCACCCACGGCGAAACAGAATTTGGCAACAATTACAATGAACGGCAGGGAATTGTCTTCTTTATTCTGTTGATCCAACGAAGGA
>Ga0335070_10003681_pt1 | contig 17934 bp, 12 predicted proteins | sample Lox_Sample_13_FD_206722 | JGI IMG/M metagenome (GOLD analysis project Ga0335070, IMG submission 206722) | Soil microbial communities from Loxahatchee National Wildlife Refuge, Florida, United States - Lox_Sample_1.3 | ecosystem: Environmental > Terrestrial > Soil > Wetlands | place: USA...
CGCGCCCGGGTTTCTCGACATCCATATTCATGGCGGAGCCGGGCTGGACGTGATGCGGGCCGAGATATCGGAACTGCCGCGGCTGGGAACGTTTCTCGCTTCCCATGGAGTCACCGGCTATTTTGCAACCACGGTCGCGGCGCCTCTCGACAAGACCTGCACCGCGTTGGAGCGCCTGGCGGATGCGATTGAGAAAACGGCCGGCGCCGACGCGGAGCCGCAGGCACGCCCACTCGGCATCCATCTTGAAGGCCCGTTTCTCAGCCACAAGCGGCGCGGCGTCCATCCGCCGGAATGCCTGGTCGAGCCGACCGTCGCGATCTTTGATCGCCTTTGGCAGTCGGCGCGCGGACACGTCACGATGATGACGATTGCTCCGGAAATTCCCGGCGCGATGGAAGTGATTGCCGAAGCCGCGCGCAGAAAGGTCTGCGTCAGCATCGGACACTCGGACGCGGAATTGCCCATCGCGCGCGATGCCGTTCAGGCCGGCGCCCGCCATGCGACGCACACCTTCAACGCGATGCGCCCCTTGGATCACCGCAATCCCGGAATCATCGGCGAGGTGCTCAGTGACGATCGCCTCAGCGCCGACATCATCGTCGACGGCATTCATGTCGCGCCGGAAGTAGTGAAGGTTTTTCTGGAATCGAAGGGGCATGATCGCGCCGTTCTCATCACAGACGCAATGTCAGCGACCGGAATGCCGAACGGGAAATATCAACTTGGCCCCATCGAAGTTGACGTCAAGGATGGAAAGGCCACGCACGATGGCAGCCTGGCAGGCAGCGTTCTTACGATGGATCGCGCCGTGCGCAACGTGACTCAGTTCTCCGACTGGAGCCTGCGCGATGCCGTGCGCGCCGCGACCTTGAACCCAGCACGGGCCGTGGGCTTGTCTGACAAGTTTGGAACAATCGCAGCCGGACGGGAAGCTAGTTTCATCGTTCTGAATTCCCGGGGCGAAGTGATGAAAACAATTGTCGGCGGACGTGGGGCCTAGGTCTGGAAGTAGGAACTGTTAGTTGGGCTTCCGCTGCTTGGCTTGTGCCATGTGCTGCAGCAGGATCAGTTCGTCGGCCCGCGAGAGACGGTCAAGGAACGTTCCCTCCAGACTCTTCATGTCGTCGCTCGCTGCCTTCGCCGGCGCGGACTGACACAGCTTGTCGCCGAGTTCCGGTTCATTCTCCATCACCTGCGAGAAGAACCACAGAAAATGCCGCATCTGATCGAGAGCCGAACGCAGCGTATCGATAGGTTCGGTCTCGGAAAGCGAGTTAAGCGCTTCCATGAGCTCCGGGTCGCTGGGAGCCTGCATGGCGGCGCAGTTCAGTTCCTGCTGAATGGCGCGCAGGTCTTCGGTAACGCGCAGGATGCGGCGATGAAGATCGTTCATGTCGTCTCGGAACATGTTTGCCGTCTCAACATCTCATCGGCAACCATGAGCGAGTAGATTCCCCCGGGCCATGCGCCTTTGGTAATTCCGGTATTACTTTTTCCGCGCAAAGGTCACCAGGCGGAACTCCTTGATTGGCGCGGCTTTTCAGGCCTTCGACGCGCGGATTTCCGGAACCGAAACGATGCGTCTGCCTTGCGCGGGATGTTCCACCGCGAACGTTAGTGCATGGATCATCTGTTCCAAAGTCACCAGTCCCAGCCGCAAGGCGCCCTCGCGGGTTTTCGGCAATAGTTCGGCAAACTTGTACATAGGCAGCAGTACATACGGCCACCGGTGCCCCGGACCCAGAACATACCACGGTCTCAGGATGGTCGCGTCCAGGCCAGCCTGTTCAATCGCAGCTTCGCATTCGGTGCGCACTGCAATGTAGGCATGCATGGTCGGTGCGGGATGGGCAACGCTCAGATAAATAAAGTGACGAATCTTCGCGGCATGTGCGGCTGCAACAGCGCCCAAACCAGAGGGCAAGTCGATCTTGCGAAATTCCGCCGCTTTGGCCGGACTTGGGTGCGCGACTCCCACCAACTGCACGAAGGTATCCGCGGGAGCGACCTTATCGGCGTAGCTTGCGCCATCAAGTGCGTTACCCGGAATCGGGACGCAACCTGCCGGCAGCTTCCTCTCCGATCCCGGTCTTACCAGTGCTCGCACCTCATGCCCGCGCTCCAGCAGACGCGGGATCAGCCTCTGTCCCATATACCCCGTTCCGCCGGTAATGAAGACGCTATGTCGTTGGTTGCTCATGCCAGTTCGCTTCCTCCAGACGCACTTGAGTTACGCGCATCGGCGCGTTTCAGATTGCGGCATTGTAATTTCCGCGTAGAAAAACGTTCCCGTGATCACTGCAAAATTCCGCACAATTCTTTATGATGGAGTATTGCGCTTCCAGCGACGGAGAAACCAGACGTGTCTCAGAAGGAAACCGACGGCCTAGAGATGTTGGAAACCAGGGAGTGGGTCGACTCCCTGGATTATGTTCTCGAAAAAGGTGGCCCCAACCGGGCCGGCCGTCTTTTGCAGCAATTGGCGCTGCATGCCCGGCGTGAAGCCGGAGTGAACCTGCCGTTCACCGCGACCACTCCTTATCAGAATTCGATCCCCGCGCGGCAACAACCTCCCTTCCCCGGCAGCCAGGAGATGGAGCGCCGGATCAAGAGTCTGGTCCGCTGGAATGCCCTGGCCATGGTCGTCCGCGCCAATAAGATTCAGGAGGGCATCGGCGGCCACATCTCCACCTTCGCCTCCGCTGCAACCTTATATGAAGTTGCGTTCAACCACTTCTTCCGCGCCCAAACCGAAAACGGCGATCGCGACATCGTCTATTTCCAGGGACACGCCGCACCCGGAATTTATTCCCGCGCTTACCTCGAAGGCCGGATGTCGAAAGAAAAGCTCCAAAACTTCCGGCGTGAACTGAAGCCCGGCGGCGGACTCTCTTCGTATCCGCACCCGTGGCTCATGCCCGACTTCTGGGAATTCCCTACCGTGTCAATGGGCCTCGGCCCCATTCAAGCGATCTATCACGCTCGCTTCATCAAGTACCTCGAGAATCGCGGACTCAAACAGTCGACGGGCGGAAAAGTCTGGGCCTTCCTCGGCGACGGCGAAATGGACGAACCAGAATCGCTCGGCTCCATCACGCTGGCTTCCCGAGAGAAACTCGACAATCTGATTTTCGTCGTGAACTGCAACCTGCAGCGGCTCGACGGTCCCGTGCGCGGCAATGGCAAGATCATCCAGGAACTGGAAGCGATTTTCCGCGGCGCAGGATGGAACGTAATCAAGTGCATCTGGGGCAGTGATTGGGACAGCCTCATTCAGAATGACCGCGACGGCCTGCTGGTCAAGCGACTGGGCGAAGTCAGCGACGGACAATATCAGAAATACTTCGTCGAGAGCGGCGCGTACTTCCGGCAAAACCTGTTCGGCACCGATCCCCGGCTGCTCAAGATGGTCGAGCACTTGTCGGACGAGCAACTGGCACGGATGCGGTTGGGCGGTCACGATCCGATCAAGGTTCACGCGGCATATCGCGCGGCGGTCGATCACACCGGATCGCCTACCATCATCCTCGCAAAGACTATTAAAGGTTACGGCTTGGGCGAAGCAGGGGAAGGCAAGAACATCACGCACCAGCAGAAAAAGCTGAACGAGGACGAACTTGAAATGTTCCGTTCGCGTTTCGGCATTCCAATCCCGGACGACGAGCTGCACATGGCGCCGTTTTACCGTCCAGCCGACGACAGTCCCGAGATTAAATACATGCAGGCCCGCCGTCAGCAGTTGGGCGGATACATGCCGCAGCGGAAGATCCGCTCCGCCCCGATGAAGCCGTTCCCCGAGTCACACTTCGAGGAATTCCACAAAGGCACCGAGGGCCGCGAAGTTTCGACCACCATGGTCTTCGTGCGCTTGCTGGCCAAGCTGCTGCGCGATCCCGAGCAAGGCAAATTCATCGTCCCCATCGTGCCCGATGAGGCTCGCACGTTCGGCATGGAAGCGCTGTTCCGGCAGGTGGGAATCTACTCCAGCGTCGGCCAGAATTACGAACCAGTCGACATGGACACGCTCCTTTATTACAAGGAAGCGAAGAACGGACAGATTCTCGAGGAAGGCATCACTGAAGCCGGTTCGATGTGCTCGCTGATTGCCGCTGGATGCGCCTACGCCAACCACGGCATCAACACGATCCCCTTCTTTATTTATTACTCGATGTTCGGATTCCAGCGCATCGGCGACCTGATCTGGCTCGCGGCTGACATGCGCTGCCGCGGATTCCTGATTGGCGGTACCGCCGGTCGCACCACACTCGCTGGCGAGGGTCTGCAGCACCAGGACGGCCACAGCCACGTGCTCGCGCTGCCGGTGCCGAACTTGCTTGCCTATGATCCGGCCTTCGCGTACGAGATCGCCGTCATCATTCAAGACGGCATCCGGCGGATGTATATAAATCAGGAGTCAGTCTTCTACTACATGACCGTCACCAACGAGCCTCTGCCGATGCCCGAGATGCCCGCGGGCGACCACGTGCGCGACGGAATCCTAAAGGGCTTGTACCGCTTCTCTACCTCGACTAAGAAAGATGCCAAGCTCCGCGCCCAGTTGCTCGGCAGCGGCACCATCATGTTCGAAGTGCTGAAAGCGCAGCGCATCCTGGAAGAGAAATATGACGTCGCGGTCGACGTTTGGAGCGTTACCAGTTACAAGGAACTCTATCGCGATGCCAACGATTGCGAGCGCTGGAATATGCTGCATCCGGGAGAGACGCCGAAGGTTCCGTACGTCACGCAGACGTTGAAAGATGCGTCGGGACCGTTCATCGCAGCGTCCGATTACATGAAGGTTCTGCCCGAGAGCCTCGCGAAGTGGGTGCCCGGGCAAATGGTCTCTCTCGGCACCGACGGCTTCGGCCGTAGCGAGAATCGCGAAGCGCTGCGTGACTTCTTCGAGGTCGACGCCAAGCACATCGTGATCGCCACTTTGGGAGCGCTGGCGCGGGAAAACAAAATCGGCAACGACGTGGTGAAACGCGCCGTGCGAGATGCGGGTGTGAATCCCGAGAAGGCAAATCCGGCGATCAGCTAAGGGCTTGGCTGTCCGGGTCCGCTTGCTGAGCAGATTCGTATCAGGGCATGCCTTCAGGCATGCCGTAGCTATAGATCCACGACGCGCTTCAGGCGCTGAAGACTATGTCAAAGGACACGCGGTGATCGAATTCAAACTTCCCGAGCTGGGAGAAAACATCGAACAGGGAGACTTGGTGCGCCTCATGGTCTCCCCGGGTACCACGGTGAACGCCGGACAGTCGGTCATGGAACTGGAAACCGACAAGGCCGTCGTTGAAGTGCCTTCGTCCGTGAGCGGAACTGTCCAGGAAATTAAGGTCAAAGAGGGCGACAAGATCAAGGTGGGCCAGGTGATTTTCACCGTTGACGGCATGGAAGCGAAGGCTGCGGCAGCGGCTCCCGCGGGTGCGCCGGCGGCTGCTCCCAAGCGGGAATCTGCCGCGACGCCACACAAACAGGCTCCGGCTCCCACACAGGAAGCAGGGCCAGTCGAGCCGCCTGCACCGCAACCAGCAACTTCTCCCTCCAAACCGTCCGCGAGCGAATTCAAGCTGCCCGAACTGGGAGAAAACATTTCGCAGGGCGATCTCGTTCGCCTGATGATCTCTCCGGGATCGAAAGTCTCCGAAGGCCAGCCGGTGATGGAACTGGAAACCGACAAGGCGGTTATCGAAGTTCCGTCGTCCGTCAGCGGCGTGGTGAAGGACATCAAAGTAAAAGAAGGAGAGAAGATCAAGGTCGGCCAAGTAATCTTCACGCTCGACGTTGGGCCTGCCGTCGCGCAGCCTGCACGTGCTCGCACTGGCCCCGTCGAACACGTCTCCGGACAACACGGTGCGCGCCTCGCTTTCCAGGCCGCGATTCGCGCCGAAGGCAAGACTGAAGAACAAGCCCTCCCGCCTGACCAACCGCATCACGTGGTGCCGGCCTTCAGCATGCCGGCACAATTGGGAAAAGTCGCTGGCACGGAACATCGCTCTGCCATTCCAGCCGCGCCTCATGTGCGCCGTCTGGCGCGCGAAATTGGCGTCGATATTTATGAAGTGAAGGGCTCCGGTCCCGGCGGACGCATCAGCGAAGACGACGTGAAAGCTTATGCGAAAGCACTGGTGTCCGCGGCTGCGACAGCCGTTCAGGCTCCGCCTCGCGCCGGTCACTTCGCGCAACCGCAGCTTCCCGACTTCGGCAAGTGGGGAAAGATCGAACGCGTTTCCATGCGCGGAGTGCGCCGCAAGACCGCCGAACATCTTTCGGAATCGTGGAACACGATTCCACACGTCACGCAGCATGACCGTGCCGACATCACCGAACTCGAACACCTCCGCGCGCGCTTCGCTCCGAAGGCAGAAGAAGCGGGCGGCAAGATGACCGTCACTGCCATTGCGCTCAAAGTCTGCGCCGCTGCCTTGAAAGTCTTTCCGCAATTCAACGCCAGCATCGACGTGGAAAAAGAAGAGATCATCTACAAGCAGTACATCAACATCGGCGTGGCTGCCGATACGGATCGCGGCCTGCTGGTACCGGTGATCCGCGACGTCGACAGAAAAAACATCGTCGAACTGGCGGTCGAACTGTCGCAAATATCCAAGAAAGCGCGAGACAAGAAGCTCACGCCCGCCGACATGGAAGGCGGCACATTCACCATTACGAATCTCGGTGGCATTGGTGGCGTCGGGTTCACACCGATCGTCAACTATCCCGAAGTCGCGATTCTCGGTCTCTCGCGCTCGCGCATGGAACCGGAGTGGATCGAATCGCGAGAAGGTGGGGGAAAGTTCGAGCCGCGGCTGATTTTGCCGCTCTCGCTTTCCTACGATCATCGCCTGATCGACGGCGCCGATGCCGCCCGCTTCCTGCGCTGGATCGCCGAAGCGTTTGAACAACCGTTCTTACTCTCGGTGCAAGGCTAATGTTGCGCTCTTGTCATCCTGAGCGAAGCGAAGGACCTCTGCACTTTGCCAGCAGTATTATTTCTGCCGACGTAGCACACAGCGTTGTGCACAACCAATATGTCTGACACTCCCTCTCTCAACATCGCAGTCATAGGCGCCGGCCCGGGTGGCTACGCCGCCGCATTTCTCGCCGCCGATCTCGGCATGACCGTCACCCTCATCGATCCGGAAGTGAATCCTGGCGGAGTGTGCCTCTATCGCGGCTGCATCCCTTCAAAGGCGTTGCTACACGTCGCGAAGCTGATCGAAGAATCGGAGCAGGCGAAGAACTGGGGCATCGAGTTTGGCGCACCGAAGATTGATCTCGCCCGCCTGCGCTCGTTCAAAGAGAACGTCGTCAAGAAGCTGACCGGCGGACTAGGTGTCCTTTCAAAGCAGCGAAAAATGCACTACGTCCAAGGCCGCGCTGCGTTTGAAAACTCCACCACATTGCGCGTCACCAAGGTCGATGGTTCCGAAGAGACGCTAACCTTCGATCGCATTATCATCGCTACCGGCTCCCGACCCGCGATCGTCCCCACGATGAAACTCGACACTCCACGCATGATGGATTCGAGCGGCGCGCTCAACCTGGAAGACATCCCCGGCACTCTCCTGGTCGTCGGCGGCGGGTACATCGGGCTAGAACTGGGGTCCGTCTATGCCGCACTCGGAACAAAAGTCACCGTCGTGGAAATGCTCCCCGGCCTGCTCCCCGGCGCCGATCGCGATCTCGTCCTCCCGCTGCACAAGCGTCTGGAAAAACTTTTCGATGGCATTTTGCTGAACACCACCGTCGCCTCCGTGAAAGACGAAGGCACTGGCATCCGCGCCACGCTCAAAGCGCAAGACGGCACGACACAGGAAAAAGTCTTCGACCGCGTTCTCGTCTCCGTCGGACGTAAGCCGAATTCAGAAATTCCAGGCCTCGAAAAGACTGGCGTACAAGTCGGCCAGCGCGGATTCATTCAGGTCAACAAGCAATTACAGACCGGCGATCCTTCGATCTACGCGATCGGCGACGTGGTCGGCGAACCCATGCTCGCCCACAAGGCATCGCATGAAGGCCGCACTGCGGTCGAAGCCATCGCCGGACACAAAGTCGCCTTCGAGCCCAACGCCATTCCTGCCGTGGTCTTCACCGATCCTGAAATTGCCTGGGCGGGCCTGACGGAAACGCAGGCGCAAAATGAAAATCGCGAAATAAAGGTCGCGAAGTTCCCCTGGGCCGCATCTGGCCGTGCCATCACTCTGGACCGTCCCGAGGGAATGACCAAGATTCTCTTCGATCCGCAGACCGAACGCGTGCTTGGCGTCGGTATCGTCGGCGTGGGTGCAGGAGAGCTCATCGCCGAGGGCGTGCTCGCCATCGAAATGGCCGCGCTCGCGCATGACGTCGCTGCGACGATTCATCCTCATCCGACGCTTTCGGAAACGGTAATGAATGCTGCCGAAGTCTTCTTCGGTACTGCGACCGACACGTATCGTCCCAAGCGCGGTTGACCGGCAGAGTCCCGCGACGAGCTCCGATACAATATCGTTTCCCGCATGCGCCGATTTCTCGCGTACTGTTGGGGAGAAGATCATGTCCTTATCGCACAAAGCATCGCGCTCCGCGATTCTTCTAACCCTCAGTTGTCTCGTCTTCTCCCTCAGCGAAACGAGAGCATTCGCCCAGATTCCCATCGCCCCAATTACCGGCACCCCCGCCACCAGCACATCCCCAACTGATCCGTTGAATCGAAGCACTCCGGCAGGCACGGTGCTGGGATTTCTGCAAGCCGCACAACACGGCGAAAACAGCATCGCGGCGCAGTATTTTCAGATGAGCGCGGCGCGGCGACAGTCCGAGGGCGAGCAGCTTGCCGTAAAGCTCAAATACGTAATGGATCATGCCTTCGCCGGAAACCTGAAAGGCCTGAGTACCCAACCAGAGGGCACTCCGCAAGAGGGAGTGCCGCTTGGCCAGCAGAGAATTGGCATCATGTCCGCCGGCGATGTCGAGGTCGACGTCAACCTGGTTCGCGTCAATGATCCCAATGTCGGCAAGATCTGGCTGTTTGCCGCCGACACTCTGGCCAAAGTTCCGGAACTCAACGATCAGGTCGAAGCGCGTCAGGTCGAACATAACTTGCCCGGCCTGTTGGTACGCCACCAGCTCTTAGGGATGCCGCTGTGGCAATGGCTCGGCCTGATTCTCGCTGTGGCTGTCGCCATTCCCATTGGCTGGCTCTTGTTAATCCTGCTCGAAATCCCCTTACACGTTTGGGCCAAACGCAAGGGTCACCCGGAACTGACCGACTGGCGCTCGGTTTCCGGTCCCGCATGGCTGCTGACGACAACCATCACCCATCAGATTCTGACCGGATATCTCGGCCTGCCACTGTTGTCGCGCCACTACTATTACCAGGCCACGTCCGTCGCGGTCATCATCGGCGCCACCTGGATCTTCTGGCGCATCGTTCGCTGGTCGCTCGGCCGGGTACGCAATCGGGCGCTCGCGCACGGCCACGTCGGCACCGGATCGCTCATTCTTCTCGGCGAACGCATCGTCAAATTCGTCATCTTTGTCGTTGGTATCTTCGCCATCCTGACCAGCCTCGGCTTCAACATGAGCACGGCTCTCGCCGGACTGGGCATCGGTGGCCTGGCCATCGGCTTCGGCGCGCAGAAGACCATTGAAAATCTGTTTGGCGGCGTATCCGTTCTCGGCGACGAGGTCATCCGCGTTGGCGACAGCTGCCGCTTCGGCGACCGCACCGGCACGGTCGAAGACATCGGCCTGCGCTCGACCCGCATCCGCACCGAAGAACGCACACTGGTCGCGATCCCCAATGGAACCGTTGCCACCATCAATGTGGAGAACTTCACTCGCCGTGACAAGATTTTGTTCAAAACCACTGTCGGGCTTCGCCCGGACACAAAAGCCGATCACCTGCGCTACGTGCTCGCCGAGTTGCGGCGTCTACTCTACAGTCATCCCAGGATTGAGACGAACACGGTGCGTGTCCGCCTGACGGATGTCGCCGGCACATCTCACACCGTCGAGATCCTTTCCTACGTGTTGACCAAGGACTACAACGAGTACGCAGCCGTGCGAGAGGACCTGTTGCTCCGACTCATGGACATCGTCGACCAAGCCGGCACCGGATTTGCCATGCCCGGACAGGCGCTTGTGATCAGCCGCGACTCGGGTCTGGAAAAAGAAAAATCAGACGCTGCAGTCAAGAAGATCGAAGAGTTACGCGACGGGAAACGCCTGCCGTTTCCCGATTACCACGCCCAGGATATTTCGTCGTTCAAAGGGTCGATCGAATATCCCCAGCGGGACTCCGCCGTCCGCAAAGATGACGACGGCTCGGGCAGGAACCGTTAGCAGTCGCGCGGTCTGCGCGTTAATTTTCGCCGCTCATCTGCCCCAGCTTTGTACGCCGCACAAGGAAGAACACTCCACCTACAACCAGCCCTACCGCATACATAATCAGAACCGACATCACCCAACCCGACATGACCGTATTCGCGGGATGAATCGGACCGATCGCCGGGTTATCGTGCGGCAGCGAAACTGAGATGGCTTCGCCCTTGCGAATGGCAGAGATTACTCCCGCCAGGATCAACGTCATCAGAATCCACGTGGCTTTTGGAAAGCGGAAATTGTTGCCCACGGTAAACCTCCTCATCACAGATTGGTGCCAGGTCTCACGCAGAGCTCCGGCGATAAGCCCGGCACTCTCTCGAACATAAAATCGAAACCGCGCCAGGAGACAGGTCTTTGACGAATCCGCGTGCAACTGGCCCAACACCTCGGCCATCTCTTCCTGAAATTCGCGGCGGTACGTTTTTGGATACAACCACAACAAACGACGGTAAATCGTCAGCATGGTTATGACTCCTTCCACGCGATTCTCAGATGGGCCAGCCTGGTCAGATGCTTCAGGCGATTCACTTCGAACTGCAGATTCTTGCGGCCGCGCTGCGTCAGCCGGTAGGACTGCTTCCCGCGCGAGATATCTTTCTGCTCCAAACGCTCGATCCAGTCGTCGTCAAGCAAGCGCCGCAGCGCTCCATACAGCGTACCGGTGCTCAACACCACCCGGCCCGCGCTCATCTCCTCTACGTCTTTGAGTATGGAGTATCCGTGCCTCGGTTGTTCGGCCAGGCTGAGCAGGATCATCAGCACTGGCTCGGTGAGTGGCATCGTCTCCATCCTGTCCTCCAACGACATGTCGTATAACGCCATATTGATCCGTGCAGGTGTGGAAGTCAAGCGAAAACTAGGCCGCCTGCCGGGGCGCGCTCCACCGCCGGCTAAGCCACTGCAGGAATAAATGGGAAGGAAAATAGACAAAGGCCGGTACCGCAATGAGATAGATCAGCAGGTACGCCAGGTGAGGAATCGCGTGCTGCTCGCGAAAGAACAGCCCCCGCGCCCAGTTCACATCCATTTCCGGACGCCAGTAGTGATTAATGGGGACGACGATCCACGCCATTGCGGTTTGAAATTTCCATCCGCGCGCATCGTAGCCAAGTCGCCAGATCGCCCACAGCAACAGCGGCGGAGTCACCACGTGGAACAAACTGAGCAGCCGGATCAGCAACGACAATCCGGGATCGAACATGTACTCCGTCCCGCCAATCAAATGCCGCTCCAACAGCAGCGTCCCGGCCAGATCGATCGTGTAGAGGGTCTGGAAGAACAACAGCCCGCATGCCACCCACGAAAAAACCAAAGCACTCTCCAGCCACAAGCCGATCCCGATGAGCACGTTCCCGATGTCGCAAAAGAACAGAAAATTCTGCGCCCCATACTGACGCCAATAAATCGGAGCCCAGACCAGCAGCCAGAGCGTCCAACCAATCTTCAACCAAAGCGGCACCCGCATGGCGAGCATTGTATTCCCGGGTAGGCGGCGCAGAATGTTGAGTCTTAGGTTTTCAGGTCCTGGTTTTTCAGGTCTTAGTTCTTCAGGTCTTAGGTCTTGGGCGTTAGGCCATCAGCCGTTTGGGGGCCTCCCGTGCGAAATCCGCGAGTCAATACCTAGGACCTAAGGCCAAAGACCCAACGCCTATGGCCTAAGCCCCAAGCGTGATGGCCAATTACCTGCGTAACTTGCTGCCCCTTACGCCTGTACCTACGATGTTTTTGTATGGGTTACCAAGCTCTTCTCTTCTGTCCCGATGAAAAAACCGCTCGCACGGTGACGCAGGTCTTGAGCGAACTGGAGTTCGCGGTCGAGACCTGTGCCGAGCCTTTCGCGGCCGTCAAGAAGCTGATGGGCGAACACTTCGATGCCATCGTGGTCGACTGCGATAACGAGCAGAACGCCACACTGTTGTTCAAGAGCGCGCGCAATTCGACGTCAAACCAGGCGTCACTTGCCGTCGCCGTAGTGGAAGGTCAGGCCGGGGTTGCCAAAGCATTTCGCATTGGAGCGAATCTCGTCCTGACCAAACCCATCAATGTGGAACAGGCCAAGGGAACACTGCGTGTGGCTCGCGGACTGTTGCGCAAGGGGGAACCTGGCAAACCGGCGGCCGCTACGCCGGCTCCAGCCGCGGCAGCCGCTCCTGCCGCCCCACCCGCGAAACCCGCGGCACCGAAACCTCCAGCGTCAGTGCAGAATGTAGCTCCCAATGCCGCAACGGCGCGTTCTCCGTTACCGCCTGTGCCGAAGCCGGCTGCGGCGCCGATTCCCGCCGCGCACCCGCCAGTTGCCGTGGCTAGCACCAAGCCCGCGCCTGCCGACGAGGGTCTGCTCGACATTCATGTGAAGGAGACTCCGGCTCCGGTCGCGGCCGCAGTGCCGCCCGCGCCGAAGCCCGCTCCCATTCCCGCTCCAGTTGCTGAAGCAATACCTGAAGTGAAACTGGCATCGCCTGCGGCAGTCTCATTCAGCGGAGCTGCCAGCGCTCCAGCACCCGCGCGCGAGATTCCTCAACCGGCCATTACACCAACAGCTGCGGTTGCTGACAGCCCGGTCGAGAAGCCCGCTGCGCCCGCGCCGCCCGAGACATCGATTTCCACAGCCCCAGCGCCGTCTTTTACGTTCGGCGGAGCTGCGGTTCCAGAAGAACCCAGCGGCGGCAAGACGAAGATCTTCATCGGCGTCGCTGCGGCGATTGTATTTGTCGTCGGTGGTTATTTTGTCTGGTCGCATGTGCAGGGCAGCAAGAGCGCAGCCCCCGTTAGCTCCGCGCCAGTCACGGCATCGCAGCCCGTTGCGCCTTCGACACCCGCGCCTGCTCCTACGGCAAGCGCTCCGGCATCATCGGCTCCGGCGGTTTCGCAGCCAGTAACCAAAGCCAGCGAGCCCGCGGAATCTGCGCCCGATACTGCGACAGAAGAAGATCAGTCGTCTCCTGAAAAACAAACGCCATCTTCAAAAGCAGCAAGCGGCAAATCTGCTGCATCGCCTAAATCGGCGGCCGCGCCTCTCATGGTCAAGGGCGGCGCTGAGCCCTCCGTTAAGAAGGCGCCCGCCGCTGTCGATGCTCCCGCACCCAGCCTCATCGGCATGGCTGTGCCGGCATCGACTGCGCCCCCGCTCAACCTGGGCACAGCAAATGTTGTTGCGCCCAAGCCGGTCCTTCAGACCCTCAACATCTCACAGGGCGTCTCGCGTGGATTGTTGATCAAGAAAGTGCAGCCGACCTATCCGCAGAATGCTCTGGCGATGCACGTCGAGGGCGCTGTTGAGCTGATGGCCACGATTTCGAAGCAGGGAAACATCACCGGCGTAAAAGTGATCAGCGGCGAGCAACTGCTCACTCGCGCTGCCGTCGACGCGGTCAAACAGTGGAAGTACAAACCTTATCTGCTCAACGGAGAACCCGTAGAAATCCAAACGCAGATTACAGTGAACTTCAAGCTGCCTCACTAACTGACATTTCAAGAACGACAAAAGGCCACTCGCGAGAGTGGCCTTTTTCTCTTCCCGAGGCTCGTTATGATCACGGGATGACTTCCCCGGTCGTGGGATCCAGCAGCAGTTTCGGCGCTTTCTTCCCGCTGGTGAAATCGAACATGCCATTCAACGTTCCGGCCTTCACATCGGTCGATCCGTTGCCGATCGGTGCCAGGTTCCAGTTCGTCTCGATGAACTGCAGAATCGAGGACTGGTCGGTGATGGAATGATCCACGTAGTTCTGGCGCGCATACGGCGAGATGACCAGCAGCGGAGTCCGTGGGCCGTACCCGCAGCGCCCCTGCGCGGTTGAGGCCGTGTTGCCGCCGCAAAGTCCCGGCCCCGTGAGCTGATCGTCCGCAACCTGTGACTGGTTGATGATCGGATCCATCACGTGGTCATACCAGCCGTCGGAGTCGTCATACGCGATCACGATGGCTGTGTCTTTCCAGTAGGTGTTGGCCTGAATCGCGTTGATCGTGTTCACCAGGAAAGTCTGCTCGTCGAGCGGATCAGAATATCCCGGGTGCCCGTCATACACGGCTTTCGCCTTCAGGAAAGTCACCGCGGGCAGCTGACCGGCAGACAGCGCGACCAGGAAGTCCGACAGGTCGTACTGGTGGTTCGCCTGGTCGGTAACGCCGATCGCCGCGTTGGAACTCGGTGGCAGATGGTGCGGATTCGCCGTCTCCGGGTAATACTGGAAGGGTTCATGGTGCGCGACGTAATCAGCGGTCGTTCCCGCCAGACCCACGCTGGTCGCGGCGCAGGTTGCAACTCCGTTGCTGAAGCTGGTTGCGCCAAATCCGCCCTGGAACCATCCCCAAGTGTAATTAACGCCGTTCAGATCGTCGCCGATGTTGTTGGTGCCTGCCGGGAAGCTGACATACGTTTTGCCTGTCGGATTGCAATCGTCACCGGCCGGACGCCCGTCGCCAATCAGCGCGCCGGATGTCCCGCCTCCGGCAATGACTCCCGTGGTCGAGCCGCCGCTCACGAAATTAACATTCGCAGTGTTGCCGCTGATCAGGTTGATCGCACCCGGGCTGGAAGGCCCGAACTGCGTGTCGAACGAGTTGTCACTCATCGCATAGGTCTGCGCATAGTTCCACAGCGCCGTCACAGTGTTGCCGTCGTAATAGCCCATCACCAGGCCCGTACCGTGCCCGTAATCGCAAGTGCTGCCCCCGGTGCCGGTAAATTCCACAAATTTGTCCATGGCGCCAAGGTCGAACGCCTGCTGTTCCGGCGTGTAATTGTGGTTCTGGTCGCAGGTCACGGCCTGCGAGCGATCCAGGCGGAAGGGTTGCGCCGAGTTCGGATTCTCTGTCAGTAGTCCCCCGCTCAGCAGGTTGTTGGTCCGCGGAGTGTTGGCCTTGGGAAGGAATTGCGGCTCGGTCGCCGGATTCGTTGCGTTGGGATAGGTCGCGAAATAGTGGTCGTAGGAAATATTCTCTCCGAAGATCACAACCAGATGTTTGATCGGCGTCGTCGTGGCGTAGCTCTCGGCAGCATTGGGTGCTTTGGGCGTTTCCTTCGGTTTTTCGGCCGCCCATGCGTCGGCGAAGGGGCTAATCAACATGCATGCGGCGCTCAGTGTTGCCGCCATGCTGCGAAAATGCTTGTGGATCATCGGCGAATCTCCTCAATTGTTTTCATTTACACCAGAAAGTTGACAGGGATAGGCACTGCGCTTAAGCACACCAACACACGAGCCCCGAATAGCCCCGAGACGATTCCCATGAACATACCGGGCGAACTTTGAGCGGGAATGATCGCCAGATAAATTTTCTGTGAATGACTACTGCGTGGTGTGGAAAACTGCGGAGTGCGCACCGCTCCCTCTGTCATCTTTCGGGCGAGACGTCGCGGACTGTGCGGCATCGACGCGCACCGTCCCCATCATTCCACCGTCCTCGTGCTCTAGCAGGTGACAGTGATAGAGAAACGTGCCGACAATGTTGGGGCTGCGGAAGTCGAGGCGCAGTCTCACACTCGGGTACACAGGGCTGCCTCCGTCCCAGTACGCCACGTTCACCGTGTCGCGCAGGTAAGGCTCGTCCACGGGTACGCCGTTCCATTGCAGCAGCTGAAAATGGACTTGATGGATGTGGAAATCGTGTAGCTCTTTGGTGCGGTTCTCGATGATCCAATCTTCTACATCGCCCTGTTTCACCGTGATGTTCGGAAGCGCAGCGTTGGGATCGAACGGCATCGGAGTATTTCCGTCAACCGTCAGATAGAAGACGGTCGGGCTGTTCGGATTTTTCGGATCCTGCGGCGTCTCGGAAAAATAAAGCTTGCGGGTGCGGGTCGGCGCAATGTCACGGAGTGGCGAAACATGCGGATCGCTCAATTGAGCCGGGGACGCAGCAAGTCGAGACTGCGGCTCGGCCGCATCCTCTGCGGTGACGATCGTCGCCAAAGGCCGCGTAGGATCGTTCTCACCCACGGGCCCGCTATCCACGGTGCGCGTGACCAGGCTCGCGCGCAGCCCCGCCTTCGGGCCCTTGACGATGAATTCAACGCGTCCCGCCGGCGGAATCAGTAAGTGCTTCTTCCACACGACGCTCTGCGCCGAGTTCCCGTTGAAGTTGATCGGAACGCCGTCCATTGCCACCACGCCGAGCGATTGCGCAAAGTCGTTGAACAGGACCTGCAGGTCGAGATAGGTAATGGACGATGCATTCAACACCCGCCATAGCTGCCGCTCCTGCGGCCACATCGTGATCACCGCCGGCTCATACTTCGGGTAAGGTACCGGGACAAAATTGATCGATAGATCCTTCGCTGGCTTGCCGCCTCCCGTGCCGCTGTTCAGGATGTCCCCCTCGGCGTCGCGCAGAACCTGAGGCGCGGGCATCGAGTCGGTCTGTACCGGCGCCGCATCCGGATGCTTCAACTCCTGGTCGCGGATCACCAGCACGCGCTCCGGCAAGCCCGAGACTTCGCGATTGGCGCTTTCGCGAACCCATGCACGTGCGGGTGGTACCAGTAGAGCCCCGGCGGCTGGTCGGCAGGAATCCTGAAGCTGTATTCGAAGGGAGCGCTGCCGGGCTGAACCAGCGTCTTAATCGTTTCATCCTGATGGCACAACGGCGGAATGGAGAGCCCGTGAAAGTGCAGATTGGTCGAAGCAGCGGTCATCGGTCCACCACCGCAATCTCCTGGCGACGCGTGACCTGACATCCGGTGAACCGCCCCGGTTGCGATCGGGACGTCGTTGCGTAGTGTGAGCGTAATCTGGTCGCCGGGTCTGACTCGCAACGTCGGCGATTGGTGGCCGTCCTGGTCGATGTAGCAGTAGCGAGTCTGCCCCTGCGCATCGACCGATTTGCGATACGAAAGCTCGACGCGCAACACTCCTTCGTTGCTGCGCAAGTCTGCGGGTTCGGGCACCACACCGCCCATCACTCCCCGTGGGCAGACGTCGGCAGATCCATTCTGCGCGGACATCCCGCAGGCAAGACTACACAGGGCGAAGGCAAGATAGAGCCCGAAGCGAAACATGACAATTTACCGAGAGGATGTAAACCGAGGCACACGCATGCGCTCTGACAGCGTGAGTGTAACAAGAGTGAAGTGAGAGAAAGTTAATGCCGTGTGAATTCAACGCACGGCGGGATGACCGATTTCTAGCCGCATCCCCGAACCAGACCGATGCACGCCCGCATTCGGCCCGCCGCAAAATCCCGACTACTGTTTCTGCATGGCCTCGTCGACCACCGTCTTACCGCCCTTGTCGACCGAGATTACTTTATGGACCGGCGCATATCCCGACAGCGTAATGTCGATTACGTAGTTGCCCGGATCCAGCGCCACGTCCGCCGGAGAGTTCTTATCCAGCAAATGCTGGTTGATGGCAATCTGTGCCCCCTTGGGTTGCGTCCGGACGCTGAGCACTGCCTGCCCGGCTTGCACGCCCTTTCCTCCGAACAACTTCGACATCTTGCCCACCGTGTGAATGCTGTCGGCGTTGCCCAAAGGTTTGAGCGATGGAGAGAAGTTGAACGTCTGTCCCAGGATGAATTGTCCATTCATCGTCTCGTCGAGATATCCCATCATTCGGACCA
>Ga0335070_10003682_pt1 | contig 17934 bp, 12 predicted proteins | sample Lox_Sample_13_FD_206722 | JGI IMG/M metagenome (GOLD analysis project Ga0335070, IMG submission 206722) | Soil microbial communities from Loxahatchee National Wildlife Refuge, Florida, United States - Lox_Sample_1.3 | ecosystem: Environmental > Terrestrial > Soil > Wetlands | place: USA...
GACGCCATCCCCGCGACCGAGGCGACCGCGAGCGGGATGAACCCGGTGAACGAGCGCGGGAACAGGCGGACCCCTGAGAGCAGGACGATGACGGCCACCGCCGCGGCCGCGGCGCCGAGCAGCGCGTACTCCGAGGCGCTCCGCTCGCCCGCCTCGCCGCGGCCGCCCCGCCCCGCCAGCACGGCCGCCGCGGCGAGGACGCCGAACGGGAGAACGAGCGCGAGCACGACCTCGCTCGCGAGCGGCCAACCCGAGACGCCCCACCCCTTCCCGGCGTTGGCCTCGACGTCCCGCCACATCGGAACGTAGACGGCCAGGCCGGCCAGGACGGCGGCGTGCGGCGCGGCGAGCGCCGCGAGCGCGCGCACCCGCGGCCGGCTCCGGACCGCGGCGCGAGCGAGGTCGAACGCGGCGAGCGCCGCGAGAGGGAGGAGGCTCGTCACCACGGTCGCCACCGCGGCCGCGCCTGCGAGCGCGTAGGCGACGCCGCGCGCCGGCGTTCGCCGCTCGGGCGTCGGGACGATCAGCGCCGTGCACGCGGCCACGAGCGCCATCGCGAGGGCGTACCCGCGGATCTGCGTCGCGAAGCTCAGGAACGCCGGGAACGCCGCGAACGCCGACAGCACGACGGTCCATCGCAGGCGCGCGGAGACCTCCGCCGCGCCGCGGACCGCCCGGCCCGTCAGCCACACGGCCACGGCGGCCGCGATCAGCGAGGGCAGGCGGTAGATCGGCTCGAGGTGCCAGCGCGCGAGGGGCGAGAGGAGCACCGAGTACAGCACGTGGTTGTTGGGGACGGCGAGGTGCGTCAGCGAGAACGACGCGCCCGGGACGACGTAGCAGAGGATCGTGTACGCCTCGTCGTACCACATCTCCTTGCCGAGGCCCTGCACTCCTACCAGGACGAGCACCAGGGCGAGCACTGCCGGCCCGATTACCTGGCGAGGACGCGCGCCGCTGCCCGTCCCGTCTGTGGTCCTCGGGCCCTGCGGCGCCGCCGGCATCCTCTGATTATAGAGAGCCGACCCGCCGGGCCAGCTTCAGCGCGCCGCGCTCGCCGGCAACAGCGCCCGGCGCTGCTCGAGCAACCGGATGTGCTCGAGCTCGTCGGCGTGCAGCTTGCGGAGGACCGCGGCCACGGCGGGGTCCACGAGGTGCTGCGCCGCCTCCGCGAAGAAGTCGCGGGCGCGGACCTCGGACGCGATTGCGACCTCGAGCGCCTCACCCAAGGTGAACGACGAGCGCGAGCGGTCGAGCGGCGGGCCCTCGACGTCCCACTCGACGACGTTCCTCAGGTGCGCCGGAAGGCCCGCGAACCTCGACTCGCGCCGCGCGGTGACCCGAGCGCCGTGCGCCCCCTCGAGCTCGGCCATCTTGAGGAAGAAGCTCGCCGCGCCGAGGTCGCCCTCGGCCTCCATGTGGGAGGCGAGCGTCTCGTAGCGCTCGCGCGCCTCGTCCTCGATGAACGCCGCGATGTCGAGGATGTCCTGGGGCCCGAGCTTCGAGAAGTCGATGGGGATCGCCACGTGTCCTCCAACCCCCTGCAACGGCGACCCGCCTGCTGGAATTTCGACGGCCCACCCCGCCCGGGAGAACGGCAAAGGTCAAATGTCAAACGTCAAAGGGAAGACAACGAGCGACGTCCTGGGCGCGTCTTCCCTTTGACCTTTCCCGTTTTCCCTTTCACCTCGCCTCGCTACTTCGTCGCTGGAGTGGGCTTGGCGGTCGCGGACGGCTTGGCGGTCGCGGACGGTTTGGCGGTCGGCGTGGGCGTCGGCTTCGGTTTCGCGAGCGCGGCCGGGTCGGCGACGATCTCCTTGACCTTGGAGGCGTCCACCGCGAACGCGCCCGTGCGCCCCGCCACGATCGCGAGCGCGTCCGGCGTCCCCGCGAAGAACGTCACGTCGACCGAGACCCCGCCCTCGCCCATCGCCTTGACGTGCCCGAGCGGCTGTCCGGCAGGCTTCGGCCGGTCGAACGCGCTGACCTTGAGGTCGGAGAGCGTGTTGAGCCTGCGGCTCACGGGATCCGGGTCCACCTCGACCGAGCCCGCCTTCCAGACCCCGTCCTTGCGCTCGAGCGCGGCCTTGCTCGCCCCCGCCTCGACCTCGAGCTTGTCGATGGTCCACGAGTCGAACGAGACGAGCTGCTTCGAGCGCCAGTCCTGCCACGGCGCCCCGAGCCGCGAGGCGGCTCTCGCCTCCACCCAGAACACCCGCTCGCCGCGCTTGCACGCGACCTGCTTCCCGTCCTTGGCGTCGCGCTCGTTGCCGAAGTCGAGCACGATCGGGGCGGCCTTCGCGTCGCGCTTGACGATCGTCACGGCGAACTTGGGAGGCTCGAGGCCGAGCGCCTTGAGGTCGGGCGCCGTGTCCACGAACTCCTTGATGCGGGCGCCCGAGATGTCCGAGATCACGCCGTCCGCCCGGTCGCGGTCCGCGAGGTCGGGCGAAGGGGCGGTGATCGTCCACACCGCCCCGGCGTGCGCGAGCACGAGCGGCCCCGCCGCAGACACCACGGTCACCGAGGCGACGTCGCCGGCGTACACCTGGGCGAGCTCGTCGGACCGCCACCCCGAGAGGTCCTTCTCGAGGTCGCTCGCGATGTACTTGTTGACGAGGTACACCTTGTCGCCCGCAGTCGTGGCGGCGCGCAGGTTCCCGAGCGGCAGCTCGCTGCCGAGCTTGAGCGCGAAGCTCTTCCCGGCCTCGTCCTCGACCGTCACTTTCAGCGGCGGCTTGTCGAGGCCGTAGTCGGCGAGCTTGACCTCGCCGGCCTTGAACGTGCGCTCGGCCTTCAGCCCGGCCATCGAGAACAGCAGGCTCGAGGCCGCGCCCTGGTTTGCCTGGTCGGCGAGCGGCGCCTTGAGCAGCCAGGTGTCCTTGTCCTTGACGAGCTCGAACGTGCCGTGCGAGTTGGTGACCGTGATCTTCTTCGCCTTGGCCTGGTCGAGCCCGACGAACAGCTTGTCCGCCTGCTCCTTGCGCTCGTCGGTCGTGGGCTGGTGGCGCTCGACCAGCAGGATGTACGCGCCGAGCGCCACGACCACGACTGCGAGAGCGATCAATCGGCCGATCCGCATGGGCACCTCCTACCGCCGCCGGCGCCACCACACCGCGACGCCGAGCGCGATCGCGCACGCCGGCAGCCCGATGAGCGAGATCAGCAGGACGTTCCGCATCTGCGCCGCCGAGAGGAAGAGCTGGACCTGCTCCGGCGTGCGGGGCGCGATTCCGAGCGCCTGCTCCTGCTTGGCGAGCCAGTCCACCGCGTTGAGCCCGAGGTTCGCGTTGCCGGCGTTCGCGAGGTACTGGTTCGCCGCGAACGCCGAGTTGCCGAACACCACGAGGCGCCACCCGTTCGTCTTGTCCTTCTCGGATTGGGCGGCGACGCCGAGCGAGACAGGTCCCGGCGTGTCGCCGGCGTCCTTCGAGACCGGCTTCCCGGCGAGGACCCCCGCGAGGTCGGTCTCGCCCCACCCCTGGTCGGAGGTCGTGAGCAGGATCGTCGAGGTCGCGCCCGGCGCCGTCGTCGTCGTGACCGAGCGCGCCACGGGGAGTAGCACGGCGAGCCCCTGCATCCCGTCCACGACCGGGTGGGAGCGAAACTCGTTGACGTACACGGCCGAAAGGTCGAAGAACGGCAGCCTCCGCCCCGGGTCAACGACGAGGTCGGAGTTGACCTGTACGCCGTACCCCTTGAGGAACTCCTCGAGCCCGGACGGGCGGGTGCGGTTCCCGAGCACCGGGTCGAGCATCACGAGCGCTCGGCCGCCCTTGTCCAGGTACGCCTTGAGCGCCGTCTTCTCCTGGTCCGCGAACGGCGCCTTCGGCCCGGCGATCACCAGGAGGTCGCAGTCCGCGGGAACCGATCCCGAGAGCAGCGACGTCTTCTCCACGTCGAGGTTGTCGCGCTTGATCGCGTCGCGGAGCTGCGAGTAGCCGTCGCCGTCCATCCCCTCGGGGTCGTGCTCGCCGTGGCCGGTGACGAAGTACACCTTGGGAACCTTCGGGCTGACGACGCCCAGGATCGCGGCGGTGAACTGCTCCTCGCCCTTGAACGCCCGCATCTTCGGGGCCTGGCCCATCTGCATCCCCGAGTAGTCGTAGTCGGCGAGCTGATCGGATGTGACGTACTTCTTGCGCCCCGCGGCGGAGAACACGACGGTGTTGGCGCTCGAAACGCCGAACTCCTGCGCGAGCGCCTTGGTCCGGGCCGGCTCACGCTCGGGGTCGATGTACTCGACGTGCACCTTGGACGACGCCGCCTGGTACCGGTCGAGGAGCTCCTTCGTCTCGGAGAACATCGGCGTCGAAGGCGTCATGAGGACCACGACGCGGACGTCGGCGGCGATGCCCTTCAGCACGTTCTTGCTCTTCTCCGAGAGCGAGTACATCTTCGAGGAGGTCCAGTCGCCGCGTTTGTAGTGCCGGTAGCTGATCCAGTTGACCATCCCGACCAGGACCACCGCGAGCACGATCCCCGCGCTCACGCTCGACGCCGCGAACACAGTCTGCTTGCGCATCGCTCACCTCCCCTTGCTCGCTTCCAGCGCCTTGCTGGCGAGGAAGAGGAACAGTCCGGTCAGGCTCAGGTCGTAGACGACGTGGCGGGTGTCCACGATCCCCTTCGCGAAGTCGTCCATGTGACCCCACAGGTTCATGTAGCCGAGGGCACCCTTGAGCGCCGCCCCGGTCGCGAGACTCTCGACCAGCCCGAGCGAGAACACCACGACCAGCACCGCGAACGCGAGGATCGCCGCGATGATCTGGTTCCGCACGAGCGCCGACGTCAGCAGCCCGATCGAGAGGAACAGCAGTCCGAGCAGCGCGATCCCCAGGTAACCGGTCCACACGGGGCCGAAGTCGATCTTCGCGTGGCTCGCGAGGATCGCCACGTAGACCCACGTCGGCAGCCAGAGGAACAGGTAGAAGACGAACGCCGCGAGGAACTTCCCGATCACCACCTGGCCTTCGCTGACCGGCGACGTCAGGAGCACCTCGAGGGTGCCGGTGCGCCGCTCCTCGGCGAGGAGCCGCATCGTGATCACCGGCACCACGAACAGGAGGTAGAGCCAGAAGAAGATCGTGCCGCCGAACATCAGCCTGAGCGGCGCCATCGCCTGCACCTGCGGGTTGTTGAGGAACGCGACGATCAGGTAGAACACGTAGCCGTTGATGAACAGGAACGCGGTCAGCACGACGTAGGCGAGCGGCGAGGAGAAGTATGCCAGCAGCTCGCGCTGCACGAGGGCGAAGAGCTTACGCATTGGCCACCTCCTCGACCGGCGACTCGGAGCCGGCCTCGGCGTCGTGGGTCGTGAGCCGCAGGAACACGTCCTCGAGCGACGGCACGGTCTGTGCCATCTCGAGCAGGACCCACCCGCGCGCGACGGCCAGCTTGAACACCTCGCGGCGCAGGTCCGAGGTGCCGTCCACCGCGACGCGGAACCGCCCGCTCCCCTCGCCGCGCACGTCGGCGGCGCCCGGGAGCGCCGCGAGGGCGGCGCGCGCCTCGGCCTCCGGCGCCTCGAGCTGCACCGCGAGTTCGGCCGCGCCGGAGAGGCCGCCCCGCAGCTGCTCGGGCGTGCCGTCGGCGACGAGCTTCCCGTCGTCGATGATCAGCACTCGCCGGCACACCTGCTCCACCTCGGGCAGGATGTGGGTCGACAGGATCACCGTGTGCTCGCGCCCAAGCTCGGTGATGAGCTCGCGGATCTTGACGATCTGCCGCGGGTCGAGCCCGACGGTCGGTTCGTCCAGGATCAGCACCGCGGGCCGGTGGATCAGCGCGCCGGCGAGGCCCACGCGCTGCCGGTACCCCTTGGAGAGCGTGCCGACCAGCTGGCGCCGGACGTCGGAGACCATGCAGCGCTCGGAGGTCTCGTCCACCCTCGCCTTGACCTCGCCGCGCGGGACGCCCTCGACCGCCGCGCGGAACCGGAGGTACTCTTCCACCCTCATCTCGGGGTAGAGCGCGACGTTCTCGGGCAGGTACCCGATCCGCGCGCGCACGCCGAGCGGGTCGCGCGCGACGTCGAGGCCCGCCACCCGGACCCTCCCCGACGTGGCGGGCAGGAACCCCGTGATCATCCGCATCGTCGTGGTCTTCCCGGCGCCGTTGGGCCCCAGGAACCCGAGCACCTCGCCCTCGGGCACGAAGAACGAGACGTTGGCCACCGCGTCCCTGTCCACGAACCGTTTCGTCAGCCCTTCGACCTCGATCACCTCGCACCTCCGTCTCGGATCAGCGTCTCGTCCGCGAAGCCGTGCGGCGCGGGCGAGCGTCGGGGGACATCCCCTCAACCGCTAGCAATCGGCCTGCCAATCTACACCATGGTCTCAACCTCAGGGAAGCGCCGGCCCGCCATGCCGGCGCGCCACGGTGGCATGGAGAGACAGGACCGGTGGCCGGCGGCCGGCGGCCGGCGGCCGGCGGCCGGCGGCCGGCGGCCGGTCAGGACGAAACAAGCAGCGCCGCCGCGTATTGCGTGTAGCCGCGCCGCCGAGAGTGGGCCGGATGCAAGGCGGACGAGGCGGGAGGAGCGGAGCGTAGCCGGAGGCTACGTGAGCATCCGAGCCGCCGAGCCCAACGCCGCAGACGGTCCGCTATCGAAGGCGCCCAGCCTAGTGGCGGTGCATCATCAGCATCAGCATGATCGCCTTCTGCACATGCAACCGGTTCTCCGCCTCGTCGAACATCACCGACCAGCGGCCGTCCGCCACGTCCCCGTGGACCTCCTCGCCTCGGTGACACGGGAGGCAGTGCATGAAGACGGCGTCCTTGTCCGCGGTCTCCATGAGCTCGGGCGTGACCTGGTACCCCGCGAACGCCTTCAGGCGGACCTGCGCCTCCGCCTCCTGCCCCATCGACGCGAAGACATCGGTGTAGACGACGTGCGCTCCGCGGACGGCCTCCTCGGGCCGCGTGACGACCTCGACCTTGGTGCCGGCCGCCTTCGCGTCCTGCTTCGCGAGCTCGACGATCTCGGCCTTCGGCTTGTACCCGTCCGGGCTCGCCACGCGCACGTGCATCCCGACCTTCGGCCCGCCGAACATCAGCGAGTGCGCCATGTTGTTGCCGTCGCCGACGTAGGCGAGCGTGAGCCCCCTGGTGTTTCCGAACCGCTCGCGGGCCGTGAAGTAGTCGGTGAGCGCCTGGCACGGGTGCAGCAGGTCGGTCAGACCGTTGATCACGGGCACCGTCGCGTACTTCGCCAGGTCGGTCACGGTGGAGTGCGCGAACGTCCGCGCCATGATCCCGTTGACGTAGCGCGATAGCACCTTGGCGGTGTCCTCGATCGTCTCCCCGCGGCCGATCTGGATGTCCCGGCTCGAGAGGAACGTCGCGAGGCCGCCCAGCTGGTACATCCCGACCTCGAACGACACGCGGGTGCGCGTGGAGGATTTCTCGAAGATCATCGCCAGCGTCTGACCCGCCAGCGCGGTGCGGTAGCGGTCGGGGCGCGCCTTCACGTTCGCGGCGAGCTGGAACAGCGCCTCGACCTCGTCGGCCGAGAGGTCGTGAATGGAGACGAGGTCCTTGTGCCTCTGCCATGGGCTGCGGAACATGCTCACTCCTCCTTCCGTGCGCCGTCGGCAACGATGTACGTGCCGGAGTTGCGTGCGAGCGCCTCCTTGAGGTGCTCGGCGTCCGTGATCAGGACCTCCTTGCCGGTCTTCTCGACGAACGCGATGGCGGCGCGGATCTTGGGGCCCATCGAGCCCGGAGGAAACTGGTTGTGCTCGAGCATCTCCCTGGCCTTCGCGACCGGCAGCTCGGCGAGCCAGCGCTGGTTCGGGCGGCCGTAGTTCTCCGCCACCTGCGCGACCTGCGTCAGGATGATGAAGAGGTCGGCGTCGAGCTCCTGGGCGATCAGCGACGTCGTGTAGTCCTTGTCGATCACGGCCTCGACGCCGTTGAAGTACCCTCCGACGTCCTGGTACACGGGGATCCCCCCGCCTCCCGCGGCCACGACCACGGCCCCGCCCTCGACGAGGCGCTTGATCACCCCGCCGTCGAGGATCCGCTTGGGCTGCGGCGACGGGACGACCTTCCGCCAGCCGCGCCCCGCGTCCTCGACCATCTGCCACCCCTGCTCCTGCATGAGCAGGTTGGCGCGGTACGCCGTGAAGTACGGGCCGACCGGCTTGCTGGGGTTCTCGAAGGCGGGGTCGTCGCGCGACACCTCGACCTCGGTCAGCACCGTGACGACTGGCTTGGAGAGCTGTTCCTCGTTGAGCCGGTTTCGGAGCTGGTTCTGGAGCATGAAACCCATGGAGCCCTCGGTCTGGGCGACGCACACCTCGAGGCTCTGCGGCGGGATCTTGGTGACCGCCTCCTCGACCTGGATCATGATGTTGCCCACCTGCGGCCCGTTGCCGTGGACGATCACCAGCTCGAACCCGCGATGGATGATCTCCACCAGCCAGCGGGTCGCCTTCCAGGTCAGGGTGAACTGCTCCTCCTGGGTGCCGTGGTCCTGCGGCCGGAGCAGCGCGTTGCCCCCGAAGGCGATGACCGCCACCGGCCGCCGTGCATCGTGACGCTCTGTCACAAAGGCCTCCGCCCACCGCGGGGAGTGCCCGCATGGAGGTCGGTGATTGTGCGAAAAGGGCACAAGGAAGTCAAGGCGATGGAGACAGGGGTCAGGGCCCGGGAGCGCAGACGGTTCAGGGTTCCAACGTTCGAAGGTTCGAAGGTTCGAAGGTTCGAAGGTTCGAAGGTTCGAAGGTTCGAAGGTTCGAAGGTCAGAAGGTTCACCCAGGGTGAGACGCAACACCTCACAGCCGTACCCATTCTCGAGGGTTCTGGGGTCTTGTCGTTGAACCTTCGAACGTCCGAACATGTGGACTTTCGAACGGTCGTTACTCGGCCGGAAGGTTAGGCGCGGTCGTCAGGGCTGCTGGCCGCGCTCCTGCGGAGAGGCGCGGTACACGCGCCCTTTCCCGGCCGCCTTCGCCCGGTAGAGCGCCGCGTCGGCGCGTGCGAGAAGCTCGGAGCCCTCGTCGCCGTCCTCGGGGAAGCAGGCGACGCCGGCGCTCGCGCCGAGCTGCGCGCCCGTGTCGAGCTTCGGGAGGTCCAGCGTCGCGTCCACGACGGCTCCGACGAACGCCTCGGCCGCGGCGACGGCTCGCTCGGGTTTCGTGAACGGGATGATGATGCAGAACTCGTCCCCGCCGAGGCGTGCCACGAGGTCCGACGCGCGGGACCGCCCGCGGAGCGCCGCGGCGACGGTCGCGAGCGCGGTGTCGCCTGCCGCGTGCCCCCACGTGTCGTTGTACGCCTTGAAGCTGTCGAGGTCCATCATGATCACGGCGAGCGGCTGCCCGCTCCGCCGGCAGAGGGAGAGGTACTTCTCCATCTCCATCTCGAGCCCGAGGCGGTTGTGGAGCTGGGTGAGCGGGTCCTTGTTCGCGATGTCGCGGAGGAGGCGGTTGGCCTGCTCGATCTGTCGCGTCCTCTCGAGGAGCTGCTGCCCGGACTCGGCCGCGGAGCGAGCCTGCTCGGCAGCCGCCGCCTCCAGCTGCTCGGCCATCTTGTTGATGCGCCGCGCGAGCTTCCTGATCTCCTCGGGGCCCTGGACGGGGTGGCGCGTCGCGTAGTTGCCGCGGCCGATCTCCGCCACCGTGTTGCCGAACTCCTCGAGGGGCCGGAGCAGCTGGCCGGCCAGGAGCCACGAGATCAGCCACGAGAGGCTGAGCGCGCCCGCGAGCGTGGCGAGTGCCGCCAGACGGAAGCGCGTGCGGGCCTCCGCGAGCGGTCGGCGGTCCATCGCGATCCAGAACCCGCCCACCACGTCCCCCCCGCGTCGCACCGCCTGGAACCTCGCTTCGACGGGCGAGCCGGCGAGGGCGAGGCGCGGCCGGGCGTCCTCGTCCGCCGGCCACGACGCCAGCGGCGGCTCCGTGCCCGCCTCGGACGGCTCCGTCGCGACCCTCCGCCGGTCGCGGTCGAACACCGAGACCGCCGCCGCGCCTCCCCGCCCGAGGTTGCGGGCCGCGGAGCGCAGCACGGCACCGCGGTCGCCCGAGGACAGCGGCTCCTCGAGGCGCTCGGCCATCACGGCCGCCGTGAGCAGGGAGACGCGGTTGAAGTGGTCCTCGGCGTCGGCCTTCAGCAGGGCCGACACGCACGCCAGCAGGAGGAGCGTGACGGCGAGAGCGCTGGCTGTCGCCGTGACGACGATCCGCCTCCGGAGCGACGCCCACACTCTCGACATCATGGTCGAAGTCTAGACCAATGCGTGGCGCCGGAGTAGCCTCTGGGAACCGGACACGGTCTCATCCGCCGGAACGGCCCCCCGCGGCGCCCGGCCGAACCGGCGGGCCCCGTGGCACAATGGCCGCATGGACGAGTTCGTGCACCCCCTCACGGGGCGCTACGCGTCGCTCGCGATGCGCCGCCTCTTCTCGCCGGCTTCGAGATTCGGCCTCTGGCGCCGCCTGTGGCTCGAGCTCATGCGGGCCGAGCGCGATCTCGGCGTCGCGATCCCGGCGGACGCGGTCGCGGATCTCGAGGCGCACCTCGTGCCGACGACGGCCGAGGTCGCCCGCGCCGAGGAGCTCGAGCGCGAGACGCGGCACGACGTCATGGCCCACATCCGTGCGCTCGCCGAGGCGGCGCCGGTCGCGGGTCCGTTCCTGCACCTGGGAGCGACCTCGTCGTACGTCACCGACAACGCGGACCTCGTCGTCGTGAGAGAGGCGATCGACCTCCTCGTGGCCCGAGCGGCCGCCGTGGTCGCGCCGCTCGCCGCGTTCGCACGCACGCACCGTGAGCTGCCGTGCCTGGGCCACACGCACTTCCAGCCGGCGCAGCCGACGACGGTAGGCAAGCGCGCGTGCCTCTGGCTGGCGGACCTGCTCGCGGACCTGGAGAGGCTCGAGGGGGAGCGTGCCCGCCTCCTGCTCCGTGGGGCGAAGGGAACGACGGGCACGCAGGCGTCGTTCCTCCAGCTCCTCGGCGACGGCGCGAAGGTGCGCGAGCTGGACCGTCGGGTCGCCGCCGCGTTCGGCTTCGCGGGCTGCTACCCCGTGACCGGACAGACGTCGCCGCGCAAGCCGGAGTTCTACGTCCTCGCGTGCCTCTCCGGGCTCGCACAGTCGGCCCACAGGTTCGCCTCCGACGTCCGCCTGCTCGCCCGGCTGAAGGAGCTCGACGAGCCGTTCGGGGAGGGACAGGTGGGTTCGTCCGCGATGCCCTACAAGCGCAACCCGATGAAGTGCGAGCGCATGAGCTCGCTGGCGCGCTACCTGATCTCGCTCGAGCCCAACGCGGCGTGGACCGCCGCCTCCCAATGGCTCGAGCGCACGCTCGACGACTCGGCGAACCGCCGCCTCGTCCTGCCGGAGGCGTTCCTCACCGCGGACGCGCTCCTCCTCCTGTGGCGCGCCGTCGCCGCGGGCCTGGAGGTCCACACCGCGATGGTGCGGCGCAACCTCGAGGAGGAGCTCCCGTTCATGGCGAGCGAGGAGATCCTGCTGGAGGCGGCCGCCCGCGGCGGCGACAGGCAGAAGCTGCACGAGCGTCTGCGCGTCCTCTCCCGGGAGGCGGGGCGCCGGGTCAAGGACCTCGGCGAGCGCAACCCGCTGCTCGAGATGGTGGCCGGCGAGCCGGCGTTCCACCTCGACGCAGCGCGCCTCGCCGGGCTGCTCGACGCCCGACGGTTCGTGGGCCGGGCGCCGGAGCAGGTGAGCGAGTTCCTGGCGGAGACGGTCGAGCCGTGGCTCGCCGCCCACCGAGTCGCCGACGACGGCGAGGAGCCGCGGGTGTGAGAGACCGGGGTCCGGGACCCGGGGGCCGGGGTCCGGCCTCGGCGGCGCGGCGCTTACGGGCGGCCGCGACGGCGGTGTGCGCCGTCGCGGTCCTCACCGCAGCGTGTGCAAGCACCCGCCGCACACCGCACGTGCAGGCGCCGCGGGCGACACAACCCGCGGCCGCGCCTGCACAGGGAACCGTGGAGGAGGGGCTCGCATCGTGGTACGGCGAGCCGTACCACGGCCGGCCGACCGCGTCCGGACCGCGCTACGATATGTGGGCGATGACGGCCGCACACCGCACGCTGCCTTTCGGGACCGTCGTGCGGGTGAAGAACCTCGACTCCGGGCGCGTGGCCGACGTCACCATCAACGACCGCGGGCCGTTTGTGGAGGGCCGCATTCTCGACCTCTCCCGCGCGGCCGCGGAGACGCTCGGGGCGATCGGCCCCGGCGTGATCCCCGTGCGGCTGGAAGTCCGCCGGGTCGGGGACGGCATGCCGGACGAACCGTGCTGGGAGGTCCAGGTGGGTGCGTTCGCCCACCAGGAGAACGCGGAACGCGCCCGCACCGCCCTGACGGCGAGAGGGTACTCGGTGCGGTTCGCTCCGGCCGGCGGAGGACTGACGCGCGTGCGGGCGTCAGGGATCGCGGGGCGCACGAAGGCGCTCGCGGTCGCCTCGTCGCTCGCAGGCGACTACCCAGGAGCGGTTTCGGTCCCGTGCGGGGGCGGCTGGTGAGGGTGCGGGCGGCCCTGCTGGGGATGCTGCTCGCCGTCGCCGGCGCCGCGGCCGCCCAGGACTTGCCGCCTCTCGTGGTGGACCACCTCCCGGCGTCGCTCGAGGGCGAGTGGCTGTTCCGCGTCGGCCACGACCCCGCGTTCGCGAGCCCGTTCAGGGAGCACCGGAACTGGCAGCGGATCCACGTCCCGGGCCCGTGGGAGCGGCAGGGGTGGCGCGGTTACGACGGTCACGCCTGGTACCGCCTCTCGCTGGTCATCTCATCCGACCTCGCCGGGCAGGACCTCGGACTCGACCTCGGCCGCGTCAGCGACGTCGACGAGGTGTTCCTCAACGGACGCCGGGTCGGCTCGACGGGGTCGTTCCCGCCGCACTTCGACAAGGCGACGCTCGCACGCCGCTTCTACCTCATCCCCCGGGAGGTGCTGCGACCGGGGCAGCTCAACGAGCTCTCGGTCCACGTCTACAACGACTCCAGCTTCGGCGGGCTGCTCGGGCCCCCGCCCGAGCTCGACGTCTACGAGGCGCTCCAGCGGCGCCAGGTGCTGCGCGACGTCGGCGCGTACTGCGTGGCCACCCTCCTCCTCACGCTCGCGCTGATGCACGTGCTGCTGTTCAGCAAGCAGCGCGATCTCTTCGAGCATCTCTCGTTCGCCGGGTCGCTGGCCGCGCTCGCGGTGTTCATGCTGACGTACACGACGTGGGGTCCGGCCCTCGTCCTCGGATACGGGGCGACGTATCGCCTCGCGATCGCCAGCATGATGGCGGGGGTGGCGGTGTTCCCGTCGGTGCCGATGCGGCTCGCGCGCCGGACGCAGCCGGTCATCCTGCTCGGGATCGAGACGCTGCTCGTGCTCGGCGCCGCGTTCGCGCTCGTGTGGCGCGACGTCGCCGACCTCCAGCTGTGGCTCTACGCGGGCGAGGCGGCGGTCCTGCTCGTCGCCGGCCTGACCCTGCAGATCGAGGCGTCCCTCGTGGGACGTCGGCCGTGGGCGCTCCCCGTGCTCGTCACCTCCGCCATCCTCGCGGTCGCGATCGTGCTCGACGTCCTGATGGACATCGGCGTGCTCCCCCGCACCCGGGTCTTCAACGGCGAGCTCTACGCCCCACTCGTGGCGGGGCCGTTCGCCGTTTGCCTCTCGTTTGCCCTCGCGCTGAGCTGGATGCAGCGGCGCTGGGGCGAGCCGCTCGACGCGGCGACGGGCCTCATGTCGCGCGAGAGGTTCAACGACCGACTGGGCGCCGAGCTCCTGAGGGCGCGCCGGGGAGGCTCGCCGCTCGCGGTCGCGCTCCTGCGGCTGACGCTCGCGGAGCCGGGCGGCGAGCGGGACCAGCCGACCGCCGAAGCGGTCGCCAGCCTGCGGCGCGGGCTACGCCAGATCGACCTGCTCGCCCGCTACGACGGCGAGACGTTCGCCCTGCTCCTGGCCGAGACAGACGAGCGCGCCGCGATGAGCATCATCGAACGCCTCCGGCGCACCGCCGCTCAGAGCGTCAGCGGCCGGGCGGGCCGGGCGCGCACGACCGCAGGGCTGGCGCAGTACCGCCCGGGGAGACACCTCTCCGCCGAGGAGTTGCTGCGCGAGGCCGAGGCCGCTCTCTACGCCGCCGTCAGCGAGGGCGGCGACTGCACGGCGACGGCGCCGTAACACCTAGTCCGCGGGCTCCATCCAGGATTTCGAACGGCCGGTTCAACGTCCCGTACGGATTCAAGCCGGCAGCCCTCCGGCGCATGGCCGGACGCGGGCACAGTGATTGCAAGTGTCCAGAACCGTGAAAGTCTGTCGATCTTCGCGCGACGACACCAGCCAGCGGAAGGGGCGGCAGGTCTTTCCGCGAAAGGAGGAGCCAACCCGAGCACCGCCAATGAGTTACGACTGATACTTCGACGATCAGGCTGCAACTGCCCTGTTTGCAGCAGCGCAACGAACCAGAGCACCTAACCACGCACCAAGGAGGGAAGGATGAAGCGATTTACGATTCTCGCGATTCTGGTCGGACTCGTGGCCCTGCCACTGTTCGCCCAGGTTCCCACCGGTACCCTTTCGGGGCACGCGACCGACGGCAAGGACGCGCTTCCGGGCGTGACCGTGACGACCACGTCGCCGAACCTTCAGGGGACCCGGACAACGGTCACCAACTCGAACGGTGACTATATCTTCACGTTCCTGCCGCCCGGCGAGTACCGGGTGAAGTTCGAGCTGCAGGGGTTCCAGACGATCGAGACCGCGGTCAAGGTCAACGCCGCCCAGACGCAGCGGGTCGACGCGACGATGCCGCAGGCCAAGGTCGCCGAGGAGGTGACGGTCACCGGCACGTACGAGACGGTCCAGAGCGCCGGCACCGCCGCCACCACCTACGAGAAGTCACTCATCAACAAGCTCCCCGTCGCCAAGACGATCAACCAGGCGGCCCTGCTGACCGCCGGCGTCGAGGCCAACCCGGGGGCGTCCAACGCGGTCACCGTCGCGGGCGCCGTGTCGTACGAGAACCTGTTCATGATCAACGGTGTGGCGGTGATGGACAACGTCCGCGGCACGCCGACCAACCTGTACATCGAGGACGCGGTGCAGGAGACGACGACGTCGGTCTCCGACGTGTCGGCCGAGTACGGGCGGTTCACCGGCGGCGTCATCAACATGCTGACCAAGTCGGGTGGCAACGAGTTCCACGCCTCCTACCGCGACACGATGACCAACGACAAGTGGACCGCCAAGACCCCGCTCACGACGGCGCAGCGGCTGGACAAGATCAACAACCAGCACGAGGTGACGCTCGGCGGGTTCGTGATGAAGGACCACCTGTGGTTCTTCGGCGCATTCCGCCAGCTCAACCAGAAGCTCTCCTCGCAGACGTACGTCACCGACATCCCGTACGCCACCGGCTCCGACGAGAACCGGTACGAGGGCAAGCTGACGCTGGCCATCACGCCCAACCACCGCATCGTCGGCGACTACCTGAAGATCGACCACCAGGACTTCGGCTACGGGTTCAACCCCGCCGGGTACGGGTTCTTCGACCTCGCGAGCGTCTACACCCGGCAGCTGCCGCAGGACCTCAAGGCGGCCAACTACACCGGCGTGCTGACCGACAACTTCTTCGTCGAGGGTCAGTACTCCGAGAAGCACTTCACGTTCCAGAACTCCGGCAGCCCGTACAGCGACCTCGAGCGCGGCACGCCGATCGCCGACCTCAACAACTTCGGCCTGGCCCCGTTCTACAACTCGCCGATCTTCGGCGCCATCTCGCCGGAGAAGCGTGACAACAGGGACTACCTCGGCAAGGCGTCGTGGTTCCTCTCGACCCCGGGCCTCGGCTCGCACGACATCGTCCTCGGCTACGACCAGTTCGAGGACATGCGCTCGTCGAACAACTACCAGTCGGGCTCGAGCTGGTTCCTCTACGCCGACGGCGAAGTCGGCCTCCCGGGCCCGATGCCGACCCTCGCGGGCGGCACGCCGTACCCGGTGTTCATCCCCGACAGCGGCGCGTCGTACGTGTTCTGGGCTCCGATCTTCCACCTCACGAAGGGCAACGACTTCAAGACCGAGTCGCTCTTCGCGAACGACAAGTGGCGCCTCAACAACAACTGGTCGTTCAACGTCGGCGTGCGCTACGACAAGAACCACGGCATCAACGCGGACGGCGCGGAGACCGCGAAGGACTCGAACATCAGCCCGCGCATCGGCGTCACGTTCGACCCCAAGGGCGACGGCAGCTGGCAGTTCAACGCGAGCTACGCCAAGTACGTTGCCGGCATCACGAACACCCAGGGCGACGCCAGCGCGGCGGGCGGCCAGCCGGCCTCGCTGACGTACCTGTACGGCACGCCGGCCAGCGGGATCGCGCCGCCGGCGATCAACACCGGTGCGGACTGCAACACCACCACCGGCGCAGGCTGCCTCACCCCGCACCAGGCGATCGACGCCGTCTTCGCGTGGTTCAACTCGTTGAGCCAGGCCGATAAGAACTCCCTGCTCGTGTTCGCGAGCGTCCCCGGTCTGAACGTGAAGATCGAGAACTCGCTCAAGTCGCCGAACGTCGACGAGTACACGGTCGGCTTCAGCACCCGGCTGGGCAACAACGGCAGCATCCGCGCCGACTACGTCAACCGCCAGTACAAGGACTTCTACATCCAGGCGTCCCTGTACAACCCGGACGGCACGCCGGCCCAGGTCCAGGACGACTTCGGCAACAGCTACGACCTGATCAACGAGCAGAACACCAGCACGCTGCTCACGCGCAAGTACAACGGCGTCCACATCGCCGGGTCGTACCGGATCTCCGACACCATCAGCCTGGGCGGCAACTACACGTGGTCCACGCTGAAGGGCAACTTCAACGGCGAGAACGGCGGGTCGGGCCCGGTTCCCGGCAACACGCTCCTGTACCCCGAGTACAAGGCGTTCGCGCAGTTCAACCCGTCGGGCTACCTGGCGGCGGACCAGCGCCACCGGCTCCGCGTGTTCGGCGTGTGGGACATCTTCAACACCAAGCACAACCGGCTGTCGGTCAGCTTGATGGAGAGCTACCTGTCGGCCCCCGACATCTCCGAGTCCGGCAGCATCTCGATTCGCCCGTACGTCACCAACCCGGGCTACGCCTCCGCGCCGAGCAGCGTCACCTACTACTTCGCTCCGCGCGGCAACTGGCGCCTCGACAACACGACCTCAACCGACCTCGCGTTCACGTACGCGTTCGTGCTCCCGGCTTTCGGCAGCGACGTCCAGTTCTACCTCGAGCCGCGCGTCACCAACCTGATGAACGAGCACGCCGTGAACTACCCCTCGGGCGTCGGCAGCACCGTCTACACGTCGCGCAACGCGGGTCACGGCTTGACGGCGTTCAACCCGTTCACCACCGCGCCGATCCAGTGCCCGACCGGCGACACCGCGCAGCAGTGCTCGGACATGCACGCCAACTACCAGCTGGCCAAGACGTTCGGGCAGCCGCTGTCCACGACCGCGTACCAGACGCCGCGCCAGATTGTCGTGTCGCTCGGCGTTCGTTTCTAACCGACTCTCCACCGCAATCCTGGGCCCCGGTCTTCGGACCGGGGCCTTCTTCTTTCTTCCACACCGTGGAGGTGTCGCTTCTTGCCCCTCGGGCTACGGTGTGTCGGTCAGGCCGCGCATCGAGCGCGTCCCTCCGACACGTCGCCGCGAGCGACCGGGCAGGGGCGCCCCGCGGTGGGGCCCCTCGCCGTTCGCATACGACAGCGCCGGCGACACCCCACCGCGTTCCGCCCGCCCGGTGCCCGCTTGCGGCGCCGACACTCACCTACCGCCCGAGAGGCGGATTGACCCCCACCCACCCCACCGCTTGGCGGCCGTGGTGGTGTTTCGAGGTGACCTCACCAAGCCGCGGGAGGGGGGCTTCTCAAACTCCGCCCCTCGGGTGAAGCGGCGATCCCTCCGAGGCCGCGGGGTCCCCGG
>Ga0335070_10003683_pt1 | contig 17932 bp, 15 predicted proteins | sample Lox_Sample_13_FD_206722 | JGI IMG/M metagenome (GOLD analysis project Ga0335070, IMG submission 206722) | Soil microbial communities from Loxahatchee National Wildlife Refuge, Florida, United States - Lox_Sample_1.3 | ecosystem: Environmental > Terrestrial > Soil > Wetlands | place: USA...
GGCCGCCGCGGGATCCGCGTCCTGCTCGACCTCGTCCCCAACCACACGAGCGACGCGCACGCCTGGTTCCACGATCCCGGCCGGCGCGACTGGTACGTGTGGCGCGACCCGAAGCCCGACGGCTCGCCGCCGAACAACTGGAAGGCGGCGTTCGGCGGCGATGCGTGGACGTTCGACGAGGAGAGCGGTCAGTACTACCTGCACAACTTCCTGCCGCAGCAGCCGGACCTCGACTGGTGGAACGAGGACGTGCGCGCCGCGATGGACGACGTCCTGCGCTTCTGGTTCGACCGCGGCGTCGCCGGCTTCCGGATCGACGTCGCGCACGCGCTCGTGAAGGACCGGCAGCTGCGCGACAACCCGCCTGCACGGCCGACCGAATCGCCGACGTGGGCGCGGATCGGCCAGTGGCCGAGGTACAACCTCGGCCTGCCGGAGGCTGTCGACGTGCACCGCCGCTGGCGGCAGGTCACGCGGGAGTACGAGCCCGAGCCGCTGCTGCTCGGCGAGACGTACGTGCTGGAGCTCGAGCGGCTGATGGAGTACGTCACGCCGGACGGGTTGCAGCTGTGCATGAACTTCGTCTTCCTCCACACGCCGTTCGTCGCCGAGGAGCTCGCGGCCACGGTCGCCCGCACCGAGGAGCTGCTGCCGGCCGGCGCGGTTCCGGTCTGGCACGCGTCGAGCCACGACGACCCGCGCTTCGCCACGCGCTGGTGCGGCGGCGACGAGGCTGCGGCACGCTGCGCCCTCGTCGCATTGCTCTCGCTCCGTGGCGCGGCGATTCTCTACCAGGGTGACGAGATCGGGCTCGAGGCGGTGGTGGTGCCGCCGGAGCGGGTACGCGATGTCGCCGGCCGCGACCCGTGCCGCACGCCGATGGTCTGGGGCGACGAGGAGGGCGCCGGTTTCACGGCGCCGGGCGTCGAGCCGTGGCTGCCGATCGGCGACCGCTCGCGCAACGTCGCCGCACAGCGCGGCGACCCGGACTCGATCCTCACGCTCACGCGAGACCTGATCGCGCTGCGCCGGCAGCGCGGGCTGCTGAGGGGCGCCTACGAGCCGGTTGCAGCGCCGCCGGGCGCGTGGGCGTTCCGGCGCGAGGGCGGCGCTCTCGTCGTGCTCAACCTCGGCCAGGAGCCGGCGCGCCTCGACGGCGTCGGCGGCGTGATCGTGCTCGGAACCGACCGGGCACGCGACGGCGAGCCCTTCGCCGGGACGCTCGACCTGGGCCCGCGCGAGGCGGTCGTCGCGTCCGCTCACTGAGCAGGCGCGCGGCGCCGCAGCGAGCTGCCGCACGCTGCTTCGAGGTCGCGGCCGCGAGTCAGCCCCTGCGTCCTCTATCCGACCGGGTCATCATCACGCGAACGCGGGGAGTGAGCACCGCCCCTCTGGGCATCGGTCCCGAACGCTCGCGCACCGCAAGCAAGCCCTAGCCTGGTGAGGAACTGCTGGTAACCGGATTCAAGTCGCTGTCTCGCGCGGCGAGACCACCTAGCAACCGGATCGACACCGCATCGACGCGGGGTCGAGGAAGAGGATCGGCGCAGCTGCGCTGTTCGCAAGGAGGTTGCCGTCGCCGCGATGATCACACGCCCGGCCGGCACGAGAGGCCGGTCGGCCACGGATCGAGCGTCGTGCTCGATCCGCCATGCTGCGCTCCACCGTGAGGGCCGTCGCGATGCGGACGTGATCATCGTCATCATCATCGTCTCCAAGTGAAACCCGAGGCTGACTGACGCTCGGAGGCTCGGTGATCGGGGGACATCTCGAACACTGGCTCACCCGAGATCCTTGTCCCCACCCTCGCCGCATGCGTTACTTTTCTAGACATGCGTTGGAAGGCGGTCATCTGCGCCATCCGAGGCCACCGCTGGACACAGCCGCCGGACATGCACGAGGCATATCCGGTGTTCGAGTGCGCGCGGTGCGGCCGTCGTCAGGAATTCGCGCCTGGCACTCATGGGGCGGGCTTCGGCGCTCGATTGGACGCGCAGACCGGGGCTGACAAGGCAGTTGGCCCGTTCGGCGGACGCTAGAGGCACGCCTTCAACCGGGAGGTTTCCCGCCGGGCACTGCCTTCACTCAGGTGAGATTCGCGAACTCAACGCTGGGCCAGCCGGCTGTTCTGCGGCCGCCTCGCGACTGCCGCCGCGGTGTACGAGGAGGGGTTATCGTCCTGCACTGCGTTGGATACGGCTCGGCCTCCCGCGCAGTGTGACGGCAGGGGCGGGCGCTACCTTGCCGGCCAAGCGCCCGCCCCGATGCCGAGCTTCTACTAGCTGACAGGCAGCTGTGCGAACAGCTTCTCGACGGTGAGGATGCCCTCCTGCTCGAGCGCCAGCAAGCGGTCGTAGTAGTGGTGTGCGCTCGCCACCTTGCCGTCTCGGACTTCCGCGATGAAGACAAACGGAGCGTCGATCAGCTTGCCCGTCGGCGGCACCTCGCCATCGACACCATGGAAGATGCCGGTGTTCGTCCCGACAAAGCGTCCCTCGAAGCAGACCCGCTCGTCTTCGGCGAAGACGACGATGTCCTTCAGCTCGTTGTCGGGATATGCGTCCGTCCACAGATCGTAGAAGCCCTTTCCGAGCTCTTCGCGGCCGACGATCGTGTGTCCCGTCGCCTCATCGACGTAGCTGACCTTCTCGTCGTAGAGCGCGAGGAACCCCTCACGATCGTGCGCATTCCAGAGCTCGATCCCCTTCCGGAGAATGGTCTTGACGTCCTCCATTTCGCACCCCCTTCCACGACGTCCAAATTGGGTATCGGTCTGATCACCCACCGATCCATCCGTAGAAAGGCACCGACGACGACGGCCTTGCGCCCGAGCAGAACTGACAAGGCGAGGCACTCCGACTGCGGCGCCGGGTGAGCTGGCCTATGAGGTGAGCCGGGTCGAGCGCATGATCGCGGCAGCAGGTTCAAGTAGGTGTCGCGGACCAGCTGCAACGTTTCTCCCGGCGGGTGGCACGAACCTCGCGGATAGCATCGGGCCATGGGATCGGCATGAGGGTGGGGATCGACAGGCGCGCGATGGCGGCGCTCTCGGGCGGGCATCTTGCAGTCGACTTCGCGTCGGGGAGCGTGCCGGCGCTGATCCCGTTTCTCACCGACCGTTTCCATCTCGGCTACGCCCTCGCGGCGATGCTGCTCCTCGCGGCAACCGTCTCGTCGTCGCTCGTGCAGCCACTGTTCGGTCTATGGTCCGACCGTCGCGGTGCGCTCTGGCTGATCCCCGGCGGCGCCATGCTCGCGGCCGTGGGCATCGGCGGCGCTGCGATCTCGCCGGTCTACCCACTCGTGCTGCTGCTCGTGCTCGCCGGCGGTCTCGGCGTGGCGGCGTTCCATCCCGAGGGCGCCAAGTTCGCGGCATACGCGAGCGGTCGCAAGCGCGCGAGCGGCATGTCCTACTTCAACATCGGCGGTAACGCGGGCTACGCCCTCGGGGCGTTCGTAACCGGACAGCTCGTCGTCTGGCTCGGACTCCTGGGCGGACTCCTGGCAATGGTGCCCGTGGCACTCGCGTCGCTTGCGCTCGCACGCGTGGTGCCGCACCTCGCGGAGCTGAAGCAGGAGACGGGTGTCGCCTCCCTCCATCGAGGCGACGATCGGCGAGGAGCGATGGCCCTGCTGGGAGCCGTGATCGCACTGCGCAGCGTCGCCTGGTTCACCTTGCTCGCGTTCGTACCCCTCTGGGTCGTCTCGCTCGGGCACTCGAAGGCGGACGGAAACCGGCTGCTCTTCCTGATGCTCCTGGCGGGCGCCGCAGGGACGCTGCTGCTCGGTCCGGTCGCGGACCGGATCGGGCTCCGGCCCACCCTCGTCGTCACGCAGGCGCTCATCGCGCCCCTGATACTCGTGTTCGTCTACGTCGGCGGCGTCCCCGGAATGCTCGCGCTCATGCTCGTCGGCGTCTGCGTCGTCGGTACCTTCGGCGTGACGATGGTGCTGAGCCAGCTCTACCTGCCGCGACACGTCGGCATGGCGTCCGGCCTCTCGGTCGGTCTCGCGATGGGTATAGGCGGTGTTGCCGCGGTCGTCCTCGGCGCCGTCGCCGACGCGGTCGATCTGAAGACCGCGCTGACGATCTGCGCGGTCGGGCCTGCGCTCGGCGTCGTCTTCTGCCTGCGGCTGCCCGCGCCTGCGAAGCGGGCTCAGATCCTCGCCGAACCAGGTCCGGTCGTCATGCTCCCGACCGAATGAAGCTTCACCTAACCGAACCGTCGACGGCACGTGACGGCGCTCGAGCTCGGACTTGAAGGCGACGATGCGGTCGCGCGACGAGCCGTCGTACACCCCGGTCAGGTCTCGTCGGTGCGTCATTCGCCCGTGGCGATCCCGTCATGAGGTCTTCTTGGCGCTCCAGAAGCCGCCCCTCGGCGAGGCCTGGTAGGTGCCCGACATCGACGTTCCCGACACGGAGCCCTTATAGGTGGCGCCCACAGTGACGGCCCCAAACTGGATGGCGCCGCCGTGCACGCTGCCGTTGATGCTGTACGTGCCGCTCGGGGAGGAGAGCTTGATCGTTCCGGTCAACTTCGACCCCGACTGTGTCCATACGAGGGTGAACATGCCGTTGTAACCGCCGCTGTAGTGCCCCGACCAGGTCCCGGAAAGCGGGCCGGAGAGCGTGCTGGCGGGCTTCTTGTGCTTGACAGGCTTGTGCTTCGCCCACCCGCTACCCGCGCCGGCGGTCAGCACGGCCGCGGCTGACACGGCGAGTGCCAGCAGGGCGAGTCTACGCCGTGATGAATACATGCGATTCGCGCTCCTCACTTTGGTCGTGATCGCTGTGCAGGGGTACGGAAGACACCGCTGCAATACCCGGCCATGCGGAAAGCGTTCCTGCGCCGAGCACCACGGCCATCACCCCTACCCTGCGCATCCCCGGAGGGGATTATCCGGCATCCACGCAGCCAGTCAAGCTCCCGGCGAGACACCGGACAGCCCGCTCGGTGCGGCCCGTCAGAGTCCCGCCAGCGCACGAGTGCGGCGCGGCTTGGGCGCCGCCGCGAGCTGCCCGCACGCGGCCTCGATGTCGCGCCCCCTCGTCAGACGCACAGTGGCCGGAACCCGTGCCCGATCGAGCTCGGCCTTGAACCGGGCAATGGCCTGCCGACTAGAACCCTCGTAGACGGATCCGGTCGGGTTGTACGGGATGAGGTTGACCTTGAACTCGTCGCGGCCGAGCAGCTTCGCGAGCGCGCGGCCCTGCCGCGGCGAGTCGTTCACGCCGGCGAGCATCACGTACTCGACGAAGACGCGGCGCCGCCGCAGTGCCGCGTAACGACGGCACTCGGCGAGCACGTCGGCGATCGGGTAACGGTCGTTCACGGGCATCAGCTGCGAGCGCAGCTCGTCATCGGGTGCGTGCAGCGAGAGCGCGAGCCGGATCGGCTCGACGGCCTCGTCGACGAAGCGGCGCAGCCCGGGCAGCCAGCCCACGGTGGAGATCGTCGTCCGCCGCGGCGTGACCCCAACGGCGGGCAGCCGGCGGGCTGCGGCCAGCACCTCGTCGAGGTTGAGCATCGGCTCGCCCATGCCCATGAACACGGCGTGGTCGACCTCGGTGCGTCGCCGGAAATGCAGCGCCTGGTCGATGATCTCGGAGGCGGTGAGGTTGCGGCCGAACGCCATCCGGCCGGTGGCGCAGAACGTGCACGTCAGCGGGCAGCCGGACTGCGAGGAGAGGCAGAGCGACCGGCGGCCGTCCCGGTAGGGCATGAGCACCGCCTCGACCGGGTGGCCGTCGGCCGTGCGGAAGAGGGCCTTGACCGTGCCGTCGCGCGACTCGCGCTCGGTCTCGACGTCGAGCGTCGAGAACGGCACGGCGGCCGCGAGCTCCTGGCGCAGCGGACGCGGGAGGTTCGTCATCGCGTCGTAGCCGTCACCGCCGCGGGCGGCCCACTCCCACACCTGACCGGCCCGGTACGCCGGCTCGCCGCGCTCGGCGAGGGTCAGCTCGAGCAGCTTCAGATCCACGAATCCACACTAGCGGGGTCCCTGTCTAGGGCAGCGCCTGGCCGGGCGGTCCCGCGCGCAGCTGCTCGACGACGGCGTTCGGCTCCCCGTGGATGTTCTCGATCCACCAGGTGACTCCGGCGGCCGCGTACGCGGCGAGGTCGGCGCCCGCCGCATAGCCGATGAACGCGACCTCGAACGAGGGGCGGAGCTCGAGCGGAGCGAGCTTCGCGGCGACGTCTTCCGGCGTGAGCCAGTTCCGCTCGACGTCGGAGCCGTCTGCGAGCCATCCGTCCCAGCGTGCCGCGCGCCTCAGCGCACGAGGCCCGTTTCCGCCGATCCAGAACGGCACCGGCCGCAGCGGCAGCGGCGCGAGGGTCGCCCCGTCGACGACGTAGTGCCTGCCGTGGTGCTCCACGTGCTCGCCGCGCAGCAGCCGCGCGACGATGTCGAGCCCTTCGTCGAGCATCGCCGCGCGCACGGTCGCATCCGCGTCCTCGCCGAAACGCTCGAACTCGTCCGGCATCCCGCCGAGGCCGGCGCCGAAGATGACGCGCCCGCCGCTCGCGAGCGAGAGCGAGGCGAGCTGTTGCGCGACCATCTGCGGCCGGCGGCGCGGCAGCGGCGTCGCCGCCGTACCGAGCAGGATCCGCGAGGTTGCGGTCGCGCAGGCGCCGAGCGTCACCCACGGGTCGGACGAGGGCGCGCCGAACGAGGCCCAGGCGAGGTGGTCCCAGACGAAGAAGGCCTCCCAGCCGGCCTCCTCCGCGGCGCGCGCCGCGCGGACGGTCTCCCGAGGATCGGCGAACGGGCCGAGCGTGGCGAGGGAGAGGCCGTAGCGCATCGTGCGAGAATCCTGCCATGACCGAGCGCGAGCGGTTCCTGTCCACGACTCAGGGCCTGCGCGACTGCTTCCCGCTGCGCCTCTACGACAAGGCGAAGCGGCTCGGTGTCTGGGACCCGTCTGCCCTCGACCTCGCCCGCGACTGCGAGCAGTGGCCGGCGCTGAGCCAGGAGGAGCAGGCGGCGCTCACCCAGATCGCCTCGCTCTTCCTCGCCGGCGAAGAGGGCGTCACGCTCGACCTGCTGCCGCTCGTGCTCACCATCGCGCGCGAGGGGCGGCTCGAGGAGGAGCTGTACCTGACGACGTTCCTGTTCGAGGAGGGCAAGCACACCCAGCTCTTCAGCCGCTTCCTCACCGAGGTCGCCGGCTCGCCGGCCGGCCTCGAGCGCTGGCACACGCCGTCGTACCGGACGATCTTCTACGAGGAGCTGCCGCGCTCGATGAACGCGCTGCTCGACGATCCCTCGCCGGCGGCGCAGGTCGGCGCAGCGGCCACGTACAACATGGTCGTGGAGGGCGTGCTCGCCGAAACCGGCTACCAGGTCTACCACGACGCGCTCGTCGAGCGGGATCTGCTACCCGGGTTGCGGGAGGGGCTCGCCCACGTGAAGCGGGACGAGTCGCGCCACATCGCGTACGGCGTCTACCTGCTGAGCCGGCTCGTCGCGGCCGACCCGTCGCTCTGGGATCTCGTCGCGACCCGCATGGAGGAGCTGCTGCCGCTCGCGCTCGCATTCGTCGAGGAGACGTACGAGCCGTGGGGTGACGTCACGCCGTTCGGCATCGAGCGCGACACGGTGCTGACGTGGGCGACGACGCAGTTCCAGCGGCGCTTCGAGCGGATCGAGCGGGCGCGCGGCAGGAGCCTCGCGGAGATCGAGGCGCTTGCGGACGAAGACGCTTCGGTAGCGTCCAGTTCGTGATCGACCTCCGCTCCGACACCGTCACCCAGCCGACGCCCGAGATGCGCGCGGCGATCGCGAACGCCGTCGTCGGCGACGAGCAGGAACGGGAGGATCCGACCGTCCTCGAGCTGGAGCGCCGCGCCGCGGAGTTCCTCGGCCAGGATGCAGCGGTCTTCGTGCCGACGGCGACGATGGCGAACCAGATCGCGGTACGGATCCTCACCCGGCCAGGTGACGAGCTGCTCGCGGAGGAGAACTCGCACGTGCTGATCTACGAGCAGGGCGGGCCGGCCGTGTTCAGCGGCCTCGTGATGCGCGGGCTGCCGGGGCTCCACGGCCGCTTCGGTGCCGAGCAGGTGCGCAGTAGCGTGCGCGACTGGAGCAGCGGTCACATGCCGATCACCCGCCTGGTCGCCATCGAGAACACGCACAACTCGTCGGGCGGGCGGGTCTGGCGGCTGGACGAGATCGATGCGGTCGTCGAAACGTGCCGGGAGCTCGAGCTGCGCGTGCACCTCGACGGCGCCCGCGTCGTGAACGCGGCGACCGCGCTCGGCGTGCCCGCCGCGGAGATCGGGCGCCGGTTCGACACGGTGACGCTGTGCCTCTCGAAGGGGCTCGGCTGCCCGCTCGGCGCGCTCGTCGCCGGCTCGGCGGAGCTGATGGTGGCGGCGCGGCGCGCCAAGCACCTGTTCGGCGGCGCGATGCGCCAGGCGGGGATCGTCGCCGCCGCGGGCGTGTACGCGCTCGAGCGCAACGTCGCGCGCATCGCCGACGACCACGCGCGGGCCCGGCGGCTGGCGGAGGGCTGGGCCGTCGAAGGGCTCGCCGTCGACCTCGAGCAGGTCGAGACGAACTTCGTCCAGCTCGACGTGGGGCCGCTCGGCCTCACCGTGGCCGAGGCGACCGCCCGGCTCGCGGAGGCCGGCGTCGCTCTCTCGGAGACCGTGCACCCGGCCATCCTGCGGGCGGTGACCCATCTCGGAGTCTCCGACGACGACATCGAGCGCGCGATCGAGGCGGCGCCGCGGGCGCTCGGGGCGGTGCGCGGTGTCCGTGCCTGAGCCGCTCGCCGCGAAGCTCGCGCAGCTCGTGCGGCACGAGCAGCGCGACAAGCGTCTGCCGAGCATCGCCGCGGCGGTCGTCCGCGACGGCGAGCTCCTGTGGGAGACGGCCGTCGGCGCGGGCGACGTGGAGCAGAGTCGCGACGCGACGCCCGACACCCAGTACCGCATCGGCTCGATCACGAAGACGTTCACGGCCGCGGCGATCATGCAGCTGCGCGACGCGGGCAAGCTCGATCTCGAGGACACGCTCGACCGGCACATCGAGGGGGCGGCGCACCGGCCGACGCTGCGGCGGCTGCTCTCGCACACGTCGGGCCTCCAGCGCGAGACGCAGGACGAAGCCTGGCTGACGCTCCGCTTCGCCTCGACGGAGGAGCTCGTCGACACGCTCGGGAAGGCGGAGCAGGTGCTCCCGCCCGGCGCGCGCTTCCACTACTCCAATCTCGCGTTCGCGCTGCTCGGAATCGTCGTCGAAGCGGCGTCCGGATTGTCGTACGCCGACTATGTCCGGCAGCGGCTGCTCGAGCCACTCGGCCTGCGCAGGCTGACCTTCGTGCCGGAGCCGCCGTCGGCTGTGGGTTACCTCGTCCAGGAGTACGCGGAGGGCGTCGTCACCGAGGCGGACGTGCAGACGGGCGCGTGGCTGTCGGCCGGGCAGATGTGGGGAACGGTGCGCGACCTCTGCCGCTGGGCGGCGTTCCTCGGGAACCCGGATGAGACGGTGCTCGCTCGCGCGACGGTCGAGGAGATGCGGACGGTGCAGACGATCGACGACCCCGTTCGCTGGACGGGCGGCTACGGGCTCGGGCTCGGCCTCCGCCGCGACGGCGAGCGGATCCTCGCCGGGCACGGCGGCTCGATGCCCGGCTTCATCGCGGGCGTCTACGTCTCTCCGGTCGACAGGGTCGGCGCCGCGGTGCTGACGAACTCGAGCACCGCCACCGTCGACGAGCTGACGCTGAAGCTGATCGCGCACACCGTCGAGGAGTGGCCGGTCGCACCGGAGTCGTGGCGCGTCGAGGAGCCGACGCCCGCCGAGGTCGAGCCGCTGCTCGGGATCTGGTGGGTCGAGGGCAGCCAGATCGTCTTCCGCTGGCGGGACGGGAAGCTGGAGGGCCGCTACGCCGGCATCCCCGACTGGAAGCCGTCGTCGGCGTTCGAACGCGAGACCGCCGACCGCTGGCGCACCGTGGCCGGCCCGGAACAGGGCGAGACGCTCCGGATCGAGCGCAACGCGGAGGACCGGGTCGTGCGGATGATCTGGGCCGGGTATCCCGTCACGCGCGCCCCGCGCCCCTTTTCCTAGCCGGCTACTCGTACTGCAGCGCTTCGAGCACGTTCAGGCGGCCGGCGCGCCGCGCCGGGAAGATGGCGGCGGCGATGCCGGCGAGGATTGCGGCGATGACGAAGACGACCAGCGTCCTGACGGGGATCGTGAACGCCGGGTAGGAGATCGCCTTGCCGACCATCGCCGCCAGCACGATGCCGAGGGGGATCCCCAGCGTGGCCCCGAGCAGCGCGGTGACGATGCTTTCGTACCGGATCATGCGGCGGACCTGGCGGCGCGTCATGCCGACCGCTCGCAGCATGCCGATCTCGCGTGTGCGCTCGAAGACCGTCAGCAGGAGCGTGTTCACGATCCCGAACAGGCTGACCACGATCGATAGCGACAGGAGCACGTAGAGGAGATTGAGCAGCAGGGTGATGCCGCGTTCCTGGTTCTTCTTGAACTGGCTCTCCGTCTGGATCTTCGCGTCCGGGAAGCGCGTGAGCGCCGCCTCGAGCTTGTGCGTGTTCTGCGGTGTCACGCCGCCCCGCATGAGGATGAACGCGTAGACGTTGGTCGGGTTCGGGTACTCGCGGTCGAAGCGCGTGGTCGAGATCGTGACGTCGCCGTACGGCGAGCCTCCCTTCGGTGGCGAGTAGATGCCGCGGACATCGAGGCGCATGGTCTTGCCGCTCGGCGTCTCGACGTTCAGCGTGTCGCCGACGAGCAGATGGTGACTCTTCGCGTAGTCCTTGGAGACGAACGAGCCGTTGTTTCCGAGCTGTCCGGGCGTCGCCTGACTGCCGGCCTGCCATTTCGTGAAGATCACCTTGCTGATGTCGGGCGCGACGCCGGTGACGCCGACGCGGTGCCCGAACGCCTTGCCCTCGCCGGCGCGTACGCCGCTCACGACCTCGACGCCGGGCACATGTCGGAGGGCGTTCGCAGAGGCCGCGCCGGTTGGCGTGAAGCCGTTCTGCGAGGTGAGCGCGTAGTCGGCGCGGAAGAGGGCGTCGACGGAGCTTTCGAACGTCGTCTTCAGTCCCGCCGCGAGGACGGAGACGAGCGTGACGAGCGCGAGTCCGATCATCAGCGCGGAGGCGGTCGAGGCGGTTCGCGACGGGTTGCGGATCGAGTTCCCACGCGCGAGCGTCCCGGCTGCGCCGCCGATCTTCGTAGCCGGCCAGCCCAGGACGCGCGCTAGAGGCGGAACGAGCTTCGGCGCGAGCATCGCCACGCCGAGGAAGAGCGCGCCGGCGCCGATGCCGATCGCGAGCAGCCGCTGGCCCGTGGAGATCGAATGGACGAAGAGGCCGACGAGCATGAGCCCGATCGAGCCGGCGATCGTCGCCAGCGCGGCGTGCGGGCCGAAGCGCGCGAACCGCGACGGCGGCAGCACCGCCCCCTCGCGCACCGCCGCGATCGGCTGCACACGCGTCGCGCGGACCGCCGGGCGGAGCGCGGCGATGAGCGTGATCACGACGCCGACGGCGAGCGAGACGACGATGGTGCGCGTCGCGAAGACGGTGCCTGCCTGCGGGAGGTCGATGCCGAAGGAGACGAAGAGCGAGTTGAGCCCCTTCGCCAGGCCGAGCCCGAGGAAGAGCCCCGTGACCGAGGCGAGCAGGCCGATCACGAACGCCTCGAGCAGCACCGACCTCAGCACCTGCCGGCGGGTCGCACCGAGCGTACGCAGCGTCGCCAGCTCGCGCGTACGCTGCGTGATCGTGATCGAGAGCGTGTTGGCGATCACGAAGCTGCCGACGAAGAGCGCGACCCCGCCGAACGCGAGCAGGAAGTCCTGGAAGATGCTGAGGAAGTCGCTCGTGTCCTTCGACTGTTGCTTGGCCTCCTGCTGGCCGGTGCGCACCTGCGCCGTCGGCGGCAGCAACGGCTTGATCTCGCGCACGAGCTCCTGCGGGGTGACGTTCGGCTTGGCGGCGACGCCGATCGAGTCGAGCTTGCCGACCTTGTTGAAGACGCGCTGCGCCGTCGCCGGATCGAAGATCGCGAGCGTCGCGCTGCCGAGCGAGCTGAGGCCGCCGAAGCGGACCGTGCCGACGATGCTGAAGTGCAGCTCCGGCCCGCGCGCGATTACGCCGATCATGTCGCCGACGGTGAAGTGCTTCTTTCCCGCCGTCGCCTGGTCGATCGCGATCTCGTGGGCGCCGTCCGGCCAGCGGCCCTTGACGAGCTGGAGCGGGTTGAAGCGCTGGTCGCCGTGCGGATGGACGCTGAACGCGAGCCCCGGCCCGCCCATGGTGGAGATCACCTTGCCGTTGCGGCCGACGAGCTGGGCCTGGTCGTCGATGCCGCCTTCGGCCTCGAGCACCCCGGGGAGCTTGCGTACGCGCGTCAGCAGCGACTCCGGGAACGAAGGCGGCCGCACGTCGTTGCTGCGCCCGATCGCGCTCTTGCCGCTGATCACTGCGTCCGTGTTCTTGTAGACCTCCGTGAAGACGGTGTCGAACGCCGCCTTGATCGTGTCGGTGAGCACGTACGTGCCGCTGACCATCGCGACGCCGAGCACGATCGCGATCGCGGTCAGCATGGCCCGCAGCTTCCGGCCGAGCAGCCCCTTGAGCGCGACGAGGATCACGAGTGCAGCTGGCTCATGACTTCGAGCACGTCACCCGGGGTCGTGTCCCGCAGCTCCTGGACGATGAGGCCGTCGGCGAGGAAGAGGATGCGGTCGGCGATCGAGGCGCAGCGCGCCTCGTGCGTCACCATCACCGTCGTCTGGCCGTACGTATCGACGGAGTCGCGCATCAGGGCGAGGATCTCGCCGCCGGTCTTCGAGTCGAGGTTGCCGGTCGGCTCGTCCGCGAACAGGATCGTCGGCCGGTTGATGAGCGCCCGCGAGATCGCGACCCGCTGCTGCTCGCCTCCCGAGAGCTCCGACGGGCGGTGCGCGCGGCGATCTGCGAGCCCCGTCTTCTCGAGCAGCTCGTCCAGCCAGGCCGGGTCGGGCTTCTTGCCCGCGATCGAGAGCGGCAGGACGACGTTCTCCTGCGCCGTGAGCATCGGCAGCAGGTTGAAGAACTGGAAGACGAAACCGATGTGGTCGCGGCGCATGTGCGTGATGTGCGAGTCGTCGAGCTTCGTGATCTCGGTGCCCGAGATCGTGACGGTGCCGCTGGTGGGCTTGTCGAGGCCCGCGAGGATGTGCATGAGCGTCGACTTCCCGGAGCCGGACGGCCCCATCACCGCGACGAGCTGCCGCGGCTCGACGTCGAGCGAGACGCCGCGAAGCGCGTCGACCGCGGTCGCCCCCTCGCCGTAGCGGCGCTTGACGTCATCTGCGTCGACGACCTTGTCGTGCTCCGGGGCGAGGCCGATGCTCCATTCGGGCACGGTGGTCACGTCGGCAACGTAGCGAAGGAGCGGTCCGCTGGGCATCCGGAAGCGTCCGGAACCGTGCCGGAGGCATCGATCCGGGTCAGCGGTTGCCGGCGGCGAAGAAGCCGACTGCCACCGCGGCGTAGGCCACCACGAGCAGGGCGCCCTCCCAGCGCCCGGAGCGGCCGTCCCAGATCGTCGCCGTGACGAGCCCGACCGCGCCGGCCATCGCGACGAGCTCCTCCCAGCGGAACGAGAGCGGCAGCTGGTGGGTGAAGAGGAGCGACAGGAGCATCACCACCGGCACGACGAGCAGCGCCACCTGCGCGCTCGACGAGATCGCGATCTCGCTCGCGAGCTTCATCTTCCCGGCACGCGCGATCACGATGGCGCCGCCGTGCTCGGCCGCGTTGCCGACGATCGCGACGATCACTGCGGCGACGAAGAACTCGCTCGCGCCGACCGCCTCGGCGAACGCATCGAGCGAGCGGACGAGGATCTCGCTCACGAACGCGGTGGCGACGGTGGCAACGGCGAGCACGGCGAGCGCAACCGGCAGCGTCCACGCACCTGCCGCCGGCGCGGCCCGCTCCAGGCGCCGGTGCCGGTGCAGGTTGCGGCCGACCACGGCGAGATAGAGGGCGAGCAGGACGACGGCCACCGGGATCGAGGCGACGACGACCGAGTGCCGCTCGGGGTTGCCGGTGTAGCCCAGAGTCGCCGGCACCAGGAACAGCCCGACGGCCGCCGCCACGAGCCCGAGCTGCGCGAGCAGCGAGCGGCGGTCGAGCTCGCGCTCCGGGCCGACGATCTGGGCGACGCCGAGGACGAGCAGGAGGTTCGAGATCACGCTCCCCGCGAGCGAGCCGCGCACGACCTGGGGCAGGTTGTCGTCGACCGCGAAGAGGGCGATGATCAGCTCCGGCGCGTTCCCGAAGCTCGCGTTCAGGAAGCCGCCGATGCCGGGCCCCGTGTGCTCGGCCGCGTGCTCGGTCGACTCGCCGATCAGCCAGGCGAGCGGGATCAGCGACGCCGCCGAGAGGACGAACAGCACGACCTTCCCTGGATGCAGCGCCAGATCGACGGCGATCGTGGCGGGCGCGAGGGCGAGCGACGCCCAGAGGATCCGGCGGGCCACGGCGCGGGGTAGCCTACCCCGCCGTGCTCGAGGCGGTCCTCTTCGACTGGGGAGACACGCTCATGCGCTGGGCGTGGGAGCCCGCCCTGCTCGACGCCGGCCACGCGGCCGGCCTGCGCGCGCTCGGCCGCGGGCCGCTGCCGGAGTTGACGGAGCGGTTCCGCCGCGAGTTCCTGCCGGTGCTCTGGCAGCCCGGCACGCTCGAGGAGGTCGAGTACCCGGCGCTGGTGCGCACGCTGCTCGCCGAGGCGGGCGTCGAGGTGACCGACTGGGAGCTCGAGCTGTTTCTCGAGGCGGAGCACGAAGCCTGGCGGCCGGCGCGGCTCCTCGCGTCGACGACCCATGCCCTGCTCGAGAGCCTGCGCGGGCGCGGCCTGAAGGTCGGCCTCGTCTCGAATGCGCTCGACCCGCCCGGTCTTCTCCACCGGGATCTCGAGCAGCTCGGCGTCGCAGCACGGCTCGACGTCGCCGTCTTCTCCTCCGAGGTCGGCTGGCGCAAGCCGCACCCCGCGATCTTCGAGCGCGCGCTGTCGGAGCTCGGCGTCCAGGCGTCTGGCACGCTCTTCGTCGGGGACACGCTGGCGGTCGACATCGCCGGGGCAAGCGCGCTCGGCATGCACACCTGCCAGGCCGTGTGGTTTCGCGCGGACGAGGATGCGGGCGCCCCGGAGCCGGACTTCCTTGCGATCACGCAGATGGACGTCCTCACCGCCGTGCGTCGCCTCCAGCAGGCACCTTTGTGAGTCGTGACTCCGTCGGCGCTAGCGAAAACGGCGCGAATGTCAAGTCTTGCGACGAGCGCGATCCCGCACCAACAATGCGGGTGATGAGCGAGGTTTCGCAGCGGACTCAGACCCGGGCGCTCCCGCTGCGTCCGCAGGACGAGGTCGAGTGCCGCCGGTGCGGCGTCCACTGCGACAAGGTCGTCTACCCGTCCTCGTGCCTCTCGCGCTCCTGCCCCTTCGTCTACGCGTACGAGGAGCATGGGCATACGTTCATGGGCTGCATGCAGAAGGTCTTCGAGGTCGAGATCGACCTCGACATGCTGAGCGCGGCCCAGCGGCGGCGGGAGGGCTTCGGCGCGGTGAAGGCGATGCGCAACCCGCTGCCCATGTGCCGTTCCGAGATCGAGCCCTGCTACGCGCACCGCTCCGGCGAGCTGGGCTGCGTGAACCCGGAGTTCAAGGAGCTGCCGGCGGGATCGCCGACGTTCCGCGTGCTCGCCCGCCTGCACGACTAGTGCCCCTTCAGCAGCGCGGCAACATTCACTGAAGGGCACTAGCTTCCGGCACCCGCTGCAGCATCAGCACGCCGAGGACCGGCCCGGCGGCCGAGACGGCGAAGGCGGCGCGCCACGAGGTCGCGGCGACGAAGACGGCGAATGCGGGCGGGACGGCCGCGCCCAGCACGCCGAGCATCGTCTGCTGGAAGCCGAGGGCGGCGCCGCTGCGCGCGAGCCCCGACCGCTCTGCGGCGGCCGTGAAGGAGAGGCCGTTCCAGCTGAGCCCGAGCACGCCGGCGACGATCAGGGCGGGGACGAGCAGCTCGAGCGGCGCGTCCACGAGCACGGCGGCCACGACCATCCCCGCCGCGAGCGCGAGCCCGATCGCCCGCAACGGCGCGAGCCGTGCGCCGGCCTGGTCCGACCAGCGGCCGATGCCGATGCGCGCGCCGATACCGAGCACGTTCGTCGTCGCGAGGACGGCCGCGGCGGCGTGGGTCGAGAGGCCGCGGTGCTCGTGGAGGAAGAGGACGACGAAGCTCATCGTTGCGATCTGCGCCGTCAGGTAGAGCGACGAGCCGCCTGCAAGCAGCCACATGCGCGTGTCCCGGAGCGGCGGACGGTGACCGGCCGAGGGGTGCGGGAGCGGTGTGGTCGGTGCCTCGCGCATGAGCACGCCGGCGACGACGCCGCCGACGATGCAGCCCGCGCCCAGTGCCTCGAAGGCGAGCTTCGTGCCGCCTGCGGAGGCGAGCCACGGCAGCGCCGCCGCCGCGGTCGCGCCGCCGACCGGAACGGCCGCCTGCCGGATCCCGAGCGCGAGCCCGCGCTCCTCGAAGCCGAACCAGCCCATCACGGCCCGTCCGCTGGCGGCGTTGACGCCGGCGCCGAGCGCGCCGCAGACGACGAGCAAGCCGACGAGCGCGGGGTAGCCGCCCGTCCGTCCGGTTGCGGCCAGCGCGACGCCGCCTGTGATCAGGCCGAGCGCGATCACGGCGCGCTCGCCGATCCGGTCCGCGAGCAGCCCCCACGCGAGCAGCGTCAGCAGCATCCCGATCCCGACCGCGCCGAGCACGACGCCGGTCTGGCCGAGCGAGAGCCTGTAGTGCGAGCGAAGCGACGGCGCCAGCGCAGGCAGCCCGACCGACACGGCGGAGAAGCTCGACTGCGCGAACGTGCCCGCGCCGAGGATCACCCAGCGGTAGCGGCTCGTCACCGGCGGGCGCGGCGCTTCAGGGCCCGGGCGCGCAGCTCCTTCGCCTTGCGCACCTCGTTCGCGTCCGGGCCCCGGTTCTCCGGCCCGGCCGTCTCGAGGACGGCGGGCAGCCCCTGCAGGCGCGGGCTGGCGAGGAAGACGCCGAGCCGCTCGCCGAGCAGCCCCTCGCCGATGTTCGCGTGCCGGTCGCGGTTGGAGCCGAGCGGCGCGGCGGAGTCGTTGACGTGAAGCGCGCGCAGCCGGTCGAGGCCGATCGCCGAGTCCAGCTCGTCGAGGCAGGCGTCGAGCGCAGCCGGGTCGCCGACGTCGACCCCGGAGACGTAGAGGTGGCACGAGTCGAGGCAGACGCCGAGCCGGGGATGCCGGTCGAGGCGCTCGAACAGCGTCGCCAGCTCGTCCAGCGAGCGGCCGATCGTCCCGCCCGCGCCGGCGGAGTTCTCCATCAGCAGCCAGGTCGTCTCCGAGCTGCGCTCGAGCACCCGCGCCATCGCGGGCAGGACGCGCTCCAGCCCCGCCTCGAAGCCGGAGCCGAGATGAGAGCCGACGTGGAAGACGACGCCGTCCGCGTCGATGGCGCGGGCGACGTCCATCGTGTTCTCCATCGCGGCCACCGACTTCGCGTAGACGTCGTCGTTCGGCGCGGCGAGGTTGCAGAGGTAGAGGGCGTGGCAGAGGACGCCGGCGATCCGCTCCTCGGCCCGCCGCTCGCGGAAGCGCTCGAAGGTGGCGGGGTCGTGGTTCGTCGGCCGCCACGTGCGCGGACTCTGCGTGAACACCTGCACCGACTCGGCGCCGATCGCGACGGCGCGGTCGATCGCCGTGTGAATGCCGCCCGAAGAGGAGACGTGCGCGCCGATGAACACGAGCCGACGCTAACGCAGCCACGCCTGCAGCCGCGCCGCCTGCTCGTCGAGGGCGCGGCTAGTGGTCGCGGCCACAAGTACGGTTGTGCGCCTGGCGGCCCGCAGAC